>Ga0326597_10001264_pt1 | contig 41404 bp, 46 predicted proteins | sample RVTome_12_FD_203789 | JGI IMG/M metagenome (GOLD analysis project Ga0326597, IMG submission 203789) | Soil microbial communities from uranium-contaminated site in the Upper Colorado River Basin, Wyoming, United States - RVT100D185 | ecosystem: Environmental > Terrestrial > Soil > Contaminated >... | reverse complement strand
ACTCGATCAGCGTGCCGACATCGGCAAGGATCATCATCGACAGCCCGTCGGCGATCATGTCCTTGATTTCCGGCTGGACCTGCCCGAACAGCGGCTTCCTGAGATCGGCGAACGGCGCGAGCGCCCGCTCCACATAGTAGAGCGGTGCCAGCAGGGGCTGCGCGAGCTCGACCGATCCGCCCGACACCAGCGCCACCACCCGCGTCTGCCAGCGCTCGTCGAGCAGCGTGACCGCGCCCGCCGAGCGCGCGCCCGGGATCGCGATCCGGACCACCTGGTTGCGCAGGTCCGCCGGCAGCGCGAACTCGACCGCCTGGCTGGTCTGGCCGATTGCGAGCGAGAACGGCTGGCGGTCGATCAGCCGGCCGTTGAGCGCGTAGGCCGAGACCTCGCCGATCCGCGCCCGCCGGTCATGGCCGCGCCGCACGGTGGCGGCCAGCACCCCGGCCTCGACGCTCGCCGGCGCGAGCCAGACCGGCGCGTCCTCGGCCCCGTCGACGAACACGGTGAGCCCGCCATCCCGTGCGATCCCGGCCAGCGCGCCGGCGAAGTCCTTGCCCGCGCCATAGTCGAGGCCGTCGCAGATCCAGATCAGCGTCGAGATTTCGCCGACCTGCCCGAGCGCTTCACGCGCCGCCTCGAGGCGTTCCATCCGCCGTGGCGCGAACGGAACCGGCGCAAGTGCCCCGGCACGCCGAAGCGCGAGCTCGGCCTCTTCGCTCACCGGCGCGATGTCGCTGGCGGTCGGAACGATCACCACCTTGCGCCGGTTCCGGTCGGCGCCCTCGATCAGCGCGGTCAACAGCGCCTGGCGCTTCTGCCAGCCGGCCGCCGCCGCCCAGCCGTCGTCGATGACGATCGCGAGGGTGCCCGAACCGCCGCCCTGGAACTGGCTTGGATTGAGGACCGGGCGCGCGAAGGCGAGGATCACCAGCGCCGCCACCGCGATCCTGAGCGCGGTCAGCCACCACGGGCTGCGGTCCGGAGTTTCCTCGGTTCGCCACAGATCGCGCAACAGCCGGAACGGTGGAAACGGCTGGCGCCGCGGATGCGGCGGCGTGAACCGCAGGAGCCACCAGATCACCGGCAGCGCGGCGAGGCCGGTCAGCACCCACGGCGACAGGAATGCGAACGGTCCGATCGCGAGCATGACGACTATCCGGCCTGTGCCGCCCTGTCGACCGGCGCCCGCGCGGCCGGCACCCGGGCAAGATCGAATTCACCCGACAGCACCGCATAGAGCGACAGCAGCGCCGCCGTCGGCACGGCGTCCGTGTGGTGGACGCTGAGCGTCCAGCCCAGCTTCCCGACCGTCCGTTGCAGCCTGGCGCGGTGCTCGGCCAGCTTGCGGCGATAGCCATCGACGATGGTTTCGGCCCGGCCGACGATCAGCCGGTCGGGCCCCAGAACGTCGCGGAATTCGAGCCGGCCGGCGAACGGGAACGTCTCCTCGGCCGGGTCGAGCACCTGCACCAGATGGCCGCGCACCTCGCGCGACGCGAATCGGGCGATGGTCGCCTCGATCTTCTCCACCGGCTCCAGGAAGTCGGAGAACAGGACCATGCTCGAAAGCCGCCTGATATCGACATCGGGCGGCAGCGTCTGGCCCCGATCGTCGATGAGACCGTCCACCGTCAGCTCGCTCGCGATGCGCGGCACCGTGTGCTGGTCCGACCGGGCGGTGGCCGAAAGTCCGAGCGCGCCGACCCGCTCGCCGCCACGCACCAGCAGGAGCGCCAGCGCCAGCAGCAGGGTCACCGCCCGCTCGGCCTTGGTCTCCTCTGCGAGGTGCGAGCGGTAGGCCATGGTCCGGCTGCGGTTGAGCCACAGCCACACCGTCCCCGCCGCTTCCCATTCGTGCTCGCGCACATAAAGCCGGTGCGATCGCGCCGATTTGCGCCAGTCGATGGCGTTGGGGGCATCGCCGTCGCGGAACCGCCGGAACTGCCAGAAAGTCTCGCCCATGCCGCTGCGCCGGCGTCCGTGCACGCCGAGCGCCAGCGTGTTGGCGATCCGCTTGGCCTCCAGGAGGAGGGCGGGCAGAGTGCGCCCCAGCGCCTCCGCGCGCTCCTCGAAGACGCCGGTCGGAGTCTTCGCGCTCATGCAATCGCCCGGGTCAGCCTGGCAACCACATCGTCGATGGAGATGCCGTCGACCCGGGCCGCGAAGCTCAGCGCCATGCGGTGCTGCAGCACCGGCCGGGCGAGCGCCACCACGTCGTCGACCGACGGCGCGAGGCGCCCGTCGATGAGCGCGCGCGCGCGCGCCGTCAGCATCAGTGCCTGGCTGGCGCGCGGTCCGGGCCCCCAGGCCACCTGCTCGGTAATGGCCTCGTCGGCGCCGGCGCCGGGCCGGCCCTGGCGCACCACCTCGAGAATGGCGTTGAGCACCGACTCGCCGACCGGGATCTTGCGGATCAGCTTCTGCGCCCGTAGCACCTCTGCCGCGTTCAGCACCTGCGGGACGCTCGTGCTGTCCGCGCCCGTGGTCGAGATCAGCATCTGCCGTTCGGCATCGAGGCTCGGGTAGGAGACGTCGATCTGGAGCAGGAACCGGTCGAGCTGCGCCTCGGGCAGGGGATAGGTTCCCTCCTGCTCGATCGGGTTTTGCGTCGCGAGGACATGGAACGGCATCGGCAGGTCGTGGCGCTCGCCGGCGACGGTGACATGGCCCTCCTGCATGGCCTGCAGCAGCGCCGACTGGGTGCGCGGGCTTGCCCGGTTGATCTCGTCGGCCATCAACAGCTGGGCGAACACCGGTCCGCGCACGAAGCGGAAGCCGCGCCGCCCGCTTTCGCTTTCCTCCAGCACTTCCGAGCCGACGATGTCGCTCGGCATCAGGTCGGGGGTGAACTGGATTCGCTTGGCATCGAGCCCCAGAACCGTTCCGAGCGTGGACACCAGCAGCGTCTTTGCGAGCCCGGGCACGCCGACCAGCAGCGCATGACCACCACACAGGATGGTGATCAAGGTGAGGTCGATGACCTCGTCCTGGCCGAAGATTGTCCGCGCAACCGCTTCGCGGGCGGTGGCGAACCGCTGTGCCGTGCGCTCGACCTCGCCGACAATCGCGGCGTCGCCTTCATTGATGGTGTTCATCACGCTGCCTATATTGCGAAAGTTCCGGCGAACATAGCCCGCTCCCGCGCCGGTTCGGCTCACAATCATGCGAGCACGGGAGGCGATGAGTCTCACATGTTAAATTCTGGACCTTCCGCGCATTCAAGTCGAGACCGGCGAATGATACCGACCGAGGACAAGACGCGACCGGAAATACGCGGCCTGGATGAGGCCAGCCGGCTCGGGCGCCAGCGCGCAAGGCCGCCCGTCGACCAGTGGAATCCGGCATTTTCCGGCAACCTCGACATCCGGGTCGCCGCGGACGGCACCTGGTCCTACCTCGGATCGCCGATCAGGCGGCAGCGTCTGGTCGGGCTGTTTGCCAGCATATTGCGTCATGACGATGACGGCCGCTACTACCTGGTGACGCCGGTCGAGAAAGTCGGCATCACCGTCGAGGACGCGCCGTTCCTGGCCGTCTCGATGGTTGTCGAGGGCAGGGGCCGGGGCCAGCAGGTGACGTTTTCAACCAATGTCGGCGATGAGGTGACCGCCGGGCCCGATCACAAGCTGCGGTTCGAGACCGCGGACGCGGGGGGCCTCAAGCCCTACCTGCGCGTCCGTGGCCGGCTGGAGGCGCTGGTGACGCGCGCGCTGGTGTATGATCTGGTCGAGCTTGCGGACGAGCGCGACCTGGCTGGCGAGCGCGTTTTCGGCATCTGGAGCGGCGGCGCGTTCTTCGCCATCGCTCCGGCAGACCAGATCGAGCGACAGTGAATTCCAGCGCCCCCGACTTCACCGTTCGCGACCTTCGCGCCCGCGCGCGCCGACGGCTGCGCAGGCGCGCGCCGAGCCTCGCCCGGCCCGCCGATGGCGCGAGCCTGAGGCTCGACCCCGCCTTCATCGACATGCCGCCGGATCCGGGCACGGTGCGCCGCGCCGCGGTCCTGGTGCCGGTGCGGGACGGCGACGGGGACGCGAGCGTGATCCTGACCGAACGCTCGCACCTGATGCCGGCCCATGCCGGCCAGATCTCGTTTCCCGGCGGCCGCATTTCGGGCCGGATGGAATCGCCGCTGGAGGCCGCGCTGAGGGAGGCGGAAGAGGAGATCGGCCTTGCCCGCGAGCAGGTGCAGATCCTGGGCTACCTCGACCCCTATCTCACCGGCACCGGCTATCACATCGCTCCGGTTGTCGCGGTCATTGACCGTTCCTTCTCGCCGGTCATCGAGGAGCGCGAGGTCGCGTCGGTTTTCGAGGTGCCGCTGTCGTTCCTGATGGACCCGGGCAATCATGCCATTCACGAGCGCGACATTGCCGGCCGCAGCCGCAGGTTCTATGCCATGACCTGGGGTGACAGGTTCATCTGGGGGGCGACGGCGGCGATGCTGAAGAACCTGTACGACCGGATCTACGCCTGATGCCGCGTGTCATCCTGTTCAATCTGCTCCTGTTCGCGGTGCCGTTCGCTGGCTACGCCGCCTATGTCTGGCTGCGGCGTCGAGCGGTGGTCGGCGGCGTGTTCGATGATGCGCCGATCGTGTGGCTGGCGGCGGCGGGCCTGGTCCTGGTCATCGCCGGGTTCGCGGTGTTCGGAGTCATCTCCGGCTCCGAGCCGGACGGCGTCTATGTTCCGCCGTACATGGAGGACGGCCGGATCGTTCCGGGACGGATCATTGCTCCCGGCGAAGCCGCCGGCGAGTGACGTGGCGGGCGCGGTCGCGGGCCGTCCGGACACTTCCCAGCCGCTGCCGAGCCTCGCCGGCGCGCCGTGGCTCAGGAATCCGCGGCTGGCGAGCGTCATCACCGCGCTCGAGAGCGAGGGCGGAGGCGCCCGCGTCGTCGGCGGCGCGGTCCGCGAGGCGCTGATCGGCCGGCCGGTGCGCGAGGTCGACGTCGCCACCACCGTCACCCCCGAAGAGGTGGTGAGGCTGGCCGGACTGGCGGGCCTCAAGGCGGTCGCCACCGGGATCGAGCACGGTACGATCACGGTCATCGCCGGCGGCGTTGCCTACGAGGTGACGACGCTGCGCCGCGATGTCGAGACCGACGGGCGCCGGGCGGTGGTCGCCTTCACCACCGACTGGGCCGCCGATGCCGCCCGCCGCGACTTCACCATCAACGCGCTCTATGTCGCGCTGGACGGCACGCTCCATGACCCGGTCGGCGGCTATCGGGACATCGCCGCCCGCCGGGTGCGTTTCATCGGCGAGCCGCGCGATCGCATCCGCGAGGACTATCTGCGCATTCTGCGCCTGTTCCGGATTCATGCCGAGTTCGGGCATGGCGGCCTCGACCCCGGCGGCGTCGAGGCCGCGGGCGAGCTCCGAGGCGGGCTTTGCACCCTGTCGCGCGAGCGGGTCCGCCAGGAGCTGATGCGGCTGCTGGCGGCTCCCGGCGCGGCCAGCGTGGTTCCGGTCATGGACCGCCGCGGAATCCTGGAGGCGCTGGAGCTGGGCGCGATCGACCTCGGGCGCTTCGCGCGGCTTACCGAAATCGAGCGCGCCGCCGGGCTCGCCGGCGATGCGGTTCTCGCGCTGGCCGCGCTCGCGCTCCCCCCGGGAGAGCCGGGCGCGCCCGTCCGGCTGGGAGAACGGCTGCGCCTGTCGCGGGCCGAAACGGCCAGGCTTGCCGCGCTCGCGGGACCCGACGAGGTCTCCCCTTCGATGGATGAGAGGGCGCGGCGCCGGTTCGTCTACCGTGCCGGCGCGGCCGCCGCCCGCGACCGGGTGCTGATGGCGTGGGCGGCGAGCGATGCCGGAGCGGACGATCCCGGCTGGCGTGACCTCCTCGCCATGGCGACGTCGTGGCGGGCGCCCGGTTTTCCGCTCAGGGGCCGCGATCTTCGAGGTCTCGGCATTCCCCCCGGCGCCCGGCTCGGCGAAGCGCTGGGCGAGATCGAGCGCCGCTGGGTCGAGGCCGATTTCAGGCCCGGCCGCGACGAGCTTCTGGCCTGGGCGCGCGAGCTCGCGGATTGCCGATCGTGACCCGACGCCGGGATCGATTGGCCGCCGGGCACCGGGCGCGCCGGCCGTGCGGCCCGATCACGGCCATTTCACCTCCGGCGGCAGGGACGACAGGATTGCCTCGACATTGCCGCCGGTCCGGAGGCCGAACAGCGTGCCGCGGTCGTAGAGGAGGTTGAATTCGACATAGCGCCCGCGCCGGACGAGCTGTTCGTCGCGGTCGGCCGCGCTCCACGGCTCGGCCATGTTGCGGCGGGCGATCTGCGGATAGATGTCGGCGAAGGCGCGCCCGACCTGCCTCACGAAGGCGAAATCGGCCTCGCGGTCGCCGCTGTCGAGATCGTCGAAGAAGATGCCGCCGATGCCGCGCGGCTCGCCCCGGTGCTCGAGGAAGAAATACTCGTCGCACCACGCCTTGTAGCGGTCATGGTCGGCGACCGCATGGGCCGCGCATGCCGCGCGCATGGCGGCGTGGAACGCGCGCGAGTCGGGGTCGGTCTGGGTGCGCCGGCGATCGAGCATCGGCGTCAGGTCGGCGCCGCCGCCGAACCAGGCCCGCGTGGTGACCACGAGGCGGGTGTTCATGTGCACCGTCGGGACATGGGGGCTTTGCGGATGCGCGATCAGCGAAATGCCCGATGCCCAGAACCGCGGATCATCCTCCGCGCCCGGAATTCTGGCCGCGAATTCCGCCGCGAAGGTGCCATGGACGGTCGAGACGTGGACCCCGGCCTTCTCGAACACCCGCCCGCGCATGAGGCTCATGACGCCGCCGCCGGGGTCCTCCCCGCCGCTGCCGCGGGTCCATTCGGTGCGCTCGAATCGGCCGGCCGGCGGGTCGCCCGGCGCGGTTCCGGCCTCGTCCTCCAGGGCCTCGAACCGCGCGCAGATGTCGTCGCGCAGGTCGCAAAACCAGTTGCTCACCCGGGATTTGAAGCCATCTGTCGCCAGCATGGGGGCCTCGATCGGTGGACGGCCCGGATGGCGGGCCCGCCCGCGCCGAGTTCCGGCCATCACTTGACCCGATCGCGCCAGCCAGTCAATCGTGCGTCGACGCCACGGCGGCGAACCGCAGGCCCCGTTTCCCGGTGGTCCGGGGCGAAATCCTCGTCCCCGGCGCGCGTCCATCAAGAGGGTGGACACGGCGCGTGTTGGATGCAAAAAGGCAGCGCCGACAACTGGTCCGGCGCGGGGGCGTTTTCGGGCCGGTGTGCGGCGACAGGCTTTTTGACACAGCATCCTGCAGCGCAATCCCGTGAGCGAGAGGTGGGCAGTGGCAGAATCGAGCGCGGTTGAGCCGACCCGGCGCGACTTTTTGTTCGTGGCGACGAGCGGTCTTGGCGTGGTCGCGGCCGGTGCCGTCGCCTGGCCGTTGATCGACCAGATGAATCCCGATGCGACGGTCGCCGCCCTGGCGTCGATCGAGGTCGAGGTCGACGCGATCGAGGTCGGCCAGGCGATCACCGTGAAATGGCGCGGCAAGCCGGTGTTCATCCGCCGCCGGACCGAGGCCGAGATCGAGGCGGCGCGGGCGGTTCCGCTCGACGACCTGCCCGACCGGAGGGCGGAAAATCAGATGCTGCCGGCGGACGCGCCGGCGACCGACGAGAACCGCGCCGCGCCGGGCAACGAGGAATGGCTGGTGCTGGTCGGGGTGTGCACCCATCTCGGCTGCGTCCCCAAGGGCCAGTCGATCGGCGATGCTCGCGGCGAGTATGGCGGCTGGTTCTGCCCCTGCCACGGCTCGCACTACGACACCGCCGGCCGCATCCGCAAGGGACCGGCGCCGCGCAACCTCGCGGTGCCACCATTCGAGTTCGTCGGCGATACGACAGTCAGAATCGGATAGGGCGGCAGATGAGCGGACCATCCACATACGTGCCCGGCAGCGGATTTGCGCGCTGGCTCGACGAGCGCCTGCCCGTCGTCAGGCTGATGCATGACAGCTTCGGCGAATTTCCGACGCCACGGAACCTCAACTACTGGTGGACGTTCGGCGGCATCCTGACGTTCTTCCTGGTCGCCCAGCTCGTGACCGGCGTGGTTCTGGCGATGCACTACACCGCCGATGCCGATCTCGCCTTCGGCTCGATCGAGCACATCATGCGCAACGTCAACTACGGCTGGCTGATCCGTTACGCCCACGCGGTCGGCGCCTCGATGTTCTTCCTCGCCGTCTACATCCACATTTTCCGCGGCCTCTATTACGGCTCCTACAAGGCGCCGCGCGAGGTGCTGTGGATATTGGGCGTCATCATCTACATCCTGATGATGGTGACCGCGTTCATGGGCTACGTCCTGCCCTGGGGCCAGATGAGCTTCTGGGCGGCAACGGTCATCACCAACCTGTTCTCGGCCTTTCCGCTGGTCGGCGAGTCGATCACCGAGTGGCTGTGGGGCGGGTTTTCGGTCGACGATGCGACGCTCAAGCGGTTCTACGCGCTGCACTATCTGCTGCCGTTCATGATCTTCGGCGTCGTCATCCTGCACATCTGGGCGCTGCACGTGCCCGGCAGCAACAATCCGGCCGGCATCGCCGTCAGGGACAAGCAGGATACGCTGCCGTTCACGCCCTATTACGCGGTCAAGGACGGCTTCGCGCTGGTGGCGTTCCTGATCCCGTTCGCGTGGTTCGTGTTCTACAATCCGAACATTCTCGGCCACACCGACAACTACATCCTCGCCAACCCGCTCTCGACCCCGGCCCATATCGTGCCGGAATGGTATCTGCTGCCGTTCTACGCGATCCTGCGCGCGATCCCGTCCAAGCTCGGCGGCGTGCTCGCCATGTTCGCCTCGCTCGGGATTCTGGTGCTGCTGCCGTGGCTCGACACCAGCCGGGTGCGCTCGGCGGCGTTCCGGCCTCTGTACCGCCAGTTCTTCTGGATCTTCGTCGCCGATTGCGTGGTCCTCGGCTATCTCGGCTCCCAGCCGCCCGAGGGCGGGTTCCTGATCGCGGCGCGGATCTGCACCGCATACTATTTCGTGCACTTTCTGGTCATTCTCCCGCTTCTCGGCCTCATCGAGACGCCGCGGCCGCTGCCCGAGAGCATCACCAAGGCGGTGCTCGCCAAGTCGGCGGACAGGGGTGGCGGCCAGCCGGCCGCGGCCCCGGCAGGCGGCGGCGGGTGAGGGGGCGGCCGTGACGGGTGGAAGGCACACGATGATCACTGCACTGAAGGGCGGGCTTGGCGCGGCGCTGTTCGCCGGGCTCGTGGCGGGCGGGGCAACCCGCGCCGGCGCGGCCGGCGAGGCCATCCACATCGAGCTCCAGAACTGGTCATTCGCCGGCGTGTTCGGGCGCTTCGACCGCGGCGAGCTGCAGCGCGGCTATCAGGTCTATGCCGAGGTCTGCTCGGCCTGCCATTCGCTCGAGTACCTCTACTATCGCAATCTCGCCGACCCCGGCGGCCCCGGCTTCACCGAGGCCGAGGCCGGCGCCATCGCCGCCGGGTTCGAGGTGAGCGACGGCCCCGATGAGGATGGCGAGATGTTCACCCGCCCGGCGTTGCCGCGCGACCGTTTCGCCTCGCCCTTCGCCAATGACGAGGAGGCCCGCGCGATCAACGGCGGCGCCCTGCCGCCGGACCTGTCGGTGATCGCCAAGGCGCGGGGAATCGAGCGCGGGTTCCCATGGTGGCTCATCGACCTGTTCACCGGCTACCAGGAGCAGGGCGCCGACTATCTCTACGCGCTGCTCAGCGGCTACGAGGACGCGCCGGCGGATTTCGCCCTCCAGAGCGGCATGCAGTACAACACCGCCTTCCCGGGCCATCAGATCGCGATGCCGGCGCCGTTGTCCGACGACCTCGTCGAATACGCCGACGGCACGCCGGCGACGGTTTCGCAGATGGCGCGCGACGTGACCGCGTTTCTGATGTGGGCCGCCGAGCCGAAGCTCGAGGAGCGCAAGCGCGCCGGTTTCCAGGTGATGCTGTTCCTCGCCGTGTTCGCGACGCTGCTCTATCTCACCAAGAAGAAGGTCTGGTCGCGGCTCGACCACTGACCCGGGATGCCGGCCGCGCCCGGCGCGGAAGCCTGGAGCGAGCATGAAGAGCGTCCTCGGCATCATCGGCGGCAGTGGCATCTACGACCTTCCCGGCCTCGAGCATGTGCGCGAGACCGAGGTCGCCAGCCCCTGGGGCGTGCCGTCCGACCGTCTGCGCGTCGGCGAGATCGCGGGCCTGCCGATGGTGTTCCTGCCGCGCCACGGTCGTGGCCACCGCCTGTCGCCGAGCCACATCAACTACCGCGCCAACATCGATGCCCTGAAGCGCGCCGGCGTCACCGACGTGGTGTCGCTGTCGGCCTGCGGCTCGTTCCGCGAGGAGCTTCCGCCCGGCACCTTCGTTCTCGTCGACCAGTTCATCGACCGCACCTTCGCCCGCGAGAAGAGCTTTTTCGGCGACGGCTGCGTTGCCCATGTCTCGATGGCAAATCCGGTGAGCCCGGCGCTTCTGGGTCTGCTCGAGGCCGCCGCCGGGGCCGAGGCCATCACCTGTCATCGCGGCGGCACCTACCTCACCATGGAGGGGCCGCAGTTCTCGACCATCGCCGAATCGCGTCTCTACCGCGCCTGGGGCTGCGACGTGATCGGCATGACCAACATGCCCGAGGCCAAGCTTGCGCGCGAGGCGGAGATCTCCTATGCGACGCTCGCCATGGTCACCGATTTCGACTCCTGGCACCACGAGCATGGCGAGGTCGACATCGCCTCGATCATCACGGTGCTGGGCGAGAACAAGGACAAGGCCGCGCGCCTCATCGCCCGCCTCGCCCGCGATTTTCCGCGCGAGCATCCGGTATGCCCGGCCGGCTCCGACACCGCGCTCGACTATGCGATCCTGACCGCGCCCGAGCACCGCGACCCGGCGCTGATGGCGCGGCTCGACGCCGTCGCCGGCCGCATTCTTGCCCGCGAGGCGGGAGAGACGGGATGATCGCCAGCGCCGATTCCGAGCATCTGCGGGCGCTCATCAGGACGATTCCCGACTATCCGAGCCCCGGCATCCGGTTTCGCGACGTCACCACGCTGATGGGCGATGCGGCGGGCTTTCGCCGCGCCGTCGACTGCCTGTTGGCGCTTCCCGAGGCGCGCGACATCGACATCGTCGCCGGCATCGAGGCGCGCGGGTTCATTCTCGGCGGCGCCGTTGCCCACCAGCTTGGCACCGGGTTCGTTCCGGTGCGCAAGAAGGGCAAGCTCCCCTGGGAGACGATTTCCCAGGAATACGAGCTCGAATACGGCGTCGATGTGGTCGAAATGCACGCCGATGCGCTGCATGCCGGCCAGCGCGTTCTCCTGGTCGACGATCTGATCGCCACCGGCGGCACCGCCGGCGCCGCGGTGAGCCTGATCGAGCATTCGGGCGCCAGGGTCCCGGCCGCCGTGTTCATCATCGAGCTGCCCGATCTCGGCGGCCGCGCGGTGCTCGAGCGACGCGGCGTCGCGGTTCGCAGCCTGGTGACATTCGCGGGGGATTGAGACCAACGGCAGCGGTTATCGACCTGCATGGGCCCATTGCCGCATTCCGATCGAGGTGATGGTTTCGGTCTGGGCGCCGAGCCGGTTCCAGGCGTCGCAGCCGGCGTCGAGGATATCGTCGTAGGTCTCGAAGACGCGGTTTGAGAGCCAGTTCTGACGGAGGTATTGCCAGATGTTCTCGACCGGGTTGAGTTCCGGCGATCTCGACGGCAGCAGGATGATGGTCAGGTTGTTCGGAACCTTCAGCCTGTCGGTGCTGTGCCAGCCGGCCCGGTCCATGAGGACGACGGCGTGGGCGCGGCGGGCGACGGCGCGGCTGATCTCGTCCAGATGCATCTGCATGGCGGGGATGTTTGCGCGCGGCAGCATGGGGGCGGCGCCGACGCCGCGCGCCGGGCAGATGGCGCCGAACAGGTAGGCGTTCTCGTAGCGCTGGTCGGCCGGCAGGGGCGGACGCGTGCCGGTCCTGGCCCAGATGCGGGTGCGGCCGTTCTTCTGGCCGAGCCGGGCCTCATCCCCCGGGTCCGGCTTCGCCGGCCCGAGGGCACGCTCTGGAACCAGATCTATTGATTCCGGTCGCGCCATCCATTAATTAGCGCGGAAATCTGCCGATCCGAGCGAGTCCTCCCCTCCGAGGCCAAGTGCAAGAGTTCTTCCCCGCCTCAACCATTCGATCGGTCGGAGATCGTGTGGAATGGTCTGGTGAAATTCTGTGGAAGAAAGCGATTGGCTTGACTCTCAGCCCGTTCGCCGACGGAGTTTCAAGTTTGGGCGTGCATCACGCAGATTCCTGTCCAATCGCAGATCACGTTGTGGGCTGACCCGCTTTGATTCAAAATCCGGATAATGATTCGTTCTCCGCAGGCGAGCCCCTCTTCAATCCGTATCCACTCGAGTGTGGATGGGGGCGACATTGCGCGGCTGAAAACGCTGGCTGAGCCCGACAGGAGCTCAGTGCCACGGATCGCGAGGATTGCGGTGCTCAAGCATTTGCACCGGCACGCAGATGAAAGCGCGGAAGGTTGAGATCTCGTGTGCGAGCGGGGAAGGGGACTTCAAAACCATGTCGGGCGACAGCATGTTATCAACGTGGCAGGTTGGTCAACCAGCCGGATTTGCGGAACTCACGACGGTGCGTAAAGAGGTCTACAAAGAGACCGGAGTTGACACGAACGAAGCCGACGCAGGCCTGCGGCACATCGTGGAACGTATCCGAGGCACGTGGCCCAAGTCGGGCCTTGGAAGGGTTGCTCTGGACATTGGTTATTTTGCCAACGTGGTCGACTTCGGCGGCGTGGGTGTAGCCATGTGCACCGACGGAGTCGGCTCAAAGTCCGTCGTCGCTCACCAGATGGGGAAATACGACACCATCGGTATCGATTGCGTAGCCATGAATGTTAACGACCTGATCTGCGTCGGGGCCAGGCCGCTATCGTTGGTGGATTACATTGCCGTTGAAACGGCCGACGCCGCCATGCTGGATGCTATCGCAGTTGGCCTCTGCGCCGGTGCTGAGAAGGCAGGTATCTCGATCTCCGGCGGCGAGACGGCCCAGCTAAAGGGCATCGTCCAAGGATTCGACCTGGTTGGAACGGCAGTCGGCCGGATCGACTTCGGAAGCGTTATGTCGGGCCAGAACGTCGCCGAGGGGGATATCGTTGTCGGAGTACGAAGTAACGGCGTCCATAGCAACGGACTATCCCTCGCTCGCAAAGCATTTTTCAAAGATCACCAATTCGAGTTCGAGCAAAGGTTTGCGGATCTTGATTTGACGCTGGGCGAGGAGCTGTTGCGACCGACGGATATTTACGTCCCAGAAGCTATGGACGTTCTCGATCGCGTACCGGGGACCAAGGCGCTCATTAATATCACGAGCGACGGCTTGCTCAATCTCACGAGAGTCTCGGCGGAGGTTGGTTTTGTTATCGACCAGCTCATCGAACCTCAGCCTATCTTTGCACTTATCCAGCACTATGGTGGAGTGAGTGATGCTGAGATGTTCGAAGTGTTTAACATGGGCGTTGGCTTTTGCTACGTCGTGGCCCCGGCAGATGTCGCCGCGACGTTGGAAATACTTAAAATGCATGGCCGTGATGCCCAGATAATTGGCCGTGCAACCGCTGATCCGGACAGGAAGGTTCACATTCCGCAGCGCGGGCTTGCTGGCAGGAACAAGGTGTTTTGGGAGGAGTCGAGTGCAAGGCGGCGAGCCGGGTAGCAGGAGTCTACGTCTTGAACTGATCACTCCGTTCGTCCGGCAAGGGGAGGTTATCGAGGTCAAAATAACTGCCAAAAATGCTGCGGCGGTTGTCGTGGAAGTGTTCCCTCCGGACACAATTGTGGTGTCTTCCCCACACAAGGTCGCTGTAGGAAAAGGCACCTTCTCGAAAACGGTGAAATGGACCGTTGAACACGGTCAGCCAAAAACTGCAGGGCTGATGGTGGAAATTTCAGTTTTCGCTGATGGACAAGAAATTCAAAAGGCAATGTGTCGAGTGAATCGGTAAGCGCTATCCGCCCGCCTTCAGGCGGCTTCCAGTGTATTCTGTTCCCGGATGACGTTTACCCGGTCAATCATGGTCCAAGCAGCGTATCCGCGACTGATATGAGACACGATCTCGAGAAGAAGCAAACGCTTCTTCGGACCGGATCTTGCCTCAGGGATTGTTGTCGTCCCGGCTGTTGCCGGCCTGCGCCGGCGGCGCCCGGCGCTCGACGAACACCTCGCCGAGGAAGCTCAGCACCGTCTCGCCGTTCTGGTTCACGCCCTCGTTGCGCGAGACCACGATCCCCCAGCCCGGCCGCGAGGCGAGATCGATCTTGCCGGTGACCCGCGTCGAATAGGAGATCGTGTCGCCGGGCCGCACCGGGACCAGCCATTTGAGCTCCCTCAGCCCCGGCGAGGGGCCGTGCCGGGCGCGGTGAGTTCCGGGGGTGGTGGCTTCCGCCTCGGCGCCGCGCTGGCGGTGCTCGACCATGAGCCGCACCCACACTGCGCCGGTGTGCCAGCCGCTCGCGATCAGCCCGCCGAACGGGCCGGCGGCGGCGGCGCCCTCATCCAGATGGAATGGCTGCGGGTCGAACCGCCGGGCGAAGCGCACGATCTCCTCGCGGGTGAAGACGTGGGTTCCAAGGCGCATCTGCTCGCCGATCCTGATGTCCTCGAAAAACCTGCTCATGCCGCATCCGCCCCGTCGCCCCCGGCCGCGCGAGTCCGGAACATCTGCACCCCGACCCAGGTCATCACCACTTGCGAGTGCTGGTTCACCACCTCGTAGAACAGCTTGACCAGCCCCATGTGCGGCCGGCTGCTCGATCCGCGCGCCTCGAGGCAGGTCCGCCGCGCGGTCAGGACGTCGCCCGGCCGCACCGGCTTCAGCCAGCGCACCTCATCCATTCCCGCCCCGCCCATTCCGGCCGCGCCGCTCAGATAGTCGTCGCAGATCATCCGCATCAGCATCGCGCAGCTATGCCAGCCGCTGGCGGCGAGCCCGCCGAGCAGCGTGTCCCGCGCCATCGCCTCGTCGAGATGGAACGGCTGGGGATCGAATTCGCGGGCGAAGGTGACGATTTCCTCGCGGGTCACGTGCTTGCGGCCGAACGCGACCGTCTCGCCAACCCGGAAGTCCTCCCAGTGGACAGGTTTGGCGGGTTCGGTCATCGGTGATCCTGGCCGCCGCTGTGGTGGCGAGAGGTCTGGTGCCATCCGAACATGAAACGCCCCGCGTTGGGGATTCAGTGAGTCAGGCTCGAATCGTCATCCCGGAAGCCGGCTCTCCCCGATTCCATGTCCGGGCGAATGCCGCGACATGGATCTGGCAGGAATATCGAGCACTCCGCGACCCAGGGCCACCGGCACCGAGCACGCGGCCCCGGGTCCGCGATGGCGAGGCTCGCGAGCCGGCAATGCGGGCATTTGCGGGCTCGCCCGGCCTCCGGGATGACAATCTGGTCCGGAACCTAGGCGTCAAGCGCCCTAATTGGCAAACCGGAAATGCAGGATGTCGCCGTCCTTGACCAGATAGTCCCTGCCTTCGAGCCGCATCCGCCCGGCATCGCGCGCGCCCTGCTCGCCGCCGAATTCGAGATAGTCGGCGCACGATATGGTCTCGGCTCTGATGAACCCGCGCTCGAAGTCGGTGTGGATCACGCCTGCCGCCTTCGGCGCCGGGGTGCCGAGCGGCACGGTCCAGGCCCGGGTTTCCTTGGGGCCCGCGGTGAAGAAGGTGATGAGGCCGAGGAGCGCGTAGCCCTCCGCGATCACCCGGTCGAGACCGGGGGCGGCAAGCCCGAGGCTCTCGAGGTATTCGGCCTGCTCGTCCTGGTCGAGCGCGGCGATCTCGGCCTCGATCGCGGCCGAGATGACGACCGACCGCGCTCCGGTCTCGGCGGCGCGCGCCGCGATGGCCAGCGTCATCTCGTTGCCGTCGGCCGCGTCGGCCTCGTCCACATTCGAGATGTAGAGCACCGGCTTCGACGTCAGCAGGTTGAGCGCCCGGAACGCCCGCGTCTCCTCGGCGCGGGTCTCGACGAGGCGGGCGGGCCGTCCCTCGCGCAACGCGCCGAGCGCGCGGGTGACGAGGTCCAGCGTCCGGCGCGCCTCCCTGTCCTGGCCGCGGATGCGCTTTTCCAGGGCGTCGATCCGCTTCTCCAGGCTTTCGAGGTCGGCCAGCATCAGCTCGGTCTCGACGATCTCCATGTCGGCGAGGGGATCCACCCGCCCCTCGACGTGGGTCACCTCGCCATCCTCGAAGCAGCGCAGCACGTGGGCGATGGCGTCGACCTCGCGGATATTGGCGAGGAACTGGTTGCCGAGCCCCTCGCCCTTCGAGGCGCCGCGCACGAGGCCGGCGATGTCGACGAATGCCAGCCGGGTCGGAACGATCTCGGCCGATCCGGCGATGGCGGCGATGCGGTCGAGGCGCCCGTCGGGCACCGCGACCTCGCCGACATTGGGCTCGATGGTCGAGAACGGGTAGTTGGCCGCCTGCGCCGCCGCCGTGCGGGTGAGGGCGTTGAACAGTGTCGACTTGCCCACATTCGGCAGGCCGACGATTCCGCATCTGAACCCCATCAGTCCGGGTCCGGCCCCTGGGTGCGAGCGAACAGCCGGCGCAGAAGCTGGAACGGTCCGCCCGCGCGCCGGCTCCGGGCGCCGCGGTCACCCGGCGCTGGATCGGCGGGGTCATCCGGCGCCGCCTCGCGCGACCTCGACCGGGCCGGGCGCGCCGCCGCCCGTGCGAGGTCGCGCTGCGAGGGCTGGCGCGGCTCCCCGCCGGAGCGCCTGGCCTTGGCGCGCGGCGCCTTCGCCGGCGCCGGGGGTGTTCGCGTCCCCGGCCGCGGCTTGCCGGCTCCCGCCAGCGCATTCATGAAATTGGCGTCGTCACCGGCGACGAGCACGGCCGCATTGTCGGCGATCGCATCGAGAAGCGGCTCCAGCCAGCGGCCGTCGGCCTTGGAGAAATCGCTCAGAACGTGGCTGTGGACCTGGTCCTTGAGCCCCGGATGGCCGATGCCGATGCGCACCCGGGTGAAATCGGGTCCGAGCTGCGCGGCGATCGACCTGAGGCCGTTGTGGCCCGCGGTTCCGCCGCCGCGCTTGACCCGCACCTTGCCCGCCGCGAGGTCGATCTCGTCATGCAGGACGATGATGTCGCCGGCGCCGATCCTGTAAAAGCGCGCGGCGGCCGCGACCGCCCGTCCGGACTCGTTCATGTAGGTCTGGGGCTTCAGCGCCAGGATTCGGGTGTCGCCGATCCGGCCCTCGACCGCTTCACCCTGGAACCGCCGCTTGCCGGGACCGAGCCCGTGCCGCGCCATGATGGCGTCGAGCGCCATGAAGCCGACATTGTGGCGCTGGCGGGCATACCGGGCGCCGGGATTGCCAAGTCCGACGAGAAGCTTCATGGGTCCCGGGCGTTGCGTCGGAAGGGCTAGTCCTGGCCGCCCTCGCCGGCTTCGCCCTCGCCGCCTTCCGCAGCCTCGCTCACCGCGCCCTCCTCGCCCTCCTCTTTCTCGCCCTCCTCTTCCTCGGCGCCGAGGCCGGCGGGAGCGGCGATGGTCGCGATGGTGAAATCGCGGTCGGTGATCGTCGGGACCGCGCCGGCGGGCAGGGTCACGGACGAGACATGGAGCGAATCGCCGATCTCGAGTCCGGTGAGGTCGATCACGATCTCGTCGGGAATGGCGGCGGCCGGGCACTCGAGCTCGATTTCGTGGCGAACGATGTTGAGAACGCCGCCACGCTTGAGGCCCGGGGAGTCCTCCTCGTTGATGAAGTGGACCGGGATCTCGACCGCGATCTTGGAGTCGGCGGCAAGGCGCAGGAAGTCGACATGCAGGGGAAAGTCGCGCACCGGGTCGAACTGGACGTCGCGCGGCAGCACCCGGACCTTCTCGCCGCCGACTTCGATGTCATAGAGCGTCGTCTGGAACCGGCCGCTGTGCACCTGGCGCCGCAGCACGTTGGAGTCGACCGCGATCGCCTCGGGCTTCTTTTTCTCGCCGTAGATGATGCACGGCACGAGGCCCTCGCGCCGAGCCGCCCTTGCCGCGCCCTTGCCGACGCGCTGGCGCGGGCTCGCCTTCAACTCGCGAATTTCCGACATCGATCAGGTCCGGTTCAGTTCAAACTGACGGTCCGCGCACGGGGCACGGGACAGGGAGGCCGGCGCCGCGCCGCCGGGCACGCGCCGAACGCGGCTTATAGCGCCGGCCGGCCAAGGAGGCAACAAGGGCGCGGGGTGCCCGATTCCGGCCGCAACCGCTCAGATGAACAGGCTCGAGACCGACTCCTCGCCCGCGGTTCGGGCGATCGCCTCGCCCAAGAGGTGCGAGATCGACAGCACCCGGATGTTCGGCGCGGCGACAACCGCGTCGTTCGGATTGATCGAGTCGGTGATGACGAGGCTCTTGAGCCGCGATCCGGTGATCCGCGCGACCGCGCCGCCGGACAGCACGCCGTGGGTGATGTAGGCCGAGACGTCGGTCGCGCCCTGCGCCAGCAGCTCTTCGGCGGCGTTGCACAGGGTGCCGCCGGAGTCGACGATGTCGTCGACCAGAATGCACGACCTGCCGCCGACGTCGCCGATGATGTTCATGACCTCGGATTCGCCGGGCTGGTCGCGCCTCTTGTCGACGATGGCGAGCGGCGCGCCGATGCGCTCGGCGATCAGGCGGGCGCGCACCACGCCGCCGACATCGGGCGAGATCACCGTCACATTGTCGGCCGCGAACCGCTCGCGGATATCGCGCACGATGACCGGCGCGGCGAACAGATTGTCGGTCGGGATGTCGAAGAAACCCTGGATCTGGCCGGCATGGAGGTCGAGGGTCAGCACCCGGTCGGCGCCGGCATTGGTGATGAGATTGGCGACCAGCTTGGCCGAGATCGGCGTGCGTCCCGACGAGCGCCGGTCCTGCCGCGCATAGCCGTAATAGGGCAGCACCGCGGTGATCCGCCGCGCCGACGACCGGCGCAGCGCATCGATCATGATCAGCATCTCCATCAGATGGTCGTTGGCCGGAAACGACGTCGACTGGATGATGAAGACGTCCTCGCCGCGCACGTTTTCCAGCACCTCGACGAAGATTTCCATATCCGCGAAGCGGCGGACATTGCATTTGGCCAAGGGCACGTCGAGGTAGGATGCGATCGCCTCGGCGAGCGGTCGGTTCGAGTTGCCGGCAACCAGCTTGACGCTGTCTCTGCCGTTCCGAACAGCCATGGATTTGTCTTGCCGCCCCCGAGCGTTACCGGCGCTCTTCGGCCGGATTGGCGCCTTCTACCAAGGCCGGTGTGGAGTGTAAATCCCGGGCCGGCGATCTGTGCACGACTCCGGCGCCCGGGCCTGGCCGCGGCGCGGGCCTCACCGGTCCGGCAGCAGCTCGCTGATGCGCCGTGCCGCCGCGGCCGCCGATGCGCTCGCGGTGTCGCCCCACGGGCCGTTCAGCGCGCCGCGCGGGATCTCGTTGTTCTGGGTGATGGTTCCGCGCGGATTGCCCGCCGGGTCGGTCAGGGTCCACTCGATCGTCAGCCCCTGGGTCCGGGCGCCGCGATCGCTGAGCGCCACCGTGCCGGCGAGCCGGAAGGCGCGCTCGCCGGCGCTGGTGACCGGGATGTTCTGCGCTCTGAGCGCGCCGCGCATGGCGCTCGCCAGCGCCTCGTTGCCGTCGCCCGGTGCACCGCCGACGCCGCTGACGGTGACCGGCGGCCGCGCGCCGGTGGCAAGACCAAGGCTCCTCAGCGTCGGCAAGGCGACACCGCCGTCCGCGGTAACCGACGGCGAGCGCGGCAGCCAGGCGGCGAACTTGTCCGCCACCGAGGCGGCGATGCGGTCGAGGGTCTCGTTGCTCACCACCGACCAGGGATCGGCGGCGGCGTTTGCGCGCACCGTGTCCTCGGTGACGACGCGGTGGGCGCGCGCGCCATCGCGGGTGTTGGCGTCCCAGACGCAGGCGATCGAGGTCTCGCCGTCACCCCCGGACGCGGAGCAGAAGCCCTGCAGCCTGTAGTTCGCCGGGGCATCGGGCATGGCCGCGAGCGACACGCCACGCGCCTGCAACGCGGTGATGAGCTGGTCGCCGAGCCGGGCGGTCTTCGCCTGCGGCAGGCCGATCGGCGCCTGGATCGCGATCTGGGGGACGCCCCCGCTGGAGGTTGGCACCGTATCGACGCCCGGCGTGGCGCAGGCAAGCGGTGACAGCAATGCCAGAGCGAGCGCGAGTTTCTTCAGACCGCCGGTCCACCGCAACCGGGACAGGTTGTCGTCGGCAAGAGCCATTTGAGCCTTTTCATGCGCCTGCTGCCGGGCAGGAGCTTAAATATCACAAAATATTATAGCAGTTTTGTGGAACCAATTGTTAACGCCGCCCCTAACCCGGACGTCCCGCACCCTCGCGACCCGGGAGGGCGGGGCGCATTCGCGGCCAGGCTGCGTCAAAGCGCTCGACCGGAGCCCCACCACGCTCTGCACGCTTTTCCTGGCCTGCCCGCAAATTCGCCTCCGTGGCGCCCGTGACGGCGTGAGAAATCCGGGTTAATTGCCTCCAAGCGCAAAACCGGACGGGCCGAGCGTGATCGCCGAAATCTGGCGGCCATAATCCGGCTCGCCGCGATGGGTGGCCCGGCGATAGGAGAAATAGTCCTGCTCGTCACGGCAGGTGCAGGCGCCGCTGACATCGACCCGTCCGAGGCCGGCAGCGGCAAGCCGCATCGCGCAGTAGCCCGGCAGGTCGAACAAATGATGGCCCTCGCGCCCGGATGCGGCGAAGAACCGCCGGTTGGCCGGATCGTCGGCGATGAAGCGGTCGTAATATTCAGGCCCCACCTCATACGACCCTTGCTGGATCGCGGGGCCGACGGCGGCGGCGATTCGCCAGCGCGCCGCCCCCAGGCGCTCCATCGCCGCGATGGTTGCCTCGATGATGCCGCCGAGCGCGCCCTTCCAGCCGGCATGAGCGGCGGCGATGACTTCGGCCCCGGCGTCCGCGAACAGCACCGGCACGCAGTCGGCGGTGAGGACGCCGATCGCGATTCCGGTCCGGTCCGTCACCAGCGCATCGGCGCGCGGCGCATTGCCCGGCGGCTCCTCGAGCACGACGACATCGCTCGAATGGGTCTGATGGGGCGTCACCAGCGCTTGCGGCATCATGCCAAGCGCGGTCGCGACATGGGTGCGGTTGCGCGCGACCGTGGCCGGGTCGTCGTTCGAGCCGAAGCCGCAATTGAGGCTATCATAAAGGCCCGACGACCAGCCGCCGCGGCGGCCGAAAAAGCCGTGGCGGAACTCCGGATTGGCCATCAGGGCGGGGACTTCGATCATCGCGGCGATCGCATCCGCGCGAACGGCTCGGGCACCGGCCCATCGAGGCTCGCGAGCGCCAGAACCTGGAACAGAGAGCCCATCGCGGCCGGGTCGGTCAAGCGCCGCAGCGCCGCGTCGACATCTTTTCGGACGGCGCGATCCTTGCCGGCCTCGAGCCGCCGGGCGCGCTCGGCGATTCCGAGCGCGAGGAGGAACGTCCCCATCTCGATGGGCCCGTGGCAGCGGGCGCCGGCCGCGGCGGCGGCGCGGGCGAGGGCGGCGAAGTCGACATGGGACGTGAGGTCGCTCTCGCCCGGATGATCCAGGATCCCGACCGGCCCGTGCGCGCGCACCGCCTGCAGCGTGTCGCCGAAACCGCCCTCGACATGGCCATAGTCGATGATGAGCGCGGCACCGTTGTGGCGGGTGATCCGCTCTGCAAGTTCGCGGGCGATCTTCTCCCGCGCCGGCGCCCACTCGCTGATCGCGCCGTCCGGCACGTCGGGCCAGCGTTCACGGTCCGGATACGGCAGCAGATCGCCGTGACCGATCGCAAGTGAACCGTGGTCGTCGAGCATCACCATCCGCTCGCGCCAGCAACCGGCGACCCGCTCGAACTGGAACACCGGCAGGGCGTCGAGGAACTCGTTGGCGATGACGATCACCGGCCCCGGCGGAACCGACGCGAGCTCGCCATGCCAGCATGCTCCGGGCGCGGCCCCGGCCAGCGTCCTTGCCTGAAGCTCGCGCAGGACCGGGCTGGTTTCGACGAGGTGGATCCGCGCCGCCGCCGTGAACGCCGGCATCACCCGGCCGGCGCGCAGCATGTCGGCCATCAGCGTGCCGCGGCCGGGACCGAGCTCGACCAGGGCGAACGGGGAGGGCGCGTCGAGCTTCGCCCACGTATCGGCCGCCCACAGTCCGACGACCTCGCCGAACATCTGGCTGATCTCGGGTGCGGTGGTGAAGTCGCCGGCCACGCCCAGCGGATCGCGGGTCATGTAGTAGCCGTGCTCGGGATCGGCGAGGCAATGCTCCATGTAGTGGCCGATCGACATCGCGCCGCCGCCGGCGCGAACAAGGTCCGCGATCTTCAGCTCCAGCGGCGTCATGCCTCGCCGTTGCCCGCCGGCTTTCCGCGCCGGCTGATCCAGATGAACACGAGGCCGATCGGGATCATCGGCGCCGACAGGAGAATGCCCATGGTGAGGCCGCCGGGGAGAAAGCCAATCTGCGGGTCGGGCATCCGGAACAGCTCGGCGATGATGCGGAAGGTGCCGTAGAACAGGACGAACAGGCCGAAGACGAAGCCCGGGCGGCCGAGCGCGCCGAACCGGTGGGTGGCGATGCGCAGGATCGCGAACAGCACCACCCCTTCGAGCAGCGCCTCGTAAAGCTGGCTCGGATGGCGCGGCTCGGGCCCGCCGCCCGGAAACACGATTCCCCAGGGAGCCTCGCTCGGCCGGCCGTAGAGCTCGCCGTTGACGAAGTTCGCGAGCCGGCCGAAGAGCAGGCCGAACGGCGTCGCCGCCGCCATCAGGTCGCCCAGCGTCAGCAGCGGCGCGCGCCGTGCCCGCGCGAAGCCGATCACCGCGATGACGACGCCGGCAAGCCCGCCGTGAAACGCCATTCCGCCCCGCCATAGCGCCGCGATCTCGAGCGGGTGGTCGAGATAGTAGGCCGAATTGTAGAACAGCACGTAGCCGAGCCGGCCGCCGAGGATGATGCCGAGCGCCGCCCACACCAGGAGGTCGTCGATGGTCTGGCGCGAGACCGGCGCTTCGCCGCCCCACAGCCGGTCGTTGGCGACGAGCCGCAAGACATAGAACCAGCCGAGGAAGATGCCGCCGATATAGGCGAGCGCATACCAGCGGATCTCGAACCCGCCGATATCGAGCGCGACCGGGCCGATCGCCGGGAACGGCAGGGAGGCGAGCGTGGTCATCGCCATCGTTTCGCGCCGGCGCCCGTGCGCGGCGGCCGTTGCTTGAACTCGTCCATTGCCGGTGCCATGTCATTGTTGCCGGCCCGGTTCGCCGGCGTGAACGAGATCCATCATGACACAGACGACCGGACGTTTCTTCGATGAGCTCGCCAGGATGATGACCAATGCCGCCGGCATGGCCGAAGGGCTTCGCGCCGAGACCGAGACCGTGATGCGCGCCCAGGCCGAGCGTCTGCTGCGCGAGCTGGAAGTGGTCCAGCGCGAGGAATTCGAGGCGGTCCGGGACATGGCGGCGAAGGCGCGCGAGGAGAACGAGCGGCTGGAACGGCGCATCGGGGAGCTCGAGGCCGCTCTCAAGGCGCCGGCGGCCGCCGCTCCCAAACCGGCCGCCCGCAAGAAGCCGGCGCAATCGGCGTCGGACAAGACCGGCGATCCTTCCGCCTGAGCATCCGGGCACAGGAGCCCGCGCGCCGGGAGCCCGGGCGCCCGGCACCGTCCGGCCCGCACACTCGGCGTCCGGTATCGCCGCGCCGGTCCGCCCGGGCACGCACACGGTGCGTGCGTCCCCGGCTTTCCTCGCCAAAATCACTTGGTTAACAAAATTTAACCATTTTCCGGCATCCAATCATAGCGGCCGATGTTTCTCGGTCTTTCTGGGGATTTGCCGAAACAGATCGCAAGCGTTGTGGATTCGGTTGGAACGGTCACGATATGTTGTGATGCGTCGCGTGATTCGACCTCCGAGCACCGATCCGGCTTGGGCACCCTGGTCGGACGAGAGAGGACTTTCGATGGCACTGATGGAACACATGGTTGATCGCGTCGCCCATCCGCTGGATGTGATTGAGCACATCGCCGCCGATCAGGACTGGCCGTTCGACCGCAGTGCCGACGACGAAATCAACCTGACGGTCGCCGGCAAATGGGCCGATTATCAGGTCTGCTTCAACTGGCGCGACGACCTGGAGGGGCTTCACCTCGCCTGCACCTTCGATGTCAAGGTCCCCGCGCTTCGCCTCGGCGAGGTCTGCCGGCTCGCGGCAAGGGTCAACGAGCACCTGTGGCTCGGCCATTTCGATGTCTGGGCCGACGAGGGGGTTCTCCTGTTCCGCTACGGGCTCCTGCTCGCCGGCGGCACCGAGCCGACGACGCCGCAATGCGAGGCCATGCTGCGCCTCGCGCTCGATGCGTGCGAGCGCTATTTCCCGAGCTTCCAGTATGTCATGTGGGCCGGCAAGACCGCCGACCAGGCGATCGAGTGCGCGATGTTCGAGACCATGGGAGAGGCATGACTCTTGCGCGCCTCGACCGCATCGTTCTGGTCGGCGCCGGGCGCATGGGCGGAGCGCTGCTGGAGGGGTGGCTCGCGAACGGGCTGGCGCCGTCCGCCATCACCGTTGTCGATCCGGCGCCCGCCGAGCAGGTGAAGGCCCGCGCCGGCTCCCGCGGTGTCACCTTCGTTGCCGATGCCTCCGGGCTCGGCGCGGCCCGGACCATCGTCCTCGCGGTCAAGCCGCAGATGATGGCGCAGGTGCTGGCCGGGCTGCGGGCCAGCGCCGGGCGCGGAACGCTCGCCCTTTCGATTGCGGCCGGACAGACGATCGGCGATGTCGAACACGGCCTCGGTCACGGCGGCGCGGTGGTCCGCGCCATGCCCAACACGCCGGCCGCGATCGGCCGCGGCATCTCGGTTCTGGTCGCCAACGCGGCCGCGAACGCGGACCAGCGCGCCACCGCCGATGCCCTGATGTCAGCGGTCGGCGCCGTCGAATGGATCGATGACGAGGGACTGATGGACGCGGTGACCGCCGTCTCCGGCAGCGGCCCGGCCTATGTCTTCCTTCTTTGCGAAAGCCTCGCCGAGGCCGGCGTCGCGGCGGGCCTGGAGGCGCCGCTCGCCGCCCGGCTCGCGCGCCATACGGTCGCCGGCGCCGGCGCGCTGATCGCCGCGAGCGCAGAGGAGCCGTCGCGGCTGCGCGAAAACGTGACCTCGCCCGGCGGCACCACCGAGGCCGCATTGAAGGTGCTGCTGGCCGGCGATGGCCTCGGCGCCCTCATGCGCCGCGCGGTCGCGGCGGCGGCCCGGCGCGGCCGCGAGCTTGCCGGCTGAGGGCGGCCCGCCGTCATTCCCGTTCTTGAAGTTGGTGCCCACCCGTCTAATGTAGGGGGCAGAAAACGCTGGACGGATGACATGGCGGCACGACGCACCAAGCGCGACCGGATCATCGACGCGGCGATGGAGCTCGCCGGGGAAGCCCGCTGGAGCACGGTCACGCTCACGGCCATTGCCGGGCGGGCCCATGTGTCGCTCGCCGAACTGAGGGCCGAGTTTACCGGACGCGGGGCGATCCTCGCCGCGTTCCTCGACCGGATCGACCGCGAGATGCTGGCCGAACCCGAGAATGGCGGCGGGGACGATGCGGTTCGCGACCGGCTGTTCGACCTCGTCATGCGCCGGCTCGATGCGCTCGGTCCCTACAAGCCGGCGCTGCGCAACATCCTCGCCGACATCGGCGCGCGCCCCGCCGCGCGCCTCGCCGGCCTCGCCCGCGCCATGCGCACCCAGCGCTGGGTGCTCGATGCCGCCGGTGCCGCCGCGCCGGGCCTGCGCGGCAGGCTGAAGGCCTGCGGCCTCACCGCTGTCTATCTGAACACGCTCGCGGTCTGGCTCGGCGAGGACGATCCCGGCCTGCCACGCACCATGGCAAGGCTCGACCGGCTGCTCCGCCGTGGCGAACGGGCGCTCGAGCGGGCGGACGGGCCGATCACCCTCGCCGAGACGTTCGCCGCGGTCGTCCGCGAGACGATGCGCCGCCGGCGCGAACCAAGACCGTCGCCGCCTCCGGCCGGGGCCGATGGCGTTGGCGAGGGCGAAGGCGGCCTGCCGTGAGCGATGGGGCCCCGGCCACCATCGGCGTCGACGATGTCACGGGAGCACAAGGCTTTCCCCCGCCGGCCCAACGAAGGCCGTTAAGTGCCCCCATCGGCAACAAACTGGTCAGATCCCGAGGATGGCTTTCGCCTCGGCCAGCGTGTCGACTGACTCCTGATGCTGGCCAGCCTGATGAAGCTGCTCGCCTTCGGCCCGGAGCTCCTTGACACGGGCGACTTCGGATTCACCGAGCTCGGTTGTTTCAAGAGCGGCGTCGATCGCCGCCATTTCACCCGGGCACTGAAACGCGAATGCCGGGCTGGCGGTTAGCAAGAGCGCAATAGCCAAAATCGCTTTCATCTTTGCTCCTCCACGCTGGGCGATGCCCCTTTCCCTGTTGAAAAAGGCGAGGCGGGCATCGCTGGTTGAGCAGGCTATGCCGCCCGCATGACGGTTTCAATGGTGCTTCCGGCCCTGGCCTTTCGCATATGCTCTTCCGAGGGCGCGGCGGAGAATCGGCAGCGGCCGGTGGGCCTTGAGCCTTCGGCAGGTCTTTTGAGCCTCGATCATTCCGGCGGCGGTCCGGCCGAGCGCCATCTCGGCATTGCGCCATCGTTTGACGTTGCGCGCGACCTGACGAACGGTCCCGAGCGCGTTCTCGACGATGTCGGCGCAGGCGAGCGAGCGCTGGAGCTCGGGCGCCAGGTGGCGGCGGTGGTCAATTTCGCGCCGCGCCGGATCGGCCCGTTCGTGCCCGAGGTGCTGACGCCCGGCTTTCACGATGCGGACCGCGAAGCGGTGCCGGTCGGCACCGACCGGCCGGTGCCGAACGGCGCGAAGCTGCTGCAGATCGTCGTCGGGCCGGCCGCGTTCGAACCGCCGCAAGCGACCCCCGCCCCAACCCCCCTGAAAGGCGGAGGGCATGTGGGGGTCAAAGCAGCTCGGGCGACGATTTGAGTGCACACCGTTCTGGCGCCGATCGCGCCGAGACGGGCGTGCTCTCACCCGCCCCGCAATCGCCTCACACCGGAACCGAGATCGTCGCCTTGAGGCCGCCCAGCGCCGAGGTTCCGAGCGTGATGTCGCCGCCATGGCTGGTGGTGATGTCGCGAGCGATGGCGAGCCCGAGGCCGGTGCCGCCGGTATCCTGGTTGCGCGCGTCGTCGAGCCGGAAGAACGGCTTGAACACGTCCTCGCGCCGGTCCTCGGGGATGCCGGGGCCGTTGTCCTCGACCGTGATCGTCAGCATGCTGTCCGCGGTCTCGGCGTTGATCCGCACCCGCTCGCCGTGGCGCGCGGCATTCTGCACCAGGTTCCACAGGCAGCGCTTGAACGCGTTGGGCTTGACCATCACCGGCCGGCTCACCCGGCTGTCGGCGGTGACGGTCTTGCCGTTGCCGGCGGCGTCCCTGGCGAGATCGCCGATGAGGGCGGTGATGTCGGTGTCCTGCGGCGTCTCGCCGGCGTCGCCGCGCGCGAAGGCGAGATAATCCTCCAGCATGTGGCGCATCTCGTTGACGTCGCGCTCGAGCTCGGCCACCTCCGGCCGGTCTTCGAGGAAGGCGAGCTGCAGCTTGAACCTCGTGAGCAGCGTCCTGAGATCGTGGCTGACCCCCGCCAGCATGGTCGTTCGCTGCTCGATCTGGCGTTCGATGCGCTCGCGCATGCGGATGAAGGCGCGCGCCGCGCGCTGCACCTCCGTCGCCCCGCTCGGGCGGAAGCCCTCGACGTTGCGGCCGAGGCCGAACGCCTCGGCGGCGGCGGCGAGGCGCTGGATCGGCCTGATCTGGTTGCGCAGGATGATGATCGCGCCGGTGAGCAGCACCAGCGAGGAGCCGACCATCCACAGGATGAAGATGTGCGAGTTCGAGGCATAGGTGCGGCTGCGCCGGGCGATCACGCGGAAGATCGCATCCCCGGTCTGGATGCGGATTTCGACGAAGCCCGACTTGCCGAGCGTATCGAGCCAGAACGGCTTGCCGATCCGCTGGTTGATCTCCTTCGACAGCGTCCGGTCGAGCAGGCGGAAGAACGGGCGCGGCTGGTCCGCCGGCAGGCTCTCGCCGGGATGGACCGAGACCGCCATCTCCAGCCGGTCGCGGGCGAGATCGATCAGTTGCTGGTAATTGTCCTCATAAGGGTAGGTCTCGTAGAGGCTGACCAGATGCGCGATGTCGCGGGTCACGGCGGCCGAAAGCTGCTCGGTGACCATCTCCCAGTGGCGCTCGAGGAAGATCAGGACCACGATCGACTGCAGGAGCACCATCGGCGCGATCACGATCAGGAGCGAGCGCGGATAGAGCCCCGCCGGAAGGTGGCGGCCGATCGCCGCCGTCGCCGGTTTGATCCAGCGGTTGGGCGAGATCCGCTCGGCGATGACCGGAGCGTTGGCCACGGCCCAGTCGGCCCAGCGCTTCAGCCATGCGCCGATGGCGCTCGCGCGCTTGTCACTGGCTACGTCAACCATCACTGGTCCCGACCATCACTCGCTCCGACCGTCACTCGCCCCGAGCGTCACTCGCCCATGAGAACATATCCCTCGCCGCGAATGGTCTGCAGGTAGATCGGGTGTCGCGGATCCGGCTCGATCTTGCGTCTCAGCCTGTTCACCTGAACGTCCACCGACCGCGCGCTGGCGCCGCCGACATCGGACAGATCGGTACGCGTGATCGCCCGGCCGGGCGTTCGGGCGAACAGTCTCAGCATGTCCCGTTCGCGCGCCGTCAGTTTGACCAGCTCGCCGTCGCGGCGCAACTCCCCGCGCACGGGGTCGAACACGCACGCGCCGATCGAGATTTCCCGTCGCCTCGCCGGCCGCCAGCGCCTCAGCGCATTCTCCATGCGCAGGAGAAGCTCCTTGGGCTCGAACGGCTTGGGCAGATAGTCGTCGACGCCGATCTCGAGCCCCGCGATCCGGTCTTCCGGCTCGCCGCGCGCGGTCAGCATCAGGATCGGAACGTCGGACGTGGTGCGCAGCCGGCGTGCCAGCGCCATCCCCGACTCGCCCGGCATCATGACGTCGAGAATGATCATGTCGAACGCCAGCGCCGCCATCCGCGCCGAGGCCGCGGCCGCGTTCCCGGCCGTGGTCACCCGGTAGCCGTTGTCCGCGAGGTAGCGCCTCAACAGCTCGCGAATCCGCAGATCATCGTCCACCACCAGCACATGATGGGCATCGTCATGGAGCGCCGGGCGCGGCGCCTCGCCATCGCCGCCGGAGAGCGCCGTCATCTGTTCCCGATCCAGCGCCGCACCCGCTCGCGCTCGCCCGCGTTGACGAGGCCGGTCAGGAGCGAGCGCATCTGCCCCTCCGATCCGCACCCCGACTGCCTGAGGGCTTCGCGGATGCGCTGGATCTGCGGGCGGGCGAGGCGAAGGGTGAGCGCCTTTCCGGTCTCGGTGACGTAGAGCAGGCGCTGGCGGCGGTCGCTCGCGCCCTCGCGCTGGTAGATGTAGCCGTCCTTGATCAGCTGCCTCAGAACCCGCCCGAGGCTCTGCTTGGTGATCTTCAGGATGTCGAGAAGCTCGGCCACCCGGATGCCTGGATTGCGCATGACGAAGTGCAGCACCCGGTGGTGCGCGCGCCCGAAGCCGAAGCTTTCGAGGATCTGGTCGGGGTCGGAGATGAAGTCGCGATAGGCGAAGAACAAGAGCTCCATCAGCTCGAAACAGGCGCGCTCGTCCTCCAGCGCGCCGTGCTCGTCCGCGGACCCGCCGCGCTCGCGCCGCGCTGCGTCCCCGGGTGGCGTTGAAATTATGTCAGTCATGTTGACATATTTTTGACAGCCTGATACGCATGAACGACACTTCGCCCAAGGCGGATGCGGGACTTGCCGTCGGGCATCAACCGCTGACCTCCGGATCCGGCGCCAGGCTCGATGTGCCGTGTCCACTGGTATTAGCCGCGACGCAGTCCGAGGTAAAGCGTGGCGCCGGGCCCGCGCCGGCGCCGGCGTCGGATAAGGGAGGGGCCAGATGGCCGCACAACCGTTCGATCAGCGCGAAGGCTTCATCTGGTTCGACGGCAGGCTCGTCGACTGGCCGACCGCCAATCTGCATGTCCTGAGCCACGCACTGCACTATGCGAGCGCCGTGTTCGAGGGCGAGCGCGTCTATGGCGGCACGATCTTCAAGCTGGGCGAGCACACCAGGCGGCTGTTCCATTCGGCCAATGTACTGGACATGGCGATTCCCTACCCGGTCGAGGACATCGACCGAGCCTGCGAGGAGACGATCCGCGCCAACGGCATCGTCGACGGCTATGTCCGCCCGATCGCCTGGCGCGGCGCCGAGATGATGGGCGTGTCGGCCCAGACGACCTTCATCCACGTCGCCATCGCCACCTGGCAGTGGCCGTCCTATTTCGACCCCGCACAGCGGCTGAAGGGCATCCGGCTCAACATCTCCAAATGGCGCCGGCCCTCGCCCGAGACCATTCCCTGCGACACCAAGGCCGCCGGCCTCTACATGATCTGCACCCTGTCCAAGCACACCGCCGAGCGCGCGGGATACGCCGATTCGCTGATGCTCGACTACCGTGGCCGCATCGCCGAGGCGACCGGCGCCAACGTCTTCTTCATCCGCGACGGCGTCATCCACACCCCGGTCCCCGACTGCTTCCTCGACGGCATCACCAGGCGCACCGTCATCGCCCTTGCCCGCGAGCGCGGCCGCGAGGTGATCCAGCGCGCGATCATGCCCGAGGAGATGGCGAGCTTTTCGGAATGCTTCCTCACCGGCACCGCGGTCGAGGTGACGCCGGTCTCCGAGATCGGCGAGTACCGGTTCACCCCGGGCGAGATCACCGAGACCCTGATGGACGCCTACACGGGCAAGGTGCGGCCCAAGGGCGCGGCCAGGGTGGCGGCGGCGGGGTAGGCCGCTCGCCACCAACTCAACGGGAAGTCCGACCATTCAGTGATTCAGGTCACGGCGACGGTCGCTCGCCTCTCCCATGCTCGAAGCATTCGAGAGAGAAGGAGAGACCCATGCTTCGCAAGATCACACTCAGCGTCTTCGCCACCGCCCTTCTGGCCGTTGCCGCTTCGCCGATCACCTCGATCGCGCTGTCGACGGCTGCACTGGCCTGGGGCGCAGGCCTCGGCGGCGGCATCTGAGCCTCCGCATTCCATCACCAGAAAACACGCTGCCAGGGGTGCTGAACGCGCCCCTGGCTACTCCGCGGCCGACTTTTCCCACCGCGCCCGCGCGGCATCGTCACTGGTACGCGCCTCGACCCAGCGCCTCTCCCGCCCGCGTTCCTCGAGCTTCCAGAACGGGGCCTCGGTCTTGAGGTAGTCCATCAGGAAACTCGCCGCCTCGAACGCCGCCCGCCGGTGGGCCGACGCGGCGGCGACGAGGACGATGTTGTCGCCCGGGCGGAGCCGGCCGACCCGGTGGATCACGCGAACGGCCTCGAGCGGCCAGCGCGTTCGGGCCTCGGCGACGATGTCCTCGAGCGCCTTCTCGGTCATGCCCGGATAGTGCTCGAGCGTCATCGCGGTGAGGCCGTCATCGCCGCGCACCGTCCCGGTGAAGGTGACGATCGCACCGATGCCGGCGCCGCCCTCGCGCAGCGCCGCGACCTCGCGGCCGATGTCGAAATCCTCGGTCTGGACCTGGATCATCAACAGGGATCCTTGCGCGCCGGAGCCGGGTTGCCGAAAGGACCCCCACCCCGGCCCTCGCCCTTGCCGGGGGAGGGGGAAAATCGCCGAAGCGCCAGCAACTTCTCCTCCTGCAAGGCGGGGGGAGAAAATCGCCGAAGCGCCGCCAACTTCTCCTCGCCCGGCAAGGGGAAGGCCGGGAGGGGGTCGAACGAGGTCGGCATCGGCTTCGGCGACCGTTCTTCTACCCGCCCGTCACCGGCGGGAAGAACGCGATCTCGCGCGCGCCGGCGAGCTTTGCCGAGTGCTCGGCCTGGGTGAAGTCGATCGCGGCGCGGATGGTCTCGGCGGCTTCGAACGCGTGGTCGAACTCGGGTCCGCGGGTCCGGAGCCAGCCGATCAGCTCGCCCACCGTGGCGACGCCGTCGGGCAGCGCCACCTCTTCCTCGGCGATTCCGGCGCGCTCGCGCACCCAGGCGAAATATCTGAGCTTCATGTCTCGTCCTCCGCGATCACCCGCGCGATCGCGGACTTCATATAGTCATAGGCGGTGACGAGCGTGAGCATGGCGGCGAGCCACAGCAGCGCGAGCCCGATCGCTCCGAGTCCGGGAATGACGGCCTCGCCGGGCGGCGCCGCCAAGAGCACCGCCAGCGCCACGAGCTGGGCGGTCGTCTTCCACTTGGCGAGCCTGGAGACCGGCACCTCGAACTCGATCCCGGCGAGGTATTCGCGCAGGCCGGAGATCAGGATCTCGCGCGCCAGGATCGCCACCGCCGCGATCACATCGAGCCCGGCGATGGTGCCGTCGGCGGTCAGCATCACCAGCACCACCGCCACCAGCAGCTTGTCGGCGATCGGATCGAGCATTACCCCGAGGGCGGAGCGCTGCGACCACCGGCGCGCGAGATAGCCGTCGACATAGTCGGTGATGGCGGCGACGAGGAACAGCGCGAACGCGGTCCAGCGCGCGGCGCCGCCATCGAGCAGCAGGCAGGCGAGGATGAACGGGACGATGCCGAGGCGCGCGATCGTCACCATGTTGGGGACCAGCAGCACCGCCGGCCGCCCGCGCCCGGCATCCCGCGCCGCTTCAATCGCCTTGTTCATGGAAATGATCATAGATCGTTTTCGCGAGCTGGGCGCTGATTCCCCGAACCTGGGCAAGGTCCGCCTCGCCGGCGCGGCTGACCGCCCGCGTGGTGCCGAAATGTTTCAGGAGCGCCGCCTTGCGCGCTGCGCCGACATTGGCGATCTCGTCGAGCGGCGAGGCGCCGATCGCCTTGCTGCGCCGGCCGCGATGGCTGGCGATGACGAAGCGGTGGGCCTCGTCGCGCAGGCGCTGGATGTAGTAGAGCACCGGGTCGCGCGGCTCGAGCCGGAACGGCGCCCGGCCGGCCATGTGGAAGCGCTCGCGGCCGGCGTCGCGGTCCGGCCCCTTGGCGATGGCGACCACCGGGAGATCCTCGATCCCGAGCTCCCCGAGCGCGCCGCGCGCCGCCGCGAGCTGGCCGGGCCCGCCGTCGACAATGATGAGGTCGGGCCAGACCCCGCCGTCCTCCTGCCTGACGAGCCGCTTGCAGCGCCGCGTCAGCACCTCGCGCATCATTGCGTAGTCGTCGCCGGGGGCGAGTTCCTCGGATCTGATGTTGAACTTGCGGTAATGCGCCTTGTCGAGCCCATCGGGGCCCGCCACGATCATCGCGCCGACCGCGTTGGTGCCCTTCAGATGGCTGTTGTCGTAGACCTCGATCCGCGCCGGCGGCTGGTCGAGGCCGAAGATCTCGGCGACCCCGGCGAGAAGCCGCGTCTGCGATGCCGACTCGGCGAGCCGGCGGCCGAGCGCTTCTTCGGCATTGGCGAGAGCGTGGTCCACCACCTCGCGTTTCTCGCCGCGCCGCGGCACCGCGACCCGCACCCGCCGCTCTTCCCGGAGCGTCAGCGCCTCGGCGAGGAGCGCCCGCGAGGCGATATCGTGCGACAAAAGAATGAGGGCCGGCGCCGGGCGCTCGTCGTAGAACTGGGCGGTAAAGGCGTCGAGCACGTCCTCGGCCGGCAGCGACCGGTCGGCGCGCGGGTAGTAGGCGCGGTTGCCCCAGTTCTGGCCGCCGCGGAAGAAGAACACCTGGACGCAGGTCTGCCCGCCCGCCTGATGGGCGGCGAACACGTCGGCGTCGGTGATGGTGCGCGGATTGATGCCCTGATGGGCCTGAATCTGCGACAGCGCCGCCAGCCGGTCGCGCAGCCGCGCCGCGCGCTCGAAATCGAGCGCGTCCGAGGCCGCGCGCATCTGCCGGTAGAGCTCGTCCTTGACCGCGTCGCTCTGCCCGGAGAGAAAATCGCCGGCCTCGCCGACCAGCCGGCCGTAGTCCTCGAGCCCGATCTCGCCGGTGCACGGCGCCGCGCAGCGCTTGATCTGGTAGAGCAGGCACGGCCGGGTCCGGCTCTCGTAGACCGGGTCCGAGCACGAGCGGATCAGGAACGCGCGCTGGAGCGCGTTGATCGTCCGGTTGACGGCGCCGGCCGACGCGAACGGGCCGAAATAGTCGCCCCTGGTCGAGCGCGCGCCGCGATGCTTCATGATCCGCGCGGCGGCGTGCTCGCGGTTGATCAGGATGTGCGGAAACGACTTGTCGTCGCGCAGGATCACGTTGAACCGCGGCTTGAGGCGCTTGATGAGATTGGCCTCGAGCAGCAGCGCCTCGGTCTCCGACGCGGTGGTGACGAACTCCATCTCGCGGGTCTCGTGGATCATCCGCTGGATGCGGTTGGTGTGACCGGCGGCGCGGGAGTAGCTCTGGACCCGCTTCTTGAGGCTCCTCGCCTTGCCGACATAGAGCACCTCGCCGCCAGAGCCGATCATGCGGTAGACGCCGGGCCCGGACGGCAGATTGCCGAGGAGCGCCCGGATCACCTGGGTGCCCTGGGGCGGCACGGCCTCGGCCGGCGCCGCCCGCTGGGCAGTGTCTCGGGTCGCGATGTCGCGGGCCTGTTCCATCCTCACCCACTCATGTGGTCCCGGCGCGGCTTGCTTTCGACATTACGTGTCGCCGGGGCGGATTTTCAACCGGAGCGCTCGTCTCCGGCGATCACGTCGGGCGTTCGCCAGGCGAGGTGCTGGCCGCCGTCGAGCGCGATCATCTGCCCGGTCATCGACGCGGTCGCGACGATGAACCGGACCGCGGCGCCGAACTCGCCAAGCCCGGGCCCGCGGCCGAGCGGGGTCGCGGCGGCCTCGGCGGCGAAGTCCTCCGCGCTCTGGCGCTCATGGGCGAGCGAGGGCCCGGGTCCGATCGCGTTGACGCGGATGCGCGGAGCGAGCGCCTGCGCCAGCGTCCGCGTCGCCCCCCACAGGGCGAACTTGCTGGCGGCATAGGTGAAATAGAGCGGCGTCGGCCGCCACACCCGCTGGTCGATGATGTTGACGATGTTGCCCTCTCGGTCCTGCCCGAGCTGGGCGGCGAAATCGCGGGCGAGCTGCAGCGGCGCGCGCAGATTGACCGCGAAATGCCGATCGAAGCTCTCCGCGGTGAGGTCCTGCGCCCGGTCGGGCCGGAACATCGAGGCCGAATTGACCAGCAGATCGAGGCCGCCGAGCGCGTCGGCGGCGCTTTCGACCAGGCCGTCGGTCTGGCTCGCCGCGCCGAGATCGGCCCCGACCGCCGCGGCGTTGCGGCCGAAGGCACGGATTTCGCGCACGACCTCCTCGGCCTCCGCCCCGGACGAGCGGTAGTGGACCGCGATGTCCCAGCCGGCGAGCGCGAGATCGAGCGCGATGGCGCGGCCGAGGCGCCGGCCGGCGCCGGTGACGAGGGCGCGCCTGGGGGCGTCGGTCATGTCAGCCGCTCATCCTTCCACAACTCCGTTGCCGCCGGAAATGGCGATCGGGTGATGCAGATCACACCACCCGCCCGGCCGTGCCGCCACGATGGCCTCAACAGATGGCGAGACGCCACCGCGAATGACGGGCGAGGAACAGCGATGACCAGGACCAGGACCGCGATCGCGATTGCTCTGACGGCGGCGGCGAGCGCGCTTGCCGGCCACCAGATCGTCAATGCCGCCGCCTCGCGCACCGACACCGGGACCGCGCGCTCGTTCCTCACCCCGCGCCTCGACGGGCGCCGGCTCGACGTGCGCTACAGCGCCGCCCGGCCCGCCGATCCGGCGATGACCGCCGCGCGCTTCTGCCGCCTTCAGGGCTTCGAGACCGTGGCCGGCTATTCGACCCAGTCCGCGTCCGCGACCCGCATGATCGGAGATTTCGCCGCCGCCGACGGCGCCCACACCGCGTTTTACGCGATCAGATGCGAGCGGGCGGCGGCGGCCGCCTTCGCGCGCGGCTGACCTTGCGCGCCGGCTTCCTCCCGGGCGCTCCGGACTGGCGCGGAACGACGTATTCGGCCACTGGTGGCTGAAATCGTCCCGCGCCATTTTTTCTGTTTCCGGCGCCGTCCCCCTCGGCCGCGCCGGCCGGTCCAGGCCCGAGACTCGCTCAGTCGGCCGGAACGATGTTGACGGCCTGCGGCCCCTTGCCGCGGCGGTCCGGCTCGGTCTCGAACTGAACCCGCTGGCCATCCGCGAGCCCGTCGAGACCCGACTGCTGGACCGCGGAGATATGCACGAAGACATCCTTGCCGCCCTCGTCAGGCGTAATGAAGCCGTAGCCCTTCGAGGTATTGAAGAACTTGACGGTACCGGTAATCGACATTCCGGGAACCTCCTCCCAGTCTTTCGGCTCGCAGGCGAGCCCGAGTGGCAGCTGCGGGAAGTTCCGAGAAACCGGCCCGTATTCTGTCACGATCCCAATCAACACGCCCGGCCCGGCGCCCACCGGGCCGCAAACACCCACACAGCCCGGCCGACACCGCGCCCGAGCGTATCAACAGATACGCCGGGCGTGGCCGCCGGGCAAGAGTTTTGCTTGCCGAAATCGCGATCCAAAGCCGGCCGCGACGGCGCCCGGCGCGCCCTCAGGTGCACGACGAGCGGTCGGCGCGGGAGGCCGTTCCGGCCGCCTCGATCCTGACCCGGGTGACGCCGGCTCCGACGAAGCCGAGCCTGGAGGCGGCCGCCCTGGTGACGTCGATGATCCGCCCGCCGACGAACGGCCCGCGGTCGTTGACCCGGAGCGTGACCGAGCGCCCGTTCCTGAGATTGGTGACCCTGACCCTGGTGCCGAACGGCAGCGAGCGGTGCGCCGCGGTCATGGTGTCGGGGCTGGCGCGCTCGCCGGACGCGGTGCGGCTGGTCATGGCGTACCACGACGCGCCGCCGCACTGGACGAGGGCCGCGGCCGGGGTCGGCGCCGCGGCGAGGCCGGCGCAAAGGCCGAGCATGGCTGCCGCGGGCAGCAGGACTGAAGCTCTCATGGGAATGGGTTCCACTGGCTGTTGACGAAACGCGCTGGCCGGCGGGGCACGTCCCCTCGCGCGCCGACCGTTGCCGCATCAACAGGTGAAATGTGGCCTCAACTTGGCGGCCGAGTGATGATTTGTGAACGTTTTCGAGGCGTTATATTCGTTCACAAATCCTTAACATGATGAATCAGCGCGAACCGGGTGTCAACCCGCGCCGGCGCCGCCGCCGCCAGCCGACGAGCGGCGGAACCACGCGGGCCCTGAGCTGGTCCGGCACGCCGAGCTCGATCGGGGCGACGTGCTGCGCGCCTTTTCACCTCTCCCGTGGCGGGAGAGGGCCTGGCCCGGACCCCGATCCGGGGTCGGCGCCGTCAGGCGCCGGGCGAGGGGGATGGCGCGCCGGCGGATCGACCGCCGGCGTCGTCCCTCCCCCTCGCGGGGAGGGTCGGCGGCAAAAAGCCGCCGGGGTGGGGGGATGCTTTGCTCGCCATGGATCGTCACCCCACCCGACCGCGCCGGGCGCGGCCACCCTCCCCGTCAAGGGGAGGGGAAGGTGACGGTCTGCGGTTGTGACCCCGCCCCACCCCACGCTCCGCCGTCATTCCCGCCCCGGATCGGGGTCCGCGACAGGCTCTGGCGAGGAATCCATTGTGGCGGCGGCCGCGGACGAATGGATGCCGTAGCCCGGGTGCAGCGCAGCGCAACCCGGGAACGATCGACGGGCTGCCCCGGATTGCGCCGCGCTCCATCCGGGTGACTTGCTTCCACCCTTGTGCTTGCCCCACGAGCGCACCGCTCACATATGCAAATGGCTGGAGAAAACCGGATCGTGCAGGCGGGCCGGCGCGTTGATAGGATGTGGAAATTATATCTAGAGGAAATAGCCGAGAATCAGTACACAGACTGTCGATGACCTCACCCGCCACCCGTTCTCCCGATGTTTGATCACGAGACATTCCCCAACGCCCCAATCACAGAGGCGCTGATCGACATCCGGGTCACGTTCGGAAGCGAGTTCAAACTGGAGGAGTTGGAGCGGCTAGCTGAGCAGTGTTCTGACCGGTTCCCCGAGAAAGAGACACAGTTTGAGCATCAGCATGAGGTGACATTCCAAGACGGAGGGGCTGGTACCGAGTCGCACACCAGATCAAGGATGCGCGGGTTTGTGCTGTTCAGCGAGCATCGTGAAAAGGCCATTCAACTGCGCAGGGACGGGTTCGCGTTCAGCAAGCTCAAGCCTTACGAGAGCTGGCAAGCGCTTCGCGACGAGGCGAATGAGCACTGGAAGACATACGTGGCTGCCCTGCAACCTGCGCGTGTGACGCGGCTTGCCGTTCGATTTATCAATCGAATTGAAATACCGATGGGAGGCCACGTGGATTTGGAGGAGTACGTCATAACTGGGCCGAAGCTTGCTGACGGAATTCCTCAGGCCATAGCCGAATTCTTCTTGCGCATCGTTATTCCACACCAAGAAGAGCGTAATATAAGAGCGACTATAACGTCTCGGCTCGAGAAAAAAGACGGTGAGGTGCTAGCGTATGTCTTCGACATTGACGCCTACAGCTCCGTCGATCTTGATCAGAATGATGAAGAGGTGTGGAATATTTTCGAAAGGCTCCGGGACTACAAAAACCTCATATTTTTTTCATCGACGACCGAAAAGGCGAAGGACCTGTTTCGATGACAATCTATCTCGCCACAGCGGATCGGCTCTCCGATATTCCAAGCCTCAAGTCGCTCACGCCGCAAGGGTGGAGCGCCGAGAGCAAGACACTTCGTGCCGCGCAGGATGAGGCGCTGAGGGACTACTTCGATGCGCTCGCAAGTCGGCCAAATGTGAATTTCGATGACGAGTGTAATCCGGCCCTGCGGCTGGCTTCGGAGGAGCTGCTATCGATCCTTGATGCTTTTAAGGGGCGTCTGCCCGTTGTGACGACCGAGCTGCTCCGGAATCGACTCGACGTAATCCTTGATCCGACAGATTGGGAGTCGGGCGATGAACTACCCAATCCAGAGTCGTTCAGGAGGATGCTTTCGTTCCTCTCTGCTCACAAAGAACTCCGGCACCCGTCAATCTTTCTGAATCGCTATGGTCTGTTCACTGCGTCCTGGAGACCGGAAAAGCGGAAATTGACATCCATCGTTTTCCAAGACGATGACACCGCAAATTGGCTCGTCTTTTTACCCCGACCGGATAGCCCGGACGATACCGTGGAGACAGCCGGGCGGATCCCGCTGACCGACGTCCTGCGCGCCATTCGTCAAGCTGGTGGTCAAAAGTGGATGCGCCGCCCTTCGTTGGTGGGCAGGTTGTTGGGTGATGTCTAATCCGGATTTGCCCGACGAACATCACTTCGCCCGGCAGAGCACCGGAAAGCAGGGGAGGGACTTCAGCGACGAGCAGGACGGATACCACGATCCGCCTTGGCTTAACGCTAGGGCATTTCAGCCCTCTCCGGACAATCCGCACATCTCTGGTTTGTGGGTTGAGCGTATTGCAGACACGTGGGCCAACCAACTCGAACGGATAAGAACAGAGCTGAAAGAGAGTAGCCGCAACGTCAAAAAAAGCTATCAGTTTGCGATTATAAAGGTGGAGAAAATCAAGGAACTGGGGCGACGATTCAGCAGGGACCTGCATGTTGTGCATGCCCCAGATGAAAAAAACCATCTCCCGTCCCACTCAGAGATTCGGGGTATCGCGCCGGAGGACGAAGCGCTACAGCAAAAACTGGCAGATAATGCCCAAGTTGAACCTATATTCCCTGATCCTTAGCGTCGCATACTTGCAGCCAATTGAGCCTTCGAAGCGTCGAGTCCGATGCAGACTGGGTGCATATATTGTGTACGGTCTCGTCTGCCTCTAGCTTCCCCCCTTCCTCTCCGTCCTCCTGATCGTCATCTCGTCCAGCCCCGGCTTGTGCGGCCGCGACTTGTCGCCTTTGCTCCCGGTCGCGGCTGCGCCGCTCCGCGCCTCTTGAGCCCCGGCCTCGTCCCCACGATTCGGCTTGCGGCCAATGGATTCCGGCTTGCGCCGGAATGATGGGTCGGCGGTCGCCGGCTCGGCCTTGCCGCCACGCTTCGATGCGCCGCGCCTGGATCCCGGCTTGCGCCGGGATGACGAATGGTCGCTCCGCGCCTCTTGCCTCGCCATCGGATCATCCGCCACCAGGAGCTCGGTCTCGCGCAACCTTTTGATCTCGTCCCTCAGCCGTGCCGCGGTCTCGAACTCCAGATCGGCGGCGGCGTCGCGCATGCGGCGTTCGAGATCGGCGAGATGGGCCTCGAGGTTGTGGCCGACGAGGGCCCCGGCCTCGGCGAGCCCTGAATCGACCGTCACGTGGTCGCGCTCGTAGACCGAGCCCATGATGTCGCCGATCCGCGCCTTGACGCTTTCCGGGGTGATGCCGTGCTCGGCGTTGAACGCCATCTGCTTCACACGCCGGCGGTCGGTCTCGGCGATCGCCCGCGCCATCGAGCCGGTGACCTCGTCGGCGTAGAGGATGACCCGGCCGTCGACGTTGCGCGCGGCCCGGCCGATGGTCTGGACCAGCGAGGTCTCCGAGCGCAAAAACCCCTCCTTGTCGGCGTCGAGAATGGCGACCAGCGCGCATTCGGGAATGTCGAGCCCCTCGCGCAACAGGTTGATGCCGACCAGAACGTCGAAGGCGCCGAGCCGGAGGTCGCGGATGATCTCGATCCGCTCCAGGGTCTCGATGTCGGAATGCATGTAGCGCACGCGGATGCCCTGTTCGTGCATGTATTCGGTGAGGTCCTCGGCCATGCGCTTGGTCAGCGTGGTGACGAGGACCCGGTAGCCGGCCGCGGCGACGGCGCGGCACTCGGCGATGAGGTCCTCGACCTGGGTAGCGACCGGGCGGATCTCGGTCGGCGGGTCGGTGAGGCCGGTCGGGCGGATCACCTGCTCGGTGAAGACGCCGCCCGCGCGCTCCATCTCCCAGGGCCCGGGGGTGGCCGAGACGTAGACCGACTGGGGGCGCATCGCGTCCCACTCCTCGAATTTGAGCGGCCGGTTGTCCATGCACGACGGCAGCCGAAAGCCGTATTCGGCCAGCGTCGACTTCCTGCGCAGGTCGCCGCGGAACATGGCGCCGAGCTGGGGAATGGTGACGTGGCTCTCGTCGACGAACACCAGCGCCTCGTCGGGGAGGTATTCGAACAGGGTCGGCGGCGGCTCGCCCGGCGCCCGGCCGGTGAGGTAGCGCGAATAGTTCTCGATCCCGGCGCAACTGCCGGTCGCCTCGATCATCTCGAGGTCGAACAGGGTGCGCTGCTCGAGCC
>Ga0326597_10001263_pt1 | contig 41436 bp, 35 predicted proteins | sample RVTome_12_FD_203789 | JGI IMG/M metagenome (GOLD analysis project Ga0326597, IMG submission 203789) | Soil microbial communities from uranium-contaminated site in the Upper Colorado River Basin, Wyoming, United States - RVT100D185 | ecosystem: Environmental > Terrestrial > Soil > Contaminated >... | reverse complement strand
GGAGACGAGGCACTCGAACATCTGGGGCGGGTGCTGGAATCCGACCCAGAGAATGTCGAGCTCCAGCAGTTGGCCGCCCGCCTGCGCGGCGCCTCGAACTAGAGCAGGATGACCAGACGCGGTAGGAGGCGCCCTGCGGGCCGCCACCCAGGATGTAGACGCCTACTACGCCTGCCGCGTTCTCGGCGCGTGCAGGGCGAATGCTTGTCGAATCCACCATGGCGCTGCCAGCATCGCCGATCGGCACACGTCGCGTGGCTGCCAGTCGAGCAGCGGCCCGCCCGCCGCTCATGCTCGGATTCCGCAACTGTGGCACGCCCATTGCCGATCTCCCCCGAGATCACTTCTCCCACCTGGCCGCGAACGCCGAGCCCCGGCGAGCTTCGCCGAGGGACTTATGTTCAAGTTTATTGTTTACAGTATCTTAGCGCTTCTTGTCCTCGCCGCTCCGGTCGAGGCGGCGAAGCTCCGCGGGAACATCATCGGCCTCAGTCCAGCCATCTCCGTACAGGCCTCGATCAGCCCCTATCCGGCCAGCTTGGGCGCCTTGGGTGAACCCGAGGCCGCCCCCAGCGTCAGCCTCGGGTTCGTCTACCTCGACGGTCAGCGCGATCCGCGGCGCCGTCAACAGGACGAGTTACGTCAGCGCGGCCAGCAGTTTCACCCCAGGCTCCTCGTCGTGCCAGTGGACAGCCACGTCGAATTCCCCAATGACGACCCCATCTACCACAACGTCTTCTCGTACTCGAAGACCAAGCGCTTCGATCTCGGCCGCTACGGGAAGGGCCAGAGCAAAAGCGTCCACTTCGACAAGACCGGCGTCATCCGAGTGTTCTGCGACGTTCACTCCGACATGTCGGCCACGATCGTGGTCGTCGACTCCGACTTCATCTCGCTTCTCGACGGCTCCGGAGCCTTCGAACTCGACGGCGTTCCCTCGGGCAGCTACGAGCTCGTGCACTGGCAACCGACCGGTGGCGAGCGCCGCTGGCGCGTCGAAGTGGGAGACGCGACAACGGAAATTCGTCTGGAACGCTGACTGGCCATGATACGTTTCACTTCCCTCCGCACGCGCATCATCGTGCTCACCGCCGTCCCGACGGCCGCGATGCTCGGTGCACTCCTCCTCGTCGTTCAGCGGACCGCGGTGCCGACGGTGGAGCGGACGATTCGAGAAGAACTCGTCGGAGCGGGAGCCGTGGCCCAGGAGCTGCTCAATGCGCGCGCTGACGGGCTGGCACGCATGGCGGATATCATCGCCCGCGACCCTCGATTCTTCGCGACCTTCGCGGTTCCCGAGGAGGAACGAGGTGCCGAGTTCACCGCGACGATCGAAGCAGTCGCCGACGAGTTTCTTCACATCACCGACGCCGACTTCCTGGAGATCTATCTGACCAATGGTCGACTCTGCCGGATCGAGCGAAACGGCGGTCCGGTCGAAGCAATCGAGAGCGTCGCGATTCCTCTCGAGGTTCGCGAAGCGCTGCGCGGTTCCACCATGGAAGGCATCACGCGCGATATCGAAGGCCTCTGTTCCGCCATTGCCAAGCCGGTCCGCCTCGGGCGAGATGTCGCCGCGGTCCTTCGCCTGGGCCAGCGACTCGACGCACGGTTCGCCCAGGAGATCCGCCGGCTGACGGGGGCCGAACTCGCCTTCTGCGATGGTGACATCTGCCAGGTCGAGACGCTCCGTTCGTTGGGCTCCATCGCGGCTTCACGCGACCGAGCACCGAGCACGGTGCCGCACGCAGACGAGATCCTCGAGAGTGACGTCGCGGGCGAGACCTTTCTCACCCTCGGACTCCTGCTCCCGGGGGTGGACGACAGCGACGCCTTCATGGCTCTGTTGGGCAAACACAAGGCCGTCGCGATCGCGCCGCTGCGCACGATGGAGCGCTCGATGGCCGTGATCGGGCTCTTGGGACTCTTCCTGATTCTCGGCGGAGGCGCCGCGGTGGCCGTCGGCGTCACGCGCCCACTCTCCCATGTCGTCGCCGCGGCGGAGCGCCTCGAGGCCGGCCATTACGACGAACCCCTCGAGCCGGAGGGCGAAGACGAAGTCGCGCGACTCGCCCAGAGTTTTCTCAACATGCGTGAGTCGCTCAAGGCACACGTGAGCCGCCTGGAAGATCTCGACCAGATCAAGAGCGACTTCATCGCCCTCGCAGGACATGAGCTACGGACTCCGCTCACCGTTATCACCGGATTCAACGATCTGATTTCCGATGGCGCCTTTGGAGAGATACCCCAGGAAGTCAAAGACACGTCTGAGATCATCAAGCAGCAACTGACGCGACTGAACAGCCAGTTGGAGAACATCCTGGACCTGACGCGTTTCGAACAGGGCAGTCTCACGATCCAGGTCGAACCGACCGAGCTCAGACCGCTACTTCGAGAATCCATCCAGATGCAGGCCCGTGAGCGAACCGGCCGCGATCTACGCATCGTGGATCAGATTTCGGATGCGCTACCGATGGTCGCCTGCGATCCCGTACGCATCCAGCAGGTCTTCACGCTCTTGCTCGACAATGCGGTCCGCTACACGCCCGACGGCGGCTCCGTCACCATCAAGGTCCAGATCGAAGATCGCGGACCACGCATCTGTGTACGTGATACCGGCATCGGAATCGCGAGCAGTCAGATTCCGTGGATCTTCGACAAGTTCTACGAGGTGAAGGAAATCAATCGCCACAGCTCGGGCAATCTCGAATTCGGGGCGAGCGGCTTCGGAATGGGTCTCGCGCTGTGTCGGGCCATCTTGCGTGAACACGGCAGCGAGATCGAGGTCAAGAGCGTGGTGGGAGAGGGCAGCGAATTCTCGTTCGTCCTCCCCGTCGAAATAGAAGCGGCCACGCTGGCCCTGGCACAAGGATGAAACCGGCCATGAAGAGTCCTCATCGCGCGATCTGCGCCTCGATCGCTTTCTCGCTTCTCGTCTTGGGGAGCATGGTCGCAGCACCCACGGCACTGGCGGTGCCCATCAACGTCCGGGGCCTCATGGACGTGGCGGTGCGGGGCGACGACGACATGCAGCTCCTGAATCGCCAGAATACCGGCGATAGCTTCGTCGATCCCGTGAGGACACGACTGTTCCTGTCCGGCACGAACGGGCAGAGTCAGGCGCATCTCCAGTTTCTCCTGTCGGCCGACAGTCGCAGCGAATTCCGCGTCTTCGGCGCGTATCTGTTGCACAAGATCTGGGAGGATCGGGAGGTCTTCGTCGAGGCAGGACGGATTCCGATTCATGACGGCGCCTGGGCCAGCAGAACCTACTCCGACAAGAACCCACTCATCGGCATCCCGCTGGCCTACTATTGGCACTCGACACTGAGCTACAGGATGATGCCCGCCGATCTCGCGGCACTCGTCGCCCAGCGCGGCGGCGGCCAGGCGGGCGTCTTCTACGCCGACGCCGACGGACCGCGGGGGACGGCATGGAGCAGCGCTCCCATGCTCTACGACAACTGTTGGGATCAGGGGCTCTTCGTGCTGGGCAAACAGGGGAAGGTCGAGTACTCCCTCGGCACCACGGTGGGCGCGCCTTCGTCACCGGTGAAGGGCACGGACACGAACGATAACCTGGCGATTCACGCGAAACTCGGATTCGCCGTCGGTGATTGGATGAAGACCCGCGTCAGCTACGCCGCCGGAGCGTATCTCTGGGACGATGTTGCCCCCTATCTTCCCGCCGGCAAGAGCGTCAACGACTATTACCAGAGGCTCTGGGTGCTGAGCACTGAACTCTCCCGCGACCGCTATCTGCTCCATGCCGAGTTCTTCGCCAACCACTACGAGACCCCGCTCCGCGCCGACGGGCTGGGGAACCGGAGTTTCTACCTCGAGGGATGTGCGAAACTGTGGCCGGGAAGCTACGTCACCGTGCGCTATGAAGAGCTGAGTTTCGAAGAAGTACAGAGCGGTGGCGAGAATCTGAGCTGGGATCAGAACGTCCGCCGCATCGAGGCCGGGGCAGGCTACAACGTATCGCGAGAACTCAGGCTGAAGGCCGTGGTCCAGATGTACGACCTCGGCTCCGGCTTCGCATCCGAAACGGCGTATCCGGCCGTTCAGGCCTCGCTGAAGTTCTAGCCGGCGAGTCCGGGCTATGCCAGACTGAGTGCCCTTCAGAGAGGTGCACTCATGCGTTTCTGGATCGTCTTCTTGCTCCTGATCCCGGTCAGCGCGTCGGCGACCTTTTCGATCGTCGCCTACGATCCACAGACCGAAGAACTCGGCGTCGCGGTCCAATCACGCGCGTTCAGCGTCGGCGGCGGAGTGCCGTGGGCCGAGGCCGGAGTCGGGGCCATCGCCACCCAGGCGTCCACCAACGAGAGTTTCGGACCGCGCGGGCTCGACCTGCTGCGATCGGGCATGGATGCACAGAGCGTGGTGGGCGAGTTGATCGGCGCAGACGAGATGCGGGAGCATCGCCAGCTCGGCATCGTCGACGCCCAGGGCCGTTCGGCGAACTGGACCGGCAGCCAGTGCATGAACTGGGCCGGCGATCACCAGGAGCCGATGCTCTCGGTGCAGGGGAACATCCTGGCCGGTCCCGCGGTGGTCGAGAATATGGTCCGCGCGTTTCATGAGACGCAGGGAGAGCTGGCGGAACGGTTGCTTGCGGCACTTCACGCGGGTCAGGCGGCCGGTGGGGACACGCGAGGTATGCAATCGGCCGCGCTGCTCATCGTCCGTCCGAGCGAGAAGTTTCCCGAGTACGAGAGCCGCTACGTCGATCTCCGCGTCGAAGATCACGCTTCGCCCATCGATGAACTCGAACGCGTGTTTCGCATCCACCAAGCGAGCGATCTCCTTCGTGCCCACGTGCGCTACGCAGAGGAGTTCGCGCAGGCCGGCGACCTGGACGCGGCGGCCGTGGAACACAAACGAATGGGAAGCGCCTTGGAATTCACTCTGTCGCAGAAAGACGCGACCGCCGGCACGCTCAATGCGCTAGCCTGGTATTGCGGGACGGGCGGGGTCTTCCTCGACCAGGCGCTCGTCGCCGTGCGCCGCGCCGCGAGCCTGGAGCCGGAAAACACGGGCGTGCTGGATACGCTCGCTGAGGTCCATTTCCGACTCGGCGATCGGGAACAGGCGATCGAGACGATCGAACGCGCGCTGCAGCTCGCCCCCGAGGATGACTACCTGAAAGGTCAGCTCGAGCGTTTCAGGGGCGAGAGCTCCCCCTGACGGCTTTCACTCCGCCAGCGGATACCCAGGATCTCCCGGGTTCTTCCCGTCGACGCGGAGAATCTTCAGGCCTTGCGGGACCTCGTCGGCTCGCATGAGTCCGACTGCGCCCGTGATGACCGTCAGCAACTCGGCAGTCTCGTCGCTCGAAAGGACGATGCGCGGCTCTGAAGCAGCTTCGGCGCGAAAGACCTTCGAGATCCAGTACTGGCGGAATTGATTCTCCGACATCTCGTAGACGGTTTTCAGCAACAACGTTCGCTCGGCGGCGACGGGTGCGCGCACGATGAGGGTCACGGGGTTGCCCGAGCTCCAGAACTCGCGATCGCCGCGCAACACCTTCTTGAGTTCGGTGAAGCTGATCTCGTCGATCGGCACGTCGGGGTGCGCGACGACGGCGATGGCGCTGGCCATGGCCAGCCTCGGCAGGAAGAGAATCGCGACGAGCGTCGCCGTGGCCATCATAGTGAGGAATCGGTTTCGCGCTGATTTCATGTCATCCCCCTAGAAGCTCAGCGCGAGTTGCGCGACATAGGTCTTGTACCAGTCGCTGTTGGCGACCTTGCGACCCTGATATTCCAACTTGAGTGCGACGAGCGTGGCAAGGTCGATGCGAACTCCGGCCGTAAGAATGCGGGAATCTGCGATCCGGTCACTTTCGCGCGTAGCGTTCCCAGAGCCTCCGGCGCCGTAGACGGGGTCCTTTGCGTCGATCTCCAAGCGCTCGTAGCGCACATAGGGCTTCAGGCGTTCTTCGGCGGCGGCGAGGCGCCAACCCAGCTGGGCGTACCACGCCTCGCTGTCACCGTCCGTGGATCCGGTGATGGCATCGTGATGGATCCGCGCGTATTCGGCGATGAACTCGGGCGTCTCGCCGTGCCAGACGAGGTGCCCGGCGACCAGCAACTCATCCGCGCCGCCACGGATTGTCACCGTGTCCTGCACCGCCGGTGGCACGGCGTCCTGGTAGACGGCGCCGCCGATCTCGAGCTTGTAGAGGGCATCGGGACGGATGTCGAGGCCCACGAGCCAGGCCCGGTGTGTGTCGTCATCACCGCCCTCGCCGGCCCCGGCGATGTTGGCCTGTCGACCATTGCCGATTCCTGCCGTCCATGTGGTCGAGAGGCTCGCGACGGTCGCGGAGCCTTCTTCCATGATTCCGACGAAATGGACCGGAACGAACTTGCCTCCGAAACGGGTCATCTCCGGCCGGTCCGCCGTGGTCTGCAACCACTGCCCGTGGTGAAAGGACTCGTTCCACCAATTCACGGGCGTGTGATAACGGCCCATTGAGAGCTTGAAAAACTCCGAAAAGCGATAGCGGGCGATAACCCGCTCGAACGACACCCCGAAGCTGCCGTCCGACTTCGCGGTCGTCGCCGTCTCGGCGAAGAAGCCCCAGCGTTCGGACATCGGCCGCATCAAATGTAGAATGAGCTGGCCCATATGAAAGCCGCTGGTCGTTTCGAGGATGTCGCCGCCATCCACGGCATCGAGCTTCATGTCCGTGAAACCGAGGATCCGGAGCTCGCCAATTTCGTGGCCAGCAGGTTGGGCGCTCGCGGCAGACGAGAGTGCCGAAACGAGACCGACGAGTAGAACGGCACGTGCAAGTTTCAAGTTTTGACTCCCTGGATTGCCGAAAGATCACATGGCCGCGTCGGCGACCGGAGCTTCCCTGCCGTCTCCGGCGCTCGATACGGTGGCGTCGATTCTGACATTGGAGGCGCTTCTCAACCAGTCAAGAATTTCCACATCCGTCCGCGGCAGGTCGTCGCGCCAGACGTGCAACGTCCCATCGTGGCTCGCAGTAACGATTTCGGGCCGGGCGACGAGGAAACAGAGCGCCCGGACGACGGCCTTGTGGCCCGTCAATTCGCGATAGTAACCCGTGCTCAGGTCCCAGAGTCGGGCCGTCTTGTCCGCGCTGGTGCTCGCCAAGGTCTGCCCATCGGCGCTGAAGCCGACGGATTCGACGGGACCCGTATGACCCTCGAGCACCATCGATGCTTGCGTCTTGAGATCCCACACCCGAACCCGCGTGTCCGCGCTGGCCGTCGCCAGCTTGCGGCCATCGGGCGAAAACGCCACCGCCCGGACCCAGCCGCCGTGGCCGCCGAAGACGAGTTGCTCGCCCGTTTCGATATTCCAGACGCGCGCTGTTTCGTCGGTGCCCGCGGACGCAAGCCGCGTCCCATCCGGCGAGAAGCAAAGCTGGCGCACCGAACCGTCGTGCCCCGCGAATTGCCGCGTCTCGCCGCTGTGGGAATCCCACAGCCGTACGAAACCGTCGGCGCCGGCGGAGGCGAGATAGCGACCGTCCGGCGAAAACTCCGCCCAGGTCACGTTCCCTTCATGGCCGCGCTCGACGCGACAGTTTCCCGTCTGTGGATCCCAGATTCGCACGGTGTTGTCCAGGCTGGTCGAGACGACGGTCTGGTTGTCGGGCGAAAACACGACATGCTCGACGCTGGCCTCGTGCCCCTCGAAGATTCGAGCCGTGCCTGTCTCCAGGTCCCAGAGTCGAACGGTCTTGTCCCCGCCGCCCGAGGCGAGCATGGTCCCATCAGGGGAATACGCGACCGCGCGAACGCCGCCTTCATGGCCGGCGAGCAGTCTGGACTCGCCGCTCGCAACATTCCAAAGACGCAACTCGCTGTCGAGTCCACCGGTGGCGATCTCGGCGCGCGCGGTTGAGTAGCTCATGGCGACGATTTCGCGGTGATGGCCGCGCAGAATGCGAGTCTCGGTATCTTCGACATTCCAGTCGAGGACGAGCTCATCGCGCCCACAGCTCGCCAACCGCGCGCCATCGGCCGAAAACGCGAGGCCCAGCACCCAGTTGTCGTGGCGTTCGAAAGCGATCTCGTCATCTGCCTCGAGATCGTACAGGTGGATTCTATGCCCCGCTCCCCCGAAAGCCACGCGTCGTCCGTCGGGCGAGAATTTCCCCGCGAGCACCGCTTGCCCGTCGTCGACGAGCCATCGAAACGAGCCGTCCGAGAGATCCCACAACCTGGCCGATCCATCGAAGCTGGTGCTCAAGATGTGCGTGCCGTCGGGACTCAACGAGAGCGATGTCAATTGCGCGCCGTGTCCCTCCAAGGCAGTTGTCTGGCCAGTGGAAAAATCGTAGATGCCGATGACGCCATCGAGACTCGCGAAGTACAGACGCTGAGCATCCGGTGCAAGCGCCAAGAGATTGATGGACGTTTCGATCGCATGGAGCTCGCGTGCCTGCTGTGTGGCGAGATCCCACGCCAGCACGCGGCCGTCGTCCGAGGCCGAGTAGAGCGAGCTACCGTCCCATGAAAACTCGACAGCGTGGACCTGACCCTCGTGGCCTGTAAGGACATCGCATTGACCGTTGGAGAGATTCCACAGCCGGATCTCCTTGTCCCAACTTCCGGTCGCCAGCCAACTCCCATCCGGCGAGAAATCCATCGTCTCGACGAATTGTCGATGTCCGACGAACACGCGGTGGCTCTCGGAGATGACCGACCACAGACGCACGACGCCGTCCTGGTCCGCGGTCGCGAGATACTCGCCGTTGGGGGAATAGCGGAGAAGACGAATCGCGACGCGATGGCCTGCCAACTCGCGCATCGTGCCGGTCATCCGGGACCAGATGCGCACGGTGCCGTCATCGCCGCCGGAGGCCAAGCTCTCGCAGCCGGGCGAGAAGGCCACCTGCCAGACACTCCCCCCATGGCTCTCATGAATGGAGTAGATCCCGCTCGTTCTAGCTTCTTCCGCGATGAGCCTCGCTGCGCCCCAGCTCGGGGAGCCGGGCTGGAGCCGATGCAACCAGGCCAATGCCATGGATGGGTCGCTGCGAACCAGGGTCTGCGCCTGAACCAGCGTGATGTCGTCCGCTCGCCGATCCGCTCGCACGCGCTGGGTCTCTGCGACGACGAGCGCGCCTTCGGCTCGGACTTTTTCTCTGACGATGCGGCGGACACCGACGACTCCGCCGGCGGTGAGGACGATCAGAGCCACCGCCGTGACGGCCACGGCCGCCCGATAGCGGCGAACCCAGCGCAGGAGGAGCGCCCGCTTGGTGTAGCGATGGGCCGCGACCAGTTGGCCCGCCTGGAAGCGCCTGAGTTCTCCGGCGAGCTGCTCGGCGCTGGGATAGCGATTCTTGGGATCGCGGGCCATGGCCTTCTCGACGATGGTCACGAGATCCTCGGGCAGACCTTCCTGGATCTCGGCCATGGGCGGTGGAGGCCCAGTCATCAGCTGACTCACGACCTGGAGCGGGTTCTTTCCCGAATACGGCGAGTGCCGCGTCAGGACGTAGTAGAGCATCGCCCCGAGCGCGTACACATCCGAACGCGCATCGACCTGCGCAGAGCGCGTCTGCTCCGGCGACATGTATGCGGGCGTGCCCATGATGCCGTCGCCCTGTGTCAGCTCGGGCTCCATGAGACTCGGATCGGATTCGTCGACGCCGAGTTTCTTGGCCAGACCCCAGTCGATGACGACCGCCTCTCCGAAGTCCCCGATCAGAACATTCGCCGGCTTCAGGTCACGATGAATCACTCCATGGCTGTGCGCGTACGCCATGGCTTCCACGACGTTGACCATGTGTGGCAACAGCGACATTCGGTGAGCGAGACCACGCGACTTTCGGATGACGTGCCGCAGGGAGTTGCCCGCCACCAGACGCATGGTGAGAAACGGTAAGCCGTTCTCCCAGACGCCCGCCTCGTAGATGCTGACGATCCCTGGATGCTGGAGTTGCGAAGTGATGCCGATCTCGCGCGTGAAGCGGCGCACCAGAACGGGGTCGTCGGTGAGAAGCTCCTTGATCGCGACCTCTCGCCGCAGGCGCAGATCGACGGCGCGGGTGATGCGGCCCATGCCACCGCGCGCGACCTCGTCGAGCATGCGATAGTTCTCGCGCCGGATCCGCGGCAGCGAATGGGCGTCCTCTTGGGTCGAATTCTGACTGGCCAGAGTACGCCTCTTCGGCGTCGACGCGGCGGGGCTCGGCGTCACCATCGTCGCGTCCTCCTGGACGCTCCGGGGGGCATTCTCCGGCTCTTCACGCCGATCCCGAGGGGAACTCATGGTCGATGGGGCTTTCCAGGGAGTGGCCTCGCGTCGCCTGGACGCGAGCTGTGCGGCATCGCTGCGCGTAAGAGGATACGGCAATTGACGGAATCAGGTCCACTGCCCCGCTGGCCGTGACTGAGAAGCCCCGCCTCGGGTACGGAGACGGGGCTCTTGTCAGAATCCGTCCGGGCGGCCAGCCCGTTGGAAAATGTTCAAAACGCGGATATTACCAGCGGTTGCCGCCGCCGCCACGACCACCGCCACCGCCACCGCCACCGCCACCGCTGCGACGAGGACGATCCTGCGCCTCATTTACCCGCAGCGCACGTCCACCCATCTCGAAGCCGTTGAGCTTCTCCACGGCGGTCATGGCCGCATCGTCGTCCATCTCCACAAAGCCAAAGCCACGCGGACGGCCGGTCTCCCGGTCGTTGATCAGGGCGACGGAATGGACCGTGCCGTGCTCACTGAAGAGCTGATTGATTTCGGCATCGGTTGCACTGAAGGGCAGGTTGCCCACATAGAGCTTCTTCACTTTTCTTCATCTCCAAAGACCGCCGAGGCGATCGCTCAAAGCGCTCGGAATCTCCGGCAGAATTCCCGGCCTGACCCTGCGCTCTCAACCCGTCTGGCCGAAGCCAGACACCTCCCTCGACTGTCGAGGGAATCCACTTTTCGTCCGAGGACGAAGTCAATGCGCATAGGCGATTGTAATCTTCCGGGGAGGGCAGCGCCAGCGTTCGCCCAGGGGGTCCGTTCGTGGCGAAGATATGGTGAATTCGTTGGCCAGGAATCAGCTCAGGACCCGGGAATGACGTAGAGCAATACGGCGAAAAAGTGGCAGACACTGCCGCCCAGGACGAATACATGCCAGATGGCGTGGTGAAAGGGCAGGCGGCGCCACACGAAGAAAATCACGCCCAGCGAGTAGGCGAGCCCCCCGGCCAGCAGCAGGACCAAACCGCCGGTCGCGAGCTCGCGCAGGAGCGGACGGCAGACGAAGACCATCCCCCAGCCCATGGCAAGATAGAGGACCAGCTGCAGGCGACGGAGCTTCCCCCGGCTCACCGCCTCGACGACCACGCCCAGGGCGGCGATCCCCCAGATGACGCCGAAGACGGCCCAGCCGAATCTACCTCGCAGCGTGACCATGGTGAACGGTGTGTATGTCCCGGCGATGAGGAGAAAGATGCCCGCGTGGTCCAGGATGCCGAAGACACGCTTGGCACGACCCCGTGGGAGCGCGTGGTACAGGGTCGAGGCGCTGTACAGAAGGATCAGCGTGCTGCCGTAGATGCTGGAGGCCACGACGGCCACGGTGGAGCCTTCCCGCGCTGCGAAGACGACCATGAGCACGAGCGCAGCGATGCCGAGCAGGAGACCGGCCCCGTGGGTCAGGCTGTGGGCGATCTCTTCTGCGATCGTGAAGGGTTCGTCTGGATCGGTGCGCGACATGGCTCCAGTGCTCCGAAAGTCAACGACCGAAACTCAGCATCGGCTGCAACCGTTGTCCCCAGCCGGTGATCAAGACGAGGGTTGGCTGGACGGTCGCTTCGGCGGACTCCTCGTACAACAGCAGCAGCATTCGATTCCCGTTGCGGGGCATGAATCCCGACCGCACGCTGAACGACCGCGACGCTGCGCTCGCCTCGACGAGACGCTGAGGGATTCCGATGCGTGGCGTACCGGAGTTCAGCTCGACCGGCAGGAACACGACACCTTCGCGATCGATGGCATAGGCGCCACTGGCCTCCCGCGACCATCCAAAGACGAAATATCCGCCTTCCCCCTCGGCGAAGGTCCAGAGGGCCCCGGAGTCCGGGAATCTCCGAATCCTGAGATCGAAGCTGTAGCCGTCGCGAAGAACGGAATAGAACACCAGACCGTCGCCGATGAATCTGGCGTTCGTGTCGTCGTCCGGTCCCCTCAGGTACCACTGCACTCCAGTTTCGGGGGCGCCGAGATCCAGCGAGAAGATCTCGTTGCGGCCAACTCCCTCCCACGAGTTACCGAGCAGCGTGGTCCCGTCGTCGGAGATCGATGAAACAGAGGCCCCGCCGCCTCCAGGGGGCAGCTCTGCCACGTACGCGGCCGCTTCGGACCCGTCGGCACGGCGGCGCCAGATTTCGAAGTTGTCCGCGTCCGCAGAGCCCTGCGTCCAGTAGAAGTACTCGGCGCGCGGGTCCCAGCTGCCGACATACTCCACGCCGGACCCGAGGGTCAGCTGCGTCTCCGTTCCCGTGGCAAATTCATGGACGTAGAGATCTTCGTGGCCGTCGCGAAGCCTCGCGAGAGTCACGAATCGACCGTCGGGAGAGATACTCAGGTTGTGCTGGTGGGCCAGGACCCCAAAACGCTCGATCCCGCCCGTCGTGAGATCGAACCAGGCAAGCTGGCTGCGCTCCTGCCCGAGCGTCCCCTGGTCCAGATAGAGCAGTGTCCCCGTGTCGGACAGTGCGAACTGGGCGGAGCCATCGTCGTTTTCCTGATTGCCGACGCTCGTCGCCAGGTTGTCCCGGAGGATGACGGGCATGCCTTTCGTGGCAGGAACTGCCGCGTCGAACTCCACGGCGTAGAGCGTCGATCCGCGGACGAAGAGAAGAGCACCGTCTTTGGTGACACGAGGTGCGGCGCCGCCGCGGTGGATCGTCTGGCGCTCACCGCCATCGAGAGACACGTACTGAATATCGCTTTCGTCGTAATCGCGGCCGAGGTACTGGCACATGAAGACGACGGCGCGACGGCCGGGCACGGCAGTCGGCCATCGATGGCTCCGCTCTCCCTTTTCGACGGAGGGCGTCGTGAGTTCACTCACTTCGCCGCTCTCCAGCGACAGCACGACGAGTCCCGACGCGATTGCCTTGGGGAAGACGATCGTCGACTCGTCGACCCACGCGCAGCCGCGCGCCGTGACATCGTCGAACAACTCGAAGGGCGTACCGCCGGTCACACTGATCCTCTGGAGTTTTTGGCGCGCCACGAAAGCAATCCACCTGCTGTCGGGTGAAAAACACGCTGCGATCGCTGTCCCAGTCCCCTCGAGCTTTCGAACTTCCCGATCGCCGAGTTCCCGTACGTAGATGGCCTGGTCCGTAATCCAGGCCATCCGTTCTCCGTCGGGCGAGAGCAAGACGTTGTTGCGGCCGTCCGGCGGGATCGAAGCCTCGCCAGGCACATCGATTTCCAGTTCGACGTACTGGACCGGTTGGCCGCCGCCCGGCGCGAGCTTCATGCCGAGATAGAAGGCGGGCGCGAGGAGCAGAACAGACACGAGCCAGGGGATCCACGAACGCGGCGAGGGAGCACGCGACACCGCGGAATCGACCCGCGTGTAGGTCTCATGGATCGAGGCGGGATCGTCGCGCCAGCGTTCCAGGAGCAGGCGCGCTTCGCCGATGTCGCGCAAGCGGCGGCGGGGGTCCCGCTCGAGACATCGCTCGAGCAAGCGGCGAAGGCCGCGCGGCAACTCATCCCCGAGGTCTTCCCAGGGTAGATCTGCGCGGAGAACCGCGGCGACCGTGTCGCTCACGGTCTCGCCTTCGAAGAGGCGCTTGCCGCCGAGCATCTCGAAGAGGATCGCCCCGAAGGACCAGATGTCCGATCGGCGGTCGAGTCGATGGCCGCGCGCCTGCTCGGGGCTCATGTAGGCGGCCGTGCCGAGAATCACGCCCTGCTGCGTCAGCGCGGCCGTGATCGTCGGAGAGTTGCGAAGATCGCCGGCATCGGCGCCGTCGCCCTGATAGGCGCGAGCGAGGCCGAAATCGAGGATCTTGAGTTGCCGGTTCGGCGTGAGCTTCAGGTTCGCCGGCTTGAGATCACGATGAACGACGCCAGCTTCGTGCGCCGCCTCGAGGCCCTCACTCAGCTCGAACGCGATCTCGAGTACGTCTTCCAGCGGCAAGGGGCCACGCGTGATCCGCTCCCCCAGCTCCTCGCCGTCGACGAGTTCCATGACGAGAAAGATCCGCTCGCCGTCCTCCTCCAATCCATAGATGGCGGCGATGTTGGCGTGATTCAAGCACGCAAGAACCGTGGCTTCGCGATGGAATCTCGCGACCCGTTCGGAGTCGCGGGCGAACTCGTCGGGCAGCAGCTTGAGGGCGACCTCGCGATCGAGGCGCGTGTCGCGTGCGCGATAGACTTCGCCCATCCCGCCCTGGCCGATCTTCGCCGTAATTTCGTAATGCGCGAGCCGCGAGCCGATCAAGACATACCCCAGAAGTCGTTGGAAGCCTGGAGCTTAGGTATGCGCGGATGATTGGTCAACTTCGACCGCAGCCCAGGCGCATCGAAATTCGCGGAACTCCAGGCTAGGAGCAACCCGCTTCGCCCACTATCCTTCGCGCCGCGAGCGGACCCCTGAAGGGGATTCGAAACAACCCGCCGGTCCCCATGGACGTCTCATCATCCCATTGGAGTGAAGCCATGAGTTACTCGATTCCACGGAAGCGTGCACTCTCCCTCGTCGCATTGTGCGCCTTCATGCTGGGCCTGAGCCTCGGCGTCGCGGGCTGCGCGACGAAGACGCAGGGCGGTGCCATCATCGGAGCCGGCGCGGGCGGTGCCATCGGCGCCATCATCGGCGAGCGGAGCGGAAACACCGCGATGGGCGCCCTGATTGGCGCCGCGATCGGCGGCGCAGCCGGCGCCTACATCGGACACTACATGGACAAGCAGGCCGAAGAGATCCAGCGGGATCTCGAAGGCGCAACGGTCGAACGCGTCGGCGAAGGCATCAAGATCACGTTCGACAGCGGGATCCTGTTCGATATCAACAAGGCCGCGCTTCAACCTGCCGCACAGGCGAATCTCGACCGTCTCGCCGTCATCCTGCAGAAGTACGCAGATACGAACATCTTGATCGAGGGCCACACCGACAGTCAGGGCACCGAGGAGCACAACCTGACACTGTCACGGGCGCGCGCACAGTCGGTGGCGAATCATCTCTCGACCAAAGAAGTCGCCGTCATGCGATTCAGCATCATGGGCTATGGTGAGAGCCAGCCCGTGGCGACCAATGACAGCGCGGATGGGCGCAGCCAAAACCGGCGCGTCGAACTCGCCATCATGGCGAACGATAAACTGAAGAAGGAAGCCGAAAAGCAAGTTTAGACGCAGAAAACCAGGCGGGTGGGTCGCAGGGTCCCACCCGCTGTTTCGATGCGGAGCTAGACGCCGACGCCCGTGGGCTCCGGTGCGTCCATCGCTTCATCCTGCCGATCATCGGACGCGTCGTCCGCCAATTCCTCGCCGATCGTCCCGTTGGCGAGACGCTCTGCGAGGGCATTGACGTCTGTCGCCAGGTCCTCGAGAGCGTCGCCGGGACGGAACTTCAGGCGCTGGGAAAAGTCCCCCGCGGCCATGGCCTGCAGCGCGCTCTGCAGCCGGGGGATCGGCCCGACGATCGAGTTCGAGAAGAACAGTCCGATCATCCACACAATCGCGCCGAGAGCGCCGGAGATGGCGGCGATCCACGGCAGGAATGCGCTCCAGAGGTTCGTCTCGAGCAGGACCTGCAGACTCCCGGCCTGTTCAAGCAAGCTGCGCATCCGGAATTGCATGATGCCCAGGTAGAGGAGCCCGACGTTGATCTGGAAGGCAACCAGGACGACGGCGAACTGATTCTGATAGGTTGGCCTGACGACCCACTTGCGGCGCAGGAGGCGCGGTTTCTTGGTCGCTTCAGTACTCATTGGCCCTCCGGGGCAGAGCGGGGAGACGCGGGCGGAGGCACCGGCCCCCGGCGTCGAAGCAGGTAGCATCCAGCGGATTGAGCAAGCCGCCTGCCAGTTGGCTCGATTCTGCCATGGCGAATGCTGGCCTTCGTTGCCAGGCCGTCCATCCCCGCGTAGGATCGCGCCTCAGACCTCTACCCCAGGAGAGCGCCGATGCGGAAGGCCCTATCAAATCGCCCGGTCAACGTCGATTTTGGCATTTTGCTACTGCGGCTCGGCATCGGGCTCCCCGTGCTGGTCCTGCACGGCTGGGACAAGATCAGCGGCGGATCGGCCCAATGGACCCAGATCGGCTCCAGCATGACCCTTCTGGGCCTCGGTTTCGCGCCGACCTTCTGGGGGTTCATGGCCGCGTTCTCGGAATTCTTCGCCTCGGCCTTCATCGTCCTGGGCCTGCTGTTCCGGCCCATGACCCTGCTGCTCGCGTTCACGATGTTCGTGGCAGTCCTGGTCCATCTGAACATGCCAGCCGAAAACCCAAACTCAGGCATCTTGGGCGCCTCGCATGCCCTGGAGCTGATGGTAGTCTATGTGGCACTGTTCTTCGCAGGGGCCGGACGATTCTCGGTGACGTTCACGCGAAGCGAGGACTAGAGCTGCTCTGATCGCGGCGCTCCGGCGCCGCCGCGATCGCGGCGTTTGGGTAGGAGGCATTCGCACCGTGACCCCATCGCGCATCTTCTGCGGACTCACACTGCTGCTCGCCACGACATGCGCTTCCGCGCAGCCGACGACCGACTTCGTGATTCTGATCAGCGTCGACGGTTTGCATGCTGGACATCTGGCCGAATTGATGGCGAACGACCTCGTCGGGGACTTCGCGAGTTTTCAGAGATTCGTCGACGAAGGCGCGTCGACCTTCAACGCGCGGACGGATTACACCCACACGAACACGTCGCCAAATCACACGTGTATGCTCACGGGGCGGCCGGTCCTGCAGCCGGCGGGCATGGCCAACACGGTGCACCACGGCTACACCAACAATTCCACTCCGGCGCCCACCGCCACCTACCATACCAGCGGCAATCCGAATCTCAGCTACGTGGCGAGCGTCTTCGACGTCGTCCACGATCACGGCCTGAGGACAGGCTGCTACATCAGCAAGCCCAAACTCCTCATCATCGATCAGAGCTACGGCCCCACGACAGGCGGTTTGGATCTCGTACTCCCGGACGATGGTCGCGACAAGATCGATGCGCATGTGCTGGAAGCCGACATTGTCCTCTTGAATGCGGCATTGGTGGCAGATCTCAACGTGTCACCAGCACACTTCAGTTTTGTCCACTACAACCAACCGGATCTGATGGGACACGAGTATGGCTGGGGCTCGGCGTCATGGGACGATGCCGTGCGTCGAATCGACGATCGGCTCGAGGAACTCTTTGCCGCCGTCGAGAACATTCCGACGCTGGTCGGGCACACGACGATCATCCTCACGGCTGACCACGGAGGCATCGGAACCGCACATTCGGACGTGACGAGCCCCGACTGCTATACCATCCCATTCTTCGTCTGGGGTCCGGACGTGCCGGCAGGCGTCGATCTCTACGCGATGAATCGCACGACCCGCCTGGTCATCGGATCCAGCCAGCCCACGTACCACGGCGGCTATCAGCCCATCCGCACCGGTGACGCCGGGAATCTCGCGCTCGACCTGCTCAATCTACCCGCAATCCCGGGATCGATCATCAATGCGGACCAGGATCTGATCGTCGACGAGGTCCCGACGGGGCGCCCGGAAGCTGGGCTGCAACCGACGCGGTTGAGCGTCTTTCCAAACCCGTCGAGTCCGGACGCGCTGTTCGAATTCACTCTGCCGAACGCGGGCCGCACCCGTCTGGAAATCTATGACGCCGCCGGGCGCAGGCTGAGGACCGCCGTCGACGGCTGGTACCCCGCGGGGGCGCACAGCTTCCAGATGGACGCGGCAGACCTGGCTTCGGGAACTTATTTCGCTCGCCTCGTCGCAGGCGGGCATGTCGTTCGAAGAAAGTTCATGATTCGCAGATAGGGGCGGGGGCATTCCTCGATGCCCCCTTGCGACTGCGTGTCACCCGGAAGAATTCAGTTCGGGGATCATTCTATTTCGATCGCGGCGTCCTGGATGATCAGCTCGTAGGAGTAGCCGGCGCCAAAATCGATGTCGCGGGAGAGCTGACCGCGCACGAGGATGACATCGCCCACTTTCGTCTGTTGATTCGTCGTGACCGTAATCTCCTCTGATTCGCCTTCGCCCGTACCATCCTTCAGGTGGATCCAATTCCGATTCATGATCCCGGGGAGGAACTTGACCACGCGGCCGCGTACCACGATCGCATCGTCGCCGAGCTCATTCTTCTTACCCCACAGCTCGGCGACCGTATAGCCTGATTCAGCCCTCGCGATTTCGCCGATCTCGACGCCGTCCGCCTCGCTGACGCTCGACGCCGGCGAAGCCTTCGCATGCCGATCGCCGAACGAGGTCGTGAAGTAGATCTTCTCGAAGGTGCGGTCGAGAGCCTCGCTGCGGAAACCCGCCATGGGCATACCCGTCTGGACCGTCACGCGATCGCCCACCTCGATGGCACTCTGGGGGCCAGCCGCCCAGATCTTCGTCGAGCCATCATCGAGGTAGACGTAGGTGTAGCCACCGCCGTCCTGAGTCGAAACGACCTTTCCCTCGAAAAGCCCCAGGACGCCCGCCGCTTCGCCCGCGTGGGTTTCTACGTCAGCCTGTGCCTTTTGCGGCTCCGAAGAACCCGTCTGGGAGCTGCCCTGGCAGCCGATCGTCAGTGCGAGAAGAGTTAGCGGGCATGTCGCCAAGATTCGGATCCTCACGTCGAGACGCTCCCCATTGGATGGTGATTACCCGTGATTGCTGGGCACAGATTCCGCAGAGACGTCGCCGACCACAAGCTCCGAATCTGTGAGTCGCGAATCGGCGGCCTCTCGCCGTCCCTCACGCCGGCCGCTCCACCGTCGCAAAACCGCTGAGCATCAACCAGGTCGGGAAGGCTCTCCTCAGTCGGACGGGACCGTCGAGTTCGATACTGCCGTCCCGCAGGCAACTGGCGAGGGTACGATCGCCCAGCCAGACCTCTGTGAGTTCCCGCAGTTTCGCGCGCACCACCAGGTCGACCTCGAAGCCCGGGTGGGTGAGACATAGGTCGATTTCCTCGGGCTCGATGTGGAGCCAGTAGCGCCGCTGTCCCTGCCCGGCGCCCTTCAACTGGAATTCGACCAAGAGCGTCTCGTCCGGCAGCGCCTCGACGTTCAGGCTGCGTCGGATGTCCCACATGAGGAGGCCGGCATCGAGATGCTCGGTACTGAGCTTGCGGCGAGCCCAGCGCTGCCCCCAGTTGCCGCACCCCTCGACGATCACGCGCAATTCCTCGCCCGCCTGGGTCAGATGGTAGCTGTGGCCCTGCCCGCCCTCGCGCGCGCGGCGTTCGAGGACGCCGGCGTCCTCCAGGCTTCGGAGTCGCTGCGCCAACATCGAACGCGACATGAGTGGTACGCCGCGGGTCAGCTCGTTGAATCGCGTGCTCCCGCAGAGCAGCTCCCGGACGACCAGGAGCGTCCAGCGCTCCCCGATGACCTCCAGGGCCTGGGCGACGGGGCAGAATTGACCGTATCCGGGCATGGCCGCGATGATATAGCAGTTTGATTTTCGAACCAGTCCAAAATCCGGACTGGCTTGGGCGGAGCGGCCTTGCTTTCATTGGGCCACTACGAACCCGCCAAACCGGAGGAATTCACCTTGAGAACGAAGACCGACTGGATCGCAATCATCCGCGAAATCGGGCCCGAGTTTGCGTCCCGCTGTGCCAAGCACGACCAGGATGGCCGATTTGTCGCCAAGAACTACGAGACTCTGAGATCCGCGCGCGTGATGTCTGCCGGCATCCCCGAAGAGCTCGGCGGCGGCGGGGCGAGCCACGCGGAACTCTGCGAGCTACTCCGCGAATTGGCGCACTATTGTCCATCGACCGCGCTGGCGCTTTCGATGCATAGCCATCTCGTGGCGGCCACCGTGTGGAAGCATCTCGCAGGGAAGGGCGGCGAACCGCTGTTGCGCCGCATCGCGGACGAGCAGATCGTCCTACTCTCGACCGGTGGAACGGACTGGGTCGACTCCAACGGGACGATGACCAAGGTCGATGGCGGCTATCGCGTGACGGCGCGAAAAGTCTTCGGAAGCGGCTCCCTCGCCGCGGATCTGATCATCTCGAGCGCACGCTACCAACACGCCGAGGAGGGATGGCAGGTCCTCCACTTCCCGGTGCCCATGAAGGCCGAAGGCGTCAGAATCCTCGATGACTGGGACGCCTTCGGCATGCGCGGCACGGCTTCCAACACGATCCTCTTCGAAGAGGTCTTCGTACCCGACGATGCCATCGCTCTGGCGCGGCCCGAAGGCAAATGGCCGCCGGTCTGGTCGATGGTCGTCACGGTTGCGTTTCCTATCTTCCTGGGAGTCTACGTTGGCGTGGCAGAGAAGGCCCGCGAACTCGCCGTCAGTGACGCCCGGAAGAAGCGGAACGGCGACGACCCTCATCTCCCGCAACTGCTGGGAGAGATGGACCTCTCGCTGATGACGGCACAGCTGGCGTGGCAGGACATGATGCGCAGCACCAACGACTACGACTTCGCCCCGACCTTGGAGACGGCAAATCGGACGCTCATCCAAAAGACGCTGCTGAGCAAGGCATGTGTGGGCACGGTGCAGAAGGCCATGGAGATCACCGGCGGCAAGGGCTACTTCCGAGGTTTCCCCATGGAGCGATTGCTGCGCGACGTGATGGCGGTGGCCTATCACCCGCTGACCGAGAAGAAGCAGGAACTCTTCAGCGGGCGCGTGGCTCTCGGGCTCGATCCCATCAGCGCGGAAATTCTCTAGTCGGGTCGAGGATTTCGCCCGCCGGGCGTGCAGATTGGCTCTCTGGCGCGTCTACAGGGCGAAAGGCCGGAATGCGGCGACGGAATCCGGCTGTGTTCCTCCGAGTCCCGAATCCTGAGGAAGGTCCATATGTTGCGCTCCACGCTCAGCCTCGTGGCACTCTGCGCGATGATGCTCGTCGCGCCCCGGGCCGAGGCTAACAACTACTTCTTCGGCTGCCCCATCACGATCGACGACTTCGACAGCGGCGCGCTGCAGCCGGCGAACGGGCCCTTCGAATTCACGCACTTGGGACTCCCGCCGCAGAGTTGCGCCGGCGGGTCTCGCCGGGTGTACATGAACGACATCCCGACGCACACCGCCGGCATGGTCCTCCTGGGCGGGAACGACATCGGCTTCCAAATCCACACCGAGGATGATGGCCCGGACAACGACATCTTCACCGGTGCCGACGTCGTCCTCGATTATGTCATGTCGCAACCGATGGATCTGACCGCCGGAGGCCTCAACGACCGTTTCATCATCGACGTCGTGTCGGTGAGTTACATGTCGGTCTTCGTGCAGTTCTCCGTCGGAGGCGGTTGGTCTGGCAAGACACTGCTCCTTGAGCCAGGAGTCAATGTGTTGTTCCTGTCGCAGGTGCTGGTGGATGTCACCCAGATCACGCGCATCGCGCTCTACTTCCACGAGTACAGCCTGACGAACGTCAGTGAGCTCACCATGAGTCGCATCCGGGTGACGGGCAACACGCACAAGCATCTCCTCCTGGACCTACCAACGCTGGTCCAGATTTTCCCGCCATTCGTTCTGCCCGGTCCACTGATGCGGACCTCCTACCCGGAAGATGACGGCACGCTCACGGAGTCGCTCCAATTGGCGCTGAGCCTCCAGGCCGCCGTGTTCCTGCCGCCCCTGAACGGCGAGTTCCCCGTGGAAATGCATTCGTCCGACTCGGGGCTCGATGATCGTGAGCCGGGGCTCAGCGCTGGATTCGCCGCGTTCGAGGCCTCGGCGGGCAAGGCCAGCCACAGCGACGGCAGATTCGAGTTCACCCTCGGCTTCCAGAGCAGCCTCCTGCGGTATCCCGGCCGGATCCACGTGGGCGACGCCGTGGAAATGCCCAATGCGGATGTCTTCTACATTCCCTTCGAGGTCGATGTGATGGACGAAGCGGGCGCTGTCGCGGGGCGCTGCATGTATCGACTGCGCGTCGCGATTCCCATGGACCAGGCCTACGACATCCAGATGGCCGCCATCTTTCCGCCGGACCCGATCCAGAACCCGGAGTTCGGCTTCGGCTTCGAGATTCGCGATGACGGAACGTCGGGAAAGAGTCGCAAGGCCGCCGGCCAGCCACTGTTCGAGATCACCCTCGAGGGCGACTGGCAGGCGAACGGGAATTTCACGGCCGCGCCGGTTCCCGTGGACGCAGGCTCGCTGCTTCTGACGGCGGCCCCCAGCGTCACCAGCGATCGGACGGTGTTGAGCTTGAGCCGACGCCTCGACCGGCCGGCCGTGCTGCGCGTCTACGATCCGGCGGGCCGCGTCGTTCGCAGCATGAACCTCCCCGCGGGGATGCGGTCGACGACGTGGGATACCCGGGATAATCACGGACATGCGGTCGCCTCCGGTGTATATGTCGCCCGTGTGACGGGCGCGGGGCACAGTGCCACGCGCAAACTGGTGGTGGTTCGTTAGCGGTGCGTATCTGGGTCGACGCGGACGCATGCCCTCGGCCGATCAAGGAGATCCTGTACCGGGCGGCGGACAGGGTGCCCATTCAGGTGACCCTCGTCGCCAACAAGGCACTCCGTCCGCCGAAGTCCCGTTATGTGAACGTGATCCACGTGCCGGCGGGCACGGATGTCGCCGATCGACACATCGTCGATTCACTCGAAACCGAAGATCTCGTGGTGACGACAGATATTCCCCTGGCGGCGGCCGTCGTCGCCAAGGGCGCCGTGGCCCTGGACCCTCGTGGCACGCTCTACACCGAAGAAAATGTCCGCGATCGGCTCGCCATGAGAGATCTGCTGCAAGAACTGCGAAGTGAAGGCATGACGCTGGGGGGTCCTCCGCCGCTGAGCAAGAACGCCCGGCAGGAATTCGCCAATCAGTTGGACCGTTGGCTGGCGAAGCGAGGATGACGGCGAACCCGACGGCTAGCGTCCGACGTCCTCGGACACACAGAGCGTGTCTGGCTGCGCGAGCGCCTCATCGGTCCACTCCGAAGCCGCTTCTTCCGACGAAGCGTCCGCCGCGGCCAGACCCGCGTCGCGCAAGCCGAGTTTCTCCCCTGCCGTCTGCCAGAACTCGCCCGGACCCGTCAGCGAGTTCGGCTGGAGACCGTCGAGGCCGACGCTGTCCGCGATCCGGCTGACGGCGGTCGAGATTTCGGGCCAGAAGAGTGCGGTTCCGACGAACAGGACCAGGATCAGCGCAGCAACGTCCACAGCATGCCTCCACCAACGCAGGCCGCGGCGCCCGCTTCGTTGCAACCTATCGAGCTCGTCGGTTCCGATCTGGATCGTCTCCTTCTTTTCGGCCGCCAGCAGAATCGGATCCCAGAGATGATCCGCGATGTGCTCACGGGCGTCCGTCGGCGACGGAGAACCCACGCGCTTTTCGAGTTCACGCCTGAGATCGGCGACGTCGCTGGGCCGTCGCTTCGCCTTGGCGCGCAGGCAACGCTCGACCATGCGTCTCAACCACCGCGGGGTGCGTGCTTCGGCTTTGTTCAGCGGGATGTAGTCTCCCTTCTTCACGCGCTGAAGCAGCCCGATGCCGTCCACCGGATCGTGTGCGGGAAAGGGGACGTCTCCGGTAACCATCTCGTAGATGATGATTCCCAGGTTGAACAGATCGGTGCGCGAATCGACGGTGTCACCCATCATCTGCTCGATCGACATGTAAGGGGGTGAGCCGAGGGCATGACCGGTCATCGTCAACGCCGGGCCCGTCGCGTCGAGGGCAATGCCGAAGTCGGCGATCTTCACCTCGCCATCACGGCCGATGAGGATGTTGGCCGGTTTCAGATCCCGATGGACGATGCCACGCGCGTGGATCTCCTCGAGGCCGCGAGTCAGGCCAAGCGCGATCAGGGCTGCGATTCGCCAGGGGAGGCTCCCCTCGCGGCGAATCACGCTACCGAGATCTTCGCCTTCGATATATTCCTGGACGATGTAGTGCTCGTTGCGCCAGCTGAAGAAGTCATGGACGGCGACGACATTCTGATGCTGGATCGCAGCCGCGGCCTGAGCCTCGCGGCGGAAACGCGTCGGGCGCGACGGATCGTCGGTTGCGTCGCGTCGCAGAGCCTTGAGCACGACCTTTCGCCTGAGCTCCGGCTGTTCGGCAAGATAGACCTCTCCCATGCCCCCGCGACCGAGGAGCTCGTAGAGATCGTAGTTGCCGATACGCGTCGGAAGCTTGCGGCTCACGGACTCAGTCCGCATTCAGCACGTGCGTGCCGGGCTCGGGTTCGCGCAGCTCGAGAATCAGCTGAAGTTGGATGTGACCCAACTGAATGCGGTCACCGTGGCTGAGTTCGGCACTCTGCACGGGCTCGCCGTTCAACGAACACCCGTTGGCGCTGCCCAGGTCCTCGAGAATGAAACACCCACCGCGATAGACGATCGCCGCGTGTTCGCGCGAAAGGGTCTCCTCATCGAAGACCAGGGTCGCTCCGCGCGACCGACCGAGAACCGTCTTCTCGCGTCGCAGCGGATATTCGGCTCCTCGGTGAGGGCCTTGAAGGACGACCAACGCAACATGATGCTTGGCGATGAACTGCGACAGATCGAGGCCGTCGTCCTGCTGGTAGTCGTCGGATGCGCGGGTCAGCCGCGTGGACTGATCGGACATGGATCCTCCTAGAGTCCCCCGAGGGGCCCGGGAGCAAGTTGCCTGCCGCGTTGCGATTCCCGTGGATCCTCGGAATGTCTCGAAAGAGCCCAGACGGCCCTGGACCGGTGTGGGAGAGTCAGTCATCAGAGATGGGCGTCCGATTCCTGGCGGCGTATCCTCGCCAGGGACTCTTGGGACACACTGGGTCAGCACGCTCCAGCCACGGGAGACAAACGTTGATTGCACGCCTGTTCCTGGTGGCATGTGGTCTTCTCACCACACTGCCTGTCAGCGCCGCACCCGACGAGGCAACGGGCGGCGACGCGCGTTCGGGCGGTACCACTGTCGCTCCGCTCCCCATCATCTTCTATACGCCGGAGACAAAGACTGCGCTGGGAGCCGCTCTCAACGTGTTCTGGCGCCCGGCAGGCGCTTCTGAGGAAGCACGTCCATCGACGCTGACACCGGTGCTCATCTACACGTTCAACGCGCAGGTCATCGCCAGCCTCTCGGGAAGCCACTATTGGCAGCAGGAAAAGCACAATCTCTCGTCTGAACTCGCGTACTCGAACTTCCCCGATGTCTTTCACGGTCTGGGCAACGACACGTCGGCCGACTACGAGGAGGACGTCACGACGGAGAGTTACGTCCTGGGATTCGACTATCTGCGACTCGTCCGCAAGAGTTTCCGTGCGGGCATCGGCGCCACGCTCGGCCATGCACGCCTCCTGGAGCGAGAGAGCACTGGCCTCTTGGGTTCCGGCACGATCCCTGGCTCGGCGGGCGGCTGGATCTCCGGGATCGGCACATCGCTGAACTTCGATGATCGAAATCACATCACCTTTCCAACTGCCGGGGGCTCGAGCACGATTGGCATTCGCGTGTTCGACCCCTCCCTCGGCAGCGACTACGACTTCCGGATCAGTGCCGCCGAGAGTCGACGCTATGTCGCGCTGGGCGCGCAGACCGTTGTGGCCACACGCGCCGTCCTTCAGCATGTCGACGGAGAGGCCCCGTATCAGCTCTTGCCATCACTGGGTGGGGATCGCCTGCTGCGCGGCTATTTCGGCGGCCGCTTCCGTGATCGAGATCTGATCGCCGTCGAGGCCGAACTGCGCAGGCATCTCTGGAAGAGACTCGGCCTCGCCTTCTTCGGCGGCATCGGCCAGGTCGGACACAATCCGAAGGACTTGGCACTCGATGAATTTCACGCGGCCGGCGGCATCGGCCTCCGCGTCCTCTTTCTGTCGAGCGAGAAACTCCACCTGCGCTTCGACGTCGGCTGGGGCAAGGATGACGGCGGAAGCTACATCAGTCTCGGTGAGGCTTTCTGAGACTTCGCTGCTCAGCGAATGAGAATGCTGCGAAGATCCCCATAGGGAGCTGTACCAGCGAGAGAATAGTGCACGGCCTTGGCGTCCCCCGCGAGGAGTCCCGCCTGCTCGAGGGCGCGCGGCACCTTCGTCGGGATGACGGTCACATTGTCGATGAGATAGTCGACCGCCTTTGGCGCCACGAGGAAGATCTCCCAGGTGGTCATGTGGGCCATTTCCGTCATCCACGGTGCCACGGGCTCCATGATGGCCGGGGAAGTTGGCTTCATCCCCTGTCCACTACCCAACCCCTGCTGCAGCAACCGCTCGGTCGCCACGTTGATGCAGTAGAGCGCCATCGTCGAACATGAGCGACGGATGGTCTGATAGTTACGGTCCTCTTTCTCGAGCCGAAGCCGACCGTCTTCGGGCTCATCGAAATCGCGAATGGCCGTCATGAGTTCTTCCCAACGCGCGCGGAGCAGCGCTGGATCGTCGCCTCCGCCAGGCGCATGACTCAGCCACTCGTCGGCCTCTTGCGAGAAGATCTCAGCCAGGACATGACGCCCCGTTCCGTCGCCGAGGGCCAGCGTGTCGTAGAGCAGCTCGCTCACGCCTCGCCCTGCCCCGGGTAGACTGAGTTCGTAGGCGTACCAATCCCGCTTGCCGAGTGCGTCCTCGAGGAACCGCTGCCGTCCCGAGTAGGCGCGCAGGGACAGGCCGAAATTCTTCGCGTCCATACCCTTGATGAAATCGAAGTCGACACCCGGCGGGCGCCAAGCTTCCCAACTCAAGATGAGATCTTCGAGTTCCGATCCCGCTCCCAGTTCATCGCCCATCGGCCCGAGAAGACGCCCCGGCCGGTTCTTCGAGAACACGAAGCGCAGCATTCCGTGGGCGACGGCTCCACCGACCCCCATGGGGTCCAGCGGCACGAGGATGAACTCGGCGCGTTCGATCCGATCCGCCGGGATGCGCGCCGAGCGCAGCACCGTCGTTCCACCCAGTGGATTGCCACCCTCGTTCAGGTTGCGAATCACATAACTGCCGCCCTCGGCGCGCGGATCCGACTGCTCCCAGTCGACGAGGATGGGAGCCATGGCCGCGGCGAGTCCGCCGGGCAGCACGTCCTGCGTCGTCCGGAGATAGATCTCCGGCGACGTCGCCTGGCTGTATTCTGTGATCTCCCGAACCGGCAGAACTCGCGTTTGTGGCGGCGGGACGTTTCGCGACGTGGCGCTGCATCCTACGAGACAAGCCACGAGGAGACCGTGACGAAGCATGACTCGATCGAATACTCCCGACATAGGAACACCTTTCCACTCTGGGGAGCCCAGCCCAGCTTAGCCGCATGCGTGGAATTCGTCGAGGAAACGAGTACAATTCTAGACTCAACACAGACCCGCAATTGGGAGACACGAGAATGGCCGAACAATCCGTCAGCCCTACAGGCGAACAGTTTTCGATTCCCGAGCCGGATGACTACGTCAAGGAACTCCACCGCGTCGAACGCCTGGTTGAGCGCGCCCGAGCAGAAGGGAAGGAGATCGTCGTCGTGATGGGTGTCGGCTTCGTCGGTGCCGTGATGGCCGCGATCGTCGCGGATACCACCGGCGCGGATGGGAAGCCATCGAAGTTCGTCATTGGGTGTCAACGGCCCAGCGTTCGTAGTTACTGGAAGATTCCGCTCCTCAACCGCGGAACATCGCCGGTGAAGGCCGAGGATCCGGAAGTCGATCCGATGATCGAGCGCTGCGTGCTGGAGAAAAAAACACTCACCGCCAGTTTCAACAGCGACGTCCTGAAATTCGCCGATGTCGTCGTCGTGGATGTTCAGTGCGACTACACCAAACGAAGTCTTGGCGACATGCGCACGGGCGAAGTGGAGATGGCCGCGCTCGAGGCGACGCTTCGCACCATCGGAGAGAAGATTCAGTCACACTGCCTAACTCTCATCGAAACGACGGTCGCGCCCGGCACGACAGAATTCGTCGCCTGGCCAATTCTGAAGAAGGCGTTTCATCAGCGGGGGATCGATGCGATTCCCGTTCTGGCCCACAGCTACGAGCGGGTCATGCCAGGAAAAGAGTATGTGAAGAGCATCCGGGATTTCTGGAGAGTCTGCAGCGGTTGCACGGATGAGGCCCGCGAGCGCGTGACAGAGTTTCTCTCCGAGGTCTTGAATGTGGAGCAGTTTCCTCTGACCGTCATGGACCGGCCCATCGAGTCAGAGACGGCGAAGATCGTCGAGAACTCCTATCGGGCGACGACGCTGGCTTTCATGAACGAGTGGAGTCTCTTCTCGGAGAGAAATGGTGTGGATCTGGTCAAGGTCATCGCCGCCATCAAGGTGCGGCCGACGCACAGCAACATGATCTTCCCGGGCCCCGGAATCGGAGGCTACTGCCTACCCAAGGACGGCGGTCTCGGTTACTGGGCGTATCGACACATCCTCGGATTCGATGATGGCGATGAGGTGTTCAAGATGAGCACCGCGGCCATCGACATCAACGACACGCGAGGGCTTCACGTCGGTACGCTCACTCGCGACGCCCTGCGCAACATGGACCGCACCATCGCTGGCGCCGCCGTGTTGGTCTGCGGCGCCAGTTATCGGCAAGACGTGGGCGACACGCGTTACAGCGGCTCGGAAGTGCTCGTCCGGCGGCTGACGGAAATGGGCGCGGAGATGCGTGTGCATGACCCCTATGTGGATCACTGGTACGAGTTCGAGGCGCAGGACAGCTACCCGGCTCCCGGTCACTCGCTGTCCCGCTTCTTCCGCAATCAAGGACATCTCGAGGACCTGCGCGTGACGCCCGATTTGGCGACGGCGCTTTCCGGCGTCGAGGCTGTTGTCCTGGCGGTTCCGCACGAAGAGTACCTGGGCCTCGTGCCGGACGAAGTGGTGAAGATGGCCGGCGACCCGATCGCCGTCATCGATTGCTTCGGGATTCTCGACGACGACGAGATTCGTCGTTACTTCGAGCTGGGATGCGAGGTGAAGGGCCTCGGCCGGGGGCATATCCAGCGCATCAAGAAGCAGGTCGGGCGCGCGAGAAAGTAGCTTGCGCGGGAGTTCACTCCAAGGCGATGCGGAGAGCTCTTCTCGAGTCACGATCCATCTCGATGCCAGCGGTTCCGGCACAGAACAGCGCATCCAGTTCCGCCCGATAGGGGGCCAGGCAACGCTCCGTCACCGGCGGGAGGCCGTCCTGCCACGGAAACCGAGTCGGATCATCCGCCAGTGCGTCCAACTCTGCGCCGAGCCTCTGCTTCATCTCGCCCTCGCTGGCTTCGTGTTGACGGGCGATCATCGAACGGAACGAGGCCGAGACCGCAGGAGAGGGCGGCGCGCCCTCGAAGAAGAGTTCCTCGCGGATCGAACTGTCTGACAGTTGCTCGCTGTATGCACAGGCGTAGATGTAGCAGTACTCCTCGAGGCTCAGCTCGGCGGCCACGAGAGCCCGATTCCGATCTTCGAAGAACCGACCGACGAAGGGCGTGAGCTTGCGCGTGGCGTCGAGCATGAGCTCGGCGGTGCGCCAGATTTCCTTGGGCACCGGTTCCTCGCTCTCGTCGAGGCCATCGATGAATTGGAAGACCTCGCGGATCGGCTCGTAGCGGCTACAGCCCGACTGGATGGCCCGCCGAACCTCCAGGAATGCCTCGATCTGCTCGGGCTCCAGCTCGGCGTTCGGCGATGGCGTGTAGCTGCCGGGCGGCCCAAATCGCTCCTCGAGCCGTGCGTTCGCCTCGCCTGCCTCGTGAAGAGGCCGCCAGGTGTTCACGACGATCACGCCGATCCCCAGAACTGGGACGAGGAACACGGCCCCCACGACGAGGCCCATCCTGATGCGCCAATCCGACTGCGCTTCTCTCATCAGCCCGCTCCCCGCCAATGGTCCTGCGGGAAAGACGCGGGGCGAGCCCGCGGGGTTCCTTCGGCCTCAGAAGTAGCCGATCGCCTGCAGTTGCTCGCGCGTCTTCGCATCGAGTTCCCTGCCCGCTTCGACCTGTTCGGTTCCGGTGGCGATCCAGAGCGCGATCTTCTCGTAGTCTGTCGCGATCTCCTGCGGGATTCTGTCAGCGGCGACGAGGTCACGCCGCTCGAGGGGATCTTCGATGAGGTCGTAGCATTCGTAGCGCCCCTCGTAGACCTTGTAGATCCACTTGTAGCGCCCCTTGCGCACGCCAAACTCGGGGACATCGCCGTGCGTGTTGCGCAGGAAGACCTCGCGGGAGGCGAATCCCTCCGCTCGACCGGCGAGGAGCGGCAGCAAGCTCATGCCCTGCATGCCGTCGGGCGGCACGATCTCCAGCAGATCCAGGAAGGTCGGCAGCACGTCGACCAGCGAGACCAGCGACGGGATGCGCCGTCCCGCGAGCCCGTCCGCGCCAGGAATTCGCAGGACGCATGGAATCCTCACGAATTCGTCGTAGACATGGCGGCCGTGTCTCCAGACTCCGGCTCGTGGCGCGGAACAGGTCGCGAAGAGCAGTCCGATGGCTGGGATGAGAAGTTTTTGGGCAGAGCGGTGCAGGCGCGGCAAGGTCCCCTCCCGAGGCGTCGTGGCGGATGATGTCGTGCGGGGGGATTGCGCGGGACCGGTATAGTAAGGAAAGCCGGCAGCGAAAGTCACGGGCGCCAGCACGGATCGTATGAATTGCCGGGGCGGTGATCGTCCAGATTTCGACCATCAGGAGTCAACCATGCGCAGCGCGTCGCCTCGAGTCCTCGGAACTACTATCTTGGTCGCCTACCTCCTCGGCGGATGCGCGAGCGAAGGTGCCAAAGGGAACGCGTATGCATCAGGACTGACCGAGAGCGGCTCGGGATCCCAGGTGCGGACGAGGTGGGATATGGCGGAGATGAAGAAGTTTCGCAAGCCTTCCGACGAGGAGCTGAAACAGCGACTCGAGCCGCTGCAGTACGAAGTCACGCAGCGGGAAGCCACCGAGCGAGCATTCAGCAACGAGTACTGGGACAACCACGAGCATGGGATCTACATCGACGTGGTCTCGGGAGAGCCGCTCTTCAGCTCCCTGGACAAGTTCGAGTCGGGCAGCGGTTGGCCGAGCTTCACCCGCCCGCTGGTCGAGGAGTTCGTGGCGGAGAAGACGGACCGTACGCTTGGAATGACACGGACCGAGGTTCGGTCGAAGAACGCCGATTCCCACCTGGGGCATCTGTTCCCCGACGGCCCCCAGCCGACCGGGCAGCGCTACTGCATCAATTCCGCCGCCCTGCGCTTCGTTCCGGTGGAGGAGATGTCCGCCGCCGGCTATGGGGAGTACCTTTCCGCATTCGAGAAGGCGGGCGTCGTGAAAGAGAGAAAGAGCGGACTCGAGACGACGGTCCTCGCGGGAGGCTGCTTCTGGGGCGTCGAACAACTGATCCGAGAACTCCCGGGTGTCGTCCAAACCGACGTGGGCTACTGCGGAGGCTCCATGCCGCACGCGACCTACGAATTGGTGAAGACGGGACGCAGCGGCCACGCGGAGGCCGTGCGTATCCGATTCGATCCCTCCAAGACGAGCTACGAAGAGATCCTCCGCTTCTTCTTCCGCATGCACGACCCGACTCAGCTCAATCGGCAGATGAACGACGTCGGCACGCAATATCGCTCGACGATCTTCGCGCAGGACGACGAACAGCGCCGGGCCGCCGAACGCGTCATCAAGGAAGTCGACGCCTCGGGCTTCTGGGATGATCCGGTCGTAACCACCATCGCGGGGGCGGAGGAGTTCTGGGTGGCAGAGGACTATCACCAGGACTATCTGCTCAAGAACCCGAACGGCTACAACTGCCACTACATTCGGAAAGAGTGAGTCAGCGGTCCCGCTCGATCGCCCCGCGCGCCTCGCGGGAAATCTCTCTCAGCTCACGGTTTTCCAGGCGCCATACAGCACGTTCCCTGTGGGTCGGACAACAGGCCGTGTCGCCCGGACCGGCCACCACGAGATCCGCCACGACCGTTCGATCGTCGATCGCGAGCGATGTGATGCCGACGCGATCTCCCAGGAGCAGCGTAGCGACATTCGTCAAGCCCTCGTCGCCCTGCACGACCGCGGCGAGATAGACGAAGATGCCCGAGCCGCCCAGCTGTTCGGTCAGCACGACGACCGCGTCGTCGCTTCCATCGCCATCCAGATCGCCGAGGAGCGGATCGCCGCCGGCCAGATCGACTTCGGGGCGCGTCGCGCCTTCGGGGTCGTAGGGCGCTCCCTGCCAGATTCCAGCCACGAGTTGAACGGGTCCAGATTGCGTGCCCTGGTAGACCATGTCTCCCAGCCGATCGACGGGAAATGGATGCGACCGCTCGGCCTGTGGACCCGAGCAGCTGAAGAGAAATGAGAGGATGGCCGTCGCGGCGAGGAGTCGCACGGGCATCGAGTTCATGCGGAAGATAGAGAACATCGCCATGAAGCTCTCAGCCAGGCTAGGGCTGGAGGACGCGAATCTCGTCCCCCGCGATCTCCAAAACTTGCACCGTTCCGCCGTAGTGTTTGGCCATGGCCACATCGATGCACCAGACCATTCCATCACACGCGTCGGCGATGCCACCCTCCTGGATCGTGTGGCCGACGACCAGGCGCGTTGCGCCGAGACGCCGGAGCACTTCCGCGAGAGTCGAGCAGGCTGATGAATCGGCCTCGTCCGAATAGAGACGTGTCCACTGCGGGCTCCCAGATCCGTTGAGGATGTCGGGGCGCTCGATCTCGCCGCGCAACCAGGCGCGCGTCTCCTGGTTGATTCGTTCGATCCCGTATTCGATATGCTCGGGCAGGACGCCACCGTGGACAAAGACGTTTTGGCCCAGTTGGAGGATCAGCGATCGTTCCGCCAGCCGCATGGCGTAGGGGCGTCCGGGTAGAAGCGCGGCCATGCGGGCGCGCTGGTGGGGCTCGAACGCGGCCAGCTCGGGATCGTCGGCGTCGAAACTGACTGCATCTTCGAAGTCCGCGTAGCCTCCGTCGGTGACATAGCGAAGATCACCCTTCGCGTTCATGAGTTCGTGATTCCCGAGGAGGGCATGAAACGCCCCTCCCGCCGCTCGGGCCTCGACGCGGAGTCGGCCGAAGAGGTCGAGGATCTGCTGTTCGTCGTCGCCGCGGTCGAGCTGATCGCCCGTCTGGACGAGCACGAGTTCCCCCCCGATCCATCGATCCTCGTCGTCGATCGCGCCCGCGAGTCTGAGAGCTCCACGCGTCGCTGCGATGTCGCCGTGAAGGTCGCCGATCGCGACGATCCTCTCGGCGGTCGCACTGCCTGCCCAGACGGCAAAGACGAGCAGTCCAAGAACGCGAAGCGTCCAAAGTCTCATTGCGAGACTCTCCTTGTGTGACGTCTTCTTCACTTGACGAGAGTCAATTTGCGCTGATCCACACGCCCGTCGATCTCGACGCGCACATAGTACACGCCGCTGGCCACGCGTGATCCGTCGGCACTCTTGCCGTTCCAGCTCAGCTCGTGCTGCCCGGCCGCCTTGCGCCCGTGGAACAGGGTGCGCAGCCATCGTCCCCTCGTGTCGTAGACCCGGACGGCGACAGATCCCTCAGCCTCGATGCGATAGCGAATGACCGCCCGTGGGTTGAAGGGATTCGGATGAATCGAATGGATCAGAGGCGGGCTGTGAAGATCGGCGACCGCGACGGTCGGATCGTAGTAGAGATCCAGCACAGGAGCCGAGCTGTCGTCGGCCCAGGCGAAGGTCGCCAATCCCTGACGATTGGGAGGCCCAGAAAACGCGGGCGCAAAGCCCACCCACTCTTCTCCCGCATCGGCGACGGCAAACGAAAGTCGAAGCTGAAAATGTTCGACCGATTCGAGCATGTCCAGAGCCGCGGGCTTCAGCTCCAGGCGCAGCGTGTAACCGTCGCTCTGCGCCGAGCCGACGACCCAGGCCGCGTCGAGGAGGTCGCTCGAGGCGTCGAGATCTCCCGCTTCGACTGCGGGATTCGAGCCGAAGTAGCCCAGCGCGAGAGCGACCGTGGCAGCACCCTGCGCCGCACTCATGAACGGGCTCGTTCCGACGCCGTCCTGACGACTGAGAAAGATCGCGGCGCGATCGAGCTGCGTGATGGCGGCCTGACCCGTTCGATCGAAATCCAGGATCAGGCCTCGCCGACGGATTCCATCGTCACCGACGCGCAATTCCCCCGAGACGGCCTGGATCCCGTCCGTCCAACCGCCGCCAGCCGCGAGGAGCTTCTCCTCTGGTTCACCACGAAAGGCCGGGAGCAGGTGGGCGAGGGTCTGCTGACCGATCTTGTGCTGGTAGCCTTCGAAATCGAGATGAATCGGGTCCGCGTCGATGCCATTGGGTCTGCGAAAAGCGGAACGTAGGCTCGGGAGCAGCGGGTTTCCCCCTGGCAGGGGCTCGTAGAGCTGCGGCACGATCCCGGGTCGCGGCAAGCTCCACGCTGGCGCGACACCGTCTCCGTACACGTGGTGCATGAGTCCGATGGAGTTGTCGTAGTCGACACGCGGCCAATTCGATGCCCAGTCGCGGCGCATCATCTCGACCTGAACCATCATCCCATTGAGTTCCGCGTCGGTGATCAGATCGCCCGACGGGTCGCGGCTCAAGTCGTCCCGCTTCCCGCACGCGTAGAGAAAGCACCAGAAACCGACATTGAAATTTGGATAGTCATAGCTTGAGAGGATCACACGGATCTGTGGCCGCACGGCAAGAATCGCGTCGATGATCGTCTGCGTGTTGGCCTCGATGGTTGTGAAGAGCGCCGCCTCGCTGCCTGGGCTGTCGAGATCCATGTCCTTGTACCAACCGCCGTCGCTTCGACCCGCCAGTACGTCGTTGCCGCCGATGCTAAAGAGAACGCGGTCGATGCTCGGATTCGCCTGCAGAAGGTCGACGGTGTTGGCGATCCACGGAAAGTTCGCCGTGTCGACCCACTGACGGACCTCGCTGCCGGAGACCGCGACCTCTGGCCCTGTGTATCCGGCTCCCGGGTCGCTCCCCAGCGAACGGCTGTAGGCGAGGTGATCCGCAAACCCAAAGCGATCGAGAAGATCGTTGTGCGATCCATCATCCCACATGTACTGGGCCCAGGAGTCGCCGATGACCAGGACGCGCCGTTGGTCCAGCGGCGTCGGCGGGGCAACCTTCGCGGCGTGGGGTCGCTGATCGAGAGGGCGCCGATCCTCGAGGACCGAACGATCCTGAGCGAAGATCGTGGCCGCGTTGCACAGCAGCAGAATCGTGAGGAGGATACGGTACACGGCAGTTCCCGGTCGTCGATCGCGGCGATCAGAAAGCAAGTCTTCGTCGAGACGCGAGCATAGCACGCCAGGCTCAGCTCTTCAGGGCGTCGAGCAGCTTCTTGGCTCCCTCTTTGATGGGCTCGCCGAGTCTCTGATGGATGAAGCGCTGGATTTCCGAGCCCGCGACTTCTAGCGCAGCTCGCTGGAGAACCGCGCCGAGGATCTCCCTGGCTAGCTCTTCGGGGGTCCCGCCATCGCTGCCACCCACGTCGAGCAGGCGGATCTCGGGGAGGGCGATCGTTCGGCTCTCGAGACCGAGTGCGGAGGCGTCGACCGTAATCTCGCCCTTCTCGAACACGAAACTTCGAATGAGGATCTTCTTCTCGCTGCCTACGCCGCCTCGACCGGTACCCCCGGAGGGCGAGCGACCCGCAGACCCGTCGACATGCTTGCGGATCGCATCGAGATTGGAGCTGCCGTCCTTCAGGAATTCGGCATTCACGCTGGGCGTCCGAATCAAGACGGACTCGATGACGATGGGATCCTCTCGAACGCTGCCCAGATCGAGGTCGACTTCAATCTGATCCAGGCTGAAGGCATTCACGGAGGAAAAACCTTCAGGGCTGGCGATGCCGAGTCCGCCGATCGACCCCCGGCCGTCCTTGAGGGAGATCTCGACCTCCGAGACACCGACCTCTGTCCCCGTCGCCTCGCTCCCGTGCTTCTCGATCGCCTGGGCGACCAGGGAATTGAGGGACGAGAGAAGCCCAAAGACGGCGATCGCGACCGCCACGGCGGCCACCAGGGCGAAACCGGCGATCAACTTGGCTTTCATCTCCGCGTCCTTTCTTGCCGGCCCGTATCGTACCCCAAGCTCGGGCACTTGTCGCGCAGCCAGAGCTAAGTCGTTTATAGTATTGTGGTTGCAACGCTGCGCCGGCTCCGGCCACGGCGGATGCAACGTGGTCGCCGCGAATCGTGTCCCACTACTGGAACCGCCAGCTTCGGGGGAGCTCTTGGACGAGACCCAACTGATCTCTCGTGCTCGTGACCGCGACGCGGACGCCGAGCGCCAGCTCTACGAAGCCCACGTCGATCGCGTGTTTCGCCTGGCGTATCGCATGACGGGAGACGACAGCTTGGCTCAGGATCTGACACAGGACACGTTCATTCGTGCCTTTGACCGACTGTCCAGTTTCCGCGGCGACGCGTCGTTCTCGACCTGGCTTCACAGCATCACGACATCGGTGGTTCTGAATGCCATGCGCAAGGTGAAGAAGATCCGCCAGCGGGAGACGGAACTGGATGAGGCCGTCGAGACGGGACCCGTCACGCACCCGCCGGATGCGCTGCTGAAGTTGAGACTCCAGCGCGCCATCGACCGCCTCAGTGAACCGCTTCGCGTCGTGTTCGTGATGCACGAGATGGAGGGTTTTCAGCACGGCGAGATCTCGGAGATTCTCGCGATCGCCGAGGGAAGCTCGAAGGCGCGCCTCAGCCGGGCCAAGACTCAATTGCGGGAGCACCTGGCGGCAGTCGCTCCGCGATTCGCGCGAGGAGAGGGACTGTGAACGAGAAACGTTTCGAGGAACTCCTGCGGGAGACGGCCGAAGCATACAATCGCCCGCCAGAGACCCCTGCCGACCAGATGTGGGCGGAGATCCAGCGGCGGCGCCGTGGCGGTTCTCTGCCCGAGCCTGCCAGAGTCCACTGGTGGCGTCGCCCCGTCGTGCTCGTACCGCTTGCCGCGGCCGCCGCACTGCTGGTCGGCGTCGGCATCGGTCGGTGGACCACGCCCCTGGAACTGGGCCCCGGCACGATCAGCGACGGCGGCAGCCCCCTCGCCGTCGGGCCGGCCGCTCCCGGTGGAGGCATCGACGAAGACGCCTTCTTTCGTGCCGCAGCCAGCCGGCATCTTCAGCAGACCGAGACCCTGCTGACGCTCTTCGCGCTGGACAGCCCGGCCACCGACGACCTCGAGCGTCAACAGCGCGTACATCGGTGGGCGCGTCAGCTCCTCGGTGACACGCGCCTCCTGATGGACTCCCCCGCCGCCGACGACGCCACACTCCGTCAGCTGCTGACCGATCTCGAGATCTTCCTCGCGCGGATCGTCCAGGTTTCCGGCGAGAGCCTCGACCACGAAAAGACTCGCATCAACGACGATCTCCGCAACCGAGGCATCCTGATGCGACTTCGTTCTCAAATACCCGCCGGCCATGTGTAACAGGAGGAACAGAATCATGTCTGCAAAACGAAACCGCGTTTGGGGGGTCCTCACCGCCCTCCTCCTGGCGGCGGCCGTCGACGGACTTCTTTGGCCGCACTCGGTGCTGGCCCAGTCCGACGAGGCGCGCGAGAAATTCGAAACCGCTCAGGAACTTCTACAGCGCGAGCGCTTCGCACGCGCCGCGCAGGGCTTCCAAGAGGTCTTCGAGGGCTACTCATCGGACAAGCTGGCCGGCGAAGCCATGTACTGGTATGCGTTCGCACTGTACCGTCTCGGCAACCGGGACGAATTGACGAATGCGCGGGATGCGCTCAAGCGTGCTCTGGCCGACTACGCCGACGCACTCGATCGGGGCGATGCCGAGGATCTTCTCGAACGCGTGGAAGGCAAGCTGGCGAGGCGCGGTGATGCCGAGGCAGGGCGTCGCATCGTCGACCGCGCCCAGGACGACGACGCCGACGAGGATCTGCGCATGGCCGCGCTCAATGCGCTCATCCACATTGACTCCGACCGGGCTTTGCCGATCATCAAGAAGGTCGTCGAGAATCCGGACCGCTACAGCTCCGAGATGCGCTCACAGGCGATCTTCCTCCTCGCTCAGCACGGAGGAGGCGAAGTCGAAGATCTGATGATCGATCTGGCCAAGAATGACAAGGACGACGAGGTGCGCGAACAGGCGATCTTCTGGCTCAGCCAGGTCGACAGCGAGCGCGCGTTGGACCTGCTCCTCGAACTGCTTCAGAGCAATCTCGACAAGGAGCTCGAGGAGAAGATCATCTTCGGCATCGCCCAGCACGGCGACGAGCGCAGCGCGAAGGTCCTACGCGACATCGCAGGCGACCGCGATCGGGACCCGGAGACGCGTGAACAGGCGATCTTCTGGCTTGGCCAACTAGACGACGACAACTTCGTGTTTCTCCGCGATCTGTACGCCGACGCAGAGCGGCGCGACATGAAGGAGAAGATCATCTTCTCCATCTCACAGCAGGGTGGAAGCGAGCAGGCGGCGTTCCTGCTCGAAGTGCTGCGCGACGAGAACGAAGACACCGAAATTCGCAAGAATGCCCTCTTCTGGCTCGGCCAGACCGGCCGCCTCGATCTCGATGATCTGAAGGGAATGTATTCTACGCTCGACGACCGTGAGATGCGCGAGCAGGCGATCTTCGTCATCTCCCAGCAGGGCGGGAAGAAGGCCGCCGATCTCCTACTCCAGATCGTCAAGGAAGAGAAGGACCCGGAGTTGAAGAGCAACGCAATCTTCTGGCTCGGTCAGATCGACGATGATCGCGCGATGGAAATGCTCGAAGAGATCATCGACGGAGGTGGGCGATGAAGACAGGACGGATCGGCCTCTGCGTCTGCACCCTCCTGATCATGAGCGTGGCCGTGACATCGGCCGAGGCGCCACGACCCGACAACGCGATCGCGCAGCGTCTGTCCGAGATCGAAGACGGTAAGCTCCACATCGTGTACGAGACCCGCGAGGGCGTGTGGGGCGACGGGAAGGACATGATCAGCTTTGCCGACGACGATCATCACCGCCAGCCGTGGAATTCCCACCGCCGGCTCGAGCCCGGGCCGGTGCGGATTCTCTTCACGCTTCACGACGGCGAGATCACGCACCTGAAGACGCGGGTCGGTGGCAACAGCCAGCTCTCTGACCGCGTCGAGGACATGGGTAATGTCGACTCCCGCGATGCGGCGGCCACCCTTCTGTGGATTGCCGATACGGGGCGCGGCGACGTGGCCGAGGACGCCATCGCTGCGGCCGTGCTCGCCGCCGACGTCGAGCTTTGGGAGGATCTACTCGCCATCGCCCGCGACCGCGGTCGCCACAACGGAGTCCGCGAGCAGGCGATCTTCTGGCTGGGCCAGGAGGCCGGCGAGAAGGTCGTGCAAGAACTCGGAGAAATCGTCACGGACGACGACGAGGATCTGGAGATTCGCGAACATGCGATCTTCGCGCTCTCGCAGCGGCCGGACGACGAGAGCGTGCCGGCGCTCATTCGCGTTGCCACGACGAACGATCATCCCGAACTGCGGAAGAACGCGCTCTTCTGGCTGGCCCAGCACGATGACGAGCGGGTGCTCGATCTGTTCGAAGAGATTCTACAGAACTGAACACGCATCAGGCCGGGGGCGGTTGGTAGCGTGCACTACTGGTCGTCCCCCAGAAGCCCCAGAATCTCCAGATAGCGTGGATGGCTCCGGATCGGGTCGAGATCGCTGTCGTGGACGATCCACCCCTTCAGCGTCAGGCCAGCCTTGATGGCCCTCTCCAGGAAATCCAGGGACCTCCCGATCTCGCCCTCCTTGGCGTAGATGCACGCGACGTTGTAGAGGACCATGGATTCGTTCGGGTCCATCGAGACGGCGAGAGCCGCCCACTCCAACGCCTTCTCCCGCTCGCCGAGGGCGGAGAGGCCGTTCGCGCCGAGATAGAGCGCGCGCACGTTTCCAGGGTTGGCCTCGAGCACACGCTCCGCGATGCGCACGCCCTGCCGGCGGGCGGCGGTCGCCTCCGCGTCGCGGCCGATGCTGGTGTAGGACTGGGCGGCCATGAGCGGCGCCTGAAAGTCCTCGGGACAGACCTCGATGGCCTGCTCGAAGAGAGCCGCCGACTGCTCGAACGCGCCCCTCGCGAAAGCGTCCCTCGCGAAGAGATAGTAGGCGTCGAACAGCCTCGGGTTCAGACGAATAGCCGTACTGAACGCGTGCTCGGCCTCGGCGTGACGCTTGGCCACCGAGAGCGCGAAACCGCGCGCCGTGTCCGCTTCGGCGAGCTCCGGCTTGAGCCCCAGCGCGCGACGACTGGCCTGCTCCGCCAGATCGAGATGTTCCTGGCTGGGCTGATGGATCTGGTACAGATAGGAGTGACAGTTCGCGATCCCAGCGTAGGCAAGGCTGTACTCGGGGTCGTGTTCGATGGCGAGGGCGTACATCTGCAAGGCCATTTCGATGGACCTCGTCCGCTGCTCGAAGAAGAGCTTTCGGCCTCGCAGATAGTAGTCGTAGGCCAGGACGTCGTTCGTCTGGGCGCTCTGCATGCCGAACTCCTCCCCGGAGCTCAACGTGATCTGGAGCGCTCTGACGATACTGCTGGAAATCTCGTCCTGGATCGCAAAGACATCCTCCAGCGTTCGGTCGTACTGCTTGGACCAGAGATGATAGCCGTCGGCGACGTCGATGAGCTGCGCCGTAATTCGCAATGTGTCGCCGGATTTCCGCACGCTCCCCTCAAGCACATGGGCCACGTTGAGCTTGCGCCCGATTTCTCGAATGTCCGACTGCTTGTCCTTGTAGAGAAACGCCGAGGTCCGCGACGCGACCTGAATCTCGTCCAACTGAGTCAAGACGTTGATGAGCTGCTCGGCCATGCCTTCGCAGAAATACTCCTGATCCCTCTCTGGACTCATGTCGACGAAGGGCAGCACGGCGATGGAGGATTGGCTGCCGCGGCTCAGGAGATCCTTGGCCGTTCTGATGCGTTCCAGATCGTCGCGCAGCTCTGCCGCAGACGCCGGGCGTAGCTGCGGGTCCTTTTCGAGACATTGATCCACGAGGTTCGCGAGATGCCTGGGGATGCCGGCATTGAGCGCCATGAGAGGTGGAGGATCATCTCTCAGAATCGACGCAATGGCTTCGCCGGCCGACTCTCGATCGAACGGATGTCTACCGCTGGCCATCTCGTAGAAGATGACGCCGAGCGAGAAGACATCCGAGCGTGCATCCGCGCCCCGCCCGCTCAGTTGCTCTGGAGCCATGTAAGAAACAGTCCCGACGACGGCCTTCTTCTCGAGGAGTTCTTGCGTGTCGTGATCCGGGCTGGGCGTCGGTACCTCCTTGCGGAGTTCGGCGAGACCGAAGTCGAGCACCTTCACCCGGCGGTCCTTCGTCACCATGATGTTGGCCGGCTTGAGATCGCGATGGACGATTCCCTTCCCATGGGC
>Ga0326597_10001262_pt1 | contig 41443 bp, 34 predicted proteins | sample RVTome_12_FD_203789 | JGI IMG/M metagenome (GOLD analysis project Ga0326597, IMG submission 203789) | Soil microbial communities from uranium-contaminated site in the Upper Colorado River Basin, Wyoming, United States - RVT100D185 | ecosystem: Environmental > Terrestrial > Soil > Contaminated >... | reverse complement strand
TTGCGGGCGTCCTGGCTCTCGGACTACTCGCGTTCGCTGCGGACGTGCGAGGCCAGGAAATTCGATTCAGGCCGGTGGCCACGACAGGTAATTTGATCTGTCTGCCAGGCGCCGGCACCTGCGGCGCCAACCAGATCAAGCTAAGTTCTGGTGGGGTGACGGTCACCCTGTTCATTCAGGTGGGCGGCTGGGATATGGACCTGAACGGCGATCCCACGCTCGGTGCGTATCAGGGCACGGTGGACAGCGCCACGTACGACGGTGGTGACCCGTCGGGCGTGGGCACAGTGGCCGGGTTTGACCTGCTGCCGGTCGGGCAGCCGAACAACGGCTTCCAGGGTGCGTTCATGGCGTTGAAGGTGTGTTCGGACGATGCGTTCGGCCCGGACATGACCGACCCGGTTACGTTTTTGAGCAAGTGCACGGGTAATCCAGACTGCACGACGCCTGGATATCCATTCTGTCAGGACCGGCCGGACTATGTGTATTCCAACAATTTCGGCGCACAAACGCCGACGGTCTCTACCGCGACGCTGAACTATTTCTGGAGTGCGGCGTCAACGGCTTGCCGGATCGACACCGACGGCACGACGTTTTACTACGGCGGATCGCTGTTGCTACAGGTTCCTCCCGGGGCGAAGGGCACGTACAACGTGAACTTTTTCGATAACCCGAACTTCACGCTGATGAATAGCTGCCCTGGTCCGCCGATTCCGGGTCTGTTCCGCACCGCCGGTGCGGTCACCGTCCAGACCGGAAGCTGCTGCTCGGACATCGGTCCGGGCTCGACGGTCTGTGAGAACAACCTTCTCCAGACGACGTGTAACGCCCGGCCCGGCCCGCGCGTCTGGCGTCCGGACGTGGACTGCCTCGGCGATCTGCCGGACGACCTCGGCAATCCCGAGGCGGACTGCCCGTCCTGCCAGAGCGATGCGGACTGCAACAACGGCAACGCGTGCGACGATGACGACTGCGATACCGCCAGCGGTGTCTGCTCTCACACGCCGAACTACTCGACGGGTGTGGAGTGCTGCGATCCGGCTGACGGCAGCACGGTCGGGATTGATGACGGAAACGTCTGCACTGATGACGCATGCGACGACGGTACCGGCGACGTGACGCACACGCCGAACAGTGACCCGTGCGATGACGGCAACGACTGCTCGTACGACGATACGTGCGGCGGTGGCGACCTGGCTACGCCGGGTGTTTGCAGTGGTACGGACATTGAGACCGAGCAGACCACGTGCGATCCGGCCGGCGACCTGTCGGATTGTCCGGACGGCACGACCGAGTGCGACGGCATCTGCCGCTGCTCGCTGTGCACGCCGGTGTTGCTGAACGTTGCGGCCGGCAGCAAGCCGGACGACAACTGCTTCAGCGATGGTGAAAAGGTGGACGTGTCCGTTCGCAAGGGCATCGGCACGTCGAACATCACCGGCGGCCAGTTCCTGATCGAGTACGACCCGGCCTGCCTGGACTTGCAGAGCGTGGGTCCGTGTGCCGGCTCGATCTACAACAACGAAGCATACGAGGACGTGGACGAAATCGCGGGCACGATCTTCTACGTCGCGACCGTGGAGCCGTTCAATCGTTGCGACGTTACGCTTGCGAAGTGCAAAGACGTTAGCGAGTGCGACGCGGGCGCGGGCGACACCGAGTGCGTGGTGACGACCGGCACGAAGCAGGCCGCGGACATGGCTTGCATTTCGTTCCTCAAGAAGGACGGGTGCGACTCCTGTAACGTCTGCTTCGCCAGTGCGAATCCGCAGAACACGCTTCTCGTTGACGAGGGCGGCAACTCCAGCCTGATCTGCGACCTGGGATGCAGCAAGGGCGTGAGGCTGGCCGGTGATATCGACATCACCGCGCCGGAAGTACCGGACGGTCAGATCCAGTCAGACTGTGATCAACTCGGTGCGAACGTTTCGTGGAATACGCCGTCCGCGACGGATACCTGCGACGGTGACCTGGGCGTGACGTGCAGCGGCGCGTTCGCGCACAACACGGGCGAGCCGGGAGCATCGACCGATCCGGCCGGCATCGTCCACAACGGTGGGTTCATTCCGCAGGGCAAGTGGTTCTTCGAATGCCACGCGTCCAACTCGTGCGGCAATGAAGACCAGGTAGTCTGGACCGTGGACGTGAAGGACCAGACGACCCTCGACGTAGAGGTGCACATCGGCCAGCCGGTCATCGCCGGCGCGCTCAGCCGCTGCATCTGCTTTGAGTTGTTTGCGGATTGCTGGGCCGAGCCCAACAAGGTCTGCACGGAACTCGATTTCGGTCCTCCGAACAACTTCCGCGGTCACGCGCGTGACTCGCTGAAGATCAAGAAGAACAACTGGGACTGCCTGACTGCGCAGGACCAGTTGCACACGCTGCGTTCGTCCGCGGACGTGGAGTGCATCGGGACCGATTGGGTGGCCGTGTGGAAGGGTGACCCGTTGCTTGACGGCAACTGGCTGATCCCGGGTAACCTGGACGGATACAAGAAGGAGAACTCGAATCCGGACGTCATTGACGTTCTCGACTTCGGCAAGTTCATCTTCGAGACCTCACGCGGGGCGGTGTATCCGAACGGGAACACCACGTGTGCCGACGTAGCCAACGGACCGCACGGCGACATTAACGGTGATGGATTGGTCGACAACATCGACTACGGCATCATCCAGACGAACTTCCTGGCAACGAGCAAGAACGCTTGCTGCCCGGACAGCCAAGCGGCCGTGCCGACGCCGATCACGTCCATCTCCGTGAAGCAACTGCGGATGATGGGTCTGGCCGAGCTCGTGGTTGCTGACCTCAACGCCGACGGAATGCTCGACGCGGCCGACATGGACGCGTATGAGAGCGGCCAAGTGGTCAACACGACGGTTCCGGTTCGGAAGCGGGGAACACGGGGCACGCGCTAACGCGCGATTGCAACGGTTCCGAAGATAGGAGAGGGCGACCTTTCCTGAAGTAGTGACCCAGGGCAGCGTATGGTGAGTAACGCCATACGCTGCCCTTTCTTTTCGGGCTTGTCACGGTTTTTCTTCATTGCTGGCGAGACACCCGCGGAGGGCGCGGCGGCCTATGCGGCAACGAACCGCGGATGCACGCGAATGCACGCTGATGTGGTATCCACCGATATAAATAGCGTCGGGTCGGGCGGGTGGCCCACCTCCTCTGGAGGTGGGGGACACGATGACACTAACAGCCAGGCGAAGCGTAGCTCATCGGCTCCCCCAGATCCAAAGGACCTGGGCCACCCGCCTCCGCCCTTGGAAAGGGGAGACAGAGGGGGTCGTCCGTATCGGCACCAACCTCCCCCAATTCCTCCGTGTGGAGGACGGAGGCTGGAGCAGCGATGCAGCGGTTCGGGCGAGTTGCGGGCCGCTTCAGGCTATCGGCTGGCGCCGAGGCCGTCGCGGCGGGTCTTGCGGGCGTCTTCGACAATCTGTTCTTGAATGCCGGCCGGCGTCCGGCGATAGCACGTAAATTCCATCGCGAACGTGGCGCGTCCCTGGGTCAGGGAGCGGAGCTGCGTGGAGTATCCAAACATGTTGGCGAGGGGAACCTCCGCGCGAATCACGACGATCGAGCCCTTGACCGCGCTGTCGGAGATGAACCCGCGGCGGGAGCCGAGATCGCCGGTAATGCTGCCTTGAGTCTCGGTGGGGGCCTCAATCTCGACGCTCATGATCGGTTCGAGAATGACGGGCTTGGAATCGCGCACGGCCTGACGAAAGGCGGTGCGCGCGCACATCTGGAAGGCAAGGTCGGATGAGTCCACGGCGTGGGAGGAGCCGTCCTCAAGCACCATCTTGGCCCCGACGACCTCAAAACCGGCGAGCGGTCCACCGGAGCGGGCCATTTGGAAGCCCTTGTCAACGGAGGGGATATACTCGGTTGGAATGCGCCCGCCGGTTACCTTGTTCTCGAACTCGTAGTCGTTTTCGGCGTCGGACGGCAGGGGAACGAGGCGGCCGACGACGTGGGCGTATTGCCCCGCGCCGCCCGTCTGCTTTTTGTGCTTGTAATTGAACGGCGCCTCCGCGGTGGGGGCTTCGCGGTATTGGACTTTGGGCTGGGCGACGATGATGTCGGCCCTGTATTCGCGGCGCATGCGCTCAATGTAGACTTCGAGGTGCAGCTCGCCCATGCCGGATATAATGGTTTCGCCCGCTTCTTCGTCGTAGTGTGAATGGAACGTGGGATCCTCGCGGACGAATCTCCCGAGGGCCTTGGCCATCGGCTCGCGGTCGGCGCTGCGTGCCGGCTTAATGGCGACGGATATGACGGGCTCCGGGCAGTGCATGCTCTCGAGAGAGATGTTGAGGGCCTGGTCGGAAAGGGTGTCACCCGAAACACAGTCGATTCCCGCGATGCCGATAATATCGCCGGCGCAGGCGGCGGCCAGGTCTTCACGCTTGTCGGCGTGGATGCAGTATATGCGGCCGATGCGTTGCACTTTTCCGGTGCGGACGTTCTTGTAACCTTTGCCCTTTTCGAGCTTGCCCTGGTAGAGCCTGGTATAGGTGACCTGCCCGAAGGGTTCGTCGCAGATTTTGAACGCCATGGCCACCAAGGGCGCGTCGGGATCGGCGGTAAGGGCGGTTTCCGCACCTTCGTTGCTGTTGTCGCAACCGTAGGCGACGCGATCGATAGGGCTCGGAAGATAGCGGGCAACCGCTTCGAGCAGGTGTTGCACGCCTTTGTTGCGGTAGGCGGAGCCCATGAGGACCGGGGTGATCTCCCGGCGAAGTGTGGCGCGGCGGAGGGCCTGATGTATGATCTCGTCGAGGGGTTCTTTACCTTCGAGCATGACTTCCATGAGGTCGTCGTCGTAGAGGCTCAGCGTGTCGAGAAGTCCGTGGCGAGCGCGGTCCGCCTCCTCGCGAAGTTCGTGCGGGATATCGGCGATGCGAACGTCCTGCCCGGAAGTGCCGTCGTTGTACACCGCCTTCATGCACACCAGATCGATTACGCCGGCAAAGTGCTCTGCGGCGCCGATCGGAATCTGGATGGGAACGGCGACGTGTTCGAGCTTGGCTTCGAACTCGGCCACGACACGCGCGGGGTCCGCTCCGACGCGGTCCATCTTGTTGATGAAGGCTATGCGGGGAACGCGGTAACGGCGCATCTGTTTGTCAACGGTAATGGTCTGCGACTGTACGCCGCCGACGGCGCAGAGGACGAGGACCGCCCCGTCGAGCACGCGCAAGGACCGCTCGACCTCGACGGTGAAGTCGACATGTCCGGGCGTGTCGATGATGTTAATGCGTTTCTCATTCCAGGAGACGGTGGTAACCGCGGACTTGATGGTAATGCCGCGTTCCTTTTCGAGGTCCATGAAGTCCATGGTCGCCCCGCCGTCACCACCCTTTACCTCGTGGATTCGATGAATGCGGCCGGCGTAGAAGAGTATGCGTTCAGTCAGGGTGGTCTTTCCGGAGTCAATGTGCGCGGAAATACCGATGTTTCGGACGTTGTTTATGTTGTGTTCCATGTCTGCCATCAAAAACCCGTGTTGGGGACTGCCGACTCCGTGTCATCGCACTCTCGATCGCGCGTCGCGTCGGCCCGACGGCGCCGTGCGGAAACTCACGTCCCGCGGCGTTTGTAACGCGCCCCCCAAATTTTCAGCGTAACCGCAACTCCTTGTGGGGAAAATGGTTATAGCGCAAAGCCTCTGCCTAACCACCGCCTTGAAACCCAGGAGGGGATGCCGAAGATAGCCGGTGGGCTCCGTAAAGTCAAGAGTGGCACTGGTGGAGCCGCAAGGCTACATGGCTTGGTTTATCGTCCGAGTTCGGGGGCCGGTGAACCAGCGGAAACGTCCGATTTCAAGCCGCGGTGCGAAACTGCGGATTCGCGGCCGGGGATTAAGTAATGTCGAACACGTCGCGGGGCAGCGGGCGGGACGGCGTCCGGCCGTGCCGTTAACGGGCGTCAATCCAGCGACGGGGCGGCCGGTCCGGATTTGTCTTGTGCGCCGCGCCAGGCTCGAAGGGCCGTGCCGTATTCGAACGCATGTTCCGCGGTAAGGTGTTCACCGAGGGGCGATGCGTAAGTGACTTGCAGCACGTAGCGGTCGCGGGGGGGGATGACCTCCGGATCCGCCTGAAGCCGGAACTCGTACATTTGCGTCGCGGCGTTCCAAAACGTGCGTTGCTGGTTCATTGTGGTGAGCTCGATGTTCCAATGTTCCAGGCGGCGACCTTTGGGATCGGCGGTTGCGGGTACTTGCTCGAATAGCTCGACGCGGACGTGTCCGACGAGCATACCGGGGTCGTCGAGGGAATTGACAGCCTGAAGCAAAAGCTCGATACCGTCCGGCGTGGGATCGTCATCGAAACTCTTCACGCCCGTAAACGGGGCGACAATCTCGATCTTTCGAGGCACGAGCAGAGTGAGCATGCGCCTGCGGGCTGCGTCGTCACCGGCGTCGACCCCGCGCGTGGTACAGCCGCCGAGTGCAAGCGCCGCCAACATGGCAACATGAACGGCAAGTGTGGTCTTCATATTTGCTGTAGTCCTGCCGAGTGCTCGGCGAGTCTAGCACGATCTGCGGGGCGCGTCCATGCACTTGTCCGGGCGGCAGTCACACAGCGGGCGGAGGTGAGACTGCCCGACGCGATCCGGCGGTACATCGCGTCGGCGGCGGTCCTTCATGTTCTTGTCGGCGGATGCGCCGCGCCGAAGGCTGAGATGAAGTCCAACCCATACCGCCTCTTGCCGGCATATGACGTAGAACCGGTGTTTGCCGCGGAGGCGTCCGTGTCGGCACTAGAGAAGATCCGCGGAGATTTCAGGGCGATAGGGGCATTCGGTTTTGATACAATTATGCTCCGCCACGTCGACCCGGTGTTGCGGAAGTCCGTTTTAGACGTTGCCGCTGACGAGGGCTTGGATGCGGCGCTGGTCGTGCAGGAATTGCAGCATTACGTTCGCACGGGTACGGGGCCCGGCGGCTCCAATGACGGTGCCAAGGCCGCGCGTGAGGTGATGGACGAGTTTGTCGGACATGTGTCGATGGCCGCCGTCGTAATCGAGACCGGTGCGTCAGCCCGCGCCACTCAGCGCGGCGCGGCGCTGTGCGCTGCGATTGAAGCGGGGGGCACGTCATGCGCGCTTATCGGGGGCGTGGCGAATCCGCCGCGGCAAAGCCTGGTGAGGCTGGACACACGGGCGGCCGAGGACGACGGTGGCACGTCCCTACTCGAAGCGTGGCTCGGCGCGTACCATCGGGGGCTGATCGCCGGCCGCACACAGGGGGTGGTGTTCGACAAGCACAGCAGAGCGCCGGGCGACGGGCCGGCCCTCGCGGACCCGGGCGGCATTGCACGGCCGTCCGTAGCTGCGGCGATCCATGAAATAAAGGAACGGGGCTACCTTTGGGGGCCCAGGCTCATGAACACGAAGCCGGCGCGGCTGGCCGGACATAGGTCGACCGCGCCGGAAGTGAGCGTGACGGCGCTGAGCCGGGGCGCGCGACGTTACGTCCTGGTTTTCAACGGATCGAATGCGAGTTACAGTCGTGGGGAAGTGGTGTTGACGGCCCGGTTCGGCTCGGCGGCCGTGAGCCGGGCGGTAGAGGTTCCGACTTCCAGGGCGAGGCCCTCGGGGCGCGTGGTGGAGGCGCGAGACGGCCTGCTGGTACTCCTTGTGGACCTAAGGCCCGGAGATGCGGCGCTTTTCGAGATGTTTTGAATCGGCGAACAGGGTGCCCGTGCGGGGGGACCGACCAGCTAACTTGAAGAGAATCACCGTGGGCGTTCGCTGGCGGTTTGAGTTCCGGTACGGAGACCACGGATCATGGCAAGCACATTGGTTACGGGTGGGGCCGGCTTCATCGGCTCGCACGTTGCGCAGCGTCTGGTCGAGCTAGGTCACCGTGTTCGCGTGCTCGACAACTTCTCCACGGGAAACGCCGTCAACCTCGTGGAAATCCGCGAACGAATCGACTTGCTGGAGGCGGACGTGCGCGACGCGCGTGCTTGCGAACTGGCGTGCGAAGGCGTGGATTACGTATTTCATCAGGCGGCGATTCCGTCGGTGCCCAAGTCGGTGGATGATCCCCAGGCCAGCCACGACGCCAACATAAACGGCACGTTTAATCTGCTGCGGGCGGCCGTTGTGCAGAAAGTCCGCCGGTTCATATATGCCGGCAGCAGTTCCGCCTACGGCGAGTCGCCCGATCCGATCAAGCACGAGGGCATCTTGCCGCTGCCTCTGAGCCCTTACGCCGTTCAGAAGCTCACGGGTGAACTATACGCCCGGGCGTTCTGCGAATGTTACAGATTGGAGACGATCTCGTTGCGTTATTTCAACGTCTTCGGTGCCCGTCAGGATCCGGCGAGCGAGTACGCGGCGGCGATCCCCGCGTTCATCACCAAGATTCTGCGCGGCGCGGCGCCGGTCGTTTATGGCGACGGGTCGCAGACACGCGATTTCACGTTCATTGATAACGTCGTACACGGCAACATGCTCGCGATGGAAGCGGCAAAGACCGGCGGTGAGGCGGTGAACGTGGCGTGCGGCGAGTCGATCAGTGTAAACGGCGTAATCGAAGAAATACAACGGCGCCTTGGCAGCGCGGTAACACCGACTAACGTGCGGCGCCGTCCCGGCGACGTCGTGCACTCCTGCGCGGACATAAGGCTGGCGAAGGAGCTGTTGGGATATGAGCCGCTGGTAGGCTTCGGCGAGGGATTGACGCGCACCATCGACTATTACAAGACCGTCGCAGAACAGGCGTAGCCACGGCTTACGCCGTCACGCGCGTCGGAACGTGCCATCGGGTTTGATTATGACACTTGACGAGATGCAGTCGCTCATAGACAAGATGTACGGCGACAAAGACCGCGCGCGGGGCAGCGCTGCTACTTTCCTGTGGTTCTGTGAGGAGGTCGGCGAGCTTGCTTCGGCCCTTCGCGACGGCTCCATCGAGGCGAAGGCCGCCGAATTCGCCGACGTGCTCGCCTGGCTGGTTACGCTGGCCAATATAAATAGTGTGAATCTGACGCAGGCGCTGGAAAGCAAGTATGGCAGCGGGTGCCCCGGTTGCGGGGGACTGGTGTGCACTTGCGACGGGAAACCGTAGCGGTGCGGTCGGAGCAGAGATGGAAACCTCATGGCACATTTGATAATCACGCTTCCGAACGGGCGTGTTTCCCGCCATGAACTCGCGGGCAATCCACTGGTAGTCGGGCGGGACGCCTCCTGCGACGTACCTATCGACGACCCGAGCACCTCGCGGCAGCACGCCAGGATTTACCACACCGGCGAAGGACATCTGGTCGAGGACCTCGACAGCAAGAACGGGACGCTGGTCAACAACGCTCCGTGCTCGTCCCATCTTCTGAGAAACGGGGACCAGATCGAGTTCGGCTCGGTCCATGCGGTCTACGCGGAAGCGGAGACTCCGAGCGGCCAATCGGTCGTGATCGCGGACGACGTAACCGCCAGCCATGCCACGCGCTACGTCAGCCGCGAGAAACAGCTCGCACTGTCGCGCAAGCGCTTGCAGATGATCTATGAGCTCAGTGAGCAACTGACCACTCTACAGGACCGCGACAGATTGCTCGACGACGCTATGACCATCTGCTTCGAGACGCTGCACTTTGAGCGCGGTGCGGTCGGTATACGCCGGTCGGACGGGCGCGGCGTGGACTGGCCGGTGGTTCGCAATCTGTACGGCGCGCAGGGCGAACTGACCGTCAGCCGAACGCTCTTGAGCCGGGCGCTCGAGCGCGGGGAACGGGCCATGTTTACGGAGTCCGACGTTGCCAACACGGACCCGACCGTCAGCATGGTGCAGCACGGCATACGATCGGCGATGTGCGTGCCGTTGATCCACCGCGACCGGGTCCTCGGCGTCGTTTACGGAGACCGAGTACACAGTTCGGTGACGTACTCGAACGAGGACATAGACTTCTTTGCGGGAATCGCCCAACAGATAAGCATCGGGCTGATCAACTGCCAGCTCGTGGAGGAGCAGAAACGGATGGCCCAGCTCGAGCATGACCTGGAGTTGGCCCGCACGATCCAGACCGGCCTGCTTCCGGCCTCTCTCCCTCATCGTCCCGGAGTAGGATTTGCCGCTATCAATGACCCCGGCCAGCGCGTCAGCGGAGACTACTATGACGTCATCGAGGCGGAGGACGGGCGCATCTGGCTCTTGGTTGCCGACGTGACCGGGGAGGGAATGGCTGCGGCCCTGCTTTCCGCGAATCTACAAGCGGCGGTTCGGGTCATGGCGGGCGCGTCAACGGATCCCGCCGATTTGCTTGCGCGTCTAAACGCGCTGGTGTGCCACAACACGACGAGTTCGAAATTCATCACGTGCCTCTTGGCGCTGATCGATGTTTCCGCACGAAGTATCAGCGTGTCCAGCGCCGGGCATCCCCTGCCTCTTATCCAGCGCCGAGGGTCGTCGCAGGTGCAACCCCTTGCGGCCGAGACGGGGTTCCCGCTGGGCGTAGCAGCGGATGCGGATTACGTCACCACTCGGATCGACGCCGGCCCGGAGCCGTTCACGCTTGTGTGCTATACGGACGGAGTTACCGAGGCGATGAACGGTCTGGGAGAGATGTTCGGCACCGCCGCGCTGTTGACGTTATTGGACGAAAAGCACGGCATGACGCCGAAAGGGCTGGTTAATCAGATTCGCAAGGGCGTCGCGGGGTTTGCGGGAGCCGCGCGCCAGAGCGACGACATAACCATCCTGGTCGCCCAAATCGACTGACGGGTTTTCCGCACGTCCGAGCCGCATCCACAGCCGATCGATAAGCGAATTGAAACCGGTTATCGGGCCGTGAATTGAATGATGGGTCACGGGCCAAAGGGCCGCCTGCTCCAAGCCGATAACCTCCGGGGTTTGCCTTGTTTGCAGTGGATTCTGCGTTCGGGCGGACGTGTCCAGGCCGGAACGGCGCCGCTTTGAGTGCGGGTTTAGTCCGCGAGGGCGAATCCCATCCTTCTTGCCGCCGGTGCCGACCGCGTTGGCCGCTTCGACGCGGGCGGACGCCATATTGGCCACGAAGGGTGTCCATTGTGCGGCGTCCGGGATAGACCGGATACCACAAACGAAGTCGAGGGCGAGATCAATGAAAAAGAACTTTAGCCGTCCGACGTGGATGCGAACTGCGGCCGTGATGATCAGCGTCGTCGTTGCCGTGTTCGCGATTGTGAGTTGCCGCGCCAACTTCGGTTCAGGAAGTGGCGACGAAGGGTTTCTCGATACGGGAAACACGCAAAGCCACTTCAAGGCGTTTCAGGTCGATCCACGCAGCGAGGACTCCGCCGGGCCGCAATTCGTTTCCGCGGCCGACCTCGATGGAGACGGCCTCATGGATTTGGTTTCCGCATGGAATCAATCCCAGCCCGTCCAGCTCCACTTGCAGCGGCGCAGCATGTTCGGAGCCATCAGCTTCGAGACGATCACACTCGCTGGCAATGAACCGACGGTGGTCGTGTCCGGCCTGTCGCTGGGAGACTTCGATCTCGACGGGCGGGTCGACATCGCCGTGCTGGTCAAGCGCGCCGGGGGCCTTTCCAGCGGCGGGTGCCTCACTCAACAGCCCGGTGTGGACGCCGATGCGGGCATTTGCGACAACGGTGACACGTGCAGCATTTCGGCCCAGGACTGTCCGGGTGAATCGCGTTGCAAGGCCACGCAGCCGGTCAACGGCGCACTGATAATCTACCTCGGGCCTGATGACCCGGCTACGGTCAGCCAGGCCTTGGCATGGGAGGAGGTGGCCGTGTCCGCGGCCTTCCTGACCGGGTCCGGCGCTGGCACGGACACCCCCGAGATAGACGGCTACACTTCGATGGCAGCCGGTGATCTCGACGGTGACGGCGACATTGATATCGTGGCCGCGTGGAACACCGAATGCGGGAGCAACGAGGTGCTGGTGTTCACGAACCTGGGCGGCGCGCGCGTCCGCGACGGCGTGTGGACGGTCGAGAGTATGCCCAACTTCTTCGGGCGCGAGACGGAGGTAAAGGACGTCAAGCTCGCCGACATCGACCGTGACGGCGACCTCGACATCGTCGCAACCCGTCCGACATCGGAGGCGCTCAACCTTCACTGGTATCGCAATCCCGCGATCGACGTGCCCGACGACTTTCATATTGTCAATGGCGAGTGGCAGGAGGGCACCATTGCCCAGATAGCGACGTCGGCGGACATTGTTCGCCTGGGCGACATCGACCGCGACGGAATAACCGACGTTGTGGTACGCTCGACCACCGGAAGAGTCGTGCAGTGGCTCAAGGGTCCGGAGGGGCCGACCACCTCGCCGCTTCGAGGAATTCCCTGGCAGGTGTTTACGCTGGCGGAATTCACCGATCGGGCCCCCGAAGCAATCGCGCTGGGAGACCTCAATTTCGACGGCCAACTCGAGGTGATTATCTCAGCGGAGGGCGGGCTGGCGTGGTTCGATTCCAAAGCTGCCCCAAGTGTCTACGACCAATGGATCGAGAATCTGATCATCGACGATCGCCCCGCCAGTGACGGGTCATCGAACCCGGCCACCACGGACCCGAACGTCAACCCGACGGAAGTCTCCGCCTCGAGCTTCATTAACAGCGTCCTGGTAGTGGATCTTGACGGAGACGGGGCGAACGACTTGGTGGCGACGCTCGATCGGAGCGGCTTGAGCGGCCTGAGCAACGACGCCCTGGTTTGGTTCCAGAACACACTGCGGCCGGCGGGATAGCGGAGTCCCCCCCAACGACCTGGCTCACTTGTGGGACCGTGTTTCCGGCCGTTTGACACGCAATCGTATTGCCCATTTACGTGCCCGGAACGTTTCCAAACAGTTCGATGTGGAGCCGCGGGCAATAGCCAAACCCCTTTCGCTCGCAAAGCTCGGCCACCCACGCGCCGCGGCTGGTCAACTCTTGCGTGTTCAAGCCCTGAGGCATCAGCAGAACGCTGTCCGGCTCATAAGTAGGCAGGCATGCCAAGAGGCCGTCCACCTCGTCAATATCCTGGGGTGCGTCGATGACGAATTTGAGCTGGTAATCGGCAAGCGACATGAGTCGAGCGATCACGTCGACGTTGATACGCGAGCGTTCATGCCGCCGCGGCCACTGGCCCGCGTTGCCATCCCTTGGTGTCGAGTTGGACAGCTTGGGGCTAATGCTCGCCAGGTCGCAGACGATGTCTTTCCAAACGGTTGCGGCGGTCTCAAGGGTGACGTGATAGCCGTCGCGCCGGAGCCTGCGCGTGAGGCTTTCGACGTCACGGGCGATCAGCGGCTCTCCGCCCGTCAGTACGACGTATTTCGTGTCAAATTCACCCAGCCGCGCCATGATCTCGTCGATTCCTAGTGAATCGCCGGCCGGGTGCCATGAAGTTTCCGGCGTATCGCACCAACGGCAGCGCAGGTTGCACCCGGAGGTGCGGACGAAAGCGCTGGGAGCGCCGGCGAGCTTCCCTTCGCCCTGAATGCTGAAGAAGATACTGTTGATTCGCATGGGTTTCGCCGCCCGAGTCGGCCTCGTCGGACGGGGCCGCGTAGAGTGCTCAGGGCTCGTAAGGCCAGCGAACGCCTTGCCCGAGAGTGTCCGGCCAGGGTGGAAGCTCGAACCCTAAGACCTCTAACTCCTCCGTCGGCCTCACGTCATAGTATCGAGAGTCGATGAATCGGTCCACGCCGGAAGGGCTGCACCTGCACAGCAGGGCCGTTATGACCGACGGCCGGGCGGAGATGTATACGTAGGGACCCAACGGGATCGGCCCGTCCTCGACCGTGCCGGCCACGACGAAGTCCGGGGCCATAGTAATGCTCGTCTCGCTTGCGAATCGCCGTCCAGGCAGCGGTCCGCCGACGCGGTCCACCGCGGCGAGTTCCAGTGATATCGACACAAAGATGAGTTTCAACTCGTGGCCCGAATCCAGGATCTCCCACGCCAGAGGAAAGCCCTCCGAGTCGAAGGTGGTCCTGATTCCGCGCCAGACGATGCGGGATTTTGCATCGTGACTCTCTCGGGCCCATACGTACTCGAGTTGAGAGTATTCGATCGCGTTGAGCCGAACGGTGCAAGGATTTACGTAAACCGCCGGGAATGACGAGTCGATAGTCGGCGTCCCATTTGGCGAGACCATAACGCTTCCGAAACCGCAGTGCCGTGGCGCATCGTACGCAGAACAGTATTGTTGCTCGACAATAAGAGGGCATAGCTCTGGTCCGACCGGTGCCGACAATTCATCGCGTGGCTTGAATAGCGTGGCATTCTCGAAGCGCGCTTCGGCTTTGGCGTAGGCGCTGTCGCGCCGCTCCTGCGTGATATGTTGCGCATGCTGGAAGACCGGCGTACGACACCCGCAGGAGCAAGCGAAAACGCCCGCACAGATTATCGAAATGGTCGCAATACCGCGGTGGCGCGTTGGCCGCTCACATTCGGTTTCGCGTGGGTCGCCGCGTGCCCCGGCTTTCATGTCAGTATGACGTTTGCGTAGGCATCCTCGTTGAAGCCGACCAGCAGTGTCCTTCCAGCGCGCAAAGTCGGAGCGCGCAGATTTCCGGTCGGCCCAAGCATCGCCTCGAGTAGTTTGTCTAGCCCTGGCTTGTCCTTCATGCAAAAATCCGCGACCTTCTTGCCCTTCGCAACAATGACCCGCGACGCTTGCGAGGCGAGCCGAAGGGCATCATCGCGCCCCAGCTTCGCCCGGGCGTCCACGATTTCGACCGCCTCAATGCCGTGTTGCGCAAGGAACCCCTGCGCCCGCGAGCACGACGTTCACCCTTTGCGGTGATAATACCAGTCGATTTTGCGCGGCATGTTCGGCTCCAAAACACTCCAGCCGGATCGCAAGTTCTGCCCCGACACGCGGGCGGGGCGTGAGCTTCCATCCGAACGCATCGTAATTAAGCGCCGTGCCGTCGGCAATCGGGCGTTGCGGTGAGGTACGAAACACTTCTCCCGTCGAAGCCGTCGCATGGACGGGCGGCCTCGCCCTGCGCATGCTGCGATGGTGTTCAACGTTTCGGAGCGCGGGATGTTCGCGAACCGTTGCCGCCGCCCGCTCGGGCGCATACAATAAGGTAGCCAGGGAAGGCCCCGACGGCACCGTGAGGCATTCCACCGAGTCAAGTCACACCAAGCTGGAGGACGACAGCAGATGAAGAGCCTGAACGCGACATTGGAAACGCGCTGCGGTCCCGGTGGCACCGAGTCGATCCAACGCGCGCTGAACGCGATAGACGGGCTTCTAGCCGACGCGCGCCGCCGTAATCCGGAGAGCGAGTACTTCTCCGAGTTCGGCGTCGAGCTGCGCCGACTACACGCCGGGATCCGAATCGCACATGCGGCGGACGTGTTAACCAGTGACGACCTGGGCGGCACACCGATACCACCCGAGCTCGTCAGCGACTTGACGCGATTGCGCGGGGAACATCGAATGTTGCTGGGAATGCTGGACCGGCTTATCCGCGCGGTCGACTTGATGTCGGATCTAACTCTTGAAGACAAGGACGTGTTTTTCCTGCGCGTCCGCGAGCTTCTTGCGATTCTGAGGCGCCACGAAGCGGAGGAGAACCGTCTCGTCTACGTCGCCGTCTGGAGCGACACCGGCGGAGAAAGCTGAGCCGGGGCCGCACGTTCGCATCCCGGCCCGTCACTCGTTTGCCAGGGTCGTTATCATGCCCACAGTCAGATCGCTGAGCTTCCCGACCCTGAGGTCGGCGCGTCGCAGGGCCTGCGGTCCATGATGGATCATTACGGCCACGCAGCGCGCGCCCGCGGCCCGTGCAGCTTCGACCCCTGCCGGGGCGTCCTCGATGACCACGCATCTTTCCTTAGGTATTCCCAGTCTTTCACAGGCCAGCACGAACACTTGCGGATCGGGCTTCCCGCGCTGTACGTCATCGGCACTCACGATCACGCTAAAAAGGCCGCGGACACCCAGGGCCTCGAGCACCAGGTCGATGTTTTCGCGCGGGGCCGAGGATCCCACGGCCAAGCGGACGCCGGCATCGTGCAGCGAACGTACCAGGTCCGCCGCTCCGCCAACGATTGGTGCCGCCGTACGTATAAGTCCGCGATAGATTTCCTCCTTGCGTTCGGAGAGGGCCGTTATTTGCTGCTGGGAAACCTCGCCGAACAGTAGTGGAATGATGTCGCGGTTGTGCCGGCCGAACGTGGTCGCGAAGCGCTCCTGCGTTACGACGGTTCCGTTTTCGCTTCCCAGTTGACGCCAACTCTCGAAGTGTGGCGCGGCGGAGTCGACGAGCACGCCGTCGACGTCGAATATCACGCCGGTTACAGCGTTGGTTGCGGCCATATCGGGCATTGTCGAATCCTCTTCCAAAGAACCCTCTTCCAGGCGGACAATTGCGCGGACTAGTTTCTAGTCGTGACGCCGTACACGGAAGACATGGCCGAAAGGCTCAAACGTCAAGTTGGGATCGTGGAGCCACTCCTGCGTGTATGTATTCTCAACGGCCGCCGAGAATAACAATCCCGCGGAAAGCTTTTCCATCCGCGCCCGGAACGCATCGTCACAATTCAAATTCAGCGGATTGAGCCAGGCTTGCCGGGCGATCCAGGAATCCAGGCGGACGTCCTTGCGTAACGATTCCGACACCTGCAAGTAGTTTAGCGGCGGGCACAGCGTCGAGTCCACGGCGAGCCACGCACTCTGTGGAAGAGACAGGAGCGTTTCCCGTGCATAGCGTTCCGCACCGTCGTAGCCCGCCCGCCAGGGACGCAGGAACCACTCGAACCGGTTTCGGTAGGGGACGTCCCGTGTCGGCATGAGCGCGGTACCCGCGGCGTACGCATTCAGCAGGGGAGGGGCTAGTGCATAAGCAAGCGGTGCGAGCGGTGTGAGCACACATACGGCTATGCGCGTCGCTGGGCGTCGCTGATTGGCGATCACACGGTCAATCCCAATGGCGGCAAAGATTGAGACAAACACATAAGCCGGGAGCAGGAAAGTGTACTGGTCGGAGACGTCATAGCGCACTCCGAAGATCGCGTACACTAACGCCGCACCCGCTATGAGAAACGGCACGGGCCGGCGTCCCACGCGCGGCAGGTTTAAGACGCCGGCCGCACCCAATAAGACGAGCGGCGTCGGGAAGTTGAGTATGAACGCACCTGTGGATCGCAGGAGAAGCGTCGGCAGTCCCGACACGTTCAATACCCGGCTGCCATAGTGCCCGAACAAAGCGGATTGCAGTGTGGCGGTGAGGTCTCTCGTGGCTTTATAATGAGCGAAGCACAAGAACAGCAAGGGTGCGAGGCCGACCAGGAGCGCCGCCGCGCCAACGCCGGCGCCTCGCAGGCATCGTCCTTCCCAATTCCGCCGGTAGCGCCACGCCGTCGCGAGATAAACCGGCCACATCAGCAGCGCGAAATTGTGATTGCAGACTCCCAAACCGTTCGCGAAGAGCGCGGCGGCCAGCCAGCGCAGGCGTCCCGTCTCGACGAGCGTGACAACACACATAAGTTCGAGCGTCAGCAGGGCAGTAGACAGCGTCATCACCTCCGCGGACGTGCTCAACTGCCAGAACGTGTGTGCGAACGCCAGAAGTGCCGTTCCACAGGCGACTGCCACGCGGGAGCCGGCGAATGTGGCGTTTAGCCACGCGACGTTCGCTATGGTGAGCGCCCCGCCGAGGACCGAGACCAGGTTGGCGACACGGGCGGACTCAAGCGGAAGGAGCCAGTCCAAGAACCGCGCGATCACACAGTAAACCCAATGAGCGCGGGCAATATCGGCATCGAGACGCCAGCTTCCCAGCAGGATCTCGAGTTGTGCATGGCCGGAGTCACCCCAAAGGAGGCCGGGTGCCATCGTCGCGCCGTACAGTAGGCCTCCAGCGGCAAAAAAAAGGAGCCACGTCCACAATCGGCGCGACCCGGGCTTGGACGCTGCCGATTCATTGAGTGGCCTGTCCGTTGGGAGTGGCGTCATGTTGTCTTCATCTTTCGACTTCATCCGCCATGCACGAACTTCGCTGTTCACTTCGGTGCGTTGTATGCTGGCGCGCTGTTCCGAGCGCTTCGTCGTTCGGCGCTTGTCCGCGCCGTGGCTTTGTCCTGCCGACGTGTTCTTGGCGCACCAATTTGAGCTTGGGGCCTACGACGTAATGTCCCGTGTCAGGGGCGGTGCCGCCTTGCCGTGCATCAATTCGTATTTTAGGGTTTTGAAGTTGGGGTGCGACCGGTTTCCGGCAACATTGCACTATCGCCATTACTTTGAAAGGCGTGTTTCCGGGCGCGATTGAGCGGCCGTACTCCATATTTGGACACAGGCGGTCTAATTCGCGCCGCTTCTTCAAACGCAAACGATGGAGTGCTACGCGCGGGCGCTTCAAGGCGTTCAGTTTGAATATTCGGCGTTCGTTGTAGGGGAATGATGGAAGCGTGTCCATCGGGGGAGTGGATCAGCGCTCGAGCCCACGCCAATAAGTGGGGGATTGCACTTTCCGGACTGTTGGCCTGGATTTGCACATTCGGATGTGGCAACTCGCCGATTTCTGCGTCTGGCGGTGTCGCCACACCATTACATCCGACCCTGGCGGGTGTTGTCACAGCCGGCGATGGTGCGCTCGAAGAAGGCACAAATTCGGCCACGAACGGTGAGTCCGAGATCCTGCTCAGCGCGTCGATACGGGCAACACCCATCTTTTGCTGCGATCCCCTGTCACTGGATTTCGAGGCCCGGGTTTCGGAGGAAGAGGCCTTTGCGGGCGGGAACTTCGAGTGGGAATTCGGAGACGGGCGCACTGCAAATGGGCGCACGACACGCCATAAATACCCGTGGGCCGGGGAGTACTCGGTCTCGCTAACGATTGGGCTCCACGATGGACGCGAGCTGTCGATCAGCAAAGAGTTGTCGGTCGGCGGTTCAGGGCCGGCGCAAGAGCCCGGCAGCACGGATGAACATGATGAGCCGAATCCAGCCGGCATCGAAACCGGAGAGTTGGCGTTAACCGTGGATGCAGGTGCCGACCAAACCGCAGCGCCAGGCGATACGGTGGTGTTGGCGGCCAGGGTCGACCTGGCGAACGACATGGAGGCCGTGGCGCTGCTTTGGCGGCAGGTTCGGGGTCCGCGAGTCGACCTGATCGGGGTTAATTCCGATGCGGCCGCCTTCATAGCTCCCCTCGTTGGCGATACGCCCGAGATTTTGGCGTTTGAATTGTCCGCCTCGCAGGGTGAGCGCAATGCGATCGACGTTGTCGAGGTGACGATTTCCAATCCTGACGCGACCGGCGCACCGGGACAAGCGCCGACTGTTCGAGGGGCGGAGTACCTTGTGCGAGCGGGTGAAGCGGCGCGTCTAAGGGTCCGGGCCGACGGCTACGTGGGTGCGGAGTTGACGTTTTCGATCAGCAACGCACCCCGCCATGGAACGGCGGTTGTAACCGACGATTCCCCGTTCGATTCAGCCGAGATCACGTACACGCCCCAGCCGGGAGATCGGGGGGCCGATTCGTTCGTAGTGGCCGCAAGTGACGGCGAAGTCGTCTCACAGCCGGCCACGATTCACGTCGAGGTAATCAAGCGATTCGTCCCGTGGCTGGAGGTGAACAAGAACCCGGGAGGTTTAGCGTCCGTCATTGGGCTCGGCCCTGAACATGGCGCTACGCCGGATATGTCGCGCATCGACCACTGTCTGGCGGGTATCGAGGTATGGTCCCACGTGACCGACACGGCGATCGTAACCACCGCCAGGGATACGATGGAGAAACTGCAACTCTTTCCCGAACTGATGGCCAGAAGGCCTTCGGGGTTTACGATCATAGGCGGCGTCAAGACTTCGGCCTATATTCCGGGTGCGGCGCCGTTCGTGCCTGCGGAATACGACTTTGCGGACGAAGCGGCTTGGGCGCTGATTGCGGCGCATGCCTCGGCCATTGTGGCGGCGACGGGAATCAACATTGTGGTGCTCGAGAATGAGGGTGCCACGCAACCGTACCGCGAGGGCCTGGCCCCGGTAGACTACGAGAAACTGAAGCATTCGCTCGCGCCTCTCGCCGCCGGCGGCATCGAGTTCTGGTGGTACATGCCGCAGATCACCTACGACACGCCTGAGTTTCCCGATGGGTTCGCACAGAAATCGGCCTTTGTTGCCGCAATCGCCGAGGTCCTGCCCGGCAGTAAGTTCAACACGATTTACACAGGATTTTTTGACTGGGTCGGACACGGCTTCGTAGAGCCCTACCGTGACGCGATGATCGATGTGGTCGGCCTGGAGAACATGAACGAGATGCTCTACGTGACGATCGACGGCTACATGGGCGACAGATACTACTACAACGTTGGCGAGGCGCTCGACGCGCTGAGAACCGTTCTTCCGCTCGAGAATCTAAACGTAATCTACACTGGATCCAACAACTGGATCCCGGCCGCGCGTGAGTTCTCGACTCTCCTGCCTCACCTTTCGGGCGCGCAAGCCGGTAATTGATTTCATTTCCGCGTACAAGCGCTTACGGCTCGAACTCGACTCCAGGTCCGCGGCTCCGCTCTCATTTTTTGCGAGAAAGTAACGTGTCGGCGTGCAATCGACGATTCAGGCTAACCGTTGTGGGGCCGATAACATTATAATGCCCGGCGGCGCCATCTCGGCGGCGGATCGGTGAAGAGCGCGCCAAATCAAGAATAGGATGAATCATGCGACATCAGAAAGGCTTGGGAATACCGGGAACTACACTGTCTTTCGCTGTAGCGATTGCGTCAGCCATATCCACAGGATTTATTTCGGCCGCGGTGCGTGCCGAAGGGACAGGCGGCGTGGAGGGCAAAACTCAACTTCCCAAGTTAGTTCCCTGGATCGAACTGAACACGATACGAGAAGATGCGTTTGAGAACGCCGTCGGTGGCCTACTGATCTGGCAGAAGATCACCGATACGGCGATCGTTTCGACCGTTCCCGGGTATGCGCACTTATATACCAAGCTGCGTGCGCGCGTTCCCGGCATGCACATTATTCCGGGTATGAAGACAAGCCGCTGCCTGCCGGCGCTCGACTCAGTTGCGGGTTGGAAGGAAGTCGCGCGCGCGGTCAACGAGGTTTGCGAGGCGGCGGGAGAGAAGCGCGTGGTTCTCGAGAACGAGGGTGCCATTCAACCTTTTTGGCGGGAAGGCCGGGAGATTGACGAAGCGCGGCTGCGAGAAGGTCTGCGCGAGCTGCCGGAGGCAATCGAGATTATCTGGTATCCGTCCATAGTCGGCGAAACGCAGGAGGCCAGGCGCCGGTCCGTGCGGCTGACCGAACTAGTCGCTGAAGTGGAAGGCGTGCGCTTCACGGATCTCAGCATTTCAGGGCCGAAGTCGCTGCGATATGGCTGGAGCAAGCTCGGCCGCAAACAGTTAAAAGAGATTGCCGAGCGGCAGGTGATTCCCATGTTGTACTGCTACGGGCCGGGCTCGCGCTGGTGGGAGGACGAGGATATCCCGGAGGCTTTGAAACTTGTAGAAGGCGACTTCGTGATTCTCTATCCGGGCTCGACGCGGTGGCGGGAGGCGGCGCGGTCCATTACGAAGATAATCTCCGAGCACAACGGGTCGGATTCTCCGTGAGTCGGCTCGGGCGGAGGCGCGGCGCCCTGCGACGGCCGTTGCGGACAAATGCACGCGGGAATACGCGACATTTCGGTGACGTTCGGTGCGCGCATAGTCGTGCTGGTCTTGTCGTTGGCGATTCAAAGCTGTCTGGCGTGGTTCTTGGAGCCTGCCGGACGCGGTGAATACGCGGTCTGTCTCACGTACACCATGATGCTCACCGTACTCTGCGCGTATGGCGTGGACGGTGCCGGCCAATACTACGTGGCGTCGAACAAGTCCTCCGTGTCGGAAGCCGTCAGTGCTCTCTTGGTCTTGCAGGCAGTCGGTGCCTGCGTTGCGTTGGCCGCGGGGCTGGCGCTGGTGCGGCTGCCGTGGGACTTCTTTGACAAGGCACAGGATTCAGCCTTCGTTCTGGCGGTGGCTGCGGTGCCGTGGAGCATGTGGTCGGCCTCGCTTGTTCTCACACTCGGGGCCGTGCGGGATTTTCCGTTGAAGGCGGTGGTCTCGATCGTGCAGGCGTTCGTGCGTCTGCTCGCGGTCGTCTTGCTCGTAAAGGTCGTGCCCTGGGGAGTGAACGGGGCGGTTGGGGCCAATCTGCTTGCGGCGGCAGTCGCCACGGTCCTGACCTTCGGCGTCCTTCGTTTTCGTCATGATCTGCGGTGGATAACGCCGACCCGGCAGCGCCTTTCCCAGATGCTCAGCTATGGCGGCCGCTATTACTTCGCGGCTTTCAGCACCCTGATAAACGTGCAGGTGGGCACGATCATCCTGGCCTTCTTCGCACCGCCTGACGAGATCGGCCTTTTTCACGCGGGCCTGACACTGATCGCGTACGTAATTACGATATCGGACGTCGTGGGAAGCGTGATCCTCCCGCGCATGGCCGCCGTCCCCGGAGGCCGGCCGGAGCTGGCTGCGCAGAGCGCCCGCATCGTGGGACTGCTGAGTGCGGTGATTGTGCTGGGGATTCTCATCTTTGCCCGGCCGATAGTCAGCCTGCTGTTGTCGCCTAAGTTCCTACCGGCCGTGCCGCTCATGTGGGTCCTGGCTCCGGGCGTCATTTACCGCGCGGGCACGAAAGTGCTCGTACACTACATGAGTGCGACGAACCATCCCGGCGTGTTCTCGGCGTCGACGGTCGTAGGGATGGTGACGAACGTGGTCCTGCTCATGGTCCTGCTTCCGAGGATTGGGCTCATCGGTGCGGCGTGGGCCCTGACCGGCGGATACTTTTTGGGCGGGACCGTTTTGGTGTGGGCGTTTCGCAAGCAAAGCGGCCTGCCGCTTACCGAGTGCTGGCTTCCGCGTAGAGTTGATCTAATATTTGTCCGTAACGCGTGGCGAGGCCTTCGCGGCGTGAGGTAGGCCAAAGGGCGCTCGACGACGGCCGGACAGAGTACATAATTGCATTCGACGTAATGTCGAATGTCCGGTCGTACCGGTGTTCCCGCGATTGATAATAGATGACTCTTTTTCACGCATACGCACTTGTCTTAGGCATAGCGATGAGTTCCGTTGTGTTCCTCGGATGCCTGCTGGCCAAGCGGAGTTGGGTCATAACCGGCATGGTTTTCGGCGCCGCAGTGGCCAGCCCCATCACAACGTTTACGCGCGGGGGGGCGGGGGCGATATACGCATCCGATCTGGTGTCACTGACGCTGCTATTGTGCCTGTTCGTTCCAGGCAGCAGGAGACTATTTTCCAGCGTCGCGCCGAAATGGTATCGACGTTTCCTAGTCTTGATGTTGCTCGCCCTGATCTCAGTAGTCGTGGTGGCGCCGCTGATGACGGGCGATCTGGCGACGACGGAATACGGTCAGCGCGTGCGCATCCAGGACGTGGGCGTTCCCCTGCCGCTGCTTATCGCGGGGTTTCGGGTCGGGCGCATATTTCTCTTTGTCGCCTATTTCGTGTTTGCGGCGCGTTTGATTATGGATCATGCGATGGTGCGTTGGGCGACGAAGATGGTGGCAGGCGCGGTCCTGGTGTTGGCTTGCGGTCAGATCATCAGTTTCCTGGGGATGGCTGAACTCTCACTCTACGTGCCGGGTTGGCGGCACGCGCACGGCCATCTTTTCGGTCACCCGAAGGCGGCGATAGGCAGGATCTATATCGTAGGCGTATTCGTGGCCCTTCTTCTGATGTACCGCTCCTACGCCTCACCGGCTTATCTCGCTCTGCTGGGCGGCACAGTGGCGGCGATGTTCTTCTCCGGCAGCAGGGCCGCCGTCGTTGGAGTCGCGGCCGGAGTTTGCATTTTGGGATTGAGTACTCGGCTGGGTGGAAAGGTGGTGGTAACCGCGCTTATCTGCGTTGGCGCGTTCGGCGGCGTATTCCTTGCTGCGTTGGCCCCGGAGAGGGCGGAATCATTCGCTACGGCGCTTTATCGCCCCGGTGAGAGCAGCCGCTGGGAGGTGTGGGGATGGGTAATGACACACCTGTTTACGCATCCGTATTTGCTTGTTTCCGGCGTGGGGTTTTCAAACTTCCAGTATGCACTGGCGACGGCCGAAACGTTCGTTGCCGAGCACGCGCACAATGACCTGCTCACGTGCGTCACGGAGCTGGGACTTATCGGTCTGGGATTGTTCGTTGCTTTTCTCATGCATCTGGGCCTGGCGATTTTCAGACGGATACGCCGCACGACCGGACGGCTTCGTTGGGAAGCGCTTTGCGTTGCAGCGGCCTTCGGGGGGCTGGCCGTATCGGGGTTGTTTGAGCACACGTTTTATTTCAGTTCAAGCGGTATGCCGGTTCAGCGACTCTTCGCGGTGTTCTTCGGTGTACACACGGCTTGGTGGGTCCAGCAGGCGTATCAGCGGAGCGTCGAACTGGAGTTCGCCCGTACCGTAGCCTCAACAGCGCCTGCTGATAGTTCTGCCACCGCACCCGTGTTAACCGCAGGCAGCGCCGAGGGAACCACTGAATGACGCCGCCGCCCGGCAGGATCGTGCTCGCCGTCTGCGGAGGTACACTCGATCGGCGTGACGGCAAGTGGTATGCCCATCATTCGTTCGGGCGCGTCGTCGATGCGCTGGCGGCACGTGTAAAGGAGGTCCGCTACTGTGGTCCCACGGCAGTTCCGGCGCACGCGTTTCTTTGCAACTACTCCTTGGCACGCGACAACGTAGCCGTGTATCCGGGCCCTTGCTGGGCGAATTCACTTCAGGCCCTCAAGCGCCCGGACAGGGTCGTGCATGCTTACCGCCGGGCGATCAAGGGCTGCGATGCGCTGTTTCTACGCGGCAGTCTGCCGCTGCTTTGGACGGTCCACCTAATGTCGCTGGCAAGGCGCGTTCCCATCGTTCATTGGGTTGTGGGTAATCCCGTGGCCATTCTCAAGGGCGCGCAGCGCGGTTACGGAGCTTGGCTGACGGCCCTGGGGCTTCAGTACGCATATGTTGACCGAGCGCTGACGCGCCTGGCGATAGGTCTTACTCGGGCCCACGTTCTCGCCAACGGTGCGGAGCTGGCCCGCCTCTACCGGACACCGCGCACGCACGAAGTGGTCAGCACCAGCATCAGCGAGGAGGATTTTCATTCTCGCGCGGACACCTGCACGGGGCCGTTGATTCGTCTCTTGTTTGTGGGGTTTGTGCGGCCGGAGAAGGGGCTCGAATTCCTGCTGCGGGCGATGCCGCTGATCGAAACCGACAGGCCGGTGCACTTGAGCGTCGTGGGCGCTTGGGAACAGTTCGCTGCCGAACGCGAACGCCTGCTGACGATAATCAATGAGTTGCACCTCGGCGGCCGTGTGCGCTGGGAAGGGTACGTCTCGTTCGGGCGCGCGCTGTTTGACAAGCTTGATGACGCAGATGTCCTTGTGCTTCCGAGCCTGTCGGAAGGAACGCCGCGGGTGCTGGTCGAAGCCCGGGCCCGAAGTCTGCCGTTGGTTGCGACCAACGTCGGGGGAATTCCCAGCAGCGTTACCGACGGCGAAGATGGATTGCTTGTGCCCCCGCGCGATGCGCCGGCCCTTGCCCGGGCGGTGTCACGCATAATCAACGACGCACGGCTGCGCCGCCGGCTGATTCGTACTGGCCGAGACAACGTCCGCGGTCTCACTGTGGAGCGCTTCGCCGACCGCGTAGTTGAGCTACTGGCCGGGTCGCGGGATGCGCCCCCGTGGGATCCCGTCGGCAGGCGCGGGCGCACTCAGCGCGAAGACGCCCCCGCCGCGGCGTCCATGGCGGCTACACATGAGTGAATCGCTCGCAATGTCCGTGTACAGCCGCGCGCCCGTCTGGCTGCAAAACGTGTTGTGCAGCATGGAGGGTCAGCGACTGATCCGGCTGCGCTTCGGCGGCGGGTTCGCGCGCTGGGCCGCTTTTTATGCGGACTCGCGAAGCTGGTCCTATGGGGAGCTTCATGAATACCAGCGCGAGCAATTGAAGGAGTTGATCCGGCATTGTTTCGATACGGTCCCGTATTATTCGGCGGCTTGGCGTGACGCAGGTCTGCGGCCGGATGATTACAGTGATGTCGGAGACCTTGTGAAGCTCCCCTGTACGACCAAGGAAGGCTTGTTCACGGCCGGCGAACGGATCATATCGACGAGCTTTCCGCGCCATCGTGTGATTCGCAACGTGACCGGTGGCAGCACGGGAATGCCGCTGCCGATCTACTACGACGTGGAGGAAATCCGTCAGCACTTCGCGCTCTTCTGGGACCGCATGCGGCCTGGAGTGCGGCGCGGCGACCGCTACGCCACGTTTCAAGGCAAGGACATCGTGCCCGCCGCGCAGGTCCGGCCGCCCTATTGGCGCGAAAACTACGCCGCCAACCAGCGCTTGTATTCCATGAGGCACCTCTCCCCGGACAAGCTGGCCGACTACGCGGAGGACCTCATCGCTGAGCCGTTCGTGTATTATCAGGGTTACGCCAGCTTTCTCTCGGTTGTCGCGGGTTATATGGCGGAGCGGGGCCTTTCGCCGCGCATCCCGCCCAAAGCCGTCTTCACGACTTCGGAGCAGCTTACGGTCCCCATGCGCAGGCTGTTTGAGAACACTTGGCGAACGCGTGTCTGGGACGAGTATTGCCAGGGCGAGCACTGCGCCCTACTTCAGGAATGTGAGCACGGCAACCACCATGTTCAACTGGACTACTGTGTGATCGAGTTCGAGCCCGTGGAGCGCCGCGATGGTGGGATGCTGGCGGAGATGATCTGTACCGGCCTGATTCCACGCGCGGCGCCCATGATTCGCTATCGAGTCGGCGACAAAGTATTGATTAAGGAAGATGCCGAATGTCCCTGCGGCCGGCCGGGGCCGGTGATAACCGCGATTGTGGGCCGGACGAGTGAGTACATCCGCACGCCCGACGGAGGGAAGTACCCGCACATTTCGTTGATAGTAGGCAAGCTCCGAAATGTGCGCGCCACGCAAGTTGTTCAGGAGCGGCCGGAGGAAATCACCGTGAGAATAGTGCCCTTCTCCGGTTACACGCAGGATGACGAACGCCACGTCATTCGCTGCTTTAAGGAGCGGATCGGGGGCGGATTGAAGATCGCCGTGGAGCGCGTGGCGCAATTGGAACGACTCCCCAACGGCAAGGTTTTAAGCATCATAAACCGCATACCCGGCGCCGACTGCGTCGTCGGCGATCTTGCGGGCTCCGCGCGCAATCGCGCCGAGGGCGAGAGTGCGCCGTGAGTCGCGCCCATTCAAAGCCTGGCCCGGTCCACAAGAGATCGGCCGACGATTCCACGTGATGCACATACTCTACCTTCATCAATACTTCGCGACGCCAAGGGGCAACACCGGCACCCGCTCCTACGAATTCGCCCGGCGCTGGGTGGCGGCCGGGCACCGTGTGACCGTCGTAACCAGCACGGCGCAGCTTGCCGCGGGCGATTCATGCGGGGTTCGGGGACGGTTCGTCAAGCGGCTCGAAATCGACGGCATTCACGTCATTGCCCTGAACGTCAGCTATCGTCAAACGATGGGCTTCGTTCGGCGGGCGCTGGCCTTTGTGACGTTCATGTCGTTGGCGGCGTGGTTCGTCGTGCTCGAACCTGGGGTGGATGTTGTATATGCAACCAGCACTCCCTTGACCGTGGGCGCACCGGCGCTGGCGGCCCGTTGGCTTCGAGGCCGGCGATTCGTGTTCGAGGTGCGCGATCTTTGGCCCTTGATTCCGATCGAGATGGGAATCATTCGCAGCCGTTTCGTTGGGGCGGCGCTTCGCTGTTTCGAGCGCGTGGTATACCGTTGGGCGGACTCCGTAGTCGCGTTGTCACCGGGTATGGCTGAGATGGTGCGACAACAGTCACCGCCTTCTAAGCGGATCGAGACCGTTCCAAACTGCGCCGATATCGAGTTCTTCCGGCCGGACGTCGCCGGCGGACCGGTCCGACGCGAGCGGGGCTGGGAGGGCCGCGTGGTTTTTCTGCACGCCGGCACGATGGGCCGGGTCAACGGGCTGGGTATCGTCGTTCGGGCCGCCGAGCACTTCCGCGACGACGAGACGTTGCTCTTTGTGCTTCTTGGCGAGGGCAAAGAGAAGCCGGCGCTGATCGCCGAGCGCGACCGGCTCGGCCTGAGCGAGTTGCAGATTCTCGACGGCGTTCCCAAGTCCGAGTTGCCGGCGATCCTGGCGGCCGCCGACGTGTGCTTGATGACGATCGCGAACGTTCCCATTCTCGAGCACAACAGCGCCAACAAGCTGTTCGACTATCTCAGCGCCGGCAGGCCGGTCCTCTTGAATTACGGCGGCTGGCAGCGCGAGGTGCTCGAATCGAACGGGGCGGGCCTAGGCTGCAGCCTCGGAAGTGAAGGAGAGTTCTTTGCGAAGCGCGCGATCCTTGGCGCTTGCGCGGTTCGACCGAGATTCGCTCGCCACCCGCGTACTCGAGGTGCTCACTGGCGCCGCACCGTTGCGCTGACCGCTCCCTTTCAAAACGTGCGGCTATGGGGCCTCGTGCTCACGCGTATCCGGGGCGCACGAAGGGAGACCTCGACGAACGGAATGTGCGACGGCCGCGACGATGGCGTCGAAGTCCGATTCGCGGACCGTCCGCAAGTCGAAGCAGACGGCGTCGCCGCTGGCGCGGGCGATCACGGGTACTTCATATTCACGAAGTCTGTTAATCATTTGTTCGACAGGCGCGTTTGCGGGCCTCCATTGCAGGATGATCGTCGGAAGTTCGCGTCCCGGCATGGATCCGCCGCCGACGTAAGTTACGCCCGAGCACACGAGGAAACGCTCATCCGCCAACGCCTTTTCCATGCGTTCGCAGAGCCGCTGGGCCCTGGCCGCCATCTCCTCAGTCGACGCCCTCATCATGGCCAGCGCGGGGATGCTGGAAAGTGCATGGTCGGGATCGCTATAGCAGCGCAGCGTCGCCTCGAGTGCCGCAAGCGTCAGTTTGTCGACGCGGTATGTGCGCATCAGCGGGTTCCCGAGGATTCTCGCCACTAGCGGCCCTTGCCCGAGTATTATTCCGCATTGCGGCCCGCCGAGCAGCTTGTCGCCGGAGAAGCAGACCAGGTCTGCGCCGGCCTTTAGCGAGCATCGTACGTGAGGCTCGTCGGGAAGGCCGAATGCCGCGAAATCAATCAGCGCGCCGCTGCCGAGGTCGTGTACCGCAACAAGCCCGAAGCGGTGGGCCAGCTCCGCGATCTCGGAGATCGCAACGGACTGCGCGAATCCGACGACGCGATAATTGCTTGTGTGGACCTTCATCAACACGGCCGTGGAGTCGCTGATCGCCGACTCGTAGTCTGAAAGGCGTGTCCGATTAGTCGTACCCACCTCGCGCAGGTTGGCTCCGCTCAAGCGCATGATGTCGGGCAGGCGAAAGCTGCCGCCGATCTCGATCAACTCGCCGCGCGAAACTACGACTTCCCTGTCGCGGGCGAGAGTTTGGAGGATCAGCAGTGTAGCGGCCGCGTTGTTGTTGACTACGGCGGCGGCCTCGGCACCGGTCAGGGATACGAGTTGTGCAGTGACGCGCGCAGCACGGCGCCCGCGCATTCCGGTGTTCAGGTCAAGTTCCAGGTCGCAGTAGCCCGAGCACCCTTCTACAACCGCCTGGATCGCCTCCTGACTCAACGGCGCGCGGCCCAGCCCGGTGTGCAGGATGATGCCCGTGGCGTTGATCACGCGCCGCGGCGACCGGGCGAATTGTCGGCGCAGGTCGGCCTCGGCACGGCTGAGCAGTTCGTCCGCGTCGGGCGCGCGGCCGGCCACGCCGCCGAGCAGCGCGGCGCGCGCGTCACTTACGGCGTTTCGAAGCGACGCAACGACTGCCGCTCTGGGAAAGCTCTCCAGCAAAGCCTTCGCCTCTTGCGACTCCAGCAAAGCACTAACGGACGGGAGGGCGCGAACAAGCTCGTTGATGCGTGATATCATACAATGCTCGGTACCCTGTTGCGTGAAGGCGTCTTCACTGCTCACCGTCGTCGGCCAGCGTGCGGTAGTCTCCGTTGCGGCGCGTGAAGCCGATTCTATCCAGGTATTCCAGGAATGGAACGACGTACTTGCGGCTGGATCCAAGGGCCTCGCGCACTTCGCTTACGGAAGTGCGGCCATTCCTGCGGATCAGCTCTGCAACGGTCTCACGCAGCCTGCGCTCATTATCCGCATGAAGGCACAAGTCGGCGTCGATCTGCTTGAGTTCGCCGAGAGCGGCCGCCAGCGTGGAAAGCCGCTGCAATCGCTTGCGGTCGGCGTTCGCGCCCGTGCTCAGGGTGTCAAGCGATGGTGGCTGAAAACCAGCCGTCCGCATCTCATCGAGAATTGCGGCCAACATTTTCTCATCCGAACCGGTCAATCTGGGAGCGAAACCCGGAAGGCAGACGAATGAGCCAAACCGCTTTACGACGCCGTTTTCGAGGAACCTGTCCAGCAACGGGCGGGCGAGGCTCTGCCCCGCGACCCGGCCGAGCCATCCCACGACCGAGTCCACCTTTCTACCGGGTTCGTCGGCATGCGCGCCGTGGTGACGCTCCAGCCATTTGGCGAGGCGCTTCCCCAAATCGTCGATGGCGTCCGGGACGACACATACGCCGGCATCGGCGAGAAGCACCCATTGCTGTTGCGCTCGTAGGCGGTCAAGGATGCGCTCCAGATCGGCGAGCTCGACGCCCGCCAGTGCGCAGATTTGCAAGTCGCTCGGCCGGGCGAATCCGGCCATGCGAAGTACCTGCGCGACTCTTGCCTCGTCGTCACCGCTTTCCAGAAAGCGTAGCACCGCGAGCAATGCGCCGATATCGCGTTCCCTGCGCCTGACAAACGGACGCAGGATTACTCCACCGCCGATCGTGCGCGCCGCGCCTTCATTGCGGATTATGAAGCGCTGTCCGTGTGCGGCCGGTACGGACTCGCCCAGCCGAAGCTGAGCCAGGGCGGATCGGCCGGGCTCGATTTGCCCGCCTTCGTAGAGGACCATGCGGACTCGCGCGTCCCGAGTGCCGATCTCCAGACGTGCGACGCTTGCAGACCTGATCGGGCGCTCCGACGAGGAGAGGCAGTGTAAACGAACGTCCATTACGCGGGAAGGCTGGACGTAGCCGGGCGTGGCCAGTTCCGAACCGCGGCGCGGCGTGGTGCGGCCGTCGGTGGTCAGATTGATCGCGGCGCGCTGTCCGCACAGTATCGTGGGGCCGGCGTTCCCGTGCGTTTCGAGGCCCCGAACGCGGCAAGTTCGGCCTTCCGGCCAAATCTCCAAAACGTCGGAAATGGACACCGAGCCGCGCAGGATTGACCCGGTGACAACGGTTCCGCGGCCACGGACTGTAAAGACTCGATCCACCGCCATGCGAAACGGAGAATCGCAAGGACGATTGTACGCCCGCCGCGACTCGGCAAGAATCGCGGCGCGCAGTGCTTCAAGTCCTTCGCCTGTGGTTGACGACACGCGGCAGATGGGCGCGTTCTCAAAGGGCCGCCCGGCCAGAAGGCTGCGGACGTCTTCCACCACCAAATCAACCATATCCGAGCCTACCATGTCAATCTTCGTGACCGCCGCAACGGCCAGATTGACGCCCAGAAGCTGTAGAATTTCGACGTGCTCCACCGTCTGTGGCATCACCGAGTCGTCCGCCGCCACGACGATGAGCGCCATGTCGATGCCGGTCGCCCCCGCCACCATCGTGCGGACAAAACGCTCGTGCCCGGGGACGTCGACGACGCCGAAACAAGTGTCGCCGACGGCCAGCTTCGCAAAGCCCAGCTCGATAGTCATTCCCCGCAGGCGTTCTTCGGGCAGGCGATCCGTGTCCACGCCGGTCAGGGCCTTGACCAGAAGCGTCTTGCCATGATCTATATGCCCGGCGGTTCCCAGAAGGCGATACGTCGACGTGCCTGCTACGCGTTGCACAGTAGTCGTGTCCAAAGTCGGCATGGGTCAGATTATCGAACCGCAGTCCTCGGTTTCAAGTCCGAGGCCGTAAGACCGCTCCTTGCGCGTGCGGACGCGAGCGGCATCCTCGCAAACACCTCTACCGGCGTTGAGTTTGTCGACGCCACGCTTGTGCCGGGCCGGTTTCCGCGCGGTCATTCGCTCTGGAGCGATTGCAGGCGTCTCTCCATTTCCGATACCTGGCGGTGGTTCGGGGCCAGGTTTCTTGCCGCCGCCACGGCCCGTGCGGCGCAATCAAGATCTTCGAGCCTGATGCAGGCGTCGCCGAGGCGGAGCTGCGCTTCAACCGACTTGGGCGACAGCTCTGCCGCGGCCAGGTAGCCGTCCCTGGCCGCTTCCAAGTGTCCCTGGACCATGTGTGCATGCGCCCGCCACATTTGCAACGCGGGATCCAAGGGATCGAGCCGCGCCGCCTCCTCAAAGGCCAGACCGGCATCATTGGCGCGATTCAACCTTAGCAGGACCCGGCCGCGCGCCGCGTGCGCCTCGGGCGTAACCGGGGAAAGCTCAACGGCGCGGTCCGCGTGGCCTAACGCAGCGTCTAGATCGCCAACGTCCGTGCTATAGACCGTTAAGTTGATGTACGTCGCCATGTTGTCCGCGTCCAGTTCGGCCGCGCGGGCCAAGAGCTCGTGTGCCTTGGAATAGCGCTTCAATGCCATGTAGGCAATCGCCAAATTGTTGAGCCCTTCAACGCTTTCGGGGTGCCATTTGAGCAGTGTCTCTAGGACTAGTGCGGCATCCTGGGCGCGGCCGCGCTGCAAGAGGCGTTGTCCCTGGCGGTTCTGAAAAGCGACGCCCTTGGCATGTTGAATCACACTGCGCGACCACGGATCGGCCATGTAGCCCTGTTGGGCTTTGGCTCCCAGTTTCAGCTCCTGCTCGGCCTCCGCGCGCATACCCAGCCCGCGATACGCCATTCCGAGCAAATAGTGGGCCTTGAGGTTGTTGGGCTTCGCACGTAGAGCAGTGCGCAAGTGCTCCGTGGATCGCTCATGCTCCCCTCGTCGCAGCAAGACTTCGGCCAGCCCGATGTATCCTTCCGCAGCCTCCGGGGCCAGTTCCACCGAACGCCGAAACGACTCTTCGGCCTCCGTTTCCGATCCTCTTTCCAGCAGGAGCACGCCCAGGCGGTGGTGCGCAGGTGCGAAATCGGGATGTTGCTTGATGAGTCCCTGCAAGATAGCGATGGCCACCTCGGAGTCTCCCAGGCGCTGCGTCGCGGTGGCAAGATAGTATACTGAAAGCTTCGCGCCCGGGTCCAGATCAACCGCGTTTTGAAAGCTGTCCCGGGCCTCCTGCCACCGGGCGTTGGCGCTGTAGACCAACCCCAACGTGGCGTGCCGTTCGGCGTCGTTCGGGTCTTGTTGTCCCCAGGAGATCTTCTCGTTAAGGTAATCGCGTAACTGCGGGTCTAATTCGGCCAGATCATCAGGTACGACAACGTGGAATCGTTTCGTTGAATTGTCCGCTACCAGCAAGAACCCAAGCGCCGACGCAGTGATGATTACGAGGCCGATTACGCCATGTACAACCCGCAAGCGGCGCTGCGGGCGGCCGCCAATCCGGCGGGCGGATTCCAGGTCACGGTGTTTCCCCTGCCGGCGTTTGGACACTTGTGGATTCTTATGGGATTGCTTCATCGGAAACGGCCGCTGTGCATACCGCGGCACAAGGGAGACCGGCTGCGTGGTCGGGACGCAATTCGAGCACGCAACGTGGGCCTCCTCATGACCGGCGGTCTCACACGTGTTACAATATAGCATGGCGCCCCGGCCGGGGGAACGGCTGACGGCGCAACGTCAACAGTGGCGCGCACCGTGGGGCTTGGCGGCCTTCGCGATTAATCAGATAGGGGAGTGGAATTGCGTGCGGTGTTTCGGAAAGAGCAAATTCGAATGTTGGGGATGCGGCGGGGCCACAATCGCTGGGCAGATTCGCGGGGGTAATCAAATCACGCGAAGTGCTTATCGGCCTCGGCGAGTCCTTGCGGTCTTGGTAAGCGCGGCGGCCGCCCTGGTCGGGCAGGTCGCGGGCGCGGCTCGTGCAGGGCCTCGTGAGGAGTTCGAGTCCCTGGTTTCCGAGATGGACGTCGCGGTGGCGCAGCTCCTTGAAGCGCGTGCCGAGCGCGCCGCTGCCGGTGAAGCAGGCGAGCATTATCAGGACAAGCGCTCGGAGATTCTCCGCAGGATGGACGCCCTGGCTGATTCCTCGGCCGGCTCGTCCGAGGGCGCCTTTATCGCCGCTCAAACGTACTTGCTATCGCTCGACGTGGATCGCCAGAATGCTCTGGCACGATTTCAGACGCTGCTTGCGCGGTACTCCGACGCAGCCGACCTCGATCAGCCCGTCGAATACGCATCCGTAGTATTCCGCGATTCTGGCACGCCCGACGGATGGATCGAGGCGCTCGATACCGTGGCATCAAGTACGAAACGAGTCGAAACCAGAGGTGGAGCGGCCTTCCAGGCGGCGGTCATTCGTCTGAAGCTCGAGAGATTGGCTTCTGCGCGAGGCGCGTTCAACGAGATCATCAAAGACGTTCCGCGCTCCGAGTTTGCGGAGCTGGCCAGGGGCTACATTTTCGAGATCGAGCGGCTGCAAGTCGGCATGACTGCGCCGGACTTTCAGACTGAGACCCTCGACGGTAAGACCATCACGCTCAAGTCCCTGCGTGGAAAGCCGATATTCTTGAATTTCTGGGCGTCGTGGTGACCGAAGTGCGTGGGTGAGATATCTCACCTGAAGGCTGCCGTGTTGCAGCTCAAAGACCAGCCCTTCGAGATTCTCAACGTTTCCCTCGATGATTCGAGAGCGGAGGCGAGACGGACCATCCGCACTTTCCAGTCGCCGGGAATCCATGTGTGGGACGACGTTTCCAGTGATGCGTCGGTGGCCAAACTGTACAACGTGCAGGACCTTCCCGCGGCATTTCTGTTGGATGCCGACGGTACGATCCGAGTGCGCAATCCGCACGGCGCTGAATTGATAGCCGCAATTCGGAAAACGCTCGCGGGAAGTACAACAAGCGCAGCCGGCGGATAGAGCGCACGCCGGTCACCGTGGCTGAAGGCATGCCGCAACGGTCCGATCCCGGCGGGGGATTCAGCGCCGTACGGCGCCGCCCAACTGCGCGGTATGCACGGGACGGTGATTCAGTTTTCTTGAAGCAGTTCCGCGAATTTGGGCTGCTGGAAAACCTGGTCCGTCGGAACCATCGTGATCACGTCCCACGGGCAGACCTGAGCGCAGAGCTTGCAGCCGATGCACACGGGTAGATCGATCGTGCAGATTCCCATGGCGTATCCGGGATGCGTGGGGTCCGAAATCTTGTCGATACAATCAACGGGACATACGGTTACGCAAGCGTCGCATCCCGTACAGAGATCCTCGTCGAGAATCGCCAGTTGCTTGGGTAGTTTTTTCTTCTTTGCCATTCGGGCCGCAAGCGTAATATAGACCGCACGTTACCGCTACTGCGATTGTATGATTGCGGAAAGGCCGCGGCAACACGCGGGTCGCTCTATGAGCCCTCGTGGATCGAGCGTCGGTTACTTCGCGAGAGCGTTGAGTCGGGTCGAAGCGTGACGTGCGCCAGCTTGTCCCGTCTAATGAGGCCGTTACCGTTCAACCGGCCGTTGTTGCAAGCGCGCCTTCGAGAGGACGCGAGGTAGCGGTAGTGCCGCGACAGCCTCCGCGTCAGCAATTGATCGACGGAGATGACGCTGGCCCCCTTGGTCTTCATTTGCCGGATCGCGAGATCGGCGCCCGCGGCGTCCCAGTATCCGCAGGCATCGGCCAGAAGCGCGACCGGTTTGTTGCGTGACAGCAGTCCCAACACCACGGCCTTCACGGAGGTTTCCAAGGCGGTTCCGAAAACGACGAACTCTTTGGTGCGAACCTGGGTCAGAAACCGATCGGCCTTGGGATTCGCGAACAGGTCATTCGTGCGCTCGCGAAAAATGATCTGCTGGTACAAGTCGAAGAGATTGAGCGGCACGGAGAGCGTGTTGTCCACCTCTACGAACGTCCTCTGATAAAGCAGCGTAAAATCCACTTTCCCCTGGCCGTACGACCCGTCCACACAGCATGGAGAAGTCAATCCTGACGCGAACTCGTGCGCCCGGTGCGAGCCGAGAGAAGATATTACAGGCACGTAGTTGCGCTTGGTCCACGCCACCACGCGGCGCAGGGCGGGAACGAGTTGATCAAGTTGTAAGACCGGCCTTGCACCCTGCTGCGTGCAGAAGTCCAACTGGGTGTTGAGATCTACGGCGACGCATTCCAGCATGCGTCCGTTATGTTTCCAGCTCATGACGACACCCTCCGCCGGTGCAACCGGTGCCGAGCTTGTGAAGCAATCCGTCAAGGAGCGTCGTGGCAGTACGCGAACGAGGTGTTTGCTTCATTCCCTTCCACGGCCCCTCTCATGCCGAGGCGGATGGTCTCCGGTCATCCGCCGCTACAAAGTGTAGCCTCCGGATCGCCAAAAGGCGACTAGGGAGATGTGGTTTTTTAACGTATTGTATTGCAATGGGTTGCGCGCCGAGTGCGACTTGTCCCGGATGTGATTTATAGCGGTTGCCGGCCCGATTGGCAGTGCGGCGAAGGCCGCGGCGGCGAATCATCTCCGCGGACGTCCGGGCGGCCTGCCAGTCGCGATGATGACAGCCCGGTGGCATCATGGCGTAGAACGGCGTCGAACACGCTCGCAACGCAGGAGATTCGCGTTGCACGTTGCCGCAGTTCGCCCGACACCTTGCCGCCATGCCATGTCGATTCGTCATTCAGCGCTCAGCCCTGCACTTGGCCTCGGCCCCGGCCCAGCGGCAGGATAGATATCATTGGATCGTTTGCAGACGCGTTAATGCGCTCGGAATCGAGTCGTATAAACTCGTGTGGTCAAGTTGTCGATGCGATTACGTCGATAATAGAACTGTTATCGGACATTCCGCCCGGCCAATCTGTATTGACCGTCCGTGTAAGCCGATGACAAGAGCGTGCGAACTATCGCGCGGCGGGCCGGTAGCGCGTTCCGCTGGCCGGTGGAAGGGGACCATTTGGAGGTGCACTCCCCCGTCGATGAGCAAGTTGCATGAATACAGTTTTGCCGGGTGAGAGTTTGACGCGGCGGCATATGCCGTTCGCAATTGCGTGCGCTGCCGCGCTCTGCGGCGCAGCGTTGCCGGGCTGCTCGTGGCTTGAAGCCTGGCGGATGCGGGCGCGCAGGGACGGCCCGCACCCCATGCTCGCCGCGGCGCGGGCACACCACATCAACATGTTTGGGGAGTTGGACCACGACAGGGGTACGGAATATCTCGCGCGAAGCTCTGTTTCATTAAGAAGACACACCTTCACTGAAGTCGGAGGCGACGGTGATGTGACGGTGGATCCGGGCGGGTGGCGAATCGCTTTTGCCTCCACCCGTCACAGTGAAAGGCCTGATCTTTACGTCAAGGCTGTGGAAGGCGTCGCCGTGACGCAGTTGACCAGCGATCCGGCCGCCGACGTACAACCGGCGTTCAGCCCGGACGGGAGGCGGATTGCGTTCGCAAGCGACCGTAGCGGCCAATGGGACATCTGGGTAATCGAGGTGGAGGGCGGGCAGCCGCTTCGGGTCACGGCCAGCGACGCCGACGAGATTCATCCCAGTTGGTCACCCGACGGGCGGCAGATCGTGTATTGCAGCCTGGCCGGCGCGGGTGCCCAGTGGGAGCTTTGGATCACGGACGCCGACGCCGGCGCTTCACGCAAGTTCATCGGGTACGGACTGTTTCCCGAGTGGTCGCCGCATGGAGATGCAATCCTCTACCAGCGCGCGCGGGAGCGCGGCAGCCGGCGATTCAGCGTCTGGTCAATGCCGCTGACGGGTGGCGAGCCCGGCTATCCCTCCGAACTCGCCTCCAGTTCGCAACATGCCTATACGCTTCCGGCCTGGAGTGCGGACGGTGAACGCGTCGCCTTCTCGAGTGTGACGGAGATGCCCGCGCAGGCGGTGGAGGTAGGCATGGCCGCGGTGGTCTATGACGTCTGGGTGATGCAGGCAGACGGACGCGGGCTGACGCGGCTGACGGATGGGTACTCGACGAACTACGCACCCTCGTTCGGGCGCGACGGACGGATTTTCTTCATTTCGAATCGAAGCGGGCACGACAACGTGTGGTCGTTGTTGGCCGACCGCACCAGGCTGCACGCGGAAGGCACCGAGCATTTGACCGATGCGCGCGCTCACGACGGCGGCGTTAAATACGTGTACGGAGACGACAACGGGTAAGCCGCGCTGATCGCGACAGGGTTATAGGGAGTTCGGATTTAAGAGGTCGGACGCAAGCGCGCCGTGAATTTGGACGATGAACCGAGTACCGTAAAGGCTTCCTAACGGGTGCGTCCGCCTCGCGGAGAAACGGGCGGATTGCGCGGAATCGGGAGGGCCTGACTGGCGGGGCGACTGGTATGGAGCGTGTCGCGCGATGGGGATGGATTCTCGTTGGTGGGGTGTTTGGCGCCATGGGGTGGGCCGGCTGTGCGGCCCCCAGGCAAGTCGACCCGGTTGGGATTCACAATCCTAAGTTGGGTCCGATGGCCGTCGCCGTTGCCCCAGCCCTGAACCTCAGCGGTGGGACGGATTTTGACGTTGACCGGTTCGCGGACTTGATGGCCAGCGAGCTCGGTCACGCTGACGGAATCACGGTGATTCCCGTAAGCCGCGTTCTGGGTGTCCTGGCTGCACAGGGAACAAAGAGCATCGAATCGCAGGCCCACGCGCTCGAAGTAGTGCGCCTGCTCGGCGCAGATGCGATTCTGGTGTTTTCGGTGACTGAATATGACCCCTACGTGCCACCACGGATTGCGATTTCCGCTCAACTGTTCGGAAGGCGGCCTGTCCAGGGCGGCGGCGCGTTGGATCCGGCCGCACTCTCCCGAAGGCCGGGGCTTGCATCGTCGCCGGCTCCTTACGAGGGTCGGCGCGGCTTGCTGGCCGCGACCCAGCGAGCATTCGACGCCTCTCACAACTCCGTCGTCGCGGAGGTCCGGGAATTCGCAGGCAAGCGGCGGGGCGACCGAAGTCCGTACGGATGGCGTAGATACATTGTAAGTCAGCAGGACTTCGTTCGATTCTGCTGTCACTCGATTATCCGGGCGATTTTAAGGGGCGATTACAAAGCCGAAGCTGCGGAAACGACTCACAGCGAGTAGGGATGCCATGAATGTGATTCGGCAACTTTCACTGGTAAAGGGAGACGAGCGCTTTATCTTCCGATACCAAGCAGGGCAGGAGGCCGAAGTCATCGACGCCTTTGCGTCCTTGGCGTCGGACCAGCGCAGCCGCTTTGACTGGTTCGACGCAGCCGTGCTCAGCTACCAGATGGGCCGAAGATTAGAGACGGAGCTCGATCAGATCGCCACGTAGTCGGTTAGGGTCCAGGCAGAGGCCGCCCTCAAGATCCGTCAGTGCTGCCGGGTAGCCTCGGGGTGTTTCGCCGGTGTGTAAGAGCGATCATGACTGAGAATTCATTGATAAGCGAGTTCCTGAACTACCTGAAGTTCGAGCGGCACTTCTCACCGCACACGGCCAAGTGCTACTCCGCGGACCTGGCGCAGTTCTGCGCGTACTTGACGGGCCGCACTTCCCAGCCCGCCATCGGCGAAGCAGGTGAATCCGCGGCCTCGTTTGGAGTGCGCAGAAGTCCGCAGGGTGTGACGGGCGCTGAAACCGCGGTGGTGAGCGCGCCGACCGTCCAGCAGAAGCTAAAAGAGGTAACGAGCGAGCAGGTCAAGTTGTTTCTGGCTTTTCTCGGCACACAAAACTACTCGAAGTCGACCATCGCACGCAAGCTCGCCACCCTGCGCAGTTTCTACAAGTTCTGCCTGCGCAGGGGCTACATAGCAAGCCACCCGTTGGCGACGATCCGCACGCCAAAGCAGGAAAAGCGACTGCCGAAGTACCTCGAGGTCGAGCAGATCAACAAGCTGCTCGCCACGCCCGACACGAACACCTTCCTCGGGGCGCGCGACCGTGCCATGCTTGAAGTGTTGTTCTCAACCGGCGTCCGCGTCAGCGAGCTCGTAGATTTGAACTTCACCGACCTGGACTTCACGGGCCAGGTGATCCGCGTCCGCGGCAAGGGCAAGAAGCAGCGCACGACTCCCATCGGGCCGACCGCCATCGCCGCTATCCGCAGGTACATCGAGCTGCGCCGGGCGGACGCACGCTCGGCGCGGTTTGACCAGGAAGCTTTGTTCGTGAACAAGCACGGACAGCGGCTCAGCACACGCAGCGTTCGCCGAAAGCTGGACAAGTACCTTTCGGAGTGCGGCCTGGACCCCAACATCAGCCCGCACACCCTCCGGCACAGCTTCGCCACGCACATGCTCAACAACGGCGCGGACCTGCGCAGCGTGCAGGAGCTGCTCGGCCACCAGTCGATCTCCACGACGCAGGTTTATACGCATCTTACGACCCCGAGGCTCAAGGCCGCCTACGACGACGCGCACCCGCGGTCGTGAAGACTGCGCCGCCATTGCTCCACATGCGTGTTGCGGCAGCGCGCCTGGCGACGACCGGTCTATCTCTGTAACCTGCGGTCGCGGCCTATGGTCAATCCTCTACGCGGCCCACACGGCGCGCGTGTCGTCATAACCCTTGCGAGCCGCGAGCTTCAGCTCGCGCGGATCCTCGACGGCAGGGAACGCCTCTTTGCTTTACTGCGACCGCGCGGACTGAAGTCCGCGGCTTGCTTTCGGGAGAATTCTCAGTTTGAGTTACTTCCCGATGCAGAAGTTGGCGAACACCTGACTCAGCAAGTCCTCAGTCAGCACGGCGCCCGTAACATTTCCCAGGGCCTCAACGGCGTCACGCAGTTCGAACGCGAGCAATTCGGCGCAGTCGAGCGTCTCACCGGCCGCGTCGGCTAAAGCCGTGGCGCGATCCAAAGCGCCGATGGCGGCGGCCACGCCGGAGCGCTGACGTTCGGTTGCGAGCAGGGCCTCCCCGGGAATTGTCGTTTCCAAGGCCGCAAGTTGGCCCGCAAGCGTCGCGCGAAGTTCGTCAAGACCCGCGCCCGTCAGGGCACTCACCAGGCAGCAAGGTCCGAGCGAAAGTCCGGACAGATCGCGCAACGCCGTGTGCGATTCGTCCGCCGCTAGAAGATCCGACTTATTCCCGACGACCACCGTGCGTGCTACGTCAAGTTCGCGGACGTTGCTCATTACAGCTTCGTTTAGCGGACTTCCGGCATCTAGCACCAGACACACCAGATCGACGCTTTGGGCGGCCGACAAGGTTAGTTCTCTCGCCGCGGCCGCTAGCTCCTCCACCGACTCGTCAACGCCCGCACTGTCCAGCAGGACGGCCTCGCAGCGCCCAAGATTTATCGGGGCCGAAAGTACGTCCCGAGTAGTACCTGCGACTGCCGCACAGATCGCCCGGCTCGTGCGGCTCAGACGGTTCATCAAGGAGCTCTTGCCGACGTTCGGTGGCCCGAAGAGCAAGATATGAGGCAGAACGTCCAGGCGCTCGGCCGGGGCGGCGTCGATGAGCAGCCGCGAGAGGCCCAC
>Ga0326597_10001261_pt1 | contig 41450 bp, 32 predicted proteins | sample RVTome_12_FD_203789 | JGI IMG/M metagenome (GOLD analysis project Ga0326597, IMG submission 203789) | Soil microbial communities from uranium-contaminated site in the Upper Colorado River Basin, Wyoming, United States - RVT100D185 | ecosystem: Environmental > Terrestrial > Soil > Contaminated >... | reverse complement strand
TCCTGCGGGCCTCCGCTGGTTGTGCTGGTGTCCAAGAAGTGCAGCCGTCGCCCCGTGAAAAAATATGGGTTACCCACGCCGCTCACCTTCAACTCCGCCGGCGGAGCACCGGAGCCGCTATAAAAGTGAAACATTGGCGCAATGTCGGATATGGTAATGTATCCATCCTGATGTTGAAACGAGTCACGGTCGGTCTGGGGCCGGGAAGGGGGGACGACTGGGTGGTTGAAGAAATCGTTGGTCCAGACGCGACAGCAGTCCCACGATGCTCCAGGCGATTGGACGGGCGTTCATGGCCTACCCCCCGCAACGGCCTTCCGAGGCGATTGTTAAAGTGCACCCGCAACCAAGACCCCCGTCAATCGTGCTTTTTATGATGCTTTTTCAGCACCCCACTCCATTCCGATGAAAGGAATAGCGCGCCAACGCAAAGAGCGCTACGGCTTCTTGCCGCTTGTGGATTGACCCGATGAGCCGCCCGAGGTGGTCCCGCCCCCGCTCCCCGATCGACCCCCAGGCACCCCTGGGGTTGCTCCCGCGGACGCTGGCTGGCCCGGCGGTGGGGCGGTCACGCCGCCGGAGACCCGTCGGCTTCCCTTTTTCATGGTGTTGGCATGATCTCCAAAGGTGCCGTCGGGTATCGCCCGCTTGTCCTCGTCGGAGAACGCCAAGCGGATCCTATCCCCGGCGGACAGCCCGGAGGCGATCTCCGCCCATTCCGTTCCAATCGCGCCGAGCTGGACGGGAACATAGCTTTTGGGGGACGCGCTATCGCGGAAAACATATCGTTGTCCGCCCTTGGTGTAGATCGCTTGGACGGGAACGGCCAGTTTCCCGTCTACGGTTTCGACCATGATTTCTACCTGGGCGGTCACGCCTGGTTTGAGCGTCTCCTCCGTCGGGTCGAGCGTGATCTCCGTTTGATACTCCTTGAGATCGGGGTTGAGCCAGCTACTTTGACTATCGGCGAGGGCGGCGATCTTAGTCACCGATCCGGAAAATCGCTTCCCCGGAATACCCTCCACGGTGACGGTAGCCATCTGCCCGAGGCGCAGCTTATCGGTTTTGGCCTCATGCACCCTAACCGCGGCCGTCATCGTGGATGTGTCGGGAAGCTGCATGAGAACCTGCTGCTCATAAACCTGGGCGCCTTTCTTGATCTGTGAATCGGACATTCCCCACCGCCCGCCTTCGCTGTAATAAACCACAAACCCCTGGGTCGGGGCGTAGATCTTGCACTTTTCCTTCTGAATGCGGAATTTGGCGAGTTGGTCCTGGATCAATTCCAGTTCTTTTTTCTTGCCCTCGAGTGTTCGGACCTTCTTCACCTCCTCGGCGTCGGCGGTCTTCTTCACCCGTGCGCATTCCTTGATCGCCTCCTCCAGGTCGGACTTCTTCTGCCGCGACTCAGCGACATGCGTGTACATCTGAAGTACTTCGAGGGCCTTGTTGGCCTTGTCCAACTCCCATTGAGCTTTCTTGAAGTTGAAATCGGCTTCCGCGTATTCCGTCTGTGTGGTGTAGTTCTTGGCGTATAACTCCGTGGAAGCTTTGAAATCCTGTTCGCGTCGCGTCAGCGAAATAGTGGCCTGTTGGATCGCAATCTCGGCGTCTTTGAGCTTTTGCTCCCAGTCGCCTTTTTCGTACTTTTCGAGCTCCAGCGTCTTCAACTCGATTTGCAAATCGGCTTTGCGAATGTTGCTGGCGTTCTGGTCGAGCTGGATTTCGAGTTCCGCCTTGGCGGCCTCGAACGTGGTAATGGCGTTGCTTTCTTTGAGCTCCTCCTGGCGAATGCGGTTCTCGATCTCATCGCTGGCCAGTTCAACCAGAAGGTCGCCCTCCTTGACCGAAGTCCCCTCGTCGATCAAGGTGATGATCGTCGATTTCCCTTCGACCTCGCACTTTACATCCGTTGATTTCGCGGCCTTCAGCTCACCTTTTTCCTTGAGGGCGACGGTGAAAGTTCGAGGGGCCACGGTGAACTTGTCGATATTCGCAATCTGGGAGGCGGTCCGTTCCCAACTTGTTAACGCCCAAACCGCCGCCCCCAAGAGACCCAGGATGACCACCATGAGCGTAAGTTGCAGAGTGCGACGGCGACCGGCGGCGACTGCCCCGAGTAGTCCTCGTTTCGCGGCACTAGGGGCGAGGTTAGTGGAAACGGAGGTAAGCGTTGTGGCCATCCTGAAGGACCCCCACCAGGTTTGCGAAAACGGTGCCTAACTGCCTCAACCATACCACAATCAGCCGGCCAACACAAAGCCTTTAATCGTAGAATGTTGTGCGCAACGGGGTTGTAACGCTTGAGGTCAAGGCCCCTGGGGATTTTGGGCCTCCGCGGCTTGCGGCTGTTCCCATTGGCCCTGGTCGGTGACCCGCAGCGTTTCGGTGTCGCGGCGGAACTCCAGGATGGCGTTTCGGTATTCGGCTACGGCGAGCGCGAGCCTGTTCCGGGCGGCCAAAAGGTCGTTTTCGGCATCGACGACGTCCCGGTTGGTCATTTTCCCCAGGTCGTATTGCGCCCGGGCCGCTTCCAATCGTAGTTCGTTCTCGGAAACGTTGAGCGCCTGGATCGCCCACAAGTTTCCCTGCTGCTTAATCTGACGGATCGCCCTGCGGACGTCCGCCCGCACGGTATCCACGTTTCGTTCATAGTCTCGTTCCGCCTTGCGCATGGCGATCAGCGATGCTCGGTAGGCATTTCGCTCGGCTTTTCTGTCGTCCAAGCGCATCTCCACTCCGGCACGCCACGTCGTTCGTTCGGTATTGTAGCTCGCCGAGTTCAAGCGTTCTGAGTCAGTGTCCATGGTCATGCTGCCCGTCGCGTCGAGGAAGGGTAAGATTCGGTTCTTCGCAACCACCACCCCGCGTCGGGCATCGTCAACTTGGTCGGCGGCGTTAAGCAAGTCCAGGCGAAACCGAACGGCCGCATCCACCGCGGTAGCGACATCTAAATCGGGGAGCAGGTCGTCCAGCGCTTCGGCGTCTTTGTCGGCGTCCTGATCGAGGACGTCCAGCAGGGCGAGGACGGGCATCCCGATCGAAATCTTGAAGCGGTCCAGGGCCGAAGCGTACCGCTCCTTAGCGCTGACCAAATCCGCCTCCGCATCCCGAAGGCTGGATTGGGCGCGCAAGGCGTCGAAGACGTCCTTGCTCTGCCCCATTCGATTGACGAAATCCGCCTTTTCCCAGTCTTTTCGGCGGCTCTGATAAGCGATATAGGTATTGGCGATGGCCATCTTCAGTCCCTGCAAGTTGAAGTATTCAGCCGCCACCTCGACCAGAAACGAGCGACGGAAACGCTCGTAGATTCGTATGGCGTATATTAGTTCTCGCTCCGCCTCATATCGGGACTCGTAGGCGACCTTGCCGGCGCCCCGGAAAAGAGGGATGTTCGCGTCCAGGATGAAGTTCCCGGTCTCGCCCGAAGTCGTATGCACCCCCAAATCGCGCATGAGGCTGTTAATAATGCGGGCAGTCACATCCCCGCCAAAAGGAAGTCGTTGGGTGACCGCCGTGTCGCTGACCGCGGCCATGGCACGATCGAAGTCGCGGACCTGCCCGTAATCGGCGAACTCGGTTTGGACCGAGGTGACGAACAGGGGCGTCCACAAATGGCGTTCCAGCGTTAAATCCAACGCCGCGAGATAAAGGGCTTCTTTTGCATCCTGGACTTCTCGCCCTTGCCTGACGGAGTATGCGAGGACTTCACGAAGCCCGAAGACGGCGACCTGAGGACGTTCCTCATCGGAGAATATGCTTTCAGAAAGCCTTGTAGAAGGGTCTGCGCGGTCCTCAGCGGGTGGCTCAGGGACCTCCAAGGCAAGGGCGCCGTCTGGAGGGGTCGCTTGTGCAGCGGGCTCGGATGAAGAACCTGCGCCCCCAGCGATGCTTGGCCGTGGCCTGCGAAAAGCCTCGGGAACGGACGGGTCGGTCGGGTGCGGTGTGAAACTGTACATCTCGCCGGCATTCGTGATTTCCCCCGATTCCGGGCCGATGTTCGCGTTGGAAGTCGCACCCAGAGCAGCCTTTTGCCGCTCTTCGATCAACCGGTACACGCCGCGATCGGTGCGGTCGATGAGGGTCGATTGACAGCCCCCGGCGGAACCCAATGCCAAAATCCCAAACGCCGCCGCCCATGGACGGCTCCGGATTCTAAGCGCGTAGAGTACGTTCCCGACGCCCCACCCATATTTTACTCCCCGGCTCAATCTCATGTTCGCATAGGGATACCCGCAAGGCTTACGCGGCGTCAACACGCGATCCTGTTGGAGAACGAACTCCGACAAATGCGTGGGGTGCGTCCCCGACTCTCCAATTCATGATCGTCCTTGACCCGCTTGGGATGATGATCGGTGTAGTACCCCTCTCCGACCGAGCGCCCGTGACGTTATTGGTGGGGATGGAAACGGTTTGTTTAGCGAGAAGAAAGCGTGGGTGCGTCCCCGACCCACCACCTATTCGTTTTCCATTGGTGCCAGATGATGACACTACGTCAAAAAAATGTACTTGCAAAACGAACCCATTTGACGGCCTTGCTTGAAAAACACAAGCACTGCCGTTGCGGCCCGCGGGATCGAATTCGACAGCAAACGCAGCGCACCTCAAACCGCACGCTGCGCACCCGGCGGACGCCGCTGCGTCGGCAGCACTGGGCTACTTACAGAATCAGACAAATTCACCGCCGCCTTGAGAGTCCACGTTATAGTGGCTCGTTTGCCGACCTCGGGGTAGAATGTCGCCGCCTCGCTATGTCCACGTCCATACTGACAGCCATCACCTCGGCACGCCCAAGGCGACCCGTGCGTTTGCGCTCCGCGGCCGCGGATTGGTCGATGAACGGGGATCGACAAGGCACGCTGACGGACCACTCGGCGCCGAATTGGTTCGAACTTGACCGCGATCCGCGGGCAACCCTGGTGAAAACAAGTCACTTTCGCCGGACTTGGCGCGTCCGCCTGGGGGATGGTGAGATTTTCGCAAAGGTTTTTGACGCCCAACGAGTTAATCCGTTTAGCCGGATTACTCACCGATTGGGGCTGGGGGCAGCGCAGCGGGAGTGGCGGGCCTCGCAAGCCGCCCAATGGCGAGGCGTACCCGCGGTTCGCTGCCTGGCGCTGGGCGTGGAACGGAAGCGGCGGGGGGCTATGGTCCTGCTGTCGGGGGCGCTCCCCGACGCTATTTCGCTTTCGGAGGCGTGGAAACGTGGGGCGTCCTGCCGCGCAACCGCCCTTTCGTTGATCGAAGCCGTCGCCCGACTGTTTGCTTCCGCCCACAACCGGGGCTTCGTCCACCGCGACGCCCACCCAAGCAACATCCTCATGAAATCTACAGACGACGCCGGATGGGAAGCGAGTTACGTCGATTTGCAGGGCGCTCGCTTTTTCAACAACACGGCCTCGAGGCGGTGCGCCGTCCGATCCCTGGCCCAGCTTGACCATTTTTTCCAACGACGAGCCACGCGCTCGCAGCGCTGGCGCTTCTTGCAACGATATGTTTCGCTCCGCCGCTCGTTTTTTGTCCGTGGCGAGCGTCGAACGTTTTATCGCAGGTTGCTTACTTCGATCGCCGGCGCCCGGGCAGCGCACGCTACGGCCTTGGCCCGGCAGCGCGACCGGCGAATCCACCGCAACGGGAAGTATTTCGCGACGATTTCCCTAGGCAACGGTTGGAAGGGCACATTCGTCTTACGATTGGAGCGACGCCACGTGTTTCCTGAGAGTGGCGTCTCCGACCGCAGCAAGCGCGATTGGACGGTGATGCTGGGGCCGATCGTCAACGAAGTCGATGGCGCGTCCCTCGGCCACGGCCTACAGATGGATCGTTCCAGACCTGCGGGGACATGGACGCGGCTGCTATGGTCGCTCGCCGGATCGCCGCAGCGAAAAGAGTTCAATCAGTCACATCGACTGCGGCATCGCGACGTGCCGGCTTCATTGATATTGGCGTATCTCGAACATCGTGGCCGGACGGGTTTGATCGACGAAGGCATCCTTGTTCGAGTGTCTGCCCACGGGGAATCGTAAACCCATGAATCGGATCGAGATCGTTCAGGGCGACATCACCAAGCAACACGTTGACGCCATCGTCAATGCGGCCAATTCCTCGTTGCTTGGCGGAGGCGGAGTGGACGGAGCGATCCATCGGGCGGCCGGTCCGCAACTCTTGGAGGAATGTCGCACTCTGGGCGGTTGTCCGACCGGACAGGCCAGAATCACTGCCGGATATCGCCTACCCGCGAAGTATGTCATTCATACCGTCGGTCCCGTGTGGCGCGGTGGCACCGCCGCAGAGGCGGGACTTCTCGCGTCGTGCTACCGGACATCGCTCGAGCTAGCGGTAGAACACAATTGCAAGTCGGTCGCGTTTCCAGCCATCAGTTGCGGGGTGTACGGTTATCCATTGCCCGAGGCCGCACGGGTGTCCTTGACCGCGGTACGCGAGTTTCTCGCCTGTCATTCGATCCCTGAGATCGTGCGATGGGTCCTGTTCGATCCCTCGGCCTATCAGGCATGGCTAACGGCGTCCGCGTCCTTGGGCGAGCCGCCGTCAGGGTGATCGAGTGGTGACTGTGTCCGTCCCATCGGCGAACCACGAGCGGACCATCCGCTCCAACTCGGCGTTGAGCTTGGTAATGCTGTTTTGGATCGGAATTCCCTCGGCGCGGCAACGGTCAATGAGCTGCCTGGAGGTGACCCCAAGGTCATGGGCGAGCTCTTTTACCTTAATTCCCTTCTTGGCCACGGAGGGAGTTTAAGCATTTTGGTTGATAGGAGGAATGCCGATTTTTTGACATGGACTACACGGCGATGGGTGGTTGAGAGTGAATATTTGCACAGCACCCATTCTGAGTGTGCGGTAAAATCCCTACTGTGGTGTTTCGCTGACGAGTTGGCCGTTGATGATGACGCCGGTGCAGTGGGTCGTGTATTCGAAGGGATCGCCGTCATAGAGGGCGAGGTCGGCGTCCTTGCCCGCTTCCACTGAGCCGACGCGGGCGTCGATGCCGAGGATTCGGGCGGCATCGATGGTAATCGTGGCCAGGGCCTGATCGAAGGTCAGTCCGTTGGCCGCGGCGAGCGCGGCTTCAAAGAGCACCACCCGCGTTTTGGGGACGTAGCTTTCGTATCCGCTCTGCAACGCAACCGGGATGCCGGCCTGGCGGAGCTTCGATGCCGTTTCAAAGCTGAGGTTTTCCAACTCGCCCCACGCCCGCTGCATGGAGGGGTGGACGATCACAGGTATCCCGGCGGCCTTGATTTCGTCGAGCAAGAGATAGCTTTCCGCGGCCCCGTCGAGAATGAGCTTGATGTTGAACTCCTTGGCGAGCCGCAGGGTGCTGGTGATGTCCTGAGCGCGGTTAGCGGTGACCATCAGCGGCAGTTCCCGATTAAGGACGCGGGCGAGGACTTCCAGGCCGAGGTTGCGGTCGGGTTTCTTATCTGCCTCGGCGGTTTCGCGTTTCTTCACATAGTCCTGGGCCTTGACGAACTCCGCCCGAAGCATGGCCATCATCTTCCCGCGTGTCCCCGGCGACTTCCCTTTGTCGCTCTTCTGCGCCAGCGGACTGAGCGTGGCCGCGACGGCGGCGGTTTCTACGACGACCGCTGCCTCGATCGTGTCACCCCAGGTCTTCACAATGGTCGTTTGTCCGGAGATGAGTTCGCCCGGGGCGTGGCCGGTGTGCACCGTGGTGATCCCGAAGTTCCGCACCCATTCGACGAGCTTTTCGCGGGCGTTATAGGCGTCGATGGCGCGAAGCTCGGGTTGGATCGGCGCGGAACGTTCCAGTTGATCTTGATCGTGGGGGTGGTTGAAGATGCCGCTGAACCCCACGGTGCTGTGGGCGTCGATCAGGCCCGGCGTCACGACCTCCGCCCGGAGGATGCGGAAGCCGTCGGGGATGCTGACCACGTCGGCTTTGCCGACCATAGCGATCTTCCCGTTACGGATGAGAACCGCCCCGTTCTCGATCGGCGGCCCGGCCATCGTATGGACCGTCTTGCCCAACACCGCGACCTGCGCGACGGCGCTCGGCCCGTCCGCAAGGCTCGCTAGGAGTGTCAAACCAATGACACTTGAGAAACGCCTCATCACTGTCCCTCCGGATGGTCAAAGCAACAGAAGTAGGGGGACTGATCGCGTCCCGCACCGTACCCGCCGACGGCATAAAGTAGGTCTTTCGGGTCGCTACGGTCGAACCGTTTTCGACCTTCCACCCAAGTTTCGACCACTTTGGTGTAGACGCTGAGGGGGTCGCCGTTGAGGATGATAAAATCGGCGTCCTTGCCGACTTCGAGCGAGCCGATGCGGGCATCGAGATCCAGCATCTTCGCTCCGGCGATGGTCAATGCTTCCAGCGCCCCATCTCGCGTCATACCCGCGCGGACAGCCAGCGCGGCGCTGCGGAAGAAAACCCGCGAGTCGGTGATCCAATCGTCCGTATGGAAGGCGACCAAGACTCCCGCTTTTTCCAATATGGCGCCGGTTTGGAAAGTCATTTCGGAGGCCTCCAGCTTGCCGCCGGGGCTGTCCACCACGATCACCGAGCACGGCACGCCGGCCTTGGCGATCTCGTCGGCCACCTTCCATCCTTCGCTCACGTGGTGCAGCACGACGCGAAAGTTGAACTCCTTGGCCAGACGCAGCACGGTGATGATGTCGTCGTGCCGATGGGTGTGGTGATGGACGATTCGCTTGCGCTCGAGGACTTCGCCCAGCCCTTCCATCGCCAGGTCGCGGGCGGGAATCTTTGTCGGATCACCCGCCGCTCGGACGATCTTGTCCCGATATTCCTGAGCCTTGATGTACTGCTCGCGCACCAGCGCCGCCGATTTACTTCGCGTTTCCGGAAAGGGCTTTTCGCTCATGGAGTTGGTGCCGTTGGCCATCTTCATCCCGCCCAGCGAATTCCCGTCGGCATCGCGAATGAAGAAATCCTCAATGGTTTCGGCTTGGCGCAGCTTCACGTACACGGTCTGACCGCTGAGCAGGTGCCCCGAGCCGGGCATGATGTTGAGCGTGGTTAACCCGCCCGCGAGGGCCCGCTTAAAGCCGGAATCCCGCACGTTGAGCGAGTCATAGATGCGGATGTCCGGCTGAATCGGCGCGGAGGAGTCGGCCCCGCCGATCCCGCCAATGTGGCTATGGGTGCAGATTAAGCCGGGCATAATGACTTCGCCCGCGGCGCGTATTCGCTGTGCATCGGCGGAGATCGATACGCTGGTGGCGGGCCCCACCGCAATGATCTTCCCTCGGTGGACCACCAACGTCCCGTCCTCGATCGGACTGCCCACAATGGGGATAATCATCGCCCCGGTGAAGGCGATCGGCGTGTCTTGCGCCGAGGCCGGAAACGAGCCGACGCCGACAAGCAGAATGGCGAGACGAACTGAGCTTCGCAACTTACATCTCCTTGGGTGGTTTTTCCCATCGCCGCGTGGACGGGTGCGGGAACCCCGGACGCCGTTGCGTCCAAACGCGAAGGACGAATTGTAGCGGGCCGGCAGCGGCGTGCCAGGCGGTTCGCCGCCTGTTGATAAACAACGATTGGGAATTGCCGGCAGTTCGATCACTCCACCCTCAAATGATCGTGGTCGTCAGCGTCCCCAGCCGCTCGATTTCAAGTTCGATGGTGTCACCCGGTTGAATCCAGCCGTCCGTCTTTTCCGGGCCGAGTTCGAGGATGCAGCCCGTGCCCACGGTGCCGCTGCCGATCAGATCGCCGCGATACAGCGTCACATCGCGCGAGGCGCGCTCGATCATCTGGGTGAAATCGTAGTAGAGATCTTTGAAATTGCCGCGCGATATTTCGCGACCGTTTTTGCGGGCGAGCATCGTCAAATCATAACGACCCGGGCCGATCCGCCGATCGGCGAGCTCATCTTTCGTGACCACCCACGGCCCGATGGAAGTGGCGAAATCTTTTCCCTTGGCTGGTCCCAGTGAGCACTTCATCTCCTCCCTCTGGATGTCGCGCGCTGACCAATCGTTGAGCACTAGGTAACCGAAGATGGCATCCTCCGCTTCCTCGCCGAGCACGTCTTGGACTTCGCGCCCCATGACGCAAGCGACTTCTAATTCAAGGTCCAGCTCCGTCGCGGTGGCAGGCTTCTTGACCGGCTCCAGGTGCCCCTTCAACGAGCCGGTATTGGAAAAATAGAAAATAGCGAGTTTGTACCATTCGGGAATCATCTCCAACCCGCGGCGTGTCCGCGCGGCCTTGACGTGTTGCTCGAAGGCGTAGAAGTCGCGGAAGGTACGCGGGTCCGGTACGGGAGGAAGCCATCGAGCAACTCTCTCGACCGATATTAGAGGGCCGGTCGCTTGGAGGGCCAGCGCCGTCAGCCCTTCATCCCCGTATTGCTCCAAAGCCCCACGCAGGCTTGCCGGGGTGTCGAGCGGTAGCAAACCGCCGCCCCTCTCCACTGCAAGCTGGGGCATCGCCTGACCCGCGATTTGCACTACACACAAGCGCAAAATAATCCTCCCGTGGATCGAGTTTGTGATCCTTAGGCTCGATTCTGAGGCTGAGATCGAGCTACGTCAATCGACTCCCCAAGGGCACTCCCAGATCACTGGTTATCGGGCGAAGGAAATAGAATTATCCCCTAACGCGGCTATGATCCAATGTTATCGTGATCCAGCAAGGCACCCCGGCGCGGATCAGCGTTGCTTGGGTGTGTTAGGTTCGGATCAGGAGCGGGAGGGGCTTTGGCTACGACGAAAAGGCGCATTGGCCGTTTTCTGATCTCGTTGGCGGGCTTGGGCGGGCTGATCTCCTGTGCTTCTTTTGCCCGCGCCCAGGCGCCCACCACGCTCGATAATTTTTTCCATCCCGGCACCCAACCCGACACGAGCAAGGGCAAAAACTTCGCGCCGTTTGTAAGCGCTGAAAACTGCCGTGCATGCCACGAGGTCTACGGCCCCCCCGTGGAGTATCCGATCTATAGTCGGTGGGCGGGGAGCATGATGGCCAATGCCGCCCGCGACCCTCTCTTTCAAGCCTGTTTGACGATCGCCAACCAGGACGTCGCCTTCTCCGGTGATCTCTGTATCCGATGCCATGCTCCCAATGGTTGGTTGGGCGGTCGTTCGACGCCGACCGACGGATCGGCCTTGATCGGTGAAGACTTCGAGGGAGTGAGCTGCAATTTTTGCCATCGAATGGTCGACCCGGAGTTCAAAGCGGGTGTTAGCCCGCCTCGGGATGACTTGATCCTCGAGGCGTTGGCTTCCGCCGGGTTGCTCCCGTTGCAACCCGGGAACGCGGGCTACGTGGTGGACCCGGATGACGCCCGTCGAGGCCCATTCGACGATGTTCCCTACAACTTCCACGGCGTGGACATCGTGTATTCGCCTTTCCATAGCGAGTCCGACCAATGCGCGACGTGCCATGACGTGAGCAATCCCGCGTATGTCCGGCAACCGGACGGATCCTTTGCGCTCAACGCTTTCGGCGAGGAGCACCCTACGCTGGATAAAACGGACATGTTCCCTCTGGAGCGGACGTACAGTGAATGGGCCAACAGCACGTACGCGACGATCGGCGTCGACGCCGGCGGCGTCTTCGGCGGGAATCATCCCACCGGGGTGATGCGCACATGTCAGGACTGCCACATGCCTGACACGCATACATACGGCTGCGCATTCGAGATCACCGAGCGGGATGATATCCCCTCCCACGATTTCAACGGTGGCAACTCCTGGATGCAGGAGGTCCTTTACAACCTCTATCCCGATGATTTACAAGCAGAGTATTTGGCCGACAGTCAAGACCGCGCGATTTACATGTTGCAGAACGCGGCCACATTGGAAGTGAAACCCGACGCATGTTCGATCAAAGTTCGGATCTACAACGAGACCGGCCACAAGCTGCCCACCGGATACCCTGAAGGGCGGCGGATGTGGATCAACGTCGAGTTTTGGGATGACGCATTGAATGTGCTTGCGGAGCGAGGGAAGTATGCTTGGGCGTCCGCCGAACTGACGACGTCGAATACGAAAGTGTACGAAGCCCATTTAGGCCCGGATGCGGCCATTGCCAAGTTCGCGGGTTTGCCCGAAGAACCCTCCTTCCACTTCGCACTCAACAACAAATACTACAAAGACAACCGGATTCCCCCTCGCGGATTTAGCAATGCCGCCTTCGCCGCAGTCCAGGCGGCTCCAGTGGCCGCCGCATACGCCGAGGGGCAGTACTGGGATGACACCCTTTTCCGCATTCCGCCTACGGCGACGACCGCCGAGGTTTCCGTCTACTATCAGACTGCGAGCAGGGAATACATTACGTTTCTTCGCGATGAGAATCATACGAACGATGCCGGTGACGTTGTTTATGAGCAGTGGGAACTTACGGGTAAATCTCCGCCCGTTCTGATGAGTCAGCGTGTGCTGGCCGGGCTCACGGCGACCATCTTCGCGGACGCGGACTGCAACGGTAAAGTCGACGTTGCTGACTTACAACTGTTGGACGGCTGTGTCACCGGCCCAAGCCAAACGCTAAACCTTGGCTGTGAGGCGCTCGACGCCAATCTTGATGGTGACGTGGACCTCGAGGACTTCGGCGCGTTTCAAAGGTCGTTCGATCCCCTCGAATAAGCGGGCGCCTATTCCGTTGCCTTCTTTTCCTCGTCTTGAGCGCGGTCCGGCGTTTTGGTGATCCGGCCCTGCATGACGCCGCCGTAGTTCTTTCCCCCACAATACCAGACGCCGCTATAGAAACCGTGGTGGATCAAGACTCGAGCGGAATAGGTTCCCAACAGGGGCATCACCAAGTCATTGAGCGTAATGATCGCCGTGTCTTCGGCCCAGATCACGCGAACCGGGACGGGAATATTCACGTCTTTTTCGGCATATTGAATGCGGGCGGTGATGATCCAGTAATCGTCGGTGACCTTGGAGACCTTACTGATGACGTATCGGTCCGGCTTCGGCGCTGACAAGGCCGCCTGTCCGGAGAGTCCGCCATCGCCCGTCATTTGCCAAACGCCCGTCAAGGTGCTGCCTGCTAATTGTTCCTCGAACTGCCTTTCCAATTCGGCCCGCGACGGGATCACCGTGTTGTGCAGCGTAGTGCTCGTCGCAGAGCCTTGTGAGGCCGCCGTTGTCTTCGCACTATCTTGGGCAAAAACTCCCGTCACAAACAAAGCAACTGCGCCCATAATCCCGACCATGACTGCCACACCCTGTGCTCTCTTGGTCATTGCATTCTCCTGCAAAGGAAGCTCTTTTCTGGAAAACTCCTATGACGATGTAGCGACCTCTTGAACATTCATGCGAACCTTAACTCCTCTGCGGTCCAGTTCGCTCACGATGATCTCAAAAATACCCTCTCTCTGCGCAAGCGCCTCCGGCGCAAAGACGCCATGTTCCGCAAAGCGGCCGGACGCCAGCATCCGCGCCACGATGACACAAGGGAAACCCGTCGTCCTCGCCATAGACGATGCGCCACAGGTGCGATCGTATTCATCGTAGAGATCGTACGTATAACTTATTGGCTTTTCGCCATGCAGGCCTTCCACCACCACCCTCAGTACGGTAAATTCCTCCTCGCCGTGCGCATAAGTCCATTTCGGAAAGAGAAGTTTGGCTGTGACGTCACGCGGGCGGACCCTCACTCCGTTTACTTCGATCTCGCCTTGCTCGAAAAACCCGGTCTCACGCAACACGCGGATCAATTCAATATGGCCCGGGTAACGCAATGTCTTCTCACACATATTGGCGACACGAACGGTCCCAAGTAGGGTACGCAGCCCGTCGGTATTGAATGCCTCCAGTGTGCCCACTTGTGGGAAGTCCATCAGTTCGGGATCGGATAGTGCGGGTTTAACGACGATTTTGCCGTCTTCGACAATGCGGGCGGGGCGGGTGTATTCCTCGATGACGTCGGAGGGCGCAAAAGGGGCCTTGTATTGGTAGGGCCAACGGCGAATTTTGGGCAGTCCGCCGACGTAGATCACCGCCCGGTCGGCGCGCTCCATACGGGCGACGGCGTGCCCGACCATCATATTGGACAAACCCGGGGAAACTCCGCAATCCACCACGGCGGTGACGCCATGCTTTCCGGCCAACGAATCCATTTCCATTGCGTCTTCGGGCATGAATGAAATATCGCAATAATGTTTTCCGCCGCGAATGACCGCTTCTAGTGTTTGTAAGCCCATGCGACTGGGTAGAGCTCCGAGTACGACGTCTCGATCGCTGATGACCTCCTTCACGCGAACGGGATCATTCAAGTCGACACAAATCGTGCGGACAGCGCCACAGTCTCGCAGCTTATTCAGGTTATTTTGGGCGAAGTCCGCGGCAGCGACCTCGAACTCCGGATCGTTGGCAAGCTCGCGCGCCATTGTCGCGCCGACAAGTCCGCACCCCAATACGATCGCTCGTTTCTTCATGGAATCTCACTCACAGTGTAGCGGCGAGTCCGCTGGGCGGCAAGCACAAATAGTATCAAGGCTGCAAGGATAATGCCGCCGCCGAGTAGCGTCGTAGGGGAGACGCATTCCCCGACGACCAGATAGGTCCAGACGGGAACGAGAACCGGTTCCAGCATGGTGATCAATGAGGCCTGGTATGCCGGGACCCTCGCCAGTCCCAGGGTATACAAATAATAGGGCGTACCGAACTGCACGATTCCCATGAGTATGAGCCATAAGATCGCCCGTGAAGACACGAGAAGGCTGCCTGCTCCGTAGACGAGCGGAAGCAAAAGCGCGGCCGATCCGAGATTGATGAATACGGTCAGCGCAGCGGAGTCCGAATGGCGGAGTCGCCGGATCGTTATGGTCAGCAATCCGAAGAATAGTCCCGACGCCAGCGAGATCATCAATCCAGGGAGGTCCGTTGAAGCATTGCCCGCGAAGATGATCGCGATGCCCACCATCGCCAGCCCTAGAATCCACAGATCCCCCGCACGGGCCCGCTCCTGCAACAACCAGGGGGACAGGACGAATATCCAAAAAGTGGAGGTGTATTGCAGGATGATTGCGTTGGCCGCCTTCGTTTTCGTGTTGGCAATCACGAAGCTTGCCGTCATGAAGGTGAAGAGCACGACACACCCAACCGCCATCGGTCGAATGCCAAGGCGGGGAAGACCGTCCTCCGAGCGGCCCAGCGTGCGCCACTTTCCCTTGGCGAGGGGAAGCAGGAACAGCCCCGCGAACAGGGAACGGTAGAACGCGATGGCTACCGGGTCGGGGCCTCGGCCGCCGTCGAAAATGAGCTTAATCAACGCTCCGTTAAGGCTCCACAGCAACGACGCCAGTAGTAGGAAGACGATTCCCGAGGCGTACGAGCGATCGATCGTTGTCATTCCCATCCCAACAGCGCGACGCCGATTGTCAAGACGATTGCCGTGGCGATGGGGATTGTCCCCCAAGCAATCGTGGGGGGCAAGCCGTTACACTTTCGATGAATTCGGCGTCTTCACGGGAATGGAGCGCCCTTGACACGGCATTGTCTTTCAGCGTCGAATGGGCCTTCGGGCCTTCGACGTTGGAGGCCTTCGACGCTGGAGATTCCGGACACCGTGGGGGATGAGCCATTGATCTACGACATCACACCGCCGATTACCGCCTCATTGGCCGTTTGGCCCGGCGACACTCCGCCGTCCCGCGAAGTCCTTTGTGATTTGGAACGCGGGGACAGCGTCACACTCTCCACGCTTCGAGCGACGGTGCATCTGGGCGCACACGCCGATGCTCCGAGTCATTACGGCCTCGAGGGGCCGGCGATCGATGAACGTGCTTTAGAATACTATTGCGGCCCGGGCCAAGTGATGCGCGTCAACGTGGCGCGCCACGGACGCGTCTCACTCGGCGACTTGGTTGGAGAGATTCAGGCCCCGCGAGTCTTGCTTGTTACAGGAACCTTCCCCGATCCGACGGTATTCAACGAGGATTTCGCGGCCCTTTCGCCGGAGCTGGTCGATGCATTGCATGATCGGGGGGTAGTCCTTGTCGGCATCGATACGCCAAGCGTTGACCTGTTTTCATCCAGGGACCTGCCGGCGCACGGGCGGTTCCTTCTACACGACATGGCCGTCTTGGAAGGGCTTTCTCTAGGCCACGTGCCGGATGGGATCTATGAGTTGATCGCGCTTCCATTGAGGCTGGTGGGGTTCGACGCCAGCCCGGTACGAGCGATCCTCCGCACATTTGATGATAGCGCCGGATCAGCGACTATTTAAGTGCGAACCAGCCTTTCCTTTGTTTGGCTCCTCCGGGGACTTTTTCTTCCGCGGAGATCTTGGCCAGCAATTCTTGGTCGGATTTGTTGGGGTTAAGCCGGCGCAACATACGCAACTTGTTTGCCGTTGCCGGGTCGAGATCAATCGAAGTCAAGACGGGGGTCGGCTGTTGGGCGACCGTTTCAGGAGCCGGCATTTGCGCCGTCTCTTGGGTGAACTTGGCCGGGGCGTTGCCGACCTTTCGCTTCTTGGCGTTCGACCGGGAGCTTGCCTTAGACCCGGCCGGTGGCGCCATGGGTGCTTGGCCTTTGGCCGCCTCCACTTCCGCCCGAGCCGCCGCAAGGGCTACGCGCATCGCCGCAGCCTGGGAATCTACCGTTTTCTCCCTGCCGCTCTCCTCTGTTTCCTCGCCTTGGGATGGAGCGGTGGGAGGTTCGCTCGCCGGTGAGTCGGTCCCAGCCGTCATCCCTCCCGCCGGGCGGTTTTCAGGGGTAGGTCCGATATCGGGCTGCGACAGCTTGAAAGCAGCCCAAAAGGTCGCCACCGCCGAATGACTCGCTTGCCGTTGCACGAGCAGCGCCCCGGCCTGTTGGGGTTTCGTATTTGAACTACGGGAATTCGCCTCAGTTTCCTCGAGCAAGGCCAGGACTTCGTGCTCCCGTCGCTCGATGGCAGTTCGTTGCTCCGCAGCGGCTCGCTTTTCGTTCTCCAGTTCCTCCGTCAGACGCTTAACCGTCTCTCGGGCGTCTTCGCCTGCGTACATCTCTCGTGCATTGGAATCCTGGGCTTGTCCAAGCGAACCCACCAACTCTCGTTCACGGGCCTGGGCTACCTTGAGCTCCTGCCGCGCCGCGTCTAACTCGGCATGGACCTTGCTAAGTTCGATCCTACGGGATTCATCGATTTCAGTAAGCACGCAGCGACCTTTCTCCACGTCGGCTTGGTCATTATGAAGGCTTTGCATGGCGGCCTCCAGCTTCGCTTGCTGCCCGTTCAACTCGCTTTCCCGCTCAGCGAGGACCTTGGACCGCCGCTCGACCTCCTCGCTTTGGCGCTCCAGCAAGTGGGTCCGCTGTTCGACGGATTCTTGATCGCGCTCAATCTGGTCTCGGCGGGCGAGCAATTCCTTTTCCCTGCGCGCGGACTCCTGGCGTCTAGCGGCCAGTTCCGATTCCGTCGACTTCCGGGTTTCCGTTGATTCGCTCCTTTCGGCCCTCAGAGCTTGCTGCGCGGCTCGAAGCCGATCATGCGCCTCCTCCAACGCGGCCTGGCGCTTCGCCAAGTTGCACTGCGTTTCAGACAGCTCCTGTTCGCGCTGCTTTTGCTCTTGCGTGGCCGCTTGGACGGCGTTTTGGCGAGATTCGATTTCACGTCGAACCGTCTCGAGACCCTCCGCACCCAATGACAGTTTGCGAGTCGCCTCGGCCAGCTCACGCTCTCGTTCGGCCAGGCCGTCGGCCTTGTTTTTGAGTCGTGCCGCGTCATCGTCTAGGGCCCGGGCCCGAGTGTCGATCTCCGCCATCCGGGTTTGCAATTGGGACTCAAGGGACGATAACTCCGCCGCTCGGCAATCGACCTGGGTGCGTCGCGTCGCGAGCCCATCATCTTCCCCTTCCAGATTTTGCCGCCGCGCGTCCAGTTCAGCGCTGAGCTTGGCGAGCTTCTGCCGCGCCTCGTCATTGGCCGCCGATTGTAATGCGAGCTCCCGCTCGCGTTTCGTCAGGGCGTCACGGAAACGGGCAAGGTCCTGGTGATCGCGATCGAACCGTTTGCGCTGCTCGCCGGCTTCGTTCTCCGCGGCGGCCAACGCTTTGCTTCGCTCTTCAAGATCGTGTTGGCTCTTTTCGAACCGGGCTTGAAGCTCGCTCTGTCGCTGGTCGAGTTGTTTTTCCCGCTCTCCAAGAGAGGCCGCAGTGTCCTCCTGAAGGGAATCCTTCTGCCTAAGAGCATCCTCGCGTTCTCGCGACGCGAGCTCCCGCCGGTGGCACTCCGCGGCAAGGCCGTCAAGTTCCGCCTTGAGCCGCCCCAGCCCGGCCTTGTTTTGTGCCAGGGCTTCCTGGTCGCGGGCGAGTTGCTGAGCACGCTCCTCCAATCCGCGGATGCTCGCGGAGGTGCGTTCCTCCGCCATCTCCGTTTCGCGGCTTATAAGCTTGCAACGATCTTGGGACCAGACCCGAAACTGGGTCTGATACTCATCGAGGCCTCGTTCAAAAGCCTCGATTGCCGTCTCTAGACTCGCCAATACGTCAGTCTTCGCGTCGGTTTCAACCATGATCGCGTTGCTCGTCACAACAGGTAAACAAAAGGTACGCGGAGCGTAGACGTTCTTTGCTCCGAATGATTAAACCTCGCGGCCCGCAGCTCCGGGCACTCGTGGTCACAGCAGGGTCAAGACCCCCGTTCAGTCTACATTTCAAGGCGCCTTTGCAGGGAGATCAGCGCGTTTGTTCTCTCCCGTCCGGTAACGATACCGCGGTAGTTATCGCGCCAATGCCCTTCCCCGTTGGTTGCCCTTTGCCAACGGACCATATCGTAGGCTTATTCTGTTGCGGTGGCGTTTCGTAACGTTTTGGCTTTTGAAACCCAGGTGGTCGATAGGAGTAGCGTCCGGTTCGATTGCGGACGGACCGTTTTTTGCAGAGTGTGCGCTCGGCCTCGGGAGGATCGATTGGGAACGCGTAGATTGACCCCAGAGCACATTGCCGAACTTGACGGTGGCGCCCCCGATCCGGGTCGGGTGCAGCAGCTTGCCCGCCAGGCAGTGCAGGCGTTACGAACTGCCCAAGAGCACGTGCGCGTTGACGCCGAAGGCTTGCGGAGCGAGCGAGAGCGGATCGTCGAAGAACGCCAACGACTAGCGGAAAACGAATCGCAACTCACCGGCCAGCGCCGCGACTTTGAGGTTCAACTCGCCGAAATCGTCAAGATGACCGCCGACATCGAGCGGCAGTCCGCCGACATCGATGCCTCGCGGAAGCAACTCGAAGTGGACGCCCAGGCGTTCGCTCAACGGCAGACGGAGTGGAAAACCGGCGAGGCCCGCCTCGCCGAGCAGGAACAACGCCAGGCCGCCGCCGCCCAATCGCTGGCGAGTAGAGAAAGAGCGCTGGTCCAGTCCGAACGCGATCTGGAATCCCGCGTTCGGGCGCTGGATCCGCGTAAACGTGAGTTGGAACAGCAGGAAAAAGAGCTGGCCGCCCAACGCAAACTGCTCGACGCGCAGGTGTCCGAACTTAACGAAACGCGCAAAACCCTCAGCGCCATGCAGGTCCAACTAGCCCGCGACCACCAGGAGGTCGGCGTCCAGCGCGAGGAGCTGTTGCAGCGACTAGGCGGTGTGGCCCAAGTCGCCCCTGCACGAATAGAAAGCGTGGCCATCGCCGAGGAACCAGTCTCCGCCCGCGGCACACCGGTGCGCGGACCCAAACCTGCGGTCAACCAGGCCGTCGATATCTTTCGCAAGCTTCGGCGCGATGCCAAGCGAAAAGCCATCGGAGTGTAAAAGGAAAACCCCAATTAGTTCCGCGAACGGAGCAGGATCATGGCCTTACGACTCTTCAGTCGAAACAAGTCCCTCGACCGTCAGGCAAGACGCAACGGAAAACTACCGGTCGAGCCATCCCTCACGGCACGTGATGCCAAGTACCAACCGGCGCCTTACGAGACTTTGGAGGACGACGAACTCAAGCGAAGCTACCAGCAGGGTCGGTTCGCCTTGATTCTGCGCGATGGGCAAAAATGGACGGCCCAATCCAGCGGTCCGGGGGTTATTGAGAAAGCCAAGCATGAGCTCGAGCAACGTATGGCCCTCGTGCCCGCCGGCAGCGTGGCAATCGCCCTGACCCTGACCGCCGAGCCGGGGTCGGCGGAGGAGGAAATCGCCGTCGAGCCCTTTCTGCTCGACGTGCACGTGGTCAGCAATGCTCGATACCAGAAGTTCGTTGATGCGGGAGGTTACGACGCACTTGAATACTGGCCGGAGGAAATCTGGCCCCATCTCATCGAGTTGAAAGACCTTACCGGTCAGCCGGGTCCACGCCTTTGGCGACAGGGACGACACGATTCCCGCCTTGCCGACCATCCTGTCGTCGGGATCAGTTGGTACGAGGCTCAGGCCTATGCACTCTGGATCGGCCAGCGTCTGCCCAAGGAACACGAGTGGGAAATGGCCGCCTCCTGGCACCTGAATAGCACCACCGACATGATGCGGCGATTCCCCTGGGGCGATGCCATGGACAAGAAACGTTGCAATATCTGGTCGTCACGCCAAGGCGCGACCGTTCCAGTATCCGATTACCCTAATGGCGCGGCGCCCAATCATGTTCTGCAACTTATAGGAAATGTCTGGGAATGGACCGACACGGAATACACTGTCAACGACGAATACGGCCGGCCCGTTGTCGGGGAGATGCCCATGCACGTCGTCCGAGGCGGGGCGTTCGACACCTACTTTGAGGCCCAGGCCACCAGCCATTTCCGGACCGGACAGATCGCCCTCGCCCGGACACACAACACCGGGTTCCGATGCGCGATGGATCTCAGCGAAGCGAGCTGGATTAACGGAAGCTGACCTGTAGAGATGAGAGGGTGACTCTGATGGCCACAACTACTTTACCCAGGAAAACGACTCTGCCCTGTTTGATCTGCCACACGCAGAATCAGATGGAAGCCCTGGTCTGCGGCACCTGCGGGGCGCCGATGGCCCTTATCCAGGAGGCCCTGTTGCAGGACCGCGACCCGTGCATCGTCACCGTCGTCGGCGATAGCAACGTCGGCAAGACGGTCTACCTCGGCATGTTGCTGGACATGCTTTCCAAGCGCGTCGAGGACTTTGAGGCCATTCCCAAGGGCGCTTATTCCGTCAACCTTCAGCACGCCGTCATTACCCACCTCAGCATGCGCCAATTTCCGTTCAAGACGGCCATGGAAGTCGACGACTGGCACTGGGCTTACTACCAGGTGGCGCGGCGCAAACACGCCGCGAAAATCTACGACTTGGTTATGCCCGATATGGCCGGTGAAGCCATCGCTGCCGAGGTCGCCAACCCCAAGACGTTCACGGTCATCCGGTCGCTTTTGGAGAAGAGCGCAGGCGCGATCCTGCTCGTGGACGGCGCCCTGGCCGCCGCCGGGTCGCCACAACCCGACTTTTTCGCCCTCAAACTGATGACTTACCTCGACGGTGTGCTGGCGTCGAAGCGCATGAGCCGACTGGAGACGCCCGTCGCGGTCGTCCTCTCCAAGGCCGACTATTGCCCGGAATGTTTCGATGACCCGCGGAGCTTTGCCCAGACGAACCTGAACCGCCTGTGGAACATTTGCGAGTCTCGTTTCGCGCACTTTGAGTTTTTTGCCGCCAGCGTAGTAGGCGCCCTGGGCTACGGCTCGGACGAGTCGCAAAACGTCGTTTCCTATCCGCTGCACGTCGCCCCTCGCGGGATTCTCGAACCCTTTGAGTGGGTGCTCACGAAGCTTTGATCGACTCTTGAACCGCTGCCGGAACCTGTTCCCGCGCGTCGCGAGCCGCGCGGCGGGGCGGCACCTAGGCTGCACTTGGAGCTTGACCGACCATGATGCCCGCCGTGACGCTGCATTGCGACCAGGCTATTTTTACTTCTATCCGCGGTCCGATGGGAGAGGGGTACCGGATCATTGCGTCCAGTCGCGGCCTCCGCCAGGAGGAAAAACAGGCGATCACCCGCCTGTCACCCTCCCACGAAGCACTCTGCTGGCAACCGACCGATGGGAGGGATGACGTTCCGCAATACGCTGTCGCCTTCTACGCGCTTCCCACAAAGCGACTCTGCGTCGCTTATTCCCGGTACGCCGGTACCGAGCACACCGCCCGCGGCGGCCAACGCGTTTATACACAAAACATCGTCTTCGCCGAACAGGACTTTCCGCGGTGCGGCTTCAACCCGTTTCATGTGGTTCGCGCCATGGCGACCGAAGGATTGACCGTTCCGCGCCTTACTCCCGCCCCCGTGCTGCCCGAGATTTGCTTGTCGATCAGCACCGATAATGCCCCGCCCTCGATTTCGTTCCCCGCGTTCCTCGATTCAAGGCGTCGTTGCCATGTGTTACAAAGCTTGTTCGGCGAGCGCGCTCTAGTCATACCGGTGCAAGGCGCATGGCTCGAAACGACCGAAGCCTTGCTGATGGGCGTCCCCGGACCGTTGAGAGCAAGAGTGACTTTCGGCGCTGGTCTTCGTTTTTCGCTCGGACGTTGCCACCGCCTGCATCTCTTCATTGATGAGAAGGGCGCCGCCCGCTCTCGCGTCGTCGGACAATCGGTTGAGTACCTTGATCCAGCGGTCCCGCTGTCGGACGGCTCGGCCTCCGCATGGAACGCGTTCGTCGATCGCCATTGGAGCCGTGCGGATTGCGCAGTCCTCGCCCGCCGCACTTCGCGTCCCTTCACCGACCTTTCCCCCGTCGCCCTTGATCGTATCGGGACGCTCTACAGCGCCATTGACGCTGCTCCGCGCGCCGCCGGTCTCGACCTACTTAACCTCGCCGCCGAAAACTTCCGCACTCGATCATCGGGGGTGGAGGACGAGATCCGGCTTGAAGTCGTGGCGGAAGCGCAGCGAACGCTCCAGGGGCGCCTCTCCAACATCCGCTGGCATGATGCGCAGCCGCTCTGGCCGCGACTCGTCGCTTTCTGGCGACTAACCGACGCTGCCTTTGCTCAACCGCTAATCGAGGCCGCCCTGCGTTCGCTTCTAAAGGAGGATCCCTTAACCACAGCCGAAGCCGCTGTCGATGTCGCGTCAGGCATCCCGCCCACCGTCGACCGGGACCGCCATGACCGATTGATTGACGAGGTCTTAACGCGAGTTGCCGCGAATCTTCCGGCCGACACAAGCCCCGAACGCCTCATCGGACTTTGCACCCGGTGGCAGTCCCTTCGACCGGGTCACGCCGCGTTGCGAAGGCTCCTGGACCGCTGTGCGTTTGCTCCAACCGCCAACTCCACGTCCCGTTAACGTCGTTCGATTTTCAACCTCAAGACAACCAACCGCACAGACGTTAGGATTCGCGCATCGGGTGTGCCACTGCTCTGCGAGCAGTGGGGGAGCGCCGCTTGGCTTCGGCGCTGCAATCGAAGCCGCGACCATCAGGGAGCGGGTTAGCTCGTTTTGTTTGCGTTAGACGGGTAATTGCATGACTAACCAACTCATCGAATGCGTCCCAAATTTCAGCGAGGGCCGCGACCTTTCGATCATCAAGCAGATCACCGACCGGATTCAGACCGTCGACGGAGTTCAGCTTCTCGATGTCGACCCCGGGAGAGCGACAAACCGAACGGTCGTCACCTTTGTCGGCCCTCCGCAACCCGTTCTTGAGGCAGCCTTCCGCGCCGCCAAGAAAGCTTGTGAACTCATCGATATGGGCAAACATCGCGGCGAGCACCCTCGCTTCGGGGCGCTCGACGTCTGCCCGCTCATCCCCGTGTCCGGCGTCTCCATGGATGAGACCGTGGTCTATGCACGCCAACTTGCCGAGCGACTCGGCGAAGAACTAGGTATCACCATCTACTGTTACGAGTACGCCGCATTCACCGAGGCCCGCAGGAATCTTGCCGCTGTTCGCTCGGGTGAATACGAAGGTCTGAAGGATAAACTGACCCGACCGGAATGGAAGCCGGACTTCGGTCCGGCCGCCTTCAACGCCAGATCCGGAGCGACGGCGGTGGGGGCCCGCGACTTCCTGGTCGCCTACAACGTCAACCTCAATACGACCTCTACTCGCCGGGCCAACGCCATCGCTTTTGATATTCGCGAAAAGGGGCGTCCCCAACGCGAAGGCCATCCGATCACCGGAAAGATCGCTAAGGACGACGAGGGTAATCCGGTGACGATCCCCGGCAGCCTGAAATCCGTCAAAGCCATTGGCTGGTTTATTGAGGAATATGGCATTGCGCAAATTTCCATTAACCTGACAAACCTCAACGTGACGCCGTTGCATGTGGCATTTGACGAATGTTGCAAGAAGGCCGACGCTCGCGGCGTCCGCGTCACCGGCTCGGAATTGGTCGGACTCATTCCGCTAAAGCCCATGCTCGACGCCGGCCGCTACTTCCTTAAAAAGCAAAAACGCTCCCTCGGCGTCTCCGACAAGGAATTGCTGAAGATCGCGGTCAAGTCCCTGGGACTCAATGACCTTTATCCGTTCAAGCCCGAAGAAAAGATCATCGAATATGCAATAACCGCTCGCCATGCCGAGCCGCGGGCTTCAGCCCGCGCGGACAATCGTCGCCCGCCAGAACTGATTCAGATGTCCTTCGAGGAGTTCATCGAAGAGACGGCCTCCGAATCTCCGGCGCCCGGCGGCGGATCAGTCGCCGCGGCGGTAGGGGCCTTTGGTGCAGCTCTCGCCACGATGGTCGCCAATCTTTCCGCCCACAAACGCGGATGGGACGACCGCTGGGAGGAGTTTTCTAACTGGGCTGAGAAGGGTAAAGATTATTACGCCGAACTGCTGCGCCTGATCGACGAAGACACCGCCGCCTTCAACGCCGTAATGGCCGCTTATGGACTCCCTCAAACCAGCGATGCCGAAAAAAACACTAGAAAACAAGCGATTCAGGCCGCCACCAAGCGCGCCATCGAAGTGCCATTGAAAGTCATGGAGACCGCCCTTGCCTCTATGGAGGTTATCAAAGCTATGGCCGACACCGGCAATCCCAATTCCGTCTCCGACGCCGGCGTCGCCGCCCTCTGCGCCCGAACCGCTGTTCTCGGCGCCTTCCTAAACGTGAAGATCAATACGGGAAACCTTGATGACAAAGGATTCGCTTCCAACGTTCTCTCACGTGCCGAAAAACTAAAATCCGATGCAGTCGCCAAAGAACACGCAATCTTGGAGTCCGTCGCCGGAAAAATGTAGCGCCGCCTCGCCGACATGACTTCCCCGCTCGTCCTTTGTATGCTTCGTAGAATGAACCGGCCCCACGAATCCAAAATAATCAACGGCGTCGCCTTGGCCAGGCGCATTCTGCAAGAGGTCAAACGGAGGGTCGAAGCGATTTGCCAGGCGACCGGCATCACGCCGACCCTTGGGACGGTGCTCGTCGGCGACGACCCGTCCTCCGCGGCCTACGTCCGCGCCAAGGACAAACGCTGCCGCGAAGTCGGCATCGAATCGCTGCGCACCGACCTACCTCGTCACACAACCACAGACGAACTCGTCGCTGAGATCAACCGGATTGCCCAAGACCGCGCCGTTCACGCCATTCTCGTCCAGCATCCCATTCCCGCGCCGATTGACAAACGAGCGGCCTTTGAGGCCATCCCGCTCGAAAAGGACGTTGACGGCGTCAGTTCCGCCGCCTTGGGTCGGGTGATTCTCGGAATGCCCGCCTTTCCGTCCTGCACGCCGGCCGGAATCATGAGTCTTCTCGCAGAATACAAGGTCGCCCTCGACGGCGCAGAAGCCGTTGTCGTCGGCCGGAGCCCGATCCTGGGCCGCCCAATGGCCTCCATGCTTATCAACGCTCACGCCACCGTTACCCTTTGCCATTCGCGTACTCGTGATCTCCCCGGCGTTATCGGTCGTGCCGACGTACTGATCGTGGCCGTCGGTCATCCTCGTTTCGTCCGGGGCGACTGGATCAAGCCCGGCGCCGTCGTAATTGATGCCGGCTACAACGACGGAAACATCGGCGACGTGGATTTTGACTCCGCTATCAGGCGGGCATCGCTCATCACGCCGGTCCCCGGCGGCGTGGGGCCAATGACCATAGCCACGCTTCTCGAACACACCGTCGCCGCCGCGGCCCAGCAACTCGGATTATGACTTCCGTCCGCCATTCATTGATCAAGGCCTTGCTCCCTGTCCCCAAGACCCTACGAGAGGCCAAGGGAACTTGTCGGGTGTCGAGAGAAAGTCCGTTGGCGGTTCACTCTGACGATCCTCGCGTTGAACAATCCGCACGGCGGTGGCGGGGGAGGTGCGCCGTGCAATCGATGGCACAGGAGGAAACGCCGTTCATCCGCATCGTGGTTGATCGCAAATGCGTATCCCATGCTCACGGCTATCGACTCACGGTTTGCACCAATGGGGTTGAATTGCTCGGAGGGTCGCCCGCCGGCTGTTTCTATGGTCTCCAGACGCTCACCCAGCTCACTGGCTTTGCTTCTGGCGAAGTACCATGCTGTGTTATTGACGACTTCCCCGACTTCACCACCCGAGGCCTCCTCCACGACGTGACTCGCGGAAAAGTGCCGACGCTCGACACCCTGAAGACCATCGCCGACCGGCTCGCCGCCCTGAAGGTCAACCAGTTCCAACTCTACATCGAGCACGCTTTCACCTTTGCCTTCGATTCCGACATTTGCGGCCCCGACGATGGCCTCACTCCCGACGAAATCCGCGAGCTCGATGCCTATTGCCGCGAGCGCTTCATCGACTTGGTCCCCGCCGTCGCCACCCTGGGCCACATGGGGCGAATTCTTTCCATGCCGAGATACCGCCATCTCGCCGAAGTCGAGCCGACGATGTCGTGGCATGAAATGGCTTGGCCGGAGCGTGCCCGCGGCTTCACCCTGGATATCATGAATCCCGATTCCCACGCCCTCGTCGAGCGCATTTGGTCGGAGATTCTCGACGCATTCACCAGCCCCAAGGTGAACATCTGCGGCGACGAACCGTGGGACTTGGGCAAGGGTAAGAACCGCGAGCGATTCGCCCCTACGGGCACGGGCCCGCCGTACATCGACCACATCCTGCGTATTCACGCCCTCTGCGCCGCTCGTGGACGGCGAACCCAGGCCTGGAGCGACGTGGTACGAAATCATTCCCACCTTTTCGATCGGCTTCCCAATGAGTTGACCGTCCTTCACTGGGGCTACGACGACAAGACCGACTACGAGGGTACACGTCTCTTCACGGATGCCGGCCTCGACACAATCGTTTGTCCCGGCACCAGCGGTTGGAAACGAATCCTTAATGCGATGGACCAAGCCGAGCGAAACATTGCCGCCTTCGCCGCCGCGGGTCGCAAACACGGCGCGAGCGGTTTGCTCAACACCGACTGGGGCGATCATGGCCACTTCAACTCCCTGGCCTGCTCCTGGCACGGCATCGCCCTGGGTGCGGCTCTTGCGTGGAACGTCGAGCAGCCGACGGGGCCAGCCTTCGACGATCGATTCGCCCCGATCGTGCTTGGAATCCCCGATGCCGAAGTGATCCCAGCTTTGCGGCAGGCTTCCGCCATCGCTGAGCGATGTGAGACGTGGCGTATCCTGTGGCAACCGCTCCAACAAATCCGCGACGATGCGACTCTCCCCACGGCGGAAGACGCAGAATGTGCTGCGGAATCCGCATGCAATGCCATACGCCATTTCGCGTCTCTTACGTCAAGTGACGCGATCGATCCCCGCGATGTCGCTGAACTCACCCTGGCCTGTCGGTTCACCGGGCTTTTCGCCGAAAAAATATTATTCGCGCGGCAGAGCGGACAGACCGACTTTGCGGACCGACTCACCGCTGCAGGTCTCGCTTACGCCGATTCTTGGCGCGCCCGCAATAAGCCCTCCGGCCTCCGCGATATCCTCGACGCCTTACGCTTCGTCGCGAACGACATGGATCCCTCCTACGGACAAATGGCAGGGTCCCCGAATCCCTAGTACAATCCGCTTCTCTCGGCGCGGAGACTCCTGTTCATGACTCTCGGTTGGCTCGATCTTTCGGTCCTCGCCGCGTACTTCGTGGTGACGCTGGCGATCGGTCTTTGGTTCGGTCGCCGCGAACGCACCACCCACGACTTTTTTCTTGGCGGCCGACGGCAGCATTGGCTGCTCGCGGGCGTCTCCATCATCGCCACCGAGATCAGCGCCCTTACCGTCATCGCCGTCCCTGGTGAAGCCTTCAAGACCGACTGGTCGTACCTTCAAATGTACGCGGGATCATTCATCGGCCGCATCCTGATCGTGTTGCTGCTCCTGCCCGCCTTCTACGGCGGAGCGGTGACCACGGTCTACGAATACCTCGGGCAGCGCTTCGGCCCCTGGACCCGGACCACAGCTTCCTTAATGTTCTTCGCCTCGCGCATCTTCGGAAGCGGCATCCGCTTACTGGTGGCGTGCCTGGCCGTCGCGGAAATCTTTCAATGGCCTCTCGCGGGGGTGGTCGTCGCCGCGACCGGCGTGGCCATGGTTTATGCGACATTCGGCGGCATCAAGGCCATCCTCTGGACGGACGCATTTCAGGCCCTGGTGTTCGTCAGCGCCGCCGTCGCGCTGATCGTCGTCCTTTTCCTCTACACCCCAGGCCACTTCACCCAAAACTTCGGCGACGCCTATTACGCGGGTAAGTTTCACACGTTTACTGGCGGCATTGGTCTGAGTAGCGATAAGGGGTTTTGGCTCCTGACGATCAATTCCGGTTTCGTCACCATGGCCGCCATGGGCACCGACCAGGACCTTACTCAGCGAATGCTCACTTGCCCCAACCTGAAGCAGAGCCAACGGTCGCTGATCTTTAACGCTATCGCCGGGTTCCCCATTGTGTGCACGTTTCTCTTCGTCGGCTCGATGCTGTGGGCGTACTACGAGAGTCGCCCGTTCGAAACCGTGCCCGCCCGCGTGCTTGAGCAAGATGCATTGATTCTGCCCTATTTCATTGCCCACGGCCTGCCTCGCAACGCGGGACTTCAAGGTCTGATGGTGGCGGCCATCTTCGCCGCCGCGATGGGCAGTTTGTCCTCAGCCATCGGCGCCCTCGCCTCCACGGCCGTGACGGACATTTATAGACCCTTGGTGAGGACGCAGCGATCGGAAGCCCATTTTCTCCGCGTCGCCCGCGCTTTCACTGTTTTCTTCGGCCTGGTTCTTATTGTCGTCGCCCTTGCTTTTCAACGCGCCGAGGAGAGCCTGCTCTGGGCCGTTTTCAAATGGGTCGGGCTTGTTTTCGGCGGAATGCTAGGCGTATTTGTGCTGGGCGTGACCACCAAGCGCCGCGGCCGCGACGGGATCAACGCCCTGGCCATGGTGTCGTCCGTCGCCGTACTCGTCGCCCTGATGAAATACCAGGACGCGAGCCAGACCGTCTACATCGCCTGGCCCTGGTGGGTCGTCATCGGCACCGTCTGGACCTACGCCATTGGCGTAGTATTCCAAACTCGCCGATCATCAATCGACAATCTCAAATCGACAATCGACAATTAGTCGTTATTCCCGCGCCTTCGCGGCCAGGAGATTGCGAACCAGGCCCACGACGGCTTTTCGCTCTACGGGTTTGGAGATGTAGTCATCGGTACCGCACTCCGCGGCCCGCTCGATGTCGCTGGTTTCGTTGAGCGCCGTCACCATGACCACGATAATGTCCCGCGTCTTGGGATCAGACTTGATCCGTTTGCACACCTCGAACCCCGACATCTTGGGCATCATGATGTCCAGCAGGATCAACTCCGGGGCCTCCTCGGCCACCTTGGCCATCGCCTCCAACCCGTTGCGTGCCGTCACCACCCGAACCTCGGGCAGGTCCTCCATGTAGACCTCCAGCAGCTCCAGGTTCTGCTCGTTGTCATCGACCAGCAGAACCGTGTGCTCAGGAGTGGTTTCTTGCTCCGCCAGTACCATGAACGCCTCCAGCGACTCCACGTAGCGCCGTCCCTTGTGGGCGGCGGCCTGCTCCGGATCAATGCTACCCGAAACGTAATGCAACGCCACCCCAGACCGCGGGCGCGGACTAATCAACGATCGCATTAACACAAAAAAAACCGCCGGGAGGGGACTTTATCCCCGCCCGGCGGTCGTTGGAAGATCGCTACTAAAGCGAGGATTAGTGCCCGGTGGGCTTCGCCAGGAATCCGGACTGGTTGGCGTTGGCAAGACCCACGTCGGTCGGGGTCTTAAATCCGTCTCCATTGATGTCCACACGCGACTGATCCGCCTGGACGCCCGCCGGGGCCGCGTTAACGACGCCGACATCAGTAGGCGTCACGAACTTATCGCCGTTGGCGTCTCCCACTTGGACTGGGAATTGCGCCTCAAAATTCGCCACCCCGGCCCAGCCGCCCGTATTGCGGATCGCGTACCACTTGCGGTGCAGTAGATCGCTAGTGGTATCATTGTCACGAATCTTGAGGACCGTGTCGCCGCTTTCAAGTGTGAAGGTAAAGCCGTTCGCCGAAACATCGTCGCCAAACGCACCTCCGTCGAGCAACTCCTGGATCGTAATCTGTCCAGCCGTCGGTGCCCCGGGAAGCGCTGCATCGAACGTCAACCGCATCGTGTTCCTCGCCGACCGCCAGAGCGTACCATTCAACGGCGCGCTGTTAACTCCCACCCCCGTGAAAGGTGGAATCGAGGAGGCAAAGTTGACGGGTACGTCCCCGCCGACACTGACCGTTAAACTGGTATTGGCTCCGCCCTCGTCGACGATCTGGGTCGCGTAGAAAACGTCCCCCGTTTCGCCCGCTTTAATGACGTTTGCGAAAACATCAAACGCAACAAGTTGGTAGCTGCTGCCAGCGAGCGCCGTGCCCGGCAGCGTAAAACTGCCCGTGGCAAGCACCACCGGCGAGCCGAACACCGCGACATTGGTAATTGGGCTTCCCGTCGGGAATTCAGCGTAGTCCGCCGTGTTCTTGATCGTGTTCTGGCAGCCGCCCGCTTGCGCAATAACGATGCGCCCGCCGTGATTGGCGTCGGCCATGAGCGTCCCGCCAAAACCGATCGGGTTCGTCAGCCCTTCCTTGTGACCGGCGTCGATTTCGTCGTAATCGAAGTTGTACATGGGGTCCGTCGTGGGCTCGTCCGCCGGCTGACCAATGTCTCCGCCGGTGAAATCCAAGCTCAGCCCGATGAGGGCCAGTCCCAGGTTGGGATCGTTGGAAAGCTCGCCGAGGACCCGGTAGTTGACCGTCTCCCCCGGGGCCACCGTTACTTTGCTTTCTCCGTTGGGCCCCTGAACGTCGATTTTGATGGTCGCGCCCAGTGCGGCCGAAGCCGTAAGTCCCGCCGCGAACATCGTCAGTGCAACTCGTTTCATGGTATATTCTCCCGTTAAGCCCACTCGCATGGTTTCCACTTGACCCACCGGGCAGACCCGGAAGGTGCGTCATCCTCCAACCTTACTAGTCGCTCTTGAACGCTCTCGGCGCGATGCAAAAACCGCGGTTTTCGGCGGTTTCGCGGGCCGCCTTAGCGTCCCGTCCGCCGTCCGAGAAAAGGCAGAGCCGGATGGCGAGCCTTGCCCGCGTCCGGCTCAGGATATCTTTTGATAGTCGCAGCTTCCGGGTTACGCGCCGAAGGTTGTTCGCCGCTCCGCGCTCTCCCCTTCCGACCCGGCGCATCTTTTTCAGCGTGGCTGCCGTTTGGGGGTCGTGCGGATTACAACCCGAACTAGGCCGTCACCCGACGCCGCAGGAGACCGGCCAGTCCTAACCCAAGCAATGACAGCGTGGCAGGCTCCGGTACGATCGTGATTCGCGCGAATCCTTGCAGAGGCTCGTTATCCCCGCCTTGCGACGCAACCGAACTAAGGGCGGTCTGAATCTCGTCCAACTCTCGCGGTCCGTCCACGAACACGTCGAAAAAGCTTCCCTCCGACATTCCCGTTGTCGGGACCGTCAGGGTTCCGATGACCAATGGACCTCGCCACGCCGTCGGGTCCGTCGGCGAAATAAACCGGTTTCCACCATAAAAAACGTCGCTAGGCCATACTAGGAACGGCGTGGGGTCCGATGGCTCAACCGTGGTTGAAGCGACGAAGGATGCAGCGGGGTCAAAACTAAGCGAGAGTCCCGGGGTGTCCGTTCCAATGAGCAACCCCAGGGTGTCAAAAGTCGGAAGTGACGTGCTTCCAACAGAAACTTCGAAGACTGCAGATTCTCCCGGCATCACTGAATCGGAAACCGGGTTGAACGTGACCACGCCAGCTTCACTTCCCGTCACCATAAAACAAACTGTGAACAAACCAACTGCGACTTTCCTCATCTCAATCTCCTTTGCCTTTCTAACCCCTCCCACCAAACCCTGGGGAAGTTTAAGTTTCCTCATCATACCCACGATCGCATGCCGATTCAAGAGACTTTTCTGTTGAAAGCGGCGACCGATAACTAGCCCATTTAGTGCCCGCACGGCTTCGCCAGGAACCCTGACTGGTTGGCGTTGGCAAGACCCACGTCGGTCGGGGTCTTAAAACCGTCTCCGTTGATGTCCACACGGGACTGATCCGGCTGGACGCCCGCCGCAGCAGCGTTCACCACGCCGACATCGGTAGGCGTCACGAACTTGTCGCCGTTGGCGTCTCCCACTTGGACTGGGAATTGCGCCTCAAAATTCGCCACCCCGGCCCAGCCGCCCGTATTGCGGATCGCGTACCACTTGCGGTGCAGTAGATCGCTCGTGGCATCATTGTCACGGACCTTCAGGACCGTGTTGCCGCTTTCCAGAACGAAGGTGAACCCGTTTGCCGAGAGATCCGACCCAAACCCGCCCGCACCTACACATCCCGGCGCGGGAAGAAGTTCCTGGATCGTAATTTGTCCGGCCGTCGGCGCCCCAGGAAGCGCGGCAAGGAATGTCAACCGCATCGTGTTCCTCGCCGAGCGCCAGAGCGTACCATTCAGCGGCGCGCTGTTAACTCCCACCCCCGTGTACGGTGGAATCGAGGAGTCGAATACGACATCGTCTGGCGGTGGGGTGCACGGATCGCTGTTGCACACCGTGAAAGCAAGCGTCCCGCCGGACACGTTGTTGGGCGACGCGCTGCGCGCCCGCCAAATGATGTGCGGGTCGAAGCTGAAATCCACGCGGGACCCACGATTCCCATTGGGATCGTTGGTGTTGTTAAAGCTCGCCCCCAGCAGGTTCAGCGTCTGGGTGCTGCCTCCGATCGCCGGCATGGTGACTTTTAGTTTGCCGACGGTCACCGCCTCGCCGGTACCCGGCAAAAAAATCTGATACTGATTCGGCGTGTCCGGGCCCAGACCGTAATACGCGATCGACAGGACCTTTTCTCGCGTGTCGACCGGGCCCGCCGGCATATCATCATCCACAAAGTAATTGTGACTGCACACCGAGGCTTGCGAGACGCAGTCGTTTAGCGAACTGAATGACCAGAACTTAATATCGTCGATCGTGGTCCCCGTGCCGCGGTCGTGCGTCGTCGGCAATTCGACCGTGAGAAACGTGAGGTTCGTGTCTTGCAGATCGAATTCGACCATGCGAAGGAGCTGATCGCTCCCGCCCGGGTCCTGGACCAGATTGACATCAACCATCACCACCGAATTCGGCGGGTACTCCGGCAAGTCCGGAGTCGGCACAAGCTGGATCTGCACCCCTGCCTGGGCCACGCCCCCCAGTGCGAAAACCGCGCACAACGCAACACCACGTGAAAACATCACCCCAACCTCCTTAAGCATTTTACAGCAAAGCCGATCCTAGCTCTCTATGGGAAGTTCGCCGAAACCAAGACGACTCCCCCCTCTCCAGTCTGTGGCTGGTGCGTCAGTCGTGTTGGTGATCCCCTCACCGCGGTGGCCGCTCCCCCAGCAGGAGCCGCCGGGTGACGTTGCGGGAGCACCGCATTACACGCGACGCTAATTTAAGCGAAGGTAGAGGGCAGAGTCAAGCGACCCTCATCATGATTTCCTACAATTTTTCAACTCCCCCAACAGCCGATAATAGGAGTTGTGTCGGACCCTGGGGTGGTAACCCGCGGAATCGTAGCCGATCGAAGCGGGCGGGGGTGGGCCGAGCCGTAACTGGCGGCGGCAGCCGCACTTATGGATAGGGCGGTCGTTGGGTCCCGCGGGCGTGTATAAGGCTGCGGGAGCTTAGCTTTGGGTAACCCGGCCATGCGATGGATGAAACTCGTTATCGGCTCGGCCCTGGCCATCGCGGGAGGGGTCTTTGTAACGGTCAATCTCCGCACCTTCGACGTGCGTCGCCTTGCGGCCCAGGTGGATGCCCTTGAACAACAGCGGCAGGAGTTGCAAGACTACATCCGCCGACTGAGCGCCTCCCGCCGCGTGGCCCAGATCGACGTCATCGATCAACGCCTCGATCAGCGGGGGCAAATGGTAAGTGCCATCGTGTGGCACGAAATCGGGCGAGACGGGGTCCTCAGCGGGCCGCAAACCGTCGAGGTCGTGGGCGAACTCATGTACGTCGAGGCCGCGGTCATCAAATTCGACCATGAGGCCGTCGGCAAGGGCCTTCCCGACAAGGGCGGCAGCGTCGCCGTATTCCGGCGCATCTTCGGCGACCGACAAATCGCCGCCGTCGTCCCCAACCTCAACCAAGCCTCGCGACCCGCCGCTTCCGGACCGGGGTCCGACGAGCCTTTCGAAATCCGACTCTGGAATCTGTTTTGGCGGCTGATGTCCGACCCCAAGCTCGCCGAGGAGTACGGCGTTCGCGTCGCCCAATGCGAGGCACCGGCCGTCTTGGTGAAGGCCGGGCAAATCTGGGAGGTCTCTCTCGATGCCGCCGGCGGACTCAACCTCCGCCTCATCGGCGAGCGAAAGCAAATCACGCTCGCCGCTCCCTCTCATGTGGAGTAAGGGTTGGTCGCTTGCGCCTGCCGTTGGGATTACCATGCCGGACCTGTGAGCGGATCGGGAGGGGACTTCAGTGTGCGGCTCGTCAACCGGGGGGATGCCGACCATTCGGCGGTCTTGCACCTTGCCTTGGGCGCCCGACCACCCGGACGGACGCATCAAATGGATTCGATGGTCACCGATCTGCTGGCCGATGGTCGCGACCGTGGCTTGTCGCTCGACCTTCTCTTCGGCGCGTTTCGCGGTTCGACATGCCTTACCGCCGCTCTCGCAATCGAGAGTCCGGGTCATGCGGCGCTCCTTATGGCCCCTCAACGCGGGGTCGCCCGCGGATACCGCGCGGCGACCACAGCCTGTTTGAATGCCCTTCGGCAAGCGGCTGGAAAACGTTCTATCGTCTTGCAGGAAATGTTGATACCGACGGATTCCCAAGAACTTGCCGAAGCGGCTGCGGGCTCGGGTTTTCGCTTCCTAACCCGCCTTCTGTATCTCCGACGCCCGTCAGATACAACCATCCCGTTACGCGCTCCACGGGCCGAACCCCATTGGGTCCCGTTCACCGATAGCCGGGCGGATTTCTTCGCCGAGGCCATCCAACGTACTTACGCTCAAAGTCTTGATTGTCCGGAACTTACAGGCCTCCGACCGATGCCCGATGTGCTCGCAGGACACCGCGCGGCCGGGCCGTTCGATCCGGCGCTTTGGTCGGTCGCCATGCTCCACGCCCAGCCCGTCGCCGTGCTCCTGCTGAGCCGACATGCCCGTCAAGAAACCGTCGAGATGGTCTACATGGGCGTGGCGCAAGTCGCGCGGGGAACGGGTGTTGCGGACGCCGTGATGCGGCGGGCGCTGGAGGCGGCGGGACAAGTGGGTGCCAACATGTTGGCACTCGCCGTCGATCGGCGAAACATCCCGGCCCGCAAACTTTATGCCGCGTGGGGTTTCACGCAGTTCGCGGCCTGCGACGCCTGGATCGTAACTTCGCCTCCCACCGAAGGTTGAGCGCCGCAAGCGTCCCCAACGGGCGGCGCGGTTTCAGCTTCGGACGTAGCCGAAGCCACGCCGCGCCGACCGCTTTTCGAGTTCGCTCGCGCGCTGACAAAAGATTTTTTTTCAACCCTAACCCCTTGTGGCGATGGAGGCACGGAGAAATTCGCGGTCCGTGCGGGAAATTCCTAGTTGACACGCTTTTGACCGAAGGTTAATCTGGTCACCATGAAGTGTCGCACCTCGTCGCCATGTGCGGGCGCGGTCGCGAAGTATCGACTGGCGGTGTCGATACTGATTTCACTCGGTTTTTTGCGTTTGAAAATGACTCCACCCCTCGGGTGGCAATGAGTTGGTTCCTTCCGTTTTTAGGAGCTTAGGGTGATTGTCTGCGCAGAAGACGCTGTTCCCCGTATCGAGACTCGAATCGCGGACAAACTTGGTCCGCAACGCTTCAATGTTTGGTTCAAAAACGCTACGCGTTTGTCGTTTGCCGATCGCTTCCTGCGGGTTAGCGTGCCTAACCACTTCGTCGGTGAGTGGATCGAGCGGCATTTTTCCGCCGCGGTCATCGAAGCGGCCCGTGAGGTGACGGGCAACGAATATGCCCTTAATTTCGCGATTGAGCCTGAACTTGCAAAAAACTTGGGCAAAAAGCAGCCCGATCGGCAATTGGATTTCGTCGCCAACAATCCGGACCGAGTAGCCAGAGAGCAGCGCCGCTTCGGCTCCTTGCCGATCGCCGGGCCGCTTAAGGGCCGACTTGGCGAATTCGTGGTCGGCGCCTCCAATCGCTTGGCCTATGCGGCGGCGTTAAGCGTCGTCGAAAACCCGTCTACGCATTACAACCCCCTGTTCGTCCACGGCGGCTGCGGGCTGGGCAAGACCCACTTGTTGCAGGGGGTTTGCAACGGCCTCAAAGAACGCCACCCCAATCTTCGCTGGCGGTACGTCTCCGGAGAGGAGTTCACCAACGACTACGTTTACGCCATCAAGGCTCGTGAAATGGACGCCTTCCACAACCGTTATCGCAGTCTCGACGCCCTGGTGATCGACGACGTTCATTTTCTGGCCAACAAGCGGGCGACCCAGGACGGCTTCCTGCACACCTTCAAAGCCATCGACGCCGCGGGCAAGCAGATCGTCCTCGCGTCTGACGCGCACCCCAAGATGATCGGCCACTTCTCCGAATCGCTGGTGAGCCGTTTTCTTTCGGGGATGGTGGTTCGCGTCGAATCACCCGATCTGGAAGTGCGTACGACGGTCCTTCGCCGCCGAGCCGAGCGAATGAAGGTGGACATCAGCGATGCGGTGTTGCGGCACATTGCGGAAAACTTCCGGGCCAACATTCGCGAGCTGGAAGGCGCCCTGCTCAAAGTCGTCGCCCAGGCCCACGTCAGCGGAGAGCCGATCACCGTCCCGCTGGCGGAGCGGGCCGTGCGCGACCTGGTGCGGCAAACCGCCCCCGTGGTCATGCTCAACGACATTGAAAGCGTGGTTTCGATCTATTTCGGTCTAACACCGGCCGATCTCCATACGTCGCGGAAATCAAGGACGATCGCTCTCGCGCGCGGGATCGCGATGTATCTAGCGAGAAAGCACACGGACATGAGCTTTCCGGAGATCGGCCGGTTCATGGGAAACAAGAACCATTCCACGGTCATCCTCGCCAGCCGCCGCATCTCGCAGGCGTTGCAGCGCAACGCGGCCGTCGGGTGGATGACCCCGGAGGGTTTGAGGGAGCAAAATCTGGCCGTGCTCCTCACGGAGTTGGAGGAGCAGTTCGGCGCGCCCAAGATCGTCGAAGTCGCGGCCAAAGCCCGCTGGGCGTCGTAGTCCCCGGCGCGCCGAAACCAGAGCCGGGAGCGCAAGCGACCGGTCATCCGAGCCGCGGCATTCATGCCGCGCGCCGTCGAGCCGGTGTCAGAGCCGCGACCAACAGAGCTGCGCGGCGCGAGCCCGCGGGCACACCTTGACACCGGGCTGGCGCCCAACGCTTTGATCGCCATAGGGAAATACGCCCCTGCTTTGATTTGGCAATTCCGGCTGTCAAATGGGTTCGTTTTGCAAGTACATTTTTTTCCAGGTGCCATATGGTGGCACCGTTGGAATGCTCGGTAGGAGGCGCGTTTTCGCCGGGACGGGGCACTCGAAAGGTAGTACCGACGGCGCAGAGGTTCAACCGTGGAAGCGTAGCCTTGGTTTTAGAGACGTTGTTGGTTTGTACGGAAGCGCTCATCGACTGAATAACTTGACAGGCGCTCGGTCGGCGAGGGGGGTGGGGGCGATCGGGCGAAGAAAATGGTACTGTCCCTCCGCGTTCTGAAACGCCACCCTTCGTGGGCAGGTTGCCGTTTCCGCGTTCGCAAAAACTCATTCCTTGTTCAGCACTAACTTACGCTGACGCCGCGGGTTACCGCTTTTTTGCGACTGCACTGAAGATGCTCTGATTTCGTCTGTCGCGGTGTTTCCATTTCCACCCCTGCTAATGTTTCAAGATTTTTCTGATTATTTTGTTGACATACTCTTCACGTTCTTGGTACAAGGGGGAAACATTTGTTTTCCAATTTGGGGGCGTTCGCCGGATTACGGGCTGGATCCGGCGAAACGAGTCTGGCTGTTCGAACGTGGGGTGGGGAGGAAGTGTGCCATGTATCGTCGCACGCAGGGTTTCCATCCGGGTCTGACCGTCTCCCGTCGTTGTTTGACGTTTCCGCGATTTCGGAAGCAAGGTGCCTTTGTTGGTCGGGCTTCTGCCCTGGCTGCGCTTGCTTGGCCGTGCGTGGTTCTGCTGTCGGCGGCACAGGCTCGCGCGCAACTCATCACCGGTGCCGCTGGAAACGCGACGATTACGCTGACGGGTCCCGGGATTGGGGCGGGCCTTCAAGTCGGACCGCAACCGCTTTATAATCCCGGTCCGCAACAGGTCGCATTGGGTCCGTTCAACAACGGGCAGGTCACGGCCTACACGGCGATCACGTCCACCTTCAACGGAGCGGCCGGCACCTACGGGGTGTTTGTGCCGCAAAACTCTTTGCTGCAGCAACGGGTCGGCGGCGGGAGCCGAATGGAGACCACCTTTGCGGCGACGTTCATCATTGGCGGCGCCGGCCTGCCGGCAGCGGTGCCCGTCGTTTACTACCGTGCCTATGGAGCAGTTCCGCGCGGCGGATACGCCCGTTTCCGGGCCGTGGCGAACATCTCCAGTGCGCAGCGCGGGTTTCTGGCTTCCTTGCCGATCGACACAGGATTTATCGTCGGTCCGGCCTTCGGGCCGCCCCTTTGGAACTTCAACATTCCCTTGGTAAACAGCGGATTCATTCCCGTGCTTCCGGCGCCTGACGTGCTGACGGTGAGTGGCTCTTTGGAATGGTCCGGTTTCCGGCTTGGGGCGCCGGCCGCAACCTCGGCGATGGCTGACGGCTTCCAGCTATCCTCGGGCGTGATTGCGGACGGCGACCCGGAAGAGGAGCTCGGGTTGACGGGCATCATCACCGCCCAGGGCCAGAATCCGGCTTCGCCTGTCGGTTCGTGCAACGTGGGCGTCGATTTCTGCGGCGACCTCACACAATCCGAATGCGAAGCCTTCGGCGGCAATTGGGGCGGCAATGGGACTTCGTGCCAATCAGCGCCGCCTTCCCAGGTTTGCGGGAACGATGTCGTCGAAGCCCCAGAACAATGCGAACGCGGTGACGCCGCCGCGTGCCCGGGGATGTGCCTGCCCAACTGCACCTGCGGGACGGCACCATACCCCCTCCCCACGGTTTCGGTGTGGGGTATGGTCGCGCTCACCCTATTGTTATTGACGGGAATCGCGATCAAGTTCGGTCGGCGGCGGGCGGTGAGGGCGTAGATTTGTGGCGCGTCAGAAGACGTACCGTATGTGATTCCGGGAGTTTTGGGGTAAGGAGGCGTGTCATGAAAGTACACGGCGTCATCGTAACAGCGATCGTCTGGTCGGTACTCCGTTTGTCTACAGCGTGGGGCGCGCCACCGCCGGCGGTTCCCGACGAGTTCACGAAGACATCTTTGTCGCCACCCATGAACGCCGAGCCCATGACGTGGGAGTACAAGGTCAAGAACCCGCTGTTCGGCCAGCCGAACGAGCCCCAGTTCGTGTACAAGCCGGTCAAGATTACGGGTCTAGAAAAATACGTTCCGACTTTTGCTGAAGCGAGTCCTAAACAGCCTTTGTGGCTCATTGAGCCACCCTATATCCAAGGCGAGACATACAATGCGTATTCAGTGCGCTTCCTAGCGGCCGCGACGGCCTACCCCCAGAATGCCAAAGACTACAACGACAGAAAAAGGGCGTCAAACAAGGAGGACTGGGAAAAGGCAGCGAAGAAGAAAGCAGAGAAGATCCGCGACATGATCAATAGGGAGCCCCCCCGATGGGCTCGGTGCCGGGCGCGCGAAGGCTGAGACGGTAGTCCTGAACCAAAGGAATGGATACGAGTATGGGCGAGTCGTGGTTGACTTCGCACACGGATCGAGACTCAAGGGCAATAAGAACGCCGAGGAAGGCGGGGATGGGTCGGAAGTCGGGCGAATGCCAGGCGGCGGGCCCGGTGCCGCCCCTGCGAAGGAGCCGATCATGCGCTCGAAAGACAGCCCACCGTTGTCCATTGCTCGTGCGGATCCAAGCGGGGGGCCAGCTACAGTGGGATCTGCTCTGGGTGTCGATCCGAGCGGAGGTCCGTCTGTGGTCGAGTTCGGCGTCCTCGACCGCTATGTGGCAGCGTACTATCCATTGCCCGGGGACACAGTCGACAATGTGCTGCGCGCGCTGGCGGCGCTCCTGGACGCCAATGGACTTCCGGCGATGTACGATCCGGGGCAGGGAGAGTTGACCCTCGATGAAGAACTAGGCGAGTCCGACACGTTCTTTTGGTCCATCACCGACATGGGACTTGATCCGTTCCTCGAAGTCAGCTACGAATCGATCGGTACGACGGTGCAATTTACCCCAACACTTTCACAGTGGGGCCTATCGGCTTTGGCGTTCGCACTAACGGTGGCGGTGGGCAACAAGTTCGGTCGGCGGCGGGCGGAGCTAGAGCACTAGATACTTGAGACTAGAGATTAGAAGTATCGCTCAGGCTGAAGCCCACGGCGCGGAGCGTTGGCGCTTCCCGATTTCGGCGCGGGGGGTGCGGGCGATTGTCGTATTCGTCGTGCTGATGGGGTTGTTTTACGGATTCGTACACACGCCGGCCAATGAGACGACGGCGTTTCGGTCGTATCTGGCGTTGATCGCTCGCGTGGTGGGGGGGATCATTGGGCTGTTTGGCTACGAGACCTCCGTCACCGAGACGATCGTTCACACGCCGCAGTTTTCGCTTGAGATCGTCCGCGGGTGCGACGCCATCGAGCCGGCGGCGACGTACATCGCCGCCGTGCTCGCTTCACCCGTGGGTGTGTGGCCAAAGCTGCCCGGCATCCTTATCGGCACGGCCGCGATCATGCTCATCAATCTGGTCCGCATCGTGAGCCTCTTCTTCGTCGGCGTGTACTATCCGAGCGCCTTCAACATGATCCATGAAGCAGTCTGGCAGGCCGCGTTCGTCGTCCTGGCGATTGTTTTTTGGGCCGTGTGGGTACAATGGGCCACGCGGCCGGAACGGCAACGCCCCGGCGTCCATGTGTAGCGTCGCCCCTTGTGGGCGGCGCGGATTGGGGTCAAAGGGATGCGCCGGGGACAAGCCCCGACGCTACATTTTGTGGGTACAATGGGCCACGCGGCCGGAACGC
>Ga0326597_10001260_pt1 | contig 41452 bp, 34 predicted proteins | sample RVTome_12_FD_203789 | JGI IMG/M metagenome (GOLD analysis project Ga0326597, IMG submission 203789) | Soil microbial communities from uranium-contaminated site in the Upper Colorado River Basin, Wyoming, United States - RVT100D185 | ecosystem: Environmental > Terrestrial > Soil > Contaminated >... | reverse complement strand
GCCGCGGCGGTCGGCCGCGCGGCGATGATCGGCAGTCCACATCGGGCATCCTCCTCCAAAACGGATGCCACGCACAGAATCACAAACGATTCTTCCGATTCAACAACTTTCCGGAACGGCTCTTAGAGGATGGCCGTCCGCGACCCGCTTCTCAGCGGGTCATCAGCACCGGCAGGTCGGCGTTGGAGAAGATGTAGCTGGTGACGCCGCCGAGCAGCCGTTCGCGCAGCCGGCTGCGGGAATAGGCTCCCATCACCAGGAGGTCGGCCTCCCAGCCATGGGCGCGATCGAGGATTTGCTCGCCGACGCTGCGGTAGTCGGGGGCCTCATCGAGGACCTCGGCCTTGATGTCGTGCAGCCCGAGGTAATGCTTGAGCCGCCCCGGGGTGGGCCCGCGTTTCGCCCCGGTCTCCACATAGAAGATGGAGACCCGGGACGCGGCCTCCAGGAACGGCATCGCCTGGGCGACGGCGCGGCCCGCCTGCTGGCTCTTGTTCCAGCAGATCATGACCTTCTCGCCGAGGGCGGATGCGGCCACATCGGGAACCAGCAGTACCTGGCGCCCGGTGTTGAACAGGGCGGCCTCGGCGATCTCCCGCGACTTGGCGTGGTCCGCCGTGCCCGTCCCCGGGAGGGCGACGATGAGGAGATCGTAAGCGCCGCCGCGCTCGATGATCGCCTGGGTGATGGAGTCCTCGGTAACGTCGAACAACGCCGTGGGCTGACCCACCCCTTCCCGGTCGAGGACCTTCAGCATCTCCTGGAAGGTCTCCCGCACCTCCGCCTCGGCGGCCTCGTCGTTGTCGCGGAGCAGTTCGAAGAATCGCTCGGTCGTCTCGTCCCGCTCATCCCCCATCAGGGTGCCGGCCACAAGGGCCATGGAATCCCGGGCATAGACGGTCTGGATCTCGGAGGCGAATCTCTTGGCGATCGCGAGCGCCGCACGCGCAACGATCTTGTCGCTCGCCGTCCCGGACATCGGTGCAAGGATGCATTTGATGCTCATGCCTCGCCCGCCCGCAACTGTTCGAATATTCACGACCGCGGAAATAGCTTACTCTTTCCGTTCGGCAATACGAAGAAGAATGACGCGGCGCCTCGCCGCGCAAGAGAAAGAGGCTCCGAGCCGGGACCCATCCGTGAGCACCGCGGTTGCACCGCCAGTTCGCACGAACCGAGATACCGGAGGTCCACATGCCCATCGTCCGTCTCATCCACGTCAAGGTCGACCTCGGCCAGACCGCCGAGGCAGAAAAGATCTGGAAGGAAAACTGCGCCCCCCTGATGATCCGGCAGCCGGGCTGCCTGTCCGAGCAGCTGCTCAAGTGCATCGATGCGCCGGGTGAGTACATCTCCTATTCCGAGTGGGACCGCCAGGAGGCCATCGACCGCTACCGCGCGAGCGACGACCACAAGCAGATCCAGTCCCATGCGAGGACCCTTCAGGGGGCCCAGGCGGTGGTGAAACGCTACCAAGCGGTCGGCTGAGGGGACGGCGCCCCGGCCCGAGCGGCCTGCGCTGTCAAAGGCTCCCGCCCTCGCCTATACTGCCGCCGCCATGAAGGACGGGGACCATCCGGACACCGCCTGGTCGGTGTGCCCGCATGACTGCGCGAGCGCCTGCGCGCTCGACATCGAGCTCACCGCGCCGGACCGTATCGGCCGCGTCCGCGGGTCCGAGGCCAATCCCTTTACCGCCGGGGTGGTCTGCGCCAAGGTCGCGCGCTACGCCGAACGCGTCCACCATCCCGACAGGCTGACCCGCCCGCTCCGGCGCAAGGGCGCCAAGTCGCCGACCGCGACCCGCGCCGATTTCGAGGAGATATCCTGGGACGCGGCCCTCGACCTCGTCGCCGAGGGCCTTATCCGCGCAGTGACCAGGCTGGGACCCGAAACCGTCTGGCTCTACAACTATGCGGGAACGATGGGGCTCGTGCAGCGCGACGGCATCCGCCGGCTGCGCAACGTCATGGGATATTCCCGCCAGCACGACACCATCTGCTCCATGGTCATGGACGCGGGCATGAGGGCCGGGATCGGCGGCAAGCTCTCCGTCGATCCGAGGGAGTTCGCGGACAGCGACCTGATCGTCGTCTGGGGCTCGAACCCGGTCTATACCCAGGTCAACCTGATGACCCACATCGCCCGCGCGCGCAAGGAGCGCGGGGCCAGGCTGGTGGTGGTCGATCCCTACCGCACGGCGACCGCGGAACTCGCCGACCAGCACCTGCAGCCGCGCCCGGGCACCGACGCGGCGCTGGCTTGCGCGGTGATGCATGTGCTCTTCCGCGACGGTCACGCCGACCGCGCCTATATGGAACGCTACGCCGACGATCCGGCGGAGCTCGAGGCCCATCTCAGGTCCCGCACGCCGGACTGGGCGGCGGCGATCACCGGAATCGCCGCGGCCGAAATCGAGGACTTCGCCCGCGCCTACGGCACGACCGAGCGGGCCCTGATCCGCATGGGATACGGCTTTTCCCGCTCGCGCAACGGCGCGGCCGGCCTACACGCGGTCAGCTGCCTTCCCGCGGTGCGCGGCGCGTGGCGGCACCGGGGCGGCGGGCTCTATGCCTCGACCAGCGCGAGCTTCCGCCTCGACATGTCGCTGATCCACGGGCCGGAGGCGGGCTCGCGCCGGCTCGACATGTCGCGGCTCGGGCCGATCCTCGACGGCGATAGGGCACCGCTCGACGGCGGCCCGCCGGTCACGGCCATGGTGGTGCAGAGCTGCAACCCCGCCGTGGTCGCGCCCGAATCGGCCCGCGTCCGCCGGGGTCTCATGCGGGACGACCTGTTCCTCGCGGTCCACGAGCAGTTCCTGACCGACACCGCCCGGCTCGCCGACGTCGTCCTGCCGGCGACGACCTTCATCGAGCATGACGACATCTACACCTCCTACGGCCATACCTACCTGCAGATCGGCCCCCGGCTGATCGATCCCCTCGGCGAGGCGCGGAGCAACCACGACATGCTCTCGGCCCTGGCGCGGCGCCTCGGCGCCGAGCACCCCGGCTTCGCCATGACCGCGTGGCAGGTGATCGATGCGACGCTCAAGGCTTCGGGCTATCCCGGCGCCGACGATCTCAGGGCGCGGCGGCTCATCGACACGGCCGCGGATTTCGAGGCGGCGCATTTCCTCGCCGGATTCCCCCACCCGGACGGCCGGTTCCATTTCCATGCGAACTGGGCCGCCATCGGCGCGGATCACGCCGCGCTCCCGGATCTTCCCGATTTCGCGGACATCATCGACGAGGCGAGCGACACCTGTCCCTTCCGCCTGGTGACCGCGCCGTCGCGCAATTACCTCAACTCGAGCTTCACCGAGACCCCGACATCGGCCAAGCGCGAGGCCCGGCCCACGGTGAAGATCAATCCCGAGGATTGCCGGGCGCTCGGGGTCAATGCGGGCGCGAAGGTCCGGATGGGCAACGCCCGGGGCGACCTCGTCATCGAGGTCGAGGCGTTCGAGGGCGTGAAGCCGGGGGTCGTCGTCGTCGAGAGCGTCTGGCCCAACGCCGCCTTCGAGGAAGGCATCGGCATCAATCTGCTGACCAGCTCAGACCCGGCGAGCCCCAATGGCGGGGCGCCCTTCCACGACACCGCGGTCTGGATCAGGCCGGCCTGAGAAACGCGCCGCCGGCGGGGTCGTCGGGCGGGCGGGATTCGTCATCCCGTCCTCCGGCCCGTTCCGGGGCCCGGTCGGGACCGCCGCGACGGGGACGGCGTGGGGTGAACCGCCGTCCCCGGTTTGCCGCGGTCCCGTCGGCCGCGGGGCACCTCACGCATAGGCGGGAGAGCGATCCACCGCCCTCTTCCGCCGCGCGATGAGGCCGAAGGCGACGAGGCCGGAGAGGAACAGCGAGAACGCCGCCGGGATCGGCACCGCCTGGACGAAGGCACCCGATTCCAGGTGGCGCATGGGATCGCCCAGGATGTTGCAATCGGCCGACTCGCAGGTCGATTCCTGGCCCAGGAAGACGCCGACCGTGCCTCCCGCGTTTGTCAGGGCGGCCGCGAACATGGCGGCGACATTGGGCGAGAACGTGAGGTTCGGGAACACGGCCGGAACCAGGCTGAACGCCCCGGCGCTGCCGGCAACCGCCGCCCCGTAGAGGGCGCCGGTGCGCACGGCACCATTGGTGGTGGCGATGAAGATGTCGCTGAAGACGTTGGTGTCCGCGTCGAAGACGAAGGAGCCGGCCGCCGTGCCGCCGTCGTCGAACGCCCAGTTGCCCAGCTCCCAGGTGACCGGGACCGCTTTCGCCGTCCCGCAAAGGACGAGTGAAAGCACAAGCGCGAGGCCGAATGTGGCTGATCTCAAGGTTGTCATGGAAAGGTACCTCCTCGGTAACCGTTGATCGGTCTTGAGGAGGCCATGGTAATTTCGGCAAGCGTTCGCGGCAAAAGTTATCGCTACGAATCAAAGTAAAACCAGAGCCTTCTGTAATAAAGTTGTGACATTTAGATTTGATGGATTTGATGGCATTTAAGTGTTTATCAGATAATTATTTGATCATTAAAATAAAAAACCCCCGGATCGGGGCCGTCCCCCGCCGGTGGGCCAACCGCGGGCCGCAGCCCGCGCGCGAGGTCTAGTGGTGGCCGGCGCCGCGCCTGCAGCGGTTCAGCACGGTTCCCATCCAGTTGTGGCCGCCAAGCAGATCGAGGGCGCGTTCGATATCGGTCTCCTCCGTCTTTCCCTCCTGCACCACCAGGACGGACGCATCGAGACCGGGCAGGACGACCAGGGCATCGTCGCTGTAGAGCAGCGGCGGCATGTCGTAGATCACGAGACGGTCCTGGTTGCGCCCCCGGAGCGCCGCCATCAGCTGCCTCGTCTTGGGCATGGCGAGGATCTCCGAGGAGTTGTTGAGGGAGCCCGCCTGGGGCAGGATGACCAGGCGCTCGATGCCGGGGTCGATCAGGCATTCCTCAAGTTCGCACTCATTGACGAGGTAATCGCTCAACCCGCGTTTGGGGTTGAGGCCGAAGGCCTCATGGATGGCGGGGCGCTTGAGATCGAGGTCCACCAGAAGGACCGACTGGTTCATGTCCAAGGCGATGGAGACGGCGAGATTGGCGGCCATCAGCGTCTTCCCGTCGCCGGCGACGGCGCTGGTCATGCCGAGCGCGCTCCAGCCCTCCTCGAGCATCTTCTGCAGGACCCTGACCCGCAGCACGCGAAAGGCATTGGCCCGCTCGTCGTCTTCCAGGCCGGCGATGACGTTGTTGCGCCTGAGCGTCTCCTCGGAGACGCATTCGCGGCGGGCGGCATCGAACCTGATGATGGGTTGGCTCAGCGAGTCTATGGAGAGCCTGAGCGGGGAGACCCTTTCGACCTCGTTCCGAAGGGCCGCGGCTTCGAGCGCCATTTGATCGAGCGCGGTACTCATCGCAGGTGTCCTTTGGCGGAGGGCGTGATGAACTCGGGTCTTGAGCGATGCATCGAACGTCACCAAACTTCGACTGACTGAAGGCGATCGTAATTTCGCCAACCGCCGGCGGCAAAAGGTATCGATTCGCAGTCGAGTCAAATTCGACGCGCAGGTGGCAGAATTGAGACGAAGCCGATAGCACCCGGCGAAAAAGACACGGGAATGCCACAAGGGAGGAGATGATGAGCGACCTTACCAAGCTGGGGCCCATGGGGTTGAACGCGCTGACCGCGAGCGAGGCGGCGGCGGGTCTCGAGTCGGGGCGCTTCACCTCGGAGGCGCTGGTGCGCGATTGCCTTGCCCGCATCGCGTCCCGCGAGCCCGACGTGCTCGCATGGGATTACCTCGACCCCGATTACGCCATCGAGCAGGCCAGGGCGCTGGACGCGACGCCCCGGCGCGGGCCGCTGCACGGCGTGCCGGTGGGGATCAAGGACATCTTCGACACCGAGGACATGCCCACCGCCCACGGCTTCCCGCCCTATGAAGGGATGAGGAGCGGCCGCGATGCCAACTGCGTCGCGGCGCTGCGCGCCGCCGGAATGGTGATCCTCGGCAAGACCGCGACCACCCAGTTCGCCTGTTCCGTCCCGCGCCGGACCCGCAACCCGCACGATCCCGGCCGAACGCCGGGAGTGTCCTCGAGCGGCTCCGCCGCGGCGGTGGCGGATTTCATGGTGCCGCTCGCCAACGGATCACAGACCGGCGGCTCCGTCATCGGGCCCGCGGCCAACTGCGGCGTCTACGGCTTCAAGGCGAGCCTGGAGGGCATCGACAGGGGCGGCTTCCGGCATTGCAAGCCATCCATCGACACCATCGGCCTGTTCGCGCGCTCGATGGAGGACCTGATCCTGCTGCGCAGCGTCCAGACCGGCGAGAACGCCGCCGCCCCCGTCGAGCGGGAGGCGATGGTCCGGGTCGGCGTGGTGCGTACCGCGGCCTGGGACGAGGCCGAGCCGGCGATGCGGGCGGCGGTGGAACGGACGGCGGATCTGCTCGCGCGCGCGGGCGCCCTCGTCGGCGGTCTCGAACTGCCGGCCCGCTTCACCGAGATCGTCCCCGATTTCTCCATCCAGAACGGCTGGGAGGCGGCCAGGGCGCTCGAGACCGAGATCCGCGATCACCTCGATGCCTTCAACGCGCTCAACCGTGAGCGGGTGGAATTCGTCCGGGGCCTGACCGAGGAGGATTACGCGCGCGCCTGCCGGAACCTGAACGCGGCGCGGGCGGAGATGAACGCCCTGTTCGACGACCGCGACGTGTTCCTCTCCCCCAGTCTGCAAGGCGAGGCGCCGGTCGGGCTCGACAAGGTCCATCCCGGCGTCTTCGCGCGCCTTTGGACCCAGATGCACACCCCGGCCGTCAACCTGCCCCTGTACTCAGGGCCCAACGGCCTGCCCATCTGCTTCCAGGTGATCGGTCCCAAGGGTCGCGACGGGGCGACGCTCGCCTTCGCCGACTGGATCGACAAGCGGCTGCGCGAGGCGCTCGGGTCGGTCCCCGCCGCCGCCTGAGGGCCGGGGGCCGGAGACGGGCTCCTCAGGCGCGGTCCTTGCGGTGGCGTTCGCGGGCGACCGCCTTCAGGTCCTCGGCGACCATCTCCTTGACCAGCGCCTCGAAGGTCACGGTGTGGCGCCAGCCAAGGCGCTCGCGCGCCTTGCTGGGGTCGCCGAGCAGCGTATCGACCTCGGTGGCCCGGAAGTACCTGGGATCGATCTCGACCAGCGTCTTGCCGGTCTTGCCGTCCAGGCCCTTCTCCTGGGTGCCGGCGCCCCGCCATTCGATCTCGCGCCCGGTCTCGGCGAAGGCGCGCTCCACGAAGTCCCGGACCGTGTGGCTTTCGCCGGTCGCCAGGACGAAATCGTCGGCCTGGTCCTGCTGGACGATGCGCCACATGCCGTCGACGAAGTCCCGCGCATGGCCCCAGTCGCGCTTGGCGTCGAGATTGCCGAGGAAGAGCTTTTCCTGGAAGCCAAGCTCGATCGCCGCGACCGCGCGGGTGATCTTGCGGGTGACGAAGGTCTCGCCGCGGACGGGACTTTCGTGGTTGAAGAGGATGCCGTTGGAAGCGTGCATGCCGTAGGCCTCGCGGTAATTGACCGTGGTCCAGAAGGCATACAGCTTGGCGGCACCGTAGGGCGAGCGCGGATAGAAGGGCGTGGCCTCCGTCTGCGGGGTCTCCCGGACCATGCCGTAGAGCTCCGAGGTGGAGGCCTGGTAGAACCGCGTCTTCCGCTCGAGGCGGAGGATGCGCATCGCCTCGAGCAGGCGAAGCGCGCCGAGCGCGTCGGCGTTGGCGGTATATTCCGGGGTCTCGAAGCTGACCTGCACGTGGCTCTGGGCCGCGAGGTTGTAGATCTCGTCGGGTTCGGTCTCCTGGACGATGCGGATGAGGTTGGTCGAATCCGTCATGTCTCCGTAGACCATCGAGAAATCCGGATGATCCTCGTGGGGATCGACGTAGAGATGGTCCACCCGCTGGGTGTTGAACGAGGACGAGCGCCGCTTGACTCCAAAGACCTTATAGCCCTTGGCGAGCAGCAGCTCCGCGAGATAGGAGCCGTCCTGTCCGGTCACGCCGGTGATGAGCGCGCGTTTTTCCATATTCCCCCCGAAGCCTACCGGCGCAGCCTGTCCTCGTTGTCGAGGAACCACTGATAGTACTTTTCGAGCCCCTCTTTCAAATCGGTCGGCGCCGACCATCCGAGCCGGTTGATCCTGCCGACGTCGAGCACCTTGCGCGGCATCCCGTCGGGGCGGCTGGGATCGAAGGCGAGCGCGCCGTCGAACCCCACCGTCTCGGCGATCAGCCGGGCGAACTCGGCGATGGTGATGTCGCGCCCGGTCCCCACGTTGATGTGGGGCTCGTCCGAATAGCTCTTCATCAGGAAGACGCAGGCATCGGCGAGATCGTCGACCCAGAGGAACTCGCGCCGCGGCTCGCCGCTCCCCCAGACCACGACCTCGGGATCGCCGTTGACCTTTGCGGCATGGAAGCGTCCCAGCAGGGCGGCCGGCACGTGGCTGTTCTCGGGATGGAAATTGTCGCCGGGTCCGAACAGGTTGGTCGGCATCGCCGAGATGAAGTCCGCCCCGTATTGCCGGCGGTAGGCCTGGCACAGCTTGATGCCCGCGATCTTGGCGACGGCGTACCATTCGTTGGTGGGCTCGAGCGGCCCCGTCAGCAGGGCCTCTTCGGCGATCGGCTGGGGGGCCTCGCGCGGATAGATGCAGGACGAGCCCAGGAACAGGAGCTTTTCCACCCCCGCCTGATGGGCGGCGCGGATGATGTTCAACTCTATGGCGAGGTTCTCGGCGATGAACTCGGCAGGATAGGCGGAATTGGCGTGGATGCCGCCGACCTTGGCCGCGGCGACGAAGACGGCATCGGGCTCGTTCGCCGCCATCCAGCCTTCCACCTCCGCCTGGCGGCAGAGGTCGAGCGCGTCGCGGCCCGCCACGATCAGCTCGCAATTCTCATGCGCGAGCCGGCGCGCGATGGCGGATCCCACCATGCCGCGGTGTCCGGCGACCCAGATGCGTTTTCCGGAGAGTTCGTAGCCCACGCCGCTCAAGCCTCACGCGGCGCCCCACGGCGCCGATCAGCGCCAACTTGGCCGCATCGGCTCTGAGTTTCAAGGAACATCGAGACGGGATCCGGACTCATCGACCTTCCGACCGCGGCCTTCGCCTTGCCCGCGAAGGCTAGCGCCGATCCGGTGGAGAAAACGTAAACATGCCGGACGGACTTGGCGGCGGCGATCAGGTCCCCGCCCTACTCCGCCGCCCCCGGCAGGGGCCTTTCCTCGCCTTCGCCGACAAGTCGGTGGGCGGCCCGTCTGCGGCCCAGCAGCGTATACGCGGTCGGCACGACGAACAGGGTGAGAAGCGTGCCGAAGGTCATGCCCCCGACGATGACCCAGCCGATCTCCTGGCGGCTTTCGGCGCCGGCGCCGGCGGCCAAGGCAAGCGGGATGGCGCCCGAAACCATGGCGCCCGTGGTCATCAGGATGGGGCGCAGACGCAGCGCCGCCGCCTCGACGACCGCCTCACGGGCCGTCCTCCCCTCGTCCTGCAGCCTGTTCGCGAACTGGACGATCAGGATGCCGTGCTTGCTGATCAGGCCGATCAGCGTCACCAGGCCGACCTGGCTGTAGATGTTGAGCGTCCCTCCGGAGAGGTTGAGTGCAAGCAGGGCCCCGGTCATGGAAAGCGGGACCGTCAGCATGATGATGAGGGGATCGACGAAGCTTTCGAACTGGGCGGAGAGCACGAGGAAGATGAAGCACAGCGCCAGGATGAAGACGAAGATGAGGCTCGTCCCCGCCTCCTTGAATTCGCGGGATTCCCCGGAAAAGTCGTAGCGCGCCGTGTCCGGCAGCACTTTTTTCGCCGCCGCCTCGAGGGCGACGAGGCCGTCGCCGAGCGAGTAGCCGGGGGCGAGGTTCCCCGTGATGGTGGCGGCGCGGAACTGATTGAAACGATTGAGCTCCTTGGGCGCCACGGTCTCGTGTACCCTGACCAGGTTGGAGAGCTGAATCGCCGCACCGTCGCGGCCGCGAACGTAGATGTCGTTGAGGTCGCCCGCCGTGCGCCGGTCGTCGGGCGCCACCTGGACGACGACGTCGTACTGCTCCCCGTTCTGGTTGAACCGGGTCACATTGCGCCCGCCCAGCAGGGTTTCGAGGGTCCGCCCCAGGGTGAGCACGCTGACGCCCGTGTCGGCGACCCTCTCGCGGTCGACTTCCACGTCGATCTGCGGCTTGTTGAGCCGGAGGTCGCTGTCGAGGTTGATCAGCCCCGGAAACTTCTCCGCCTCGGCGAGGAACTTTTCGACATATCCGTCCAGCGTCTCATAGCTTGCGGATGTCTGGATGACGAATTCGATGGGCTTGGAGCGGGCGCTCTGTCCGAAGGAACCGGGATTGTTCGCGAATGCCCGCACGCCCGCGACCCTGGCGAGCTGCGGCTGGACCTCGCGCACGACCTCCATCTGGGTCCGCTCGCGCTGGTCCCAGGGCGTCAGCTGCGAAAACGAGATCAATTCGGTCACGGCGCGCGAGCCGACGATGACGAAGTAGTGCCGGACTTCGGGAATGCGCTTCAGAAGCGCTTCGAATTCCTCGGCATAGCGGGCCGTGAAGGTCACGGTCGAGCCTTCCGGCGCGTGGCCGGCCGTGAACAGGACGCCGCGGTCCTCCACCGGCGCGAGCTCGGATTTCAGTCCGGTCAGGAGAACATAGCTCGACCCCGCAACGAGAGCCGCCACCAGCACCACCAGCGGCCTCACGCGAAGCGTCGCCTCGAGCGCCCCCCGGTAACCCCGGTTGAGGGCGATCAGGCCGCGCTCGAGGAAATTGAACAGCCGGCCGTGCTTCTCATGGCCATGAAGCAGGCGCGAGCACATCATCGGACTCAGCGTCAGAGCGACGAAACCCGACACCAGGACGGAACCGGCCAGGGTCAGGGCGAATTCGGTGAACAGCGTGCCGGTGCGCCCGGGCGAGAACGCCACCGGCACGTAGACCGCGGCGAGCGTCAGGGTCATCGCGATGACGGCGCTGGATATCTCGCGGATTCCGACGATCGCGGCTTTGACGGGCTGCATTCCGTTCTCGACGTGACGGTGGATGTTCTCGAGCACCACGATGGCATCGTCCACCACCAGGCCGATCGCCAGCACCATCGCAAGCAGTGTCAGCGTATTGATCGAGAACCCGAACACCAGCATCAGCGCGAAGGCGCCCACCAACGAAACCGGGATGGTCACGAGCGGGATGATCGTTGCGCGCAGGGTGCGCAGGAAAAAGAATATGACGATCACCACCAGCGCCACGGCTTCGGAAATCGTCGTGTAGACGGCCTTGATCGACTCATCGATGAACACCGATTTGTCGTAGGCGATCTTCGCGTTCATGCCTTGGGGCAGGTCGCGGGTCAGCCCCGGCAGAACCTTCTGCATCGCGATCGAGACGTCGAGCGGGTTGGCGGTCGCCTGCTTGACGATGCCGAGGATGACCGCGTTGTCGCCGTTGAATCGGGTGACGCGGCGTTCGTCCTGCGGCCCGACCTCGACACGGGCCAGATCGCGCATACGCACCGGAAATCCGTCCACATCCTTGACGACGATGCGTTCGAACTGTTCCGGGGTCACCAGGCCGGTCCGCGAAAGCACGGTGAATTCGCGGTCGAGGCTCTCGATACGGCCCGACGGCACCTCGACGTTCTGCTGTCGGAGCGCGTCCTCGACATCCTGCGTGGTGAGCCGGTAGGCGGCAAGGCGCGCACGCTCGAGCCAGATGCGCATGGCGTAGCGGCGCTCGCCGAAGATGCGCACCTCGGCCACGCCCGGCAGGTTCTGCAACCGGTCCCGGACGTAGCGGTCGGCGTAATCGGAAATCTGGATCGGCGTATGCCGGTCGCTGGTAAAGGCAAGGTAGATGATCGACTGGGCGTCGGCCTCCACCTTCGCGATCACCGGCTCCTCGACCTCGTCGGGCAGCCGGCCGCGCACCCGCGACACCCGGTCGCGGACGTCGCTTGCGGAGACATCGGGATCGACGCCGAGGCGGAAGCGGACCGTGATCCGGCTCTCCTCCGGCTTGCTGCTCGACGTCATGGTCTCGATGCCCTCGATCCCGGCGATCGAGCCTTCGAGGACTTGCGTCACCTGGGTTTCGATGATCTGCGCGCTGGCGCCGGGGTAGTTGGTCCGGACCGAGACGATGGGCTCGTCGATGTTGGGATATTCCCGGACCGTCAGCTGCAGGTAGGAGACCAGGCCGACCAGGATGACGATGAGGCTCATGACGGTGGCGAATACCGGCCGCCGTATGAAGAATTCGAAAATTCCCATTTCAGCCCGCCGCGCGCGGCTTCGTGACTTCTACGAGTGCGCCGTCGCGAATCTTCTGGTGCCCGGCCGTGACGACCACGGCCCCCCGCTCGAGACCGCGGGTCACCTCGGCCTGCCCCGGCCGCCGCTGGCCGAGCTCGATCTCCGTCAGCACGGCGCGGCCCTTCACGACCCGATAGACATAGCGCTTGCGGTCCCGGGCGAAGATCGCCGATTCCGGCACCAGCACCGAGTTGGCCCGACGTTCGACGACGATCTGGACGCGTGCGAAAAGACCTGGGGCCAGGACCCCGCTGGGGTTCGCGATCTGGGCACGCACCCGGACCGCGCGGCCGGTCGCGTCGACGATGGGATCTATGGCGTAGATCGCGCCGTCGAACGTCCTACCCGGCACGGCGTCCACGGTGACGCGGATCGGCTGACCGGCGCGCAGGCTGGTCAGCGCCAGCTCCGGAACGCGGAAATCGACCTTGATCGGATCGATGTCCGCGAGTTCGACCAGGCGGTCGCCGGGCCTGACATAGGCGCCGGCGCTCACGGCGCGCAGTCCAACGACGCCGGAAAACGGTGCGGTGATGGAGGCCTTCTCCAGGCGGGCCCGGGCCAGCTCCACGTTCGCCTGGGCGGCCTGGTGCGCGGCGATCCCCTCGTCGCGCGCACGCAGGGTCCCGGTTCCCTGGCGGGCAAGCGTCACGGCCCTGTGGCGGTTGGCCGAGGCCAGCGTCAGGTCGGATTCCGCTTTTCTCAGCTCGGCACGCAGAATGGTCGAATCCAGCTCGACGAGGACATCGCCCGCCGCGACCTGATCACTTTCCTTGAAACGGATCCGTTCGACCCGACCGGCGATCTCCGAGGAGATGACGACCGCCTCGTTGGGCCGCAAACTGCCGACTGCCCGTATATCGTCGATCACGGTGTCGATGGCGACAGGTTGCGCCTCGACGACCGTGGCCTTCTCCACGGCCGGTCTCGCCGCCTGAGCATCCGGCATGGCCGGCGTTCCCGCGCGCGATACGAGAAAATAATACGCGCCCCCGCCCGCCATCACGGCGATCGCCAGCGTCACAAAGAACGATTTTCTGCCCATTGACAAATCCCGCCATTTCGACCATTCCTAGACTGGACCGTATAGTCTATTTTTATGCTAACAAGAAAGCGAGGTCAATTTGACTGCAACCGCGAAGAAAACCCCGGTCCCCCTTACCGAACGCAAACACGAGGCAATCCAGCAGGCGGGCACCAACGTCTTCATGCTTCATGGGTACGCCTCCGCCACCATGGCCATGATCGCCGCGGAAGCGGGGGTCTCCAAGCAGACGGTCTACAATCACTTCGAGAGCAAGGAGGGGCTCTTCAAGGCGATCATCGAGGAGCTCACCGCCAAGCTGATGGCGCCGCTGGTGGTGCGCGAGGCGACACTGTCCACGCCTGAGCAGATCCTCCTCGCGCTGGCGCGCGATTTCTTCGCACTGATGCTGCGTCCGTCGTCCCTCGCCCTCTATCGCCTGATCGTGTCCGAATCGGCCCGGTTCCCCGAACTGGGCGAAGAGATCTACGCGGTCGGGGCGGGCCGCATGCTCGCCATGCTTTCGGACTACCTGAGACGGGAGACGCGCGCTGGCCGCCTATCGGTTCCCGAGCCCGAGCTGGCCGCGGAAAATTTCATTGGCATGCTGACCGGACGCGTACAGCTTCGCGCCTTGCTTGGCGTATCGCCCAGGCCCGATGAGACGGACCTCGGGCGCCGGGCGGAGCATGCGGTCAAGTGTTTCCTCGCCATACACGCGCCGCGCCGCCCGCAAGCCACTGCGCCGGCCGGGTGAGGAGGCCGCGGTGACCCGGGGCCGCCCCTTGGGACGGCGGCGGGCGGCCTCGAAGGACGCGACCGGCGGCTAAAGCTCGGCAAGGGCCTTTCGCGCGTCTTCCACACCGGTATATTTCGGGTCGCCCACCGTCGCCTTCCTGAGCTGTTCCTTGGCCCGGTCCTTCTGCTTGGCGGCTAGGTAGGCCATGCCCAGGTGATAGTGGATCGCGGGGACCGTCTGCCCGGAATTCGCCGCCCGCTCGAGGATCGCGATCGCGTCCTTCTCGTTCCCCAGCCGGTAGTGGACCCAGCCCAGGGTATCGAGGAACAGGGGGCTTTGCGAGGTTTGGAAGCGGTTGGCGAGGCGCAGCGCCTCATTGAGCGCCTCCTTGTCCTTGTAACGGTGATCGGCGATCAGGGCCGCCAAGTTGTTCGCCGCGGCATCGACATTGGCGTTCCGGGCGAGGATCCGGCGATAGAGCTCCATGGCCCCGCCGGGGTCCCCCGCCAGCTGGTGGGCGAGCGCCATCTCGAACATCAGGACCTCGCTGTCGGGGTCTGCCCTCAGGGCGGTCTCGTAGGCGGCGATCGCCTCCGCGTGGTGACCGGTCCGGGCCAGGGCGCGGCCGTACTTGCGGTAGGTCGCGGCGGGGGCTCCCTTGAGGCGGGCGGACGTCGCGAAGTGGCCTTCGGCCCTCTTGAGGTCGCCCTCCATCACGGACATCTCGCCGAGGAACTCATAGGCAAGGCCGTTATCGGCGTGCTTGGCGACGAATGCCTCGAGATAGGCGATGCCCTGCTTCATCTGTTTGGCGGCAACGAAGCTGCGGGCGAGGGCGGCAAGCACGCGCTCCGATTTGGGGTCGTCTTCGAGCGCCGCACGGAGCTCGCTGACCGCTTCGGAGTGGCGTCCCTGTCCGAAGTAGACCAGGCCCAGAAGCCGGCGCGAGACTGCGGCGGGGGCGCCTGAGGCCAGGACCTCCCTGGCGATCCTCTCCGCCTCGCCGAAATCGTGCTGGGCCAAGGCGATCTCCGCCTTGGTGCCGAGCGCCTGAATGTGGTTGGGCTTCTGCACGAGGATCTCGGCGAGAAGCGCATTGGCGTCATCGTAATCCCGTCCTCGCGCCATGAGCTGGGCCAGTTGCAGCCGCGCCTCGACGTCCTTGCGATCGACGCGGACGAGCTTCTGCAGGGTCTCCCTCGCCAGCTGCTGATTGCCGGCGCGGATATGGGCCACGGCAAGAAGCTTCATGGCCCGCGTGGAATTGGGGTCGTCGCGCAGGACAAGGCGCAGATCGGTGATGGCCTTGAGGAAGTTGCGCTCCTCCACCGAGCGGCCGGCGCGCAGAAGCAGCCCGTTCGCGTTGCCGGGATCCCCCTTGAGCAGCTTTTCGAGCTCCCCGTCCGCCGTCTTCTTGTCCCCTTCGCGGAGCTTCAGCCGGATCAGGGCCGTGCGGGCGGCGACCCCGGAGCGGCCGGCTTCATCGAGCCCGATGACCTTGCGGTATACCGCCTCCGCCTCCTTGGGTTCCTTCTGCTTTTCATGGAAGGCGGCGAGGCCGAGCAGCAGGATCTGGTTCTCGGGCTCCTTGCCGACGAACCCGACCAACGCCTGCTTGGCAGCCGCCGCGCTGCGGGAGACGGCCAGGAAATCTACCAGCAGCAGCTTGGCCTTCGCATCCTTCGGCATCGCCTGGATCGCCTCGCGCAGCACGCCCTCGGCCTCTTCGACCCGCTTCTGCCCCGCGAGCAGCCGGGCGAGGGCGGCCCGGAAGCCGAGGACCTCCGGCCGCAGCCCGATCAGCTCCTTGTAGACCGCCTCCGCCTCGGCGAACTGCTTCAGCTTGACGTGGAGGTTGATCTTGAGCAGCCGAAGGCTGGTATCCGCCTTGTTCAGGGCGATGACCCCATCGATGCGCTTGACCGCATCCTCCAGGCGGCCCCTGCGGGTCAGGACGGCGGCGACGACGGACACCGCCTCGGCACTGGCGGGGGCCGCCTTGAGCGCGGCCTCGGCCTCGGCCATGGCCTTGTCGAGGTCGCCCGCCTTCATCGCGATGGCGCCGTTGAGCGCCCGGGCAGAGGCGTTGGCGGGCTCCGCCGCAAGGATCATCTTGACCTTCGCAAGCGCCCGGCCGCTCTGGCCCGCCACGAACAGGAGGCGCGCCAATTCCAGCTGCGCGGCAAGATGGTCGGGCTTTTCCGTGACCAGCTTCTCGAAGCCGGCGAACGCCGCGCGCAGGTTCCCGGTCCTCTGCTCGATCTGTGCGAGGTAGAAGCGCGATTCGAAGCCTTTGGGATTGATCTGGAGCGCGTTGCGGAACTCGAGCCGGGCCTTGACGTAGTTGCCCTCCTCATAGAGCGCCTTGCCGCGCGCCATATAGGCCTTCTCACGCTCCTTGGGACCGTCGCACGCGATCAGGCCGACAACGAGCGCTGCCACCACAATGATTCGCAAACTCCGGAGCTTCGCCATCATCATCTCGTTCCCGTTTCCACACATTGAGCCCCGCAAAGAGCTTCCAAAACCTTTCTAGCGCCGGCGCCGGACACTCCGCCCGCGCTCATCCCCCCAAGATCACCGTCTTTCCCGCCACCACGATCAGAGACAAGAAAGTTGACGCTTTCAAGGCCCGGTGCTTGTGAGGGTAGGTCGAAATCACGATTTCGCAGGCGTAAACCAAGATCCCGGCCCGCAAGGTCTGCCCCGCCAGGGGGAAATTCGCCAGGAATTCGCTCGAGAAACTGGGGATGGCGAGGGCGATCACCAGGATCAGGAAATCCTGGGGCGTCAGCTGAAAATGGTTCAGCCGGCTCAGGACGATGACGAAGACCGCGCAGGCCACGAGCGTGAGAAGGTAGGCGTTTACGGTGAAGTAGACCCAATAGTGCTCCCTGAACAGGGAGGTGGAAAGGTAGATCGTCATCAGCGCCACGGAATAGACGCCGAGCCTCGAGAACAGGAGCGCCCAGCGCTTCATGAAGAGAAAGGCGAACAGCAGCGCGGCGGCCCCCCCGAAGCCGAGGATGGCGAAGTCGCGGGAGGCCGGGAGCGAGAACAGGGCGATGGCGAGAAACAGCGCGGCCAGGGAATATTCGAGGTAGCGGTCGACGACCGAGGCCAGGGCGTCGGCCCGGCTGGACACATACTCGCGCCAACCGACGAAGTCCCGCTCGACCCGGCCGTTCGGGTTGTGGACCTGGACCCCCGCCCGTTTCGCGAGGAAGACCGCCCCCAGGATGAAGCCGCAAAAGCCGAGGAACGCCCCGCTGACGACGAGGTCGGATTGGTATTTCAGGGCGAAGGCGGTAGCCACCATGATGGCCTGAATCAGGTACAGCATGGCGACGGCTTCGTAGTGCCGGAAACCCAGCGCCAGCAGCTGGTGATGGAGATGCTGGCGGTCGGCCCTGAACGGTGATTTTCCCTGCTTGATGCGCAGGAACATCACCATCAGGGTGTCGAGGACGGGCAGCCCCAGGATGAGGAGCGTGAGCGCCGGATTGAGCGCCGTGTGGGCGCCCTCCACCAGCAGGATGGTGAGAACCGCGGCGATGAAGCCGAGGAGTTGGCTTCCCGAATCCCCCATGAACACGGTCGCCGGATGGGTGTTGAAGCGCAGGAACCCGAGCACGCCGCCGATCGCCGCCAGGGCGATGAGGACGATGAAGCTGCTGTCCGCGAGATAGGCCAGCGCGGCGATGGCGCCGAAGGTCAGGAAGATGCAGCCGCCGGCCAGGCCGTCCAGGCCGTCGAACAGGTTGGTGGCGTTGGTGACGCCCACCAGGGCGATGAAGGTCAGCGGGTAGCTGACCCAAAGGGAGACGGGGTCGAGGCCGCAGAACGGGACATGGCGGATCAGGAGGCCGTGGGACATCACGAGGCCGATGGCCACGGTCTGGAAGCCGAGCTTCCAGACGTAACTGAGCCGCTTGATATCGTCCAGGATGCCGCCGAGGAGGACGATCAGGGAAGCGGCGAGGAAGGCGAGCACGAACGGGGTGAGGCTGGTCCAGATCAGGATCGGCGCCAGCACCCCGAGGCCGATGGCGAGGCCGCCGACCCTCGGGATGGGGACCTCGTGGACGTTCCTGTGGTTGGGGATGTCGAGGAGCAGGCTTGCGCCGGCGGCACGAATCAAGGGCGGCAGCGCAACGATGGTAGCGAACAGGCCGACGATGAAGGCGAAACCCTGGTGCGCCCGGGGGATGTGTTCGAACAGGGCCTGGTCCATGATCGCAGTGCGCCTTCCTCAACGGCCGCCGGCGCCGGACATGCCGCGCCGACCGAAGACCGTCGGCTCCTCAGCCGGGGATGTGTCTTTCCAGCTTCGCATAAACCAGTCTGAGAAAAGCCGAAAGCCTCGCATCGGCCGCCGCCACGTCGTTCCCTTCGATCGACGTCACCAAGCGGACCAGGGCGCCGTCGGTGCGGTTGCGGGTCAGGGCGTCCCAGAAGATGTACCACTTCACGAGATACTCGTTGGTGAGCTCGCGGCCGCGCTGGGGAAACCAGTAATAGACGAGATGCCGCTCGGCGCCCTTGGCGATCACCGCCCGGTTCACGGCAAGCGGCCGCCCGGGCCCGCGGACGTCGGCCACGGCGTGGGTCCTGAGGCCGATGATCTCCCAGCCGTCCCCCGGGATGCAGGAATCCGGGGAGTGGACCGACTGGCCCTTGCGCTGGGAGTCGTAGAAGGCGACGTAGAAGTTCACCGGGTGCCGGTCGGACTTGCGGGCGTAATTGGCGATCAGGTAGTCATCGACCTGGAGCGAGCGCACGATCTCCTCGGGCAGGCCCGACTTCTCCCCGCGCCAGTCCCGGATCTGCAGCGGAAATCCGAAGAAGGCCTCGCGGCTGACCTGTGCCTCGGCCCGCTTGACGATGAACGCCGAGCCGAAGGCGGCCGCGACCAGCAGGGCGAGCACCGCGACCGACGGCGCGATCCCGGCAAGCGCGCCCCTCGCGCCGTCTCCCGGCGGCCCGATGCGCGGCCCGATGCGTGGCCCGATTCGCGGCAGTTCCAGCCGGAAGAAGGCCGAGAGCCGCCCCTTGCGGCCGGTCAGGCGGATCAGCAGCCAGGTTTCCAGGAACAGGATGGCGACGCAGGCCATGAAGATCACCCAGCCCTCGAAATCGTGGAGGAAGCCCATGGCCTGCTCGATCCCGTAGTATTCGACCAGCACCCCGATGACGCCGATGCGGAGCGAATTCATCAGCACGGTGATGGGAAGGGTGGACAGGAACAGGACCGCCTTCTGCCACACCGGGCCGCGATAGAGATAGGCGACGAGGAAGCCGAAGCTCATGAGCGGGAACAGGTAGCGCAGGCCGCTGCAGGCTTCCGCCACCTGGAGCTTGTAGACGCCGAGATCGATGACGTTGCCTTCCAGCAGGACGCTGATCCCGGCCAGCTTGATCACCGCGACCCCGAGCTGCGAGGAGATCAGCTGAAGCTTGGTCGAGAGCCCGGCATACAGGAACTGCGGCAGCGGGATCATGAAGGCGAGGTAGACGAGCGGCACCCAGAGACGGCCGAGCGCGCGCCAGCCCAGCACGGCGATGACGACCCCCGTCAGCGTGATCAGGAAGGCGTACTGGATGACGACGTAGAGGGTGCCGAGCTCGCCCATGAGGTAGACGCAGAGCCCGAGGGCCACCACCGCGGCCCCCGCCCAGGCGCCGGACGCGTCCTTGCGCCGGGCGATCTCCGGCCAGCTCTGCCAGGCCATCAGGGCGGCGAGGACGGGGATCAGGTAGCCGTGGCTGTATTCGTCGCTCTGCCAGGCGGCCACCATATGGGCGAGGCCGTCCCAGAAAATATAGGCGAGCGCGGCGCCGGCGAGGAGGACGACGGCGGCCATGACCGGAACCCTGTTGGCCGGGGCGCGCAGGCCGGTGACGGATTTTGCGCTTTTCGCCGGTTGAGACACGCGTGAGAGCCTTCCCGTGAACGATCGGAACCTGCCCGCCGATGGTCAGTATACCGCATGGGGAGGGCGCCTGTTGTGTTTGAAAATAATGACAATTCGGCACCCATTGGTTAACGGCGGCCCGCCGCGCGGGATTCAGAGGGTCGCATCGATCACCTTGCGCCATTCTTCGAGCGCCCGGGCCTTGGCGAACTCGGTCTCCGCGAGCATGCGCGCGCGCGCGCCGAGCGCGGCCGCGGCGTGCGAATCGGCGGCGAGATCCCGGATCCTGCCGGCAAGCCCCGCCGCGTCGCCCGGCGCGACCGTGAAGCCGCACTGCGCGCGGGCGAGGATCGCCGGGATCTCGCCCCCGGGATCGCCGATGTAGAGGGTCGGGCGGCCGACGGCGGCGACGCCGTAGAACTTGGACGGCACGATCAGCCCCTCCAGCGCCGGCTTGAGCGAGATCAGGTGGACGTCGGCGGCCGAGAGGCTGCGGGAAAGCGCCTCGCGCGGCTGGTAGGGCTTGAAGGCGACGTTGGCGAGGCCGCGGCGCGCGGCCTCCCGCTCGAGATAGGCGAGCCCCGCGCCGGCGCCGATGAACAGGAACCGGATGGCGGGCTCGTGCTTGAGGATCTCCGCCGCGCCGATGATGGTTTCGAACTCGTGCGCCCGGCCCATGTTGCCGGAATAGCCGATGACGAAGGCGCCGTCGAGACCCCATTGGGCGCGGAGCGGGTTCGCCTCCCTCGGCACCGGGGCGAGGGCGCCCTCATCGGCCCAGTTGGGGATGACGGCGATGGTCTCGCCCGGTATGCCGAGCGCCCGGAGCCGGGCCGCCATGCGATCGCCCAGCACGACGTTGCGCTTGGCGATCCGGAGCGAGCGGTTCCGCAAGGCCCGGAGCAAAGGTGCCAGCGGCGCCACGGCTCGGACGCCGAGCGCGGTCGCGACCTCCGGGAACAGGTCCTGGATCCAGTTGACCAGCGCGGCGCCGCGGATGCGCGCGGCCAGGGCCGCGACCACGGAGATGAGCGGCGGATCGGTCTCGGCGACGACCAGGTCGCCCGCGCGCAAGCGCCGGATCAGTGAGGCGCCGGCGGCGAGGTAGAAGGTCAGGTAATCGACGGCCCGGCCCGCGAGGTTGGCGCGCCCGAAGCGCGTGGTGGCGACGCGGCGCACGGCGGCGCCCCCGATCGTCTCGAACGGCGCCAGCACCCGGGAGGGATCGCCGTAATCCTGGCGCCCGGTGATCACCTCCACCCGGTATCCCCCGCGGGCGAGATCGAAGACCAGATCACCGAGCAGCTGGCTGGTCGCGGACAGATCCGGATGGAAATAGCGGTTGACGAAGAAGAGGGTGGGTGTGTCCGTCATCCGCCGCCGCCCGGGGCCGGCCGGATGCGCCGCTCGCGCACCTTTTCCGCCGGGTTGCCGCGGTAGACCCCGCCCGGCTCGGCATCGCGGCTGAGCACGCTGCCCGCGGTGAGCACGGCGGCCGCCCCCACCGTGACGCCGGGGCAGACGAGCGCCCGGGCGCCGATCCAGGCGCCGTCCTCCACCGCGATCGGCTTGACGATCAGGGCGAAGGCGGGGTCGGTGTAATCGTGGCTGCCGGTGACGAGGTAGGCGCCCTGGGAGATGCAGACGTGGGAGCCGAGCGCAATCGGCGCCAGGTTGTCGAGCCAGGCGCCCTCGCCGATCCAGACGTGGTCGCCCGCGGCGAGGCGCCAGGGCTGCTTGATGTTGACCCGGGGCTTGATCACGACGCCGGCGCCGAGCGCGGCCCCGAAGGCGCGCAGCAGCGCGCATTTGAAGCGCGAGCCCAGGTGCAGCCAGGAGGCGAAGAAGACCGCGTTGACGAGATACCAGAGCGCCCGGCGGACGAGCCCGGCCCCGGGGTCGTAATCGCGGTTGTCGTAGGCGGAGAGGTCGGCCATCCTCAGGGCCCCCCGCCGCGCCCGGCACGGCGCCGGCGCCGCTGCTCGTACAGCTTCGCGTCCACGAGGAAACGGTACCAGAAGCCCTGGAGGAAATGGAAAATCAAGCCTTCCCGGCCGTCGAGGAAACCGCCGCGCAGGACATAGCGGTAGAGGAAATAGAGGAAGGCGCGCAGGAACAGCGGCGCGCGCGCATAGACGGTGGTCTTCATCCAGCGCCGCGCCCGGGTCTGGCTGTCCGCGACCGCACCGGCCGCGCCGCCCCCGCCGGCCGCCCCGCCCTCGGCCGCGAGGAGGTCCAGCACCTCGCGGCTGGCGTAGCCGTTGTGCTTCGCGGTCCAGAAGGTGAGGTCCTTGGCGTTGCGGTCGATGATGTCCTCAGGGATGCGAATGGCGCGGCCGCCGTCGAGCACGATGTGTTCGTCCATCCAGAGCGCCTCGCACCGCCCCCGCCCGCGGCGGAAGACGCGGAGCAGCCAGGTCGGATAATAGCCCCCGTGGCGGATCCACCGCCCCATGAAATGGACCTGGCGGCGGACCAGGATGCCGGCGACATCGGGCGGCAGGCCGGGCAGTGTCTCCTTCAGGGCGGCGGCGAGGCCGGGGGTGACCTCCTCGTCGGCATCGAGGCGCATGATCCAGCCGGTCTCGAAGGGGATGGACTCGAGGCCCCAGTTGAACTGCTCGGCATGGGTGGTCCAGGGATGGGCGAGCACGGTGGCGCCGAGGCCGCGGGCGATTTCCACCGTGCGGTCGGTGCTGCCGGAATCGACGAGGAAGATATTTTCGGAGACCGCGCGCGCCGAGGTTATACATTTGGCAATGTTGGCTTCCTCATCATGGGTGAGGATGAGGATGGAGATCTGATCCATTCACGCCTTCAGAAGCTGTTGCCGCGTCCGGGAGCATCGCCATTGCGCGGCCGGAGGGCGCAGATTGCCGGTACCCTATTAACCGCGAAACCCTGGAAAACGCGTTAAGAATTCGTCCATGGCGACGACCCTTTTCCTTCGGAGGTAGCCAAATGCACGAAACCCAATCTTCGTCATTGGCCGCCGTTTGTAACGGTAATGGAACGCGTCCTTTAGCCCTTTCCAAACCGACAAAATAACGGTTACGCGCTGACCTTTTTCCCTCGGAACGATCAAATCGCGGCCCACCTGGGCAATTAGTCGCACAATCTCCACTGGCCAATACAACAGTGGAACATCCCAATATATATAAAGAATAATATTTCTGTGAATGTTAATGTTTTTCGTTCTCGTGGCACGATTATTCTGATTTAAGTAGTGGTGGATAGGGTTTTCCGGAATTACCCTCACCAGGTACCCATGATTTATTAATTTTCTGCAGAAGTTTCCTTCCTCGCCCCAATGGAATAATTCTTCGTCGCAGCCGCCCAGCTCGAGAAATAGATTTCTTCTAATTAACGCGCCAGTTCCAATAAACCTACTAGTCAACCAGACCCCATCGGCAACCGGGGCAATCGGCGGGAATTGTTTGAATTCACCATCAATTAGATTGAAAACGGGTAGAGCCAGGGCACCGATCCGGGGATCATCTATTTTCGTCAGCGCTTGTTGGATCGTTGTAGAAGAAGTGAATACCGCGTCATCATCCAACCATACGACATAGGGCGCTGACGCCAACCGCATCCCCTCATTACGTCGAACTACCACCCCCCGACAGGAACAATGACGTTTCAACCTTGCATGCGGGAAACGCTCTTGGACCATATCGGATGTTCCGTCAGTGGAACCATCGTCGATCACCAGCACCTCGATCTTCCCTTGCAATAAGAATGCGCTCTCAAGGGTTCGCGCGAGATCGGACTTTCTATTGTGAGTAGTGATTAGGACAGTTGCATCAAAGGCCATAAAGTGAGGCTCCACACCCTTAAAAGGAGTGATCAATTTGCAAGAAAAGAGTATGACGACATTCAATCTTATAAACTAAGAATACAGTGATGCGCATAGTGCACCTCGTTCATCGATTGGCAAATCCGTCGGCCGGGCCATCCTATTCAATTCGGGAACTGGCGGCAGCGTTAGCTGCTCGCGGACACGATGTGACGGTAATGGCGCTACACCCGGGGCCGGAATACTGGCCGGACACAGCCGAGCTCAGGCTGTATCACGCGCGGCTTGATGGTCCGCTAGGCTTCTCGTGGCAAATGGTGCGGGATCTCCGGCAACTTGCCAAGAAGCCTCTAATAATACATGGCCACGGTCTGTGGAGCCTAACTAACCTATTTAATCTCGCGCTGCCGGCCTCACGAGAAGCGAAGGTGGTTATCTCCCCACATGGAATGCTTTCCAACTACTCGTTCGCCACGAAGCGACCATCGCGATTATTGTTTTGGTACTACTTGCAGCGTCCGGCGTTGCGGCGCGTTGATTGTTTTCATGCGACCTCCGCGCAGGAGTGTGCGGATATCCGAGCCATTGGAGTCAGGACACCCGTTAGCGTAATCCCGAACGGTATAGACATTCCAGAAATCGGACATCCGACAATCAACAGACAGCGCCAACTCTTATATCTTGGGCGCTTTCACCCAGTGAAGGGGCTGGAGCTTTTATTGTCAGCGTGGCACCAGCTAGAACAAGCTTTCCCAGACTGGAGGCTAATCATTGCCGGCCCCTGCGAAAATGCTTACGGAACCAAGATCAAGGCCATGGCAAGAGAGCTTGGGTGCCGGAGAGTGGAGTTCCCTGGAGCGGTATTTGGGGAAACGAAGCAATCGGCCTACGCCTCAGCAGATCTCTTCATATTGCCGAGTCACTCTGAAAGTTTCGGGCTTGTGGTGGCAGAAGCCCTCGCTCGCCGCGTGCCAGTCATAACCACGCTTGACACGCCTTGGCATGGGCTCAAGAAGCACGGTTGCGGCTGGTGTGTCGAGTCAACGGAAGCTACGATCCTCGAAACTTTACGAATCGCCATGGCCAAAAATCCTGCAGAACTGAGCAAGATGGGCGTTCGCGGCAGAGATTGGATGGAGCAAGAGTATTCGTGGGCTAGAGTCACGGACATGACCGTGACAACCTATCAATGGCTTTTCCAGCGTGGCGTAATTCCAAAATTTATAAACGAAAAATAATCGCACAATTTATATTTATACTCTTAAAATATATGATGCGTGGGATAATATTTTATGGCACTTAATGGGATGGGAATTGGGATCACAACAAATTGATCTGTGATGCAACATTCTAGGCGGATCTTTTGCCGGAACTCAGCGGCATTTTGTGTATCAACTATTTCGGCGTATTCATTTGGGTCGCCTGGTTTCGGTGCGCAACCAAGCCAACGTGCGTTCAAATTGTTAAATGGGGTTCAACTCAAGAGCCAGCCAGATCTTTCGACCTTTGGACTTGAGCCAGTCAACATCATTTACGAACAATTCTTGTCCAAGCGCGGAGGACCGCTCAACGAACGCTGGCCCAATCCGGAATTAATGCGTGTTATTGGAGAGCGTGCGGCAAAAAAGGGGTTAATTACAGTTCTGGATGTCGAATCTTGGTATAGATATCCATTACCTCAACGTATTGAGCGCTACGTATACCTGTTGAACGCATTCCGAGCGGGTTATGGAAGCGGTCCACTTGGATATTATGGTGTCGCACCCGGCTGGGCATACAAAGCTGTAATCGCGGGAAGAAATTCTGAAGAATATAAGAACTGGAAGAAACGGAACCACCTGTTTAATCCAATTATTGAACTCGTAGATTTCCTAAGCCCAGAACTCTACACATACACCTCAAACGCGAAATTGTGGCAAGCATTTGCCCAAGAAACGGTACTTGAATGTAAGCGACTAGCTAAAGACAAGCCGGTGTACCCTTTCTTAATGCCAAGATATCACCCTTTTGCAGGTCCGTTGAATAACACGCCTATCCCTGCCAAGTATTGGCGACTACAACTTGACACCCTTAAAGAGGTATCGGATGGTCTCGTTATCTGGACTGGACCAAGTCTCAATTGGGATTCTAATGCCCCTTGGTGGCAACAAACGGTCGAGTTCATAAGAGACAGTTTTTGATGACAAACGTGCCGAAATCTGGTGCGCCCGCTGCACGGGAAACTCTGGTTGGCTCAAACGAGAAAACGCCTCGTCCCCACGCTTCAAATTCCTCGGATTTTTTGCGGTTCGACATTCGTTTTGCCATAGTGCAATCAGCAACAATTGCTGTCTGCGCCGTTCACCCTTATGCACCAGCCGCAATTATTGCCGCTTGTGGGGTTGCAATCCTTGTAAGCCCATACCGAGCGCTTCAGGCGTTAGCACTGCTGGCCGTTGTGAGGTATCTCAACCCGACGTTAGTCCAAGAGGACTCTGCTGTTACGGTGCTTAATTTTCTCGTCTTCGTGGCAGCAGGGATTCGCTACGGCCCAAGCTTAATTTTCCAGCTTCCCCCCACCGGCGTGCCCCTACTCTGCTTTGTCATCTTCACGCTTATCGCGGCACCGATCGCAAGCCCACTCCCCACCGTGTCAATTATGAAAGTCCTGTATTTTGCTATCGGCGGATTTGTTTTGCTTTCCGCCGCAGCCAGTATCAGCACCGAAGAAAGAGCAAGAATATCCGTCTGGTATTTCAACCTAGTAATTGTGGTGGTAATTCTTTCGGCTCCACTGGTCCTCATTCCAGACATCGGTTTCCTTGGGAACAACGGCGGTTTTCGAGGCATCTTACAGCACTCTCAGGGCTTTGGCGTATTTCTCTCCCCGTTATGTAGTGCCATCATGATCGCTTTTCTTTTCTCGTCTGGACGAAGTCTGAGTCTCGGCACTGTCCTATTGGCACTGGTATTACTCATTATCCTCAGCCAGACGCGCACCGCGGCTCTCGCTGTCGCCCTTTCCGTGGTCCTCGTCTCCCTCCTCCTGATGTTTCGTAGGAATCGCTCAGGCCAGCGCAGTCACAGGCCCCGCGCTATTATTATCGGGATAACACTTCTCCTCGCGGCAGTAGGGCTAACTGCTATCGTGCCTCAGGTAAGAGACGCTGTTGTCGATTTCACGTTGAAACGCGGGGAGGGGACAGTGAAGGAAGCTTTAGTCAGGGGCCGGATGTATGGAGCCGCCGGGCAGTTAGACAACTTCCTCGCCAGCCCCGCCATCGGCCATGGCTTCGGCGTGAGCCCCTTCGCGGAAGCAAACACGAAGGTCGTGAAGTTCTACGGGATCCCCATCTCCGCCCCGGTGGAGAAAGGCTTCTTACCCACCGCGATCCTGGAAGAGGTGGGCTTGATCGGGGCCGCCCTGTTCCTCTGGTGGCTCGCCGCCGCAACCAGGCTGGTCGCCAAGGGTCAGACGGGAATCTTCGAAGCGCTGTTCGCCGCTGCCCTATTCGTCAACGCCGGCGAGTACATATTCTTCGCCATGAACTCGCTGGGGCTCTTGAATTTGCTTCTTATCAGCCTAGCCATCGCCGATGGTCAGACCATTCAAGCTACGAAACGGACAAGGCCCGGTCGAAATTCAACCGTCGAGCAAGCTACCTCGTACCCCTCCTTTACGGAATCGCCGCACGGCTAGCCGCAACTAAAAGAAATAAACGTCCGTTGACGTCACGCCCAGGCGGCAGGGACCAAGGCCTTCGAACACCTTCACATGCCCTTCACGACGAAGGGCCCTGTGTCGCCAGGAATCGTCAACGATGATGATGCCTCCGGGCTTGACGAATTTCTTTGCCACCTCAAATGTCTGTTCCCGCGTTTCGTCACTCTGCGGATTGTAGGGCGGCTCGTCATGATCGATGACGATCACATAAAAGGGCGCGTCCACATGGCCGCCCGAAATGAACTCGACGTTCTGACAGCTCGATACCCTGTTGCGGGTGAGTGAAAGCCACTTCTCATCGGGTTCCCGTGACACGACGCGCGACACCCTCGAGGCGAAGAAGACCGTCGAGCCTCCCGCACCGTACTCGAACACCGACATGTCCGGTTTCAGGTAGGTTTCCAGGAAATCAATCGCGGCGTAGGAAAACCACGGCAGACCGATCTCCAAAGGCGTCGTGCGGCGGTGATCGAGGTAACGCCGCAAGTCTCCGGGGCGTGCCGCGGCATGGCGGGCAAACTTTAGAACTCTGTTGAAGCAAGAGCCGTCCATGTCCGCGACACCTCAATTTAACCAGTTGATTTTCTTATTTCTTCGGCGAAAACCGTCTCAAGCCGGTCGATGATCCGATCGATCGAGAATTCCTTACCCTTGCGCAAGCCGTTCGTTCGGATTCGCGTCCTCAACCCTTCATCGCCCATCGCCTGGAGCAGGCATTCCCGAAGTGCCCCCGCAGGTTCCGTGCACCGATGATCGAAGACCAGACCGGTTTTCCCGTCCGCGATGAAATCCTCGAAGCATTCGAGCTTCGAGACGATGGTGCAGCAGCCGATCGCCATGGCCTCCATCGCCGCCACGCCGAAGGTTTCGCCCTCCTCAGCAAGGGACGGGTAAACGAAGATCTCGGCCGCGGCGTACCGGTCGAACAGGGCGCGCTTGTCGTAGATGGGACCGGCGAATTCGACCGCATCCGCCACCGCCCCCGCCTTGGAGCGGAGCTCGGAGAGGTAGGCCTCTCCTCCGCCGCCTTGCGCGATCTCCCAGGGCCCCACGATTTCGAGTCGCCAGCCTTTTCGGGCGTCCTCCGGCAACGACGCAAAGGCCTCGATCAACTGGCCGATGCCCTTTTCGGGATGGATGCGGCCGACATAAAGGATCGCGTTTTTCGTCTCCACCCTTTCCCCGCGGGCAAGCAGAGCGGAATATTCGGCCGGCAGCGGCCTCGGGACGACGGCGATCTTGTCCTTGATCGCCGGCGTCTGCTCCGCCATCTGCCGGGCAATCGCCTTTGAATTCGTCAACAGCAGGCCCACATGCCGATAGAGCCGCAACTGCCCTTTGGGGACCCGCCCTACCGAAGGGCAAACGAGACCATACCGCCGCCGCCGAATCACGATGGGCAACATGAATGAGTTCGCGATCGTGACATCCGCATCGGGCAGCACCCGCAGAACGCGGAGCGAATAGATGAGGTCGAGGACAAGGGCACGAACCAGGCTTCGCGGCCGGTCGAACCCCTTCACCCTGATGTGCCGCACGCCGTCCGCCTGCTCCGCCTCGGGCAGATCGCCATAGAGGCGGGAGATCACCGTGACCTCGTGCCCGCGGCTCGCGAAGGCACGGGAAAGCTCGTCCATGGACCGCTCCACCGCACCGCCCAACAGCGGCGGCACGGGCAGGAACGGGCCGATGGCGATGGTGATCCTCATGCCGTGTCACGGCCTTTCGAATCGCGGGGGTTGTGTCGAGCGGCCACCTCGCCGGCCCAAGACCCGCCTCATTGGAGCGGTCTCAAACGATACGGATCGCGCCGCGGTCTTGCACCCCGTATCCAATGGAAATTGCTTCGATTTCATACAAATCCCTCAGGACAGGAACAGGAGTCTCCGGCCCAGCGCGCCGATCTTCGCGGGAAGCAGGTCCATCGCCTCGTTCAGGGTCGCGCGGAGGAGGAGCCGCGCCGCCACCGCGAAGCTGAGCGAAAATGCCGCGATGACGGCGATGAGCCTGATTGCGGCGGGCTGCCCCTCTGCCATCAGCGCGCCGTCGAGGACGATCGCGCATGCCGCCGCCGCCAGGGCCGGGCCCCAGCCTTCAAGAAGCGTTCGAAGGATCTGCGCCCAGCCGCAGCCGCGATTGTGCAGGACCACGCCCGCCGCGAGGAAGCCGAATGCCGCGCTCGCCGCCGCGATGAACGCCGCGAGACCGCCCGGGCTGTCCCGGAACATGAGAACCGCCCACCCCGCGGCGGCGAAGACGAGGGCGGCGCGCAGGGCGATCACGCCGGTCTGCCGCGCGAACGCGCCTTCCGCGCGCAACGCGGCCAGCACGATCACAAACAGGAGTTGGAACGGCATCGCCACCGCGAATGCCTGCATCGCCGGGACGGCCCGGGCCCATTTGCCCTGCCAGAGCAGCGACTCGAACGCCGGGACGATGACCGCGAGGAACAGCCCCGTCCCGGCCGCGGCCAGCATCAGCACCCTCATGCTCCGGGCCAACGCCGCGCCGTAGCGCCGGGCCTGCCCCGCGACCCGCGCCAGCGCCGGCAGCAGCACACCCCCCGCGCTGCCTTCCAACAGGGCCGCCGTCAGCGCGACGAATTCGTTGGCGAAGGTGTACTGGCCGAGGACCGCGATTGCGACCAGCAGGCCGAAGACGATGTAGTCGGCCCGCTGGCCGAGCCCGGACGCGAGGTTTCCCAGCATGACCCAGGCCGAGCCGCCGAGAAGCCCCGGCCATAGATCGGTCCGCGGCGGGGCCGTCCACGGGACAATCCGCGTCATGCGATAACCCACGGCCACGGCGGTGAGGGCGAGCGCAAGCTGACCGACGACCAGGGCCATCGCGCCGGCGCCGGAATAGGCGAGCACGACGAGGACGAGGGCGCGCACCAGACTGGTCGCCAGGCCGAGAATGGAGAACTCGCGAAACCGCAGATCGACCTGGAGCTTGGCACGATAGATCGTCCCCGGCGTCCCGGCGATCACCACCGCCGCGAACACCCACAAGAGCGGCGCCACATCGGGCTGATTCAGATATCCCGCGATCAACGGCGCCGCCGCGGCGAGCCCGAACGCGACGGTGCCGTTGAACGCGAGCGCGAGCCAGAATGCCGGGCCGGCAAAGGTGTCGAAGGCCTCCTGACCTTTTTGCACCAGCACCGGGCCGAGACCCGCCTCGCGGAGGAACTGCACCAGCGCCGCAACGCCGAGCACCAGCGCATACAGGCCCCAGTCCACCGGCAGCAGCAGCCAGCCGAGGACGATGTAGGCGGCGAACCCGGCCACCTTGGCGAGCGCCGAGGCGCTCACCAACCAGAGAAATCCCGCCGCGGCCGTTCGGCCCAGGGCCTGCGGCGCCGTATTCTGCGCTATCGGGTTGCCGTCCTCGCTCACCCGGCCTCATCCCCTGGTCCGTGTTGATCGTAGCTGGTCAGGCGACTCGGGGGGCAGCTCAGCTTTCCCGCTCCGCCCCGAGGGACGCGGGCCGTCCGGAGTTCCCCTCCCCGTCGCCGGCCTCGCCCGCGACATCGCCGGATTCGTCCGCCTTCGCCGTCTCCGCGATGTCGCGGGCGAGGTCCTTCAGGCTCACATCGGCGAGGTTGAGCCGGAGCGGCGTCAGGCCCTGGGCCTGCTTGTCCTCGATCACGGCGCAGATGGTCTCGATGTCGATGCGCGGCTGGTCCTCGGCGAAGCCGTAGACCAGCGCCGTGTCGCACAGCACGTTGATCAGCCGCGGGATGCCCCCGGTCAGGTGGTGGATGACGACGCAGGCCGAGGGCTCGAACAGGTCCGGCCGCCCGCCCACCGCCCGGACGCGGTGGCGGATGTAGGCCACCGTCTCGGCGCAGTTGAGCGGCACCAGGTGGTATTCGACCGAGATGCGCTGGGCGAACTGGCGCAGGTCCGGCCGCTTGAGGGTCTCCAACAGCTCCGGCTGGCCGACCAGCACGATCTGCAGCACGAGGTCCTTGCGCAGGTTCACGTTGGACAGCATGCGCAGCTCCTCGAGCGTGTCGGCGCTCATGTTCTGGGCCTCGTCGATGATCAGCATGGTGCGGCGGTTGGCCGCGTATTCCCGGATCAGGAACTCGAGGAAATCGTCGTAGAGCTCGACCTTGGCCTTGCCGCGGTACTCCAGCCCGAAGGCCAGCAGGATCCACTGCAAGAGGTCGCCGAAGGACGAATGGGTGTTGGTGATGACGCCGACGGTCGAGGTCTCGTCCACGTCGCGCAGGAAGCGGCGGATCAGGGTGGTCTTGCCGGTGCCGACCTCGCCGGTGATGGCGATGAAGGTGGCGTGCCCCCGGAGCCCGTATTCCAGCATGTTGAGCGCGGCCCGGTGGTGGCGGCTCAGGAAGAACAGGTCGGCGTCCGGCGTCAGCAGGAAGGGCTTCTCGGTGAGGCCATAGAACTGCTCATACATCTCGCCACCGCCGCGCCCGGGGGCCCGTGCCGGGGCCCGGGGGCCGCGCCTCAGTAATAATGGCCTTCGCCGCGCTCGGAGCGGTTGAGCACCGTGCCGAGCCAGTTGTGGTCGCGCAAGAGGTCGAGCGCGCGGGCGATCTCGCTCTCCTGGCTGCGGCCGTCCTGGACCACCAGAAGCGAGGCCTCGATGTTGGGCAGGATCACCAGCGCGTCGTCGCTGGACAAGAGCGGCGGCAGGTCGTAGATCACCACGCGGTCGGGATAGCGCGCCCGGAGCTCGCGGAACAGGTCCTTGGTCTTGGGCATGCCCAGAACCTCGGACGAATTCAGGAGCGAATCCGACTGCGGCAGGATGACGAGGCGCTCGACGCCGGGGTTGATGAAGCACTCCTCCAGCGCGCAGGCGCCGATCAGGTAGTCGCTGAGCCCCCGCTCGGGACGCAGGCCGAAATACGCGTGCACCGCGGGGCGCCGGAAATCGGTGTCGACCAGCAGGACCGTCTGGTTGATGTCCTGGGCGATCGAGACCGCGAGGTTGACGGCGGTCAGCGTCTTGCCCTCGCCGGACGCGGGGCTGGTGATGCCGAGCGTCGTGAGCCCCTCGGCCCCCATCATCTTGAGCACCCGGGCGCGGAGCACGCGGAAGGCGTCGGCCTGCCAGTCGTCCTTCAGCGCCGCAACCACGCGGTTCCGCCTCAGCGTCGCCTCGGTGACCTGCTCCCGGCGGGTGGTGTCGTAGACCACCGGCAGCGGCGCGGCCCGCGCCTCGATGCGCCCCGACGGCGGCGAGCGCCTCCCCGCGGGCCTCTCCGCGGGCAACTCCACAGGGCCCTCGCCGGCGGCCCGGCCGCTCCTCTGCTCGCGCGCCTTCTCCAACGCCTTCTCGAGGCGGTCGGTCATGCCGGCCCCCCGGGCGCGTGCTGGGCGCATCTCGCGTCACTGGCTCTCATCGCACAACCCCAAGTTTGCGTTCGACAGTGAACCACAAAACGTCGAGCGGCATCACCAAATTGTGGACCGCCCAGGCCGCCGCCGCGACAAGGCCCGCGAACGCCGCCAGGACGATCATAACCTTCACCCGTTTCCCCCAGATGTCCCTCGAGCGTTCGATCTCGGGGATGACGGCGAGCGGCGGCGCGCCGGCGACCAGGGCGAGGTGCCGCGCCCCGTAGACGCGCTTGTCGGTGGCCTCGAACAGGCCGGCCAGGCCGACGCCGGAGCCCACCGACAGCACCAGCCCCAGGATCATGATGGCCCAGCGGTTGGGCCGGATCGGCTCGACCGGCAGGCTGGGCGGCTCGATCAGCGACAGCCGCTCGCTCTTGGCCGCGGCCTCCAGGCTCTTGCCGAGCTCGGCCTGCATCAGCTTGGCCTTGACCTCCAGCTGCCGGGTGGCGGCCTCGGTGTGCTGGCGCTGCAGGGAGAGATAGGCGGCCTCGACCTCCGGCGCCCTGGCCATGGCCTCCTCCAGCCGTTCGAGGTTCCTGCGCGCGGCCCGCACCTCCGCCCGCTTGCCCTTGAGCTCGAACTCCACCGCCCGGAGCTGCGCGCGCAGCTGGATGTAGGCGGGGTTGTCGGCGGTCTCGCCGGGCGTCCCGCCCGCGCCGCCTTTCCCGCCCTCGGCCTTCAGCGCCGCCCGGAGCCCCTCCACCGTGCGCCGCTGCTTGACGACGTCGGGATGCTCGCGGCCGTATTTCTTGCGCAGCTCGGCAAGCTCCGCCTCGGCCGCCTTGAGGCCCTCCTTGAGCATCGGCCCGCCGCCCTTCGACCCCACCTCCTCCTCCAGCGCCTTGATCTCGCGCTTGAGCCGCACGACGTCGGGGTGCTGGGGTCCGTAGCGCGAATTCAGGCCGATCATCTCGGTCTGCAGGGCCCGAAGCTGCTCCTTCGGGGTCAGGACGCGCACGCCGCCCTTCTTGAAGGCGCCGAGCTGGGGATCGATCTGGGCGAGCTCGGATTTCAGGAAGATGCGGCGTTCCTCGAGCACCGAGATCTTGCTGGTCGCGTCGCCGAGCTCGCGCTGAAAGCGCTCGATCCGCCGCGCGTTGACCTGGGCATCCTCCGGCAGGGTGCCGGCGTGCTTCCGCTTGAAGGCCGCGAGCTTCGCCTCCAGCCCGTTGATCAGCGTTTCCAGCTTGGCCGCCTCCTTGGCCATGAACTCCGCGGTTTCGGCGACCGTCTGTTGCCGCGTCCTGAGATTTTCCGCGAGGTAGAGCGAGACCAGCTCGCTCAGTACGCGCTGGGCCCGGCCCGGCTCGCCGTAATCGAAGGACAGGGTGAAGGCGATATTGGCCTCGGTCGGGCGGCCGCTGCGCGGGTCGACGACCTCGGCGCTGATGAGCTTGAAATTAATGTCCTCGCGCAGCTCTTCGGCAAGGACGCTGGCGGGCTCGGTTTCGCGCCGGTCGGCGAACAAGTTGTGCTTTTCCATGATGGTAATGAGGTTGCGCGTCGCCATCACCCGCTGGGTGATCACCTGCACCCTTTGGTCGGCATAGCTCGTGATGGTCGAGCGCACCAGGTCGCGGGGCACCGCCGGCTCTTCCATCAGGATGGTGGCACTGGAGCGATAGGTGGGCGGCCACAACAGCGCCACGGCCGCGGCCACGACGATGCCGCAGAGCGAGGTCAGGATGACGCTGCGCTTGCGCCGGGTCCAAATCTCCAGATAGTCGCTCAGTCCCTGTGGCTCCAAGGTCCCAATCCGTCATGCGGCTATGGTCTGGTTCGCTCAACCGAGCGGGGCGGCCGTCCGCTTTGCTAGTGCGCCAAAATCCAGGGCATGGCCCGGTAGGTCAGCGTGATGAAGACGGCGTTCGAATCGGCTTCGGACCCGCTGTCGAACTCCTGCCTCCGGTACCGGTAGGACGTCGATAGGTCCACGTTTCTCGCCACCTGCCAGCGCACCGCCGGCTCGAGGCTGATGTATTCGCGGCCGCCGGTACCGCTCGTGGAATCGTCTTCGTCCTTGATGTAGAGCGCCCCGAAAAGGAAGTCCCAGCGCGGCAGGAACTGGTGCCTGATCGAAAGCCGGAGGGTGTTTCGTTCCGGGGTCGTTCCGCTGGCGCTGCCCGAGACCGACCGGTCGACGCTGCCGGAAATGGTCGTCTGCTCGCTCATCAGGTACTCGACGCCCGCGCCGAGCTGCACGCCGATCGAGTTTTCCCTGCCCAATGCGTTGTCGATGGTCGCGTAACGCGGGCCGATATTGGCCGACACCGAGAGCCGCTCGGAATACTTGTGATTGACGCCGAACAGCAGGGCGATGAGGTCGGTCTCCGAATCGGGGCCGCTCGTGGTCTCGTAATGGTAGCCGCTCACGCCGAGGGTCACTTCTGTCTTCTGGGTGTAGTCGTGCTGCCAGGTGGCGCCTCCGGACACCACGGCGTAGTCCGACAGGGTGCCGGTGTCGTAAGTGACGTCGGTATAGGCGCCGTCGACGCGCAGCCGGTTGCGGGGCGTGACGATGGCGGTATAGGACGGCGCGAGGCGGTAGCGCAGCCGCCGCGCGATCACATCGAAGACGCCGGTATCGGTGAGCTCGCTGGTCCGCGTGGTGTCGCGGTCGACTTCCGCATCGAGGCCGAAGATGCCGGTCTCGGTCCGGTAGGTCGAGGCCAGGCGCGCCTGCTGATCGTCCGTGTTGAGGTCGCTGTCGCTGAACCAGCCGAAATCGAACTTGCCGAAAAGGCTCACGTCGAGCACCGGACTGCGCCCGCGCAGGCGGAGCTCGGGGGAGGTGATGGAGCCGTAGACGGTGTCGTCGCCTGAGCTTTGCATGCGGATATTGTCGTCGGCCTCGAACCTCTGGTTCACGGTGGCGCCGAGAGACCACTCATCGGCATCGGCGGCGGTGGAAGCCAGCCCCGTCAGGACCGCGACCAGAAGCGCCCGGGAAGCGACGGCGGCCAGGCCTTCGCCCCGGGGCCCGCTCCCGCGACGGAACCGCGCTCTCGACCCTCGTTTTTGCACAGATACCCCCGTCGTTCCCTGGCAATTCATCATCAGTTGGGCACCACCACGACGTCGCCGCTTCTCAGGACGATGTTCTGCTCCAGGCTCTCGCCCCGCTTGACCGCGCTGTAATTGAACGGGATCGCGCGCTGCTTGCCGCCCTGCCTGCGCAGGACGACGATGTTCTTTTCGCTGGCGAAGGGCGTCAGGCCTCCGGCCCGGCTCAGGGCCTGCATGACGTCCACGAAACCGGCCGCGGGGAATTCTCCGGGCAGCTTGACCTGACCGATGACGTAAACCTTGTAGCCGGTCACCGACTTGACCGAGACCGTGATGACCAGATCGGGGATGTATTTGCGCATGCGGTCGGCCAGGATTTTCTCGATCTCCTGGGGCGACTTGCCGGTCGCCTTGAGATGGCCGGCGAGCGGAAAGGAGATCGTGCCGTCGGGAAGCACCAGGACCTCGCGCTGGAGGTTCTCCTCCTTCCAGACGGAAATCTGCAGCACATCCCCAGGATTGAGCCTATACGGCTTGTCCTGAGCGGCAGCACTGAGAGGTGCCAAAAGCACCCAAGAAATCAGAAACACCCTAAACATACTGCTTTAAGCCTCTCCGCGAACAGCTTCGATCAAGCAAACTTCTGAATATTGCTTCAATGACTTCAATACCATAGGGCCAAAAAAAGTCAGTGAGTTCTTCTCATCTCCGAGCCGGCGATCTCTCATATATTGAAAATGTGGCGGGTTCGAGTCTAGAGACCACATTTCAAAAACGCATCTGCACAAAGGTCTCATTTTAGAGCAGACAATTCCATCGTAAATCGCTGGGCAACAATGGTTTTTCCAAAAAACCATGGCTTACGACAGGCCCCGCCGAGCTGCTTGGTTCGGGGCTAACAGGCTACACGAACCAGTTCCAACAAAGTCGAAACCCAGGCTTTGCCACCGTATCCGCCGGTCCTGGAATCGGAAATCTGAGGGAATTCCGTGTCCGCGGATCTCAAAGCAACTCCGCCTGGCCCTCCGCCTTGACGGGCTCCAGCAGTTCCGGTCCGTCGTTGGCCGGGCTGTTGACGGCGCGGCTCACGGGATAGGCCCGCATCCGTTCCGCCGGATAGGGGCGCAGCAGGATAGCGAGCTTGGTGCGCGACGGCGTGCCTGTCTCTCCCAGCCAGGATTCATAGGACTCCCGGCCTAGGATCACGGGCATACGGTCATGGATCGGACGGACGATATCGTTCGCGGCGGTGACGATGATGGTGAAGGACTCCATCTCGCTGCCGTCGGGGCTGGTCCAATGGTCCCATAGTCCTGCGAAGGCGAAGGGCTCGTTGGTCTTCAGGGTGATGTAATAGGGCTGCTTGCCCTCGGCCCCCTTGTGCCACTCGTAGAAGCCGTTGGCGGGGACTAGGCAGCGCCGGTAGCGGAAAGGCCCGCGGTAGGCGGGCTTGCTGGTCACGGTCTCAGCCCGCGCATTGATCATCGAGTAACGCGTGTCGGGCCCCTTGGACCATGACGGCACCAGCCCCCAGCGCATGGGGGCGAGCTCCCGGCCGTCACGACTGGCGCGGATCACCGGCAGGTATTGGCTGGGAGCCGCATTGTAGTGCGGCTGAAGGTTGGGGCGTGGGCCCTTCAGGGAGAAGGCCTCGATGATCGCCTCGAGCGGCGAGGTGATCGCATAGCGCCCGCACATGGCGAGCCTCCCGCGTTCACGCCCGGCCCGGACTCATTCCAGGCGGACGTTCTTGCTGAAATCGTAATCCGTCGAGGTCTCGCAGGCAAAGTTCCATTCGATCCTGGCCGGATCCCGCTGTGGATCGAACAGCCAGTCGAGGAATTCCAGTTGCGCGGCCCAGGCGGCCTCGGCCTGTTCTCTGCGGTAGCGGCCCGGCATGGTGTCGTTCAACCAGCCATGGGGGGCGCCACCGAAGATGCGGATGGTATAGGTCTTCTGGTGGTCTTCCAGGCCGTTGCGGAAGCGCCGCACGTCGTCGAGGGAGATGATGTGATCCGCCTCTCCGAAGGAACCGAATACCGGGCAGTCGATATCCGCGATCACATCGTCCAGCGGTCGTGCCTGGCGGTCATTGGCCTCCCACTCCCGCTTCGATGCTGCGCCGTACCAAACCAGCGCCGCGGAGATGGGACGCTCCGCTGCCAGGACTAGGGGGTGGCGGCCCGTCTGGCACACGCCCATCACGGCGCAGAGATCGGGATCGGCGCCATCTACGTCCGCCAGGGCATCGATGGCGGCGGCGAGGTCCTTGACGGCGGCGGCGTCAGTGATGTCACAGCGGTCATCGCCGCGGTGCAGGGCATCCTGATCGGGATGGCGGAAGAACACATCCGGCGCGATGCAGACATAGCCGTCGCTCGCGAAGCGACGCGCGAGGTCCCTGGTGTGGTCCACCAGGCCGTAACGCTCATGCATGAGGATAATCGCGGGCCGGGGCTCCGTTCCCACGGGCCTGGCGAGATAGGCCGGCATCCCCTCCGCGCAGGTGATCTCTTCGGTGACGATGTCCGTTACCGTGGCCATGGCTGTTCTCCCCTTAATTTGTTAAGCGTGACCGTGAATATGCCGCAAATCCCGGCCTGTCTAAACCGAGAATCGTGGGAACATCGCCAGCTGAATATAAAAGCTAAGCAGGGGGAACCACGATGGCGGGATCACTACCGAAAGGCATTCGCAGGCGAGGCAATTCATTTCATGTCGATATCACGCGCAAGGGGGTACGGCTCACGGCCACCTGCCACAGCCTTCTCGACGCTCAGACAAAGAAGGCCGAGTTCCAACACAAGCTTTACTCAGGCAAAGGCGACCTGGAAGCCCTTCGCAAGCGCGGCAAGAGCTGGACCATCGCCGAGGGGTTGGAATACACGGCCCGCGTGGCGTGGTCCCGCGCGGTCAGCCGCGACAAGATGATCAGGATGGGCCAGGAAGCCGTGGCCTTCTTCGGTCAAGGCCGTCCGCTCAACAGCATCACGACCGAGGCCATAGACCAGTGGCTATTGACGCTTGAAGCCAAGAGGCTGGCTGATTCCAGCATCAACCATCGCATCGCTGCGATTTCCAAGATCATGCATGTGGCTCTTGACCGGGGCGGCCTGGATGCGATTCCCCGAATGCCGCGCAGGCGCCAGTACCAGACAAGGTTTCGCATCGTCACCAAGGACGAGGAAACCAGGCTCCTGTTCTTCATGGGCAAGTGCGGGTTTGAGCTTCAGGCGGATGCCGTCGTAACGCTTGCTGATACAGGGATGCGGGTGGGAGAGCTTCTACGGCTCAAGGAACGCGACGTCGATCTCGAGCAGAACCTGATCCACATATGGCAGACGAAAACCAGGGTTCCCAGGACCGCTCCCATGACCCAACGCGTCCATAAGACCGTGAGAAAGCGGCTCACCAGCCATCCGTCCCATCGTGTGTTTCCGATCAACCGGTACGACCTTTACAAGGCATGGGAACGCGCTAGATCGAAGCTGGAGCTCACGGACGATCCCCACTTCACGGTCAACGCGCTCCGTCATACCTGCGCATCCCGGCTCGTAATGATGGGCGTGAATCTGCGGATCGTCCAAGAGTGGATGGGCCACAAATCCTACCAATCCACCCTCAAATACGCCCACCTCGTGCCCGAAACCATGGAGAAAGCGAGGCTTGCATTGGAAAGATTCGGTCAACCCCCAGCTTGAGGGATAAACAGTCTTTTCATTGGACTATGTTGGGCGATCTGCCGAAGATTGGGGCCGCTTCGGCTGGGCGCGTGGTGGAATTGGTAGACACGAGGGATTTAAAAGCTAGCGAAGATCGTCCATCGAAACCGCTTAATCTCTGGCTTTCATTGGGGCCCTTTTGTGAAAGGGGCTTGTATTCGACCGGGAGACGGAAGCGTAAGCTTCAGAGCGCCTTGGCGAAATTGTGGTGTTGGGCTATGCCTTTGTAGACCAGGTCCGAGACCTCACGAATGATGTCTCCGCGCGCCCGGATCCAGGTCGTGTAATTGCGGGCCCTGTGCCGCTTCTCGATCACACCGATTACGGCGTAAGGGTAGCGCTTGCCGGTCGGCCCCTTCACGATAAGTATACCCATGTCGCCGCACAGCCGCGCGGTGCTGCCCGTCTTGTTGTAGACCTCCGTTCCTTTGGGAATGTGAGAGACCCCGGAATGGATCCGGTCGCGGCCGGGCAAGGCCATCAGCCGCCTGATTTCCCGTGCCCCGGGGATTTTCTCGCGCCACAGGGATCGGAGGAACCGGCTGTAATCACCGACCGACGCTTTGTTCCGGTAGGACCTACCGCCGGGAGGGATATACTCGACGATTTTCGTGTCTTGGAAGATGCCTTGATATTGCGTCTCCAAGATACGCTGAACCGAGCCGGGCCCGCCCAGTTGGCGCATGATCCAATTGGTCGACGCATTGTTCGACCAGTGGATCATACGTGTCATATGCCGCCGGCTCTTAGGGCCGTAGATAAACCTGCCTTCCTTGACGCGATGGAAAAACGCGAGGGCGAGGAACGGCTTGATTAGGCTGGCTGCTTGGAACTGAGCATCCTCATTGATGGTGACCAATTTCTCCCCGGTGCTGAAGTCGTAGACCAACCAACCTGTTCGTTCGTCGGATGCCAGATGGCCCCGCCGGCGTTGTTGCTTGATGAAGTGCTCGACCGCGGATTCGAGATCCTGTTCGGGTTCCGGACGCACTCGGTCCCGCACCATTGGAGCATTGGGAAGCTGTGCCGAAGCCTTCCTGATGGGTCCTGCACCATCTTCCACCAGACGCCACGGGCTCTCGGGCACGGGCGCCGCCGCACCAAGTCCTGCACGATTTAAAAGCTCAGTATGCCTTCTCGCCAGCCTGACCGCGCCGACCCTGTCGACGTCTGGTTTGTAAATGAGGCCGAACAGGCCCCTTCTTACGACCACTTCAAGGCGCCGGGCCACCCCGGCCCCGAGAACCGAAGCGACCTGCTTGCGATAATCGCGAACGTTGCCAAGATCAGAATGCCAAAGGTAGGAGACGTGGTAGCGGCTGCCGGCGGCGGCATTGCCTACCCGACACCCCACGCTAAGACAAAACGCTATAACCACGACTGAAACGAATACGAAACGCGAATGTAAAATTTTTGACCCCCAAAATACCTGGCTAGGCATTTCGCCTGCCGCGTCACACCTTCCTTTGGCCCCCTCCCAAAGGCCCAACCTCTCAATTACGCAATAAGAATGCGAAATCAGTTAAATTTCAACCCCTCTAATCGGAACCAAGACTGCCGGCATACCTGTGCGCGCCGGCTCGTAATGATGGAGTGAACCTCCGATTCGTTCAGGAGTGGACGGGCCACAAGTCCTACCAGTCAACCCTCCAATACGCCCACCTCGTGCCGGTAACTTTGGAGAAAGCGAGGCTTGCATTAGTAGAGATTCGGGCAACCCGCGGCCTGAAAGACAAACAGTCTTTTCAATGGACTATGTTGGACGATCTGCCGAAGATTGGGGCCGCTTGGGATGGGCGCGTGGTGGAATTGGTAGACACGAGGGACTTAAAA
>Ga0326597_10001259_pt1 | contig 41484 bp, 45 predicted proteins | sample RVTome_12_FD_203789 | JGI IMG/M metagenome (GOLD analysis project Ga0326597, IMG submission 203789) | Soil microbial communities from uranium-contaminated site in the Upper Colorado River Basin, Wyoming, United States - RVT100D185 | ecosystem: Environmental > Terrestrial > Soil > Contaminated >... | reverse complement strand
AGACGCGCTTCGTCGAGGCAGACGTGATGGGCGAGAAGCGCGTCTTCCAGGCCGACCAGCTCCTCCTCGCTACCGGCGTCGTCCCCAACTCGGACGACATGGGCCTGGAGGCGGCCGGCGTGAGAACGAACGAGCGCGGCTTCATCGACGCGAACGAATTCATGGAGACCTCGGCCCCGGGTATCTACGCTGCCGGCGACGTCGTTGGCAAGATGTTCCTGGAGACCCTGGCCGCGAGAGAAGGGATGGTCGCCGCGACGAACGCCTTCGAGAACGCCGGCAAGACGATCGATTACGACACGATCCCGGTGGCCGTCTTCACCAACCCGCAGGTGGCTACGGTCGGCTTGACCGAGGAGGAAGAGATGCGGCGCTACAACGCCTGCGCCTGCCGCACGGTCGACGTCGCGCGCATCCCGAAGGCGAAGGCGATCAAAGAGGAGCGTGGCCTGATCAAGATGGTGATCCACCCGGAGACGAGCACGATCCTCGGCGTGCACATGGTGGCGCCCGACGCGGCCGACCTGATCCATGAGGCGGTGCTCGCCGTGAAGTTCGGCCTGACCGTCGACGACATCATCGACACCGTGCACGTCTTCCCCACGATGAGCGAAGGGCTCAAGCTGGCCGCCCAGGCGTTCGTTCGGGACATCAGCGTCATGAGCTGTTGCATCGGGTAGGAGGATCGGTGAACCGGATCTGGGAGTTCGAGCGACTGCTGGCGCCGCTGAGCGGCCTGCTGCCGCTGCCCTGGTGCTGAGTCATTCCGGGGTTGCTCGGCCTCGTCGGGGCCGTCGGAGTCGGAGCGGCGCTCGCGCCAGCGCTGCAGGTGGTCACGATACCGGTCGGGGTGATCGGAGGGGCGTTTCTGCTCAGGGCTTGGTGGCTGCAGCTCGCCCACGGCGCGAGCGGCGCCTGGCCTCTGCGCTCGCTGGGTGTGCTGGGGCTGTCGACGGTGCTCTCCGCCGCACTCTGGAGCTTGCGCTTCGCGGGGCTGCTCGGGCCGGCCTAGCGTTGGAATGTAAGGAGGATGTGAGTGCGTTTCACGTTGCTCGGCGGACTGGCAATGGTGGCGGTGTGCCTGCCATGCGTCATCACACTCCTGGTGGCCTCCGGCGTCGGTGCCGGCACGCTGTCGGCGGCGGTACTAACCTTTGGCCAGTCCGCGCTGGCCGTCGCGGCGGCAATGGTGGGCGCCGCACTTCTGGCTATGGCCGGGGCCCTGTTGATGCGCCGACGGACGCGGCGCTCCTGTGAAACGGAGAGCGCAGGTGCCGGCGCGGCAGCAGGAACGGGCGCGCGGTCCACGAACGAAGTGGGCTAGTGCACCACCAGCTCACCCGTCATCCTCCCGGGGTGAACATCGCAGACGAAGGCGTAGCTGCCCGGCTCCTCGATGGTGAGCGTCAGCGTCTGCGTGAGCGGACCCTCCTCGATCGCGGTCTTTTCGTCTTGCCCTCCAGGTCCGAACACGTGAAAGTTGTGAGGAACACCCTGGTCCCGGTTCTCGAACGTGATCGTGATCTGCTCACCGGCTGCGGCGCTCAGGCTCGTCTCGTCGAACGAGATGTCCTCACCGACGACCGTGAACTCGTCGGCGGTGGTTCCTCCGGCCGTCGCACTCGCCTCGGGTTGAGTGCCACTCTGCTCCGCCAGCGGAGGGAAGGGAATGGAGCCCAGGTGGGGCCCGATCCAGTTCAGCTCGTTGGCCAGGTGCATGGCGCCTGCGGGGACGAAGCGCTCGCTCGTGACGCTCCACGCGCTGCCGTCCCACGTGATCTCCTCAGCCGGCACCGGCAGCTTGCCCGCGACAGGAGGGGGCGGCGTGTCGGCTGGATGGTAGTAGACCACGCTGGGCAGGTCCTTCTCGAACTCGCCCGCCATGGCGCCGTCCTTGCCCGGCGGCGCTGAGAGCTGCATCCCGGCGAGGCTGATCGTGCTTTCGTAGAACGCGAGGAGCATGCGGGCGGCGGGGCCCTTGCTGGCATCGTTGCCTTGCTGGGCGAGCGCGTTGAGCCCGCCGACGATCCAGGCGACGTCGTCTACGTTATAAACATCCCTGGACTCGAACACGCCGTGGCCCGCGTCAAAGTCGCCGGCGAGCCGCTGGAAGAGCGCATCTGCCGCGTCTCGGAAGCGTCCGCCGCGCTGCGCGGCATCCACGGCGATGAGGCCTGCGACGGCGGCGGCGTTCTCGACGGCATCGCTGGAGCTGAAGTTCACGAGGATGTCGTCGGCAATCGACACGGCCTTGGCCAGCGCCGCATCGCGCACGCTGCTGTCGCCGGTGGTCCAGGCAAGGTAGACGAGGGCCCGGACGGCCGCTGCGCCCTCGCGCGCCGATTCCGGCTCGCGCTGCTCGAGGGCGCGGAAGAGTTGGGTGGCCGCGCCATCGAACATGGAGTGGCTGTCTTGATTCATGTACCGGCCGTGATTGAGGTCGCCTCGTTCGCCGGTGAGCCCGCTGATGTCGGCAAGCGCGTGGAGCATCACCCAGTTGCCGGTCTCGTCCAGCGTGTCGTCGGAATCGTGGTAGAGGCCATCGTCGCCTACCAGGTTCTGCATCGCGTACTGGCCCTGCATCTGGGCAAGCATGGCGACCATCATGCCGATGAACCGTTGCTGCGCTCCGAAGTCGCCTTGCGGGTCACCGAAGTGCGGGTCCGCGAAGTTGTGCGCCCACTGGCTCTCCTTGAGCATCGTCTCGGCCTGGCCCCGCACCGTCACGCGCTGGTCGAAGCTGGCCGGGTCGAGGCGAAACGCCTGAAAGTCGAGAGGCGGAAGCGTGCTGGGGTCGTTGATGAGCGTGGGGCTGCCGGAGGCGAAGACCGCCTGCAGGGGGGCCATGTTCTGCGGAACCATCGCCGGGTCGTTCGGGTTCTGGGCCACCATCTGAATCGCCTGCTGGACTGCGTCCATGGGCGGTTCGAACGGAATCCCCATGCCCGAAGCCATGACGAACGGGCCGAAGTGGTCGCGCGAGAGCCAGTAGCCCTGCCAGGTGAGCACCGAGTAGTTGAACTCCGGATCCCCTCCTTGGATGCCGCTGGCGGAGACGAAGTCGATCGCCGCGTCGGTGCCGGCTGCTGGACTGGCGGTGCCCTCAGTGGCCTCTTTCTCCTCTCCGTCGCCGCCACCGCAGGCAACGCCGACGATGAGCACCAGCCCGAGACCAAGGGCGAGATATGTGGACCGCTTCATGGTGGCACCTCGTATCTAGTCTAACACCCGGATACCTTACGGAGTATGATCGCCGTCAGTGGGCGGGGGATAAGGGGGGATGGAATGCGGCGTGGGTCGCGGCGCTGCCTGCAGGCCAGCCAATGCTGGAGGTGCGCGGCGGCAAGTAGGGCCGCGGCGACGGCTATCGCTGGAGCTGAACGGCCGCGTTGATCAGGCCCAGATGAGTAAACGCCTGCGGGAAGTTGCCTAGCAGCTCTCCCGTTCCCGGGTCGATTTGCTCACTGAAGAGGCCCACGTCGTTCGCATAGCCCCGGAGTTGGTCGAAGAGCCTTCGGGCTTCCGCGACGCGGCCCTGGAGGATCAAGTTGTCGACCAGCCAGAACGAGCACATTGTGAAGGCGCCTTCGTCGCCCTCCAACCCGTCGTCGAAGCCGCGGTAGCGGTACACGAGCCCCTGCGGCGACGTCAGGTGTCGCTGCGTTGCCTCGATCGTGCCTGCCATCCTCGGGTCGCCGGCCCCGATGAAGCCGACGAGCGGCAGCATCAGGTTGCTCGCATCGAGACGCTTGCTGCCGTAGGACTGGACGAAGGCGCCGATGTCCGGATCGTACCCGCGAGCGAGGATGTCGTCCTTGATCTCGACGCGCGCGCGACGCCAGCGGTCGAGGTCGGCAGGCAAGTCGAGCGCCCGCGCCGCCTTGATCGCGCGGTCCAGCGCGACCCAGCACATCACCTTGGAATAGACGAAGTGTTGCCGTCCGGCGCGCGTCTCCCAGATACCGTCGTCCGGCTCACGCCAGTGCTCCAGGACGAACTCGACGACGCGGCGGAGGTACTCCCAGTACTCGGCGTCCACCTTCCCGCCGAACTTGCGGTAGAGGTGCGCCGAATCCAACAGCTCGCCGTAGATGTCGAGCTGAAACTGCGAATGCGCCTCGTTGCCGATGCGTACCGGCCGCGAACCCCGGTAGCCCTCAAGTTCCTGCAACTCAACTTCTGTAAGCCGCCGCTCGCCGCCAAGGCCGTACATGAGCTGCAAATCGCGCGCGCGACCCAACGTGCTCCACTCCAGCCAGTGCTTGAACGCGTGCGCCTCCTCCCGGTAGCCGGTGATGAACAGCGCGTAGAGGGCGAAGGTCGCGTCGCGGATCCAGGTGAACCGGTAGTCCCAGTTCCGCTCGCCGCCGATGACTTCCGGGAGCGATGTCGTCGCGGCGGCCAGTAGCGCGCCTGAGGGCGCGTATGTCAGCGCCTTCAGCGTCAGGGCGGAGCGAAGAACCTCCTCCCGATAGGGCCCCTCGTACGTGCAGCGGGCGGACCACTCAGTCCAGTACGCTGCCGTCTCGCGAAGCCGCCGCTCAAGCTCTTCGATAGCCAGGACTTCGCCCTTGTGCGCGAACGCCTGCTGGTAGGTGACGGCCGTGCACACCATCTCGCCCTCGCGCAGGCGTCCTTCCGCGACGAAAGCGTCGTCGCGTTCCTCGAGCGGCGCGGAGGCATAGATCGAGATGGCATCACCGCCGCCGTGCGCGAAGCCGGTGTGGGCGTCGAGCACCTGCACGTGAGGGACCACAGTTCCGTAATCGAAACGCGGCCTGCAATCGAGCTGGAAGCGCACCGAGCCGCTGCGGCAGGTCAGCCTCCGCACGATCTGCTGGCGGCTACCTGTCTCGGCCGGCTGCCCTGGGTGGTCGTGCGGATGGACGGGCATGAAGTCCGTCAGCTCGGCGACTCCACCGTCCGCCGTGAACGTTGTTTCCAGGATGTTCGTCCCGGAGACGTAGTGCCGTTCGACCGACCGAACTCCCAGCGGCGCGAGCTGGAAGTAGCCACCTTTCTTCCTGTCCAGGATACGGCTGAAGACGGCCGGACAGTCGAACCGGGGAAAGCAGCACCAATCGATCGACCCGGCGCGGGAGATGAGGGCGCACGAGTGCATGTCGCTAATCAGCGCGTAGTCGGCGATCGGGGGATACGGCTGCACGTCTTCTACTCCGCGTCATCCGAGTGGGGTTCCCGCGGGTGTTCGATCGCGCCGAATGCGCGCTGGACGACTTCCGGTAGCGCGGGATGAACGTAGATCGATTGGGTGATGGCCCTCGCCGTCGCACGGATGCGCATCGCGTTCGCCACTTCCTGGATCAGGATAGATGCGTCGGTGCCCAGGATATGGCAGCCGAGGATCTCCTCCGACTCCGGGTCTGCCAGGACCTTCACGAAGCCATCCTTGTCTTCGATCGATGAACCGTAGGCGGTGTTGGCGTATTCGTACTTACCCACCGCGTACGGCCGGCCGTTCGCCCTCGCCTCACGTTCGGTGAGACCAACCGCCCCAACTTGAGGCGACGCGAAGATCGCGTGGGGCATGGCGTGGTAGTCGACCGCGACCTTCTCTGCCGGGTGCTGAATGTTGTAACCGACGTAGGCGGCCTCGAGGTTGGCGCTGTGCTTGAGCTGGTAGCGCCCCGCGATGTCACCTAACGTCCAAATGCCGGGCACGTTCGTTTCTAGATACTCATCCGCCTCGATGAAGCCCCGATCGTCTACCCGCACACCTGTACGTTCGACGGCCAGCTCGTCCGAATTCGGGATGCGTCCCGTCGCCAGCAGGAGCGCATCGGCGGAGAGCGATCCGGCCGTGCCGCCGGCTGTGATATCCACGCGGATGTCCGCGCCCTCCTGTCGCACTTGCTGCACGGTGGCATCGAGGCGGAGATCGAAGCGGGCCTTGTACACCTCCGTGAAGCGCTCGCTCACGTCATGGTCCTCCTCGCGCAGCAGCACGGGACGCCGGTGCACGATCGTCACCTCCGTGCCCAGCGCGCCGTAGAAGTGGGCCAGCTCGCCGGCGATGTAGCCGCCTCCGACGATGACGAGACGGCGCGGCTGCGATGGAAGCCGGAGCGCTTCATCCGACGTGAGGTAGGTAACCTCATCGATGCCATCGATGTCCGGTATGCGCGGCCTGGTGCCCGCTGCGATGACGATCGTCTCAGCAGTAAGTTCCTCTCCGTTGACCACGAGCGTCTTGTGCGCGAAGAACCTGCCCGTGCCCTTGAAGACGGTGATGTTCGGATGCTCCCTGTTCCCTTGCTCGATCGATCGGGCGTCGCCGTCCACTTCGTTGCTAGCCCGGTCGATGATGAACTTCCAGTCGACCGCACGCAGCTCGGCCTCGATGCCGAAGAGCCGCGCCCGCCTGATCGTCTCGGCCACGTCCGCGCTGTGGATGAGCATCTTCGACGGGATGCAGCCGCGGTTCAGGCAGGTGCCGCCGAACGGGCCCGACTCGATGACGGCAACCGACTGCCCGCGGTTGGCGACGTCGCTCGATACTTCGAGCCCCGAACCCGAGCCGATGACGATCAGATCAAACGTCCGCATACCGGATGCCGATCTCGTCTAGATGGTTGAGGAGGTCGGCGGGGTCCTCGTACACGCGGTACGCGCCGGATTTCTCCAGCTCCTCCTGTCCGTATCCACCGGAGAGCAGCCCGATGCCGAGCGTCCCGGCCCGCCGCGCCGCGAGCATGTCCCAGACGCTGTCGCCGACGACGAAGGCGTCCGTCGCTGCCACGCCGAGCCGGCGCAGCGCCTCCAAGAAGAGGTCGGGGGCGGGCTTTGCATTCGGGACATCGTCCCGCGTGACGACGGGTGTCGCGTCCGGGATGGGCAGGCGCTCGAGCGTCGGGCCGGCCCCCGCGATGCGACCGCTCGTCGCGATGGCCCAGGGCACGCCGAGCCCCGTCAGCCGCTCCAGGAGCTCGCGGGCGCCCGGGAGCGGGCGTACCTGGCTGGCCCGCTCTGCGTAGGCGCGGACGTGCGCGTCGGGCAGCCGCGCCAGCACGTCCAGCGAGAGGTCCCGTTGCGTCTCGCGCAGCAGCGCCTGAGCGAAGAGGCCACCGCTCATCCCGATCTTGCGGTGGATGCGCCAGACGGAGAGCTCGATGCCCTCCTCCTGGAGCGCCTGCTGCCAGGCCAGCACGTGCTGGTAGACGCTATCGACGAGCGTGCCGTCGAGGTCGAATACGAGTGCGGGAGCCTTACGCTGTGTTCCCATCGCGATCTCCTCTCATCCTAGTCCTCATTTCGTGCCGGTCGAGTCTTGCCAGAGCGCGAACGCGCCCAGCAATCCGACATCGTCGCCTCCGGCCGCGACGACGACGTCGCAGGCCGATGCAGAACAACCGCCGCCGCAGGCGCGGAGCCGCTCGCGAATGGGATCGAGCAGCAGGTCGCCGGCCTGCGAGACGCCGCCTCCAATGACGACGCGCTCCGGCATGAAGCAGTGCACGAGGTTGAACACGCCGACGGCGAGCGCGCCGGCGACATCGCGGAAGGCGCGTAGCGCGGCCTCGTCCCCGGCCTTCGCGCGTTCGGCGACGTCCGCGCCGCTCGCCCCGGTGATCCGCTCCAGGGCGCTGCCGGACCCGAGACTCTCCACCGTGCCGCCGGTCGCGCGCTCGATGATCATCTGGCCGGCCTCTGCGAGCGAGAAGCGGCCCCGCAGCAGGCGGTTGTTGAGGATCACGCCGGCGCCCACGCCCGTGCTCGAGGTGACGTACAGCATGTCCGCCACGCCCTGCCCCGCGCCGAATCGGTGCTCGCCCAGCGCCGCGAGGTCGGCGTCGTTGGCGAGACACACCGGGACCTGGAGCGCTTCGGACAGCGCTCCGGCGGAGATCGATTCCTGCCAGTCGGGAAGGTTTGGCAGGCACACGACCGTGCCGGCCGCGTAGTTCACGGGGCCGGGCACGCCGGCGACGGCGCCCGCAATCTCCAGGCCGCTCGCGGCAGCCACCTCGCGCATCGCCCGCGGCAGCGCCGCCGGTTCCCTGCGCGGCGTCGGCGCCACCTGCTTGTGGACGAGCTTGCCCGATGCGTCGAAGGCCGCCACGCGCATGCGCGTTCCGCCCAAGTCGACAGCGAGCATGCCAGCAGCCATCAGCCAACACCCCTCGCCGCAACGCTGTCCGCCAGGACCACGACGCGTTCGGCGGCCACCCGGGCCGCTGGGATGCCGGCGCCGGCCATCAGCAGCCGCAGTGCCTCGCGCTTCGCCTCGCCGGACACCAGGAACACGGCGGTTCGTGCTGCCGAGAGGACGGGCAGCGTCATGGTGAGGCGGGCGTGGTCTGCGCGCTCGACGCGGACGACCCAGCGCTCGCGCTCGTCGAGCGCAGGGTCACCTGGAAAGAGCGACGCGGCATGGCCGTCGGCGCCAAGGCCGAGGAACACGAGATCGAAGCGCGGCAGGTCCCGGCCAAAGATGCCAGCGAGCTCCTCTTCGTATCCAGCGGCATCGCACGTCTCGCCGGGCATATGATGCACACGCGCGCGCACGTGCGAGAGGAGCGCCTCGCTGGCCATGCGGAAGTTCGAGTCCGGGTGGTTTGGCGGAACGCAGCGCTCGTCCCCGAAGCAGACGTCCGTTTCGGCCCATGCGTAGTCGAGCTGCGCCAGGCGTTCGTAGAGGCGGCGCGGGGTCGCGCCCCCGGCCAGCGCGACGGTCCGTGGGCGTAGGGCGAGGAACAGCTCCGCTCCCTGTTCGGCGAGATCGTCGACCACGCGCAGCTCCCGGTTCACCGCAGGTGCCACGCCCTGGGCGCGATCAGGTCGTCGGCCTCGCGCGGCCCCCAGGTGCCGGCGGGATAGAGGCGGAGCGGCGCGGGCGACCGGAGGGCCGGCTCGATGACGGCCCACGCCCGCTCTACCGCGTCCCGGCGCGCGAAGAGCATCGCGTCGCCGTCCATGGCGTCGTGCAGGAGGCGTTCGTACGCCTCGGACGGCCGGACCATGAACGACTCACCGTAGGAGAACTCCATCTGCACGGGCTGCACGGCGACGTCCGGGCCCGGCACCTTCGCCAGGAACGTGAACGTGATCGATTCCTCGGGCTGGACGCGGATCGTCAGGTGGTTCGCCGGCACGTCGCCTACGTCCGTCCCGCGGAAGAAGCACACGGGCACGTCTTTGAAGGCGATCTGGATCTCGACGCAGCGCCTGGCCAGCCGCTTGCCGGCGCGCAGCAAGAACGGCACGCCGGCCCAGCGCCAGTTGTCGATGCACAGCTCGAGCGCGGCGAACGTCTCCGTGTTGGAATCACCGCTGGTTCCCTCTTCGTCGCGATAGGCCGGCACGCTCTCTCCGCCGATCGTCCCGGCGGCGTACTGGCCGCGCACGACGCGCGCGGGATCGACGGGGTTGATGACGTGGAACAGCTTCGCCTTCTCGTCACGGATCGCTTCCGCCTCGAACGCGGACGGCGGCTCCATCGCGAGCAGCGCGAGCACCTGCAGCGCGTGGTTCTGGATGATGTCCCGCAGCGCGCCGGTCTCCTCGTAGAAGGCGCCCCGTCCCTCGATGCCGATCGACTCCGCGACGGTGATCTGCACGTGCTCGATCGCGTCGCGGTTCCAGATCCGCTCGAACGCCGCGTTGCCGAACCGGAAGACCAGGATGTTCTGGACGGTCTCCTTGCCCAGGTAGTGGTCGATGCGAAAGATCTGCGACTCGTCGAACACGCCATGCAGCGCCAGGTCGAGGCTGCGAGACGATTCGAGGTCACGCCCAAACGGCTTTTCGATGACGATGCGCGCGCCCGCCGCCAGCCCGTGCTGCCCCAGCTCGCGCACGATCTCGGGGAAGGTGGAAGGCGGCGTCGCCACGTAGACCAGCCTCGCCGGCTGCTGGAGGTGGCGCGCCAGCCCCGCGTACCCCTCGGGTACGGCGCAGACGAACTGCAGCCGGGACGCGAACGCCGGCCAGTCGTCGTTGCTGATGCCCGAAGGCGAGTGTTCCTCCACCGCCTCGCGCGCGAGAGTGCGATACTCCTCGTCGGAGAGCTCGCTCCGGGCGAAGCCGACGATCGGGCCCCGCACGGGGAGCAGGCCGGCGCGGCAGAGGTTGTAGAGCGCGGGCAGGAGCTTGCGGCGGGCCAGATCGCCCGTGCCGCCGATGATGACGATGTCCTGATCGGCCGGCGCGCGAAGGCTCATGTGGCCTTGACCGCGTGCCCGCCGAACTCGTTGCGGAGCGCGGCGATGACGCGCATCGCGAACGCGTTGTCGTCACGCGACGTGAACCTGGCAAAGAGCGAGTGCGCGATGGCGTCCGCCGCGACGCCGCGCTCGACCGCGTCGAGGACGGTCCAGCGCCCCTCGCCCGAGTCCTCGACGTATCCTTCCAGGCCTGCGAGCGCCGGGTCCTTCTCGAACGCGCGCTCGGCGAGCTCGAGCAGCCACGACCGGACGACGCTGCCGTGGTTCCAGAGCGAGGCGACCTGGTGGAGGTCGAGCTCAAACTCCGACGCAGCTTGCAACAGGTCGAACCCCTCGGCGTAGGCCTGGAGCATCGCATACTCGATGCCGTTGTGCACCATCTTCGTGAAGTGGCCGGCGCCGGAGGGCCCGACGTGCGCGTAGCCGCCCTGCGGCGCCAGCGCGGCCAGGGCCGGCTCGATCTCATCGTAGGCGTCGCGTGGGCCGCCGGCCATCAGGCAGAACCCGACCTCGAGGCCCCAGATGCCGCCGGACACGCCAATATCGAGGAAGCGGACGCCCCGCTCGCCGAGCTCCGAGGCGTGGCGCACAGAGTCTTTGTAGTGGCTGTTGCCACCGTCAACCACAATGTCGCCGCGGGCGACGCGCCCGGCCAGCTCGCGGAGCGTCTGCTCCGTCGGATCGCCGGACGGGACCATGACCCAGACGAGCCGGGGCGCTTCGAGCCGTCCGACCAACTCCTGCAGCGAGCCGACGTCACGCACGTCCGGGTTGCGGTCATAGCCGACCACCTCATGGCCGGCCCGCCGCCAGCGCTCCGCCATCCCGGCGCCCATGCGCCCCAGGCCGACGAGTCCGATCTTCATCGCGCCACCTCCTGTAGCTGCTCCAAGGTCACGCGCGCCACGCGCCGGTCACGCGCCTGCAGCGAACGGTGGTCGCCGATCGCCTGGGCGCGCTTGAGCCGGCTGAACGTGAACGGCCGGCCCGGCACCGCTAGATCGTCCGGGTCATCGCCGACGATCTGGATGAAGACGCCGGTGTTCGGGCCGCCCTTGTGCAATTGTCCGGCCGAGTGCAGGAAGCGTGGTCCGTACCCGACGGTCGTCGCCACGCGGTAACGGTCTCGCAGCGCGACCCGCGCGCGTTGCAGTGTCGCTTCGATGTCTGTCGTGCGCGCCGTGTACGCCTGGATCGCGATGTAGTCTCCGGCGTGCACCTGCGCGAGTAACGACCTGAGGTCGCCGGGTTCAGGGAGGCTGTCCACTCCCTCGGCCAGGACGCGCGAGGTGGCGTCCTTGGCTTCCTGCACGTCCGGCTGGTCGAAGGGCTGGATGCCAAGGACGTGGCCCGCCACCGCCGTCGCGAACTCCCAGCGAAAGAACTCGCCGCCGAGCTGGAGCGCGTCGCGATACGGCAGGCGGATCACCGGATGCCCCGCGTCCTCGAGCGCCTGCAGCCCGTTGTGATCGCCGATGGCGACGAAGATCCGGTCGTCGCCGTAGACGTCCGGAGCGCCCACGGGCTCGCCCGCGACCGGCACGATCCCTTTACCATCCTTACCCGTCGACTCCGCGATGAGCTGCTCGACCCACGTGCCGAACGTCGCGATCTCGTGCGGCAGGACCAGCGTCAATTTGTCGCGGCCGGAGAGCGCTGCTTCTCCCAGCACTGCGCCGAGCCACGCCCCGGGATGCTGTTCGACGGGCACGCAGTAGTGACACGCGTGCAGCATTTCGTGGGCGCGGTCGAGCAACGCCGCGACGTCCGCCCCGATCAGGGCGGCCGGGACGAGCCCGAAGTAAGACAGCGCCGAGTACCGGCCGCCGATGTCCGGCGGGTTGCGGAAGATCTTGCGAAAGCCGTGTTCGCGGGCGAGCGCATCCAAGGGCGAACCGGGGTCGGTGATCGCGATGAAGTGGCCGCCCTGAGGCAGTTTCTCCCAGAAGTAGGCGAAGTGCGAAAGTGTCTCGATCGTCCCGCCGGACTTGCTCGCCACGATGAACAGCGTGCTGCCGAGATCGATCGCGTCCTCCACGGCTTGGATGCCTGCCGGATCGGTCGTGTCCAGGACCTTGAGATCGAGGCCGTCGCGTGTGCCGAAGGCCGCGTGCAGCACCTCGGGAGCGAGGCTCGATCCGCCCATCCCCAGGAGCACCGCCGTGGTGAAACCCTCGTCCCGAAGCCCGCCGGCGAACTCCCGCAGCGCACGGGCTTCCTCCAACATCTGGTCGACCACATCGAGCCAGCCGAGCCGGTCCGCAATCTGCGCCGGCTCCGTGCGCCAGACGGTATGGTCGCGCGCCCAGATGCGGCGCACGACGTCCTTCTCTCGGAGTTGCGAGAGCCGGCTGTCGACCTTCGGTGAGAGCGCGCCGAGCGCACCCGTATGCCAGGGGCCGCGCGGCGTCCCGAGCGCCTTTCCGATCTCCGCGAGCAGGTCCTGAAAGTCCTTGCCGAACGACGCGAGCCCCTCCTCCAGCACCTGCGCCGTGATCCGGTCCAGGTCGATGCCGGCCCGCTCAGCCTCGGCCAGGACGCGCTCGGCATCGGCCATCCCCTCCGCGATGCTCGGCCGCACCCGGCCGTGATCGAGAAACGCCCGGAGGGTGCTTTCGGGAAGCGTGTTCACCGTGTCCGGCGCGATCAGCTCCTCGACGTAGAGCACGTCCGGGTACGCCGGGTCCTTGGTGCCCGTCGAGGCCCAGAGGGGCCGCTGGACGCGCGCGCCGCGCTCGGCGAGGCGCTGCCAGCGCGCCCCGGAGAAGATGTGTTGAAAGCGCTTGTACGCCATCCGCGCGTTCGCGATGGCCACCCGGCCGCGCAGCGGAGAGCCCTCCGGCAGCTGCGCGTCCACTTTGCTATCGATGCGCGAGACGAAGAAGGACGCGACACTGGCGATGCGGTCGACCGGCTCATCCCGTTCGATCCGCTTCTCCAGTCCGGCAATGTACGCCTCGGCCACTCGCTCGTAGACGGCCACGTCGAACAGCAGCGTAATGTTGATGTTGATGCCCTCCGCGATCAGTTCCGCGACGGCGGCCACGCCGTCCGGCGTACCCGGGACCTTGATCATGACGTTCGGGCGTCCGGCAGCAGCGAAGAAGCGCTGCGCCTCGTCCACGATCTGGTCTCGCGAGCCTTCCTGTGCTTCAAACGACACGAACCCGTCCGCTCCCTCCGTCCTGTCGTACACCGGCCGCAGCACGTCAGCGGCGAGGCGGATGTCCTCGCTGCCGATGTCGACGAACGCCTCGTACGGGCTGCAAGGGCCACGTGCGGCGATCGCGTGCAGCGCCTCGGTGTAGTCGTCCGAACCCGTGATCGCCTTGCGGAAGATAGTCGGGTTGGACGTGATCCCGGTTATCCACCCGTCTCGGACCATTCGCTCCAGGTCCCCCGAGACGATCAGGCCTCGGCGGATATAGTCAAGCCACACGCTCTGTCCCGCCGTGCGCAGTTCGTCGATTGGATGGGTCATGGCACGTCTCCTGGTTGGCTGGTAGTGCGCGTCAGCACGGCTGCCGCGCGCTCGGCGACGCGCTCCGCTGTGAAGCCGAACTCCCTGAACAAGACCTCGGCCGGCGCGGAGGCGCCGAAGCGGTCGATCCCGACAACGTCCCCCTCGCGTCCAATGTACCGGTGCCAGCCGAAGGTCGCCCCGGCCTCAACCGCCAGTCGAGCTACGACTTGCGTTGGCAGCACCGACTCCTTGTAGGCCGCGTCCTGCTCTTCGAATACCTCCCAGCTCGGCATGCTCACGACGCGGGCGTGGATCCCGCGCTCGCGAAGCAGCGCCTGCGCCTCCAGCGCCAGGCCGACCTCCGAGCCTGTCGCGAGGAGAATGACGTCCGGCTGATAGGACCCACCGTCGCTCACGACGTAGGCGCCGCGGCGCGCGCCCGCGACCACGCGATCGGGCTCCGGCAGCACGGGAACGTCCTGCCGCGTCAGCACCAACGCGGACGGCCCGGAGCGCTCGATGGCGAGCCGCCAGCACGCCGCCGTCTCGTTCGCGTCGGCCGGGCGTAAGACGGTCATGTTCGGCATCGCCCGCAGCGAGGCCAGGTGCTCGACCGGCTGGTGCGTCGGGCCGTCCTCGCCGAGCCCGATGCTGTCGTGCGTGAAGATGAAGATGCTGTGGGCGTTTTGCAGGGCCGCCAGCCGGACGGCGCCCCGCATGTAATCCGAGAAGGTGAAGAACGTGCCGCCGTAGGGAAGGACGCCGCCGTGCAGGGCCATACCGTTAACGATGGCGCCCATCGCATGTTCCCGCACGCCGAAGTGCATGTTGTGGCCGCACCACTCGTCCAGCCCGAGGTCGCCGTGGCCTGCGATGTACGTGCTCGTCGACGGCGCGAGGTCCGCCGATCCGCCCACCAGTGTCGGCAACACTTGGATCAGGGCGTTGAGCACTTTGCCTGATGCCTTGCGTGTCGCCATGGCGCCGTCCTCCGCGACGAAGGCGGGCAGCGCAGCGTCCCAACCCGCCGGCAGCTCGCCCGCCATGACCGTGCGCCATAGCGCCGCCTCGTCCGGGTGCGCCGTTGCGTACGCCGCGAACCGGGCGTTCCATGCCTCTTCCCACTCCCGTCCCCGGCCCGCAGCATTGCGAAACTCGGACAGCGCCTCGTCCGGTACGTAGAACTGCTTCTCCTCCGGCCAGCCCAGCGCGCGCTTCGTCAGCCGGATCTCTTCTTCCCCCAACGGCGCGCCGTGCGCCTCGGCGGAGCCCTCCTTGTGCGGGCTGCCGAAGCCGATCCGCGTCCTGGCGATGATCAGCGACGGACGCGCTTGTTCCGCTCTCGCCGCCTCGAGCGCCTCCGTCACCGCCTCCACGTCGTTTCCGTCGACGTGCTGCACGTGCCAGCCGTACGCGCGGAAGCGCCCGTCGACCTGCTCCTTGAAGGCCAAGTCGGTGCTGCCCTCGATCGAGATCTCGTTGTCGTCGTAGAGATAGACGAGCTTGCCGAGTCCGATCGTGCCCGCAAACGACGCCGCCTCCGACGAGATCCCCTCCATCATGTCACCGTCGCTGACGATGCCGTACGTGTAGTGATCGACGATCGTGTGGCCGGGCCGGTTGAAGTGGCCGGCGAGGAACTGCTCGGCGATCGCCAGGCCGACGCCCATCGCGAAGCCCTGGCCAAGCGGACCGGTCGTCACCTCGACACCCGGGGTGAGGCCGCGCTCTGGATGCCCGGGCGTCTTGCTCCCCCACTGTCGGAAGCGCTTGATCTCGTCCATCGACAGGTCGTAGCCGGTCAGGTGCAGCAGCGAGTACAAGAGCATCGACGCGTGCCCGGGCGAGAGCACAAACCGGTCGCGGTCCGGCCAGTGCGGGTTCGACGGGTTGTGGCGTAGGAAGCGGGTCCATAGCACATACGCCATCGGCGCCGCACCCATGGGCGTGCCGGGGTGGCCGGAGTTCGCCCGCTGCACGGCATCCATGGCCAGCGTGCGGATGGTGTTGATGCAGAGCTCGTCCAGCTGCGTGGTCGTCATGGCTGCCTTCCTATAGTAGAGGACTCGCGGCCGTCTTCGCATGCTCCCTCAGGTCCATCAGAGAAGCAACCGCGCGAGCGGGCCATCCGCGAACAATGGCGGCACGTGGAGACCGAGACCCGCGTAAACGCTCGGCGGCACGCCGATGTCCGCCACGTACAGCTCGCCAACGAACGAACGGGCACCGGGCTCGAGCAGGCCCGTCTTGGGAAGCGCGAGCGTGAGCGTGGCGTGGGCGCGGATCGCCTCGCCCGGCGCCTCGCCCGTGTTCACATCCACCCCGGACGGCGCGTCGAGACTGATCGTCCGCGCCGTTGACTCGTTCGCCGCAACAATGACGTATCGCGTTGTGCCGCGAGGCGCTCCTCTCAGGCCATAGCCGATCAGCGCATCGACGAGGACATCGTGCGCCGGTAGGGTGCCGTCGAACTGCGAGATGGGGACGTTGATCCGCCGGAGGATGCTGAGCTGGAGCGCGGGTATGTCCTGGAAATTCTCGGGAGCGTCAGCAAGCACCGCTGTGACATCAGCCCCCAAGTTGCTCAATCGCCGCGCGGCGGCCAGGCCGCCGCCGCCGTTATGGCCGCGCCCGGCGAGCACCGCGACCCGTCCTCCCGCCAGCGGGGCGGCGATGTGGCGCCGCACAAGGTCCGCGAGCTGGAGGCCAGCGTTCTCCATCATCTGGACGAGCGTGATGCCGAGCTCCTCGATCATCACCCGATCGATCTCGCGCATCTGGTCGCCGGTAACGGCCGGCACATAGCCCGCGGCAAAAGAGCGAAGCGTGTCGACGGTTGGAGTCATGCGTCATGCCCTTTTATGATGCCAGCCTCGCCGGCACGTCTCCAGCCTTCTGCAGGTACTGCCGGGCCATGAGCAGCGCCGTGACGCCTTCGCCCGTCGCGCTGGCGAGCTGCTTCGTGCTGCCGGCGCGCACGTCGCCCGCGGCGAAGACGCCGGGCAGGCTCGTCTGGAACGTCTCGTCGGTCTTGATGAAGCCCCACTGGTCAAGCTCAACTGAGCCCTTGAGGAACTGCGTGTTCGGCGAGAGGCCGATGAAGACGAAGGCCGCCGCCGGGTGAAACTCCAGCCCTTTGCCCGAAGCACGGTCCTTCGCCAGGACAGCCGCGAGTTTGCCGTCCTTGGCCTTGAACTCCGTGACCTCCGTGTTCGTAAGGATCTCGAACTTTGGGTCGGAGCGAGCGTTCTCCTGCAAGAGAGCGCTCGCCTTAAGCTCTGGCATGTACTCGACGAGCGTGACCTTGTCCGTGAACCGCGAGAGGAAGAAGGCCTCCTCGACGCCCGAGTTGCCACCGCCGATCACCATGAGCTCCTGCGAGCCTTTGTAGAACGGGCCGTCGCAGGTCGCGCAGAAGTGGATACCCGCGCCGATCAGGTCGTCCTCGCCCGGCACGCCGAGCCGGCGGTAGCTGGCGCCGGTCGCGACGATCGCCGCCCGCGAGCAGTACTCGTCGCCGTTCTTCGTCGCCACGATGACGTTGCCGCTCATGCTGGAAATAGAGGCCACGTCCACCGCGGAAAGCAGCTCGACGCCGTACCGGCGCGCCTGCTGGACGATGAGATCGGCCAGCTTGGCGCCCCCGACGCCCTCCGGGAAGCCCGGGTAGTTGTCGATGCGCTCTGTGACGCCCGCCTGGCCACCCAGCGCGCTCTTCTCGATGACGAGACAGTCGATGCCCTCCCGCGCTGCGTAGATCGCCGACGTCAGCCCGGCCGGCCCGCCGCCGATGATGATCAGGTCGTAGTACGTCCGCTGCGCTCGAAGCTGGACGCCCAGCTTTCGGGCCAGCTCATCGTTGCTTGGCTCAACGAGGAACGAACCGTCCGGGAACATGATGGTGGGAATGATCTGCTTACCGTTGTTCTTCTCGCGCACGAACGCGCGCCCGGTCTCGTCCTGGTCGATGTCGACCCACTCGTAAGGGACGCGCATTTCGCCCAAGAACTGCTTCGAGCGACGGCAGTCGGGGCACCACGGGGCGCCGTACACCTTGACATCTGCCATACGGACGGCCTCCTATCTGAATGATGCCTGGCATCGTTGGCATCTCCACAACTAGCCTATTACGTGGCGCCTGGCTGCAATGTAAGATTGATCACCAAGAGAGAGGCGCTACCAGCAATCTGCGAACGGTAAGCGTTCTCAAGCTTAGTCGATGACGGGCGCCGACCGTGCCCGCAAGCGCCAGCCGTTAGCCCTGCTCGGCCAGGAGGGCGGCCAGCAGCCCCGTCCAGCCGGTCTGGTGGCTTGCGCCGAGGCCGGCGCCGCTGTCCCCGTGGAAGTACTCGTAGAACAGCGCGTGGTCGCGCCAATGCGGGTCGTGGCCGAGCACCGAACTCGCGCCGTCCGCGGGCCGGCGGCCGTCCTTGCCGCGCAGATAGAGCTTGCACAACCTCCTCGAGAGCTCATCGGCAATGCCCTGGAGGCTCAACCTCCGTCCGGAGCCGGTCGGAAATTCCACCAGGAAGTCATCATCATAGTACTGGTGAAATCTTCGCAACGCCTCGATGAGCAGGTAGTTGAGCGGGAACCAGACCGGGCCACGCCAGTTGGAGTTCCCGCCGAAGAGCGAGCCCGCCGACTCACCTGGCTCGTACCGCACGGTGTGGCGCGCCCCATCCACGCGCAGTTCGTACGGGTGTCCTTCGTGATACTTGCTGAGCGACCGAATGCCGCAGTCGCTCAAGAACTCCGCCGGATCGAGCATCCGGCTCAGGATACGCTTCATCCGATGGCCCCGCACCAAGGCGAGGAGGCGCCGCTCGCCGGCGCCGGGGAGGTGCCAATGCGAGGTGAGCTGTGCCAGCTCTGGATAGTGCTCCAGAAAGCGTTCCAGCCGGCCGCGGAACTCCGGCAGCGTGTCCAGCAGGTCCGGCTCGATCGTCTCGACGGCCAGCAACGGGATGAGGCCGACCAGGGAGCGCACTTTGAGCGGGATCGATTCGCCGCTGGAGAGGTGGAGGACGTCGTAAAAGAAGTCGTCCTCCTCGTCCCACAGCGAGATACCCTCCCCGCCGATGTTGTTCATCGCCGCCGCGATGTACATGAAGTGCTCGAAGAACTTCGTGGCAAGCTCCTCGTATACTCTGTTCTCGCGCGCCAGCTCGATGGCGATGGCGAGCATGTTCAGGCAATACATCGCCATCCAAGCCGTGCCGTCGGACTGTTCGAGGTGCCCGCCTGTGGGCAGCGGCCCGCTGCGGTCGAAGACGCCAATGTTGTCCAGGCCCAGGAAGCCGCCCTGGAAAACGTTGCGTCCCTCCACGTCCTTCCGGTTGACCCACCAGGTGAAGTTCAGGAGCAGCTTGTGGAAGACTCGCTCCAGGAACGCCCGGTCGGCCCCTCTCAGGCGTCGGTCGATCTCGTACACGCGGAGAGCGCTCCAGGCGTGGACCGGCGGGTTGACGTCGCCCAGGGACCACTCGTAGGCGGGAAGCTGGCCGTTCGGGTGCATGTACTGCCCGTTCACCATAAGCAAGAGCTGCTGTTTCGCGAATTCAGGGTCGATGTGCGCGAGGGAGATGCAGTGGAAGGCCAGGTCCCAGCAGGCGTACCAGGGAAACTCCCACTTGTCGGGCACGGAGATGACGTCGGCGTTGTTGAGGTGGCGCCACTCCGCGTTCCGGCCGTGTTTCCGTTCTTCCGGCGGCGGCGGACCAGCCGGGTCGCCGTCGAGCCAGTCGTCGATCTCGTAGAGATAGAACTGCTTGGTCCAGAGAAGACCGGCGAACGCCTGTCGCTGCACCTGCCGTTCCTCCTCACCGAGGCCGCGCGCGAGCGGCCGGTAAAAGGCGTCCGCCTCCTTTCGTCTCCGAGTGAAGACCTCTGCCGCACCGACGAAGGGCCGATCGTGCCGCTGCGCTGAGAGGCGGAGGAGAACCGTCTCCGACGCGCCCGGCCCGATGGCGAAGGAGTAGTGGGCGGCCGCCTTGGTGCCTGCGCCTGCCGGGTTGACAGCGCCCTTCGTTTCGCACACGACGGCGTCGCTGATGCCGTCCTTTACGAACGCGGCGTTGTTTCGGTCGCCCCACAGCTTCGCGGAGTTCGTTTCGTTCTCTGTGACGAGCAAGGGTGGTGCGCCTTCGCATGCCAGCCAGTAATCGCCGAAGTCGGCGTGTTGGACGTGAACGAGGCTGGCCGCAGCCCTCTCCGAAGCGACGGTACGCAACTCAGGCCGCGGCGACTGTTGCTTCCACGCCCATGTGTTGCGGAACCAGAGCGTCGGCAGCACGCGGAGCGAAGCCGGCTCGGGTCCGCGGTTCGTTGCGGTAATCCGAATGAGGATGTCCTCGGGTCCTGCCTTGGCGTACTCGACAACGACATCGAAGTAGCGGTGTTCCGCGAACGAGCCGGTGTCGAGGAGTTCGTACTCCGGATCGTTGCGCGTCCGGCGCGCGTTCTCCGCCACCAGCTGGTCGTACGGAAAGGCCTGCTGAGGATACTTGTACAGCGCCTTCATGTAGGAGTGCGTGGGCGTGTTGTCGAGATGGAAGTAGTATTCTTTGACGTCTTCGCCGTGGTTGCCCTGCGTGCTCGAAAGGCCAAACAGCCGCTCTTTGAGGAACGGATCAGCCCCGTTCCAGAGCGCGACGGCGAAGCAGAGCAGCCCGCGGTCGTCGCAGATGCCGAGCAGCCCGTCCTCGCCCCAGCGGTAGGCGCGCGACCGGGCATGGTCGTGTGGGAAATACGCCCAGGCGTCGCCGTCGGCGGAGTAATCTTCTCGTACCGTCCCCCATTGGCGCTCGGAGAGATATGGCCCCCAACGAAGCCACGGCGCGGTGCCATCCCGCGCCTCCGCCAACCTGCGTCGCTCGGGGTCCAGTGCCGCGCCCCTCCTTCCCGGCTCGACTTCGTCCTTGCCGTGCGCCATTGCTCCGTCCCGCATGTCGAGGTCCCGCTCGCGGCCCGCCGCGATCCAAAGTCCGGCTTAGAACGCCTCCCTCACCTCGAGAAACCAGGTGCGGGTGGTCCCGTCCCAACGAGTCCTCAACCAGCCGGTCAGCCTGGCGCTCCCGAACGCCACCGTGACCCGCCGGCCTCCCCATCCGAAATAGTAGCGTAGCAATGCGCCGGAATCATCAACGGAGGTGAACGCTACGGTCCGGCCGTCTTCCGCTATGCGGCCCGCCCCCTGCGCCAGCACGGCGCCAGCTTCGTTGTAGACCGTCATTGATCCCGCCCTTCTGGGCCGGCGCCGGACCGCCGTTACGTGGCGGCCGGCGCCCAGCGGCGCGTGAGCGCTTTGCTGGAGCAACAGCCTGGGTGCAGGAAGGCGCCACGCCATCCTGCTGCAAACGGTTACAAGATCCAGATCTGGTAGCCATCGCTCACCAGCCCAGCGATGCTGGGGTGGTCCATGTACTCCGCGACCAGCGGCTCGTCCCGGGCCTGCAGGTCCTCCTTCACGCCGAAGGCACCGGCGCAGTAGTCGCACACCTCGTAGACCACGCCCTGGCTCTTGAGCTGCTCGAACAGGAGGCCGAGGCCCTGGACGTGCTCCGAGTCGGATCGGTGGAACTGAGCGAGCCACTGCGTGCCGGCGCCGTCGAAGATGAGGCGCACGTCTGCGCCGTGCTCCTTCAATTCCTTGGCGTAGACGAGGCTATGGAACGCCCGGGCCAGCCCCTCATGGCCGTCCGAGCCCGCATGCAGCACAATCGCAATCTTTGCATCCACAACGTGTTCTCCTCTCTGATCTCCTGGTGGTGGGCAGCCTTGGGAGCGGCAGGGCGCTTGTGGAGGCTGCCCTGCCGCTCCGGGCGGCAGACGGGGAGGGTGGGGGAACTCCCCGGGACTGCTTGTTACGCGACGGTGGGTGTCTGCTCAGCGAGCTCCTTGATCCGCAGGGTCTGGAAGCGGATCACCTGGATGATGGTCGCCAGGCCGAAGGCGATCGACGCCAGGTACATGCCGACGCCTACGCGACGCAGGCCTTCCAGCCAGGTACCCCACGTTTCCGCGCGGCCGAGGGACGCGGCGTCGGCCCCGCTCGGGCCCGTCGCGTTGATCCACGCGTCGTGCGCCTGGACGGCGGCGTACACGTGGCCGGCAAACGCGAAGACCAGCACCATCATCGCCATCATCATCCCGCCCAGGAAGATCCAGGCAGTGATCGGCATCACCGGCGTCTTGATCCCTTTGCCGGCCGCCTCCTGGACGAGACCGCCGCCGGTGCGGAAGACGCCGAGGATGCGCGCGATGGCGAAGCTAATGCCCGAGAAGATGAACGCGAACCCCAGGAACATGAAGCCCGGGATGAGCTGGCCCAGCGTCTCGAAGTTCGCCTTGCGAAGCGGGGTGAACTCCTCCGACAAATCGACGGAGAGCTGGGAGCGCGCGATGGCCAGGGCGAAGGCCGTACCCACAAGCATCAGCCCCATCAGGGCCATCGGACCCCAGAGGTAGTGGCCCATCGTCTGGGCCAGGTTGCGCCCGAGCGGCTTCTCCGTCTCGACGTAGCGCAGCGTTGGTTGATTGAGTACCAGAGTTCCGGTTGCCATTAGGATGCTCCTTCCTCCCGCCCCAGGATCAGCTCGCGGATGCGCGAGAACTGGAAGCCCACGACGTTGGAGATGGTGTACAGGGCGAAGACGATGCCGGTGAGGAGGGCGCCCAGCGCCGCCTCGCGGAGCGGGTTCGCCCAGGCCGCGTATGCTGCGGCGCGGTCCAGAGCGGCGACGTTGCCGGGCGTGCCGGCCGCGCTGGCGCCGATCCAGGCCGAATGCGCCTGAGCGGAGACGAACGCCAGGGTCCCGAAGGCCACGAGCGCGGCCATGAGCCCTGTCATCATCAGGCCCAGAAAGACCCAGGCGGACCAGGGCATCTTCAGCGTCTTCACCGGCGCGCCGACCGACTCCTGCACCTCGGCGCCGCCCCAGCGCAACGCGCCGAGGATCGTCGCGAGCAGAAACGAGATGCCGGAGAGGAGCAACGCCTCACCAAGAAAGAGAAAGCCGGCGGTCAGGGGCTTCAGCGTTTCGAAGTTCGCCTGCCGCAGAGCGGTGAACTGGTCGCCGAGATCGGACCCGACCTTCGCCTGCGCGATGCCGAGGCCGACGGACGTGCCCACCGCCATGATGCCCATCAGGATCATGGGCAGCCACATCCAGTTGGCCACCGTGTGGATGATCGTCTGCCGAGTGCCTGCTGGGGTCACCGTGATGATCCCGAATTTTGTGGGTTGAGATGGAATTGCCATTGCCATGCTGCCTCCTTATGAACCGCCGCTGCGCTGGATCAGCGCGGGCAGCGATTCTTTGATGCTCTCCACCCGGACCCACAGCCTCCGCACGATGCCGAAGAGGACGACACTGATGCCGACCTTGGCCAGTGCGATGGCGGAGACCGCGACCGGGAAGAGCCACGCCTCGTAGGTAATGATCCGACCAACGTCCGCCGGATCCTGGTCTGAGACCCAATTCGCGACGACGGCGCTGATGATGAAGAAGACGGCGAGCGCCATCACGGCGACGATGGCCAGTGCGGGGCCAGCGTAGTACTGCCACGCGTTCGTGCCATACTCCTCCTGCGGCGCCTTCGGCCGGGTCAGGCTCAAGGTTCTTGTGCTTGCCACGTAGGTGTACTCCTTTCGATTGGCTCGGTCCTGCGTCGTATCACTGTGCTATTGCTCGAAACCCCCACCTCCTTCGCCCACCACAGTTAGGCGGCAATCTCCACTGCCTCGTCGTCCGCAGCCTCACCGACAGTAGGAGGTGAGATTGCGTCCTCATAGCGGTGGCCGTAGGTCTGCTCGTAGGCGCGGTGCACGAGCAGATCGATTCCTTCGAGGCGTCCCGCGCGCTCGCGCCGACGCTCCTCCCAGAGGGCCTCCAGCTCGTCGCTCACGTGCCGGATCCGCATCACGGTCAGCCCGCCTGTCGGCCCGCCGCCCGCCGCCTGCTGGTAGAGCCGCATCCGCTCATCTGAGAGCTGGTTGATGCGATTGATGGTTCCCGTGGTCATGGTGTCCTCCCGTTCATGAGCATCAGGTTGGCTTCCGTCTTGCTAGTAAGACGCCTCGTGATCGCCGTCTCTTACCTGGACGGGCCGGCGGGCCGTATACTGGACGTGACGAGGACGCAGTGGAACAGTCGATCGGAACGGCGGACCGGACGGATGAGGACTGGCTAACGGACCTCGCGGCGGACGGCGCGCAACGAGAGGGCGCCCTCAGCGACCTGCGCGCATACCTCCAGCGAGGGCTCTACGCGTCCCTCCGGGCCAGCCGCAGCGATCTCGCTTCGCGCGACGCCGACGATGTGCGCCAGATCACTGAGGACTTCACGCAGGAGTCGCTGCTCAAGATCCTGGACAAGCTCTCCACGTATCGCGGCGAGAGCCGCTTCACGAGCTGGGCGATGAAGGTGGCGGTCCGAACGGCTATCAGCCAGTTGCGCAAGGCCGCCTACCGGGACCTGTCACTGGACGATCTCGAAGCTCGAGGCGCGCCTCTGCGCTTGCCCCCGCAGGCCTCGGTACATTCGCAGCAAGCGCCTGACCCGCAGCGTGAGGCAGAGCGACGCGAGGTCCTAGCGGTCTTGAACGACGCCATCGAAACGGAACTCAGCGATAGGCAGCGGACTACCCTCCGCGCCACCGCCTTCGACGGCGTGCCCATCGAGGTCATGGCCGATCTCATGGGCAGCAACAGAAACGCACTCTACAAAATGATGCACGACGCCAGACGCAGGCTGCGCGACCGCCTGATCACGCGAGGCTACACATCCGAAGGCGTCGCGTCGCTGTTTGGAGGAGACTAGTGAGTGGTGCTTGGAGGAGACTAGTGGGTCGTATGATGGGCACGGGGCGGCCGTCGCCGGCGAGCGAAGACGCCGCCAGGATGCTGCAGATGATACTTGCCACCAAGGATGAGGTCATCGGCTGCGACGACTGCTTCGAGGTCCTTGACCGCTGCGCCGATCTGATCGAGGCCGGCGGGTCGGTCGAAGAGGTCTACCCCCAGGTCAAGGCGCACCTGGAGGACTGTGGAGGTTGCGCCGAGGAGTTCGACGCACTCCTCACCGCGCTGCGGGCTGCCCCGCCGACCGCTTCGGGCGGCACGGGGTAACGGCGAGCGGCCGCCCGCCGTCACGGTCCTGCCACATGTTCCGCATCAACCTGTCCGAACCGAATGTGACGCGACACTCGATAGGCCCAGATGGTAACCGCGACGGCGATCGCTCCCACCAGGTACCCGGCGAGGACGTCGCTCGGCCAGTGCAGGCCCTGCTCCACGCGACCGAGGCCGACGAAGAGTAAGTGAAGGCCCCAGAGGCCGAGCGACACAGCGCGCGTCAGCCGGTTCCTTGTCAGCTGCCATATGGCGAACACCAAGAACCCCTCAAACCCCATCACCCACTCGGCGTGCCCGCTGGGATATGAGAACTTGGTCTCGATCCGCACGACATCGACGAGCTCTCCCGACGGCCGGGGCCGGTCTACAAGCACCTTGAGCAGCCCGCCCAGCAGATGGGTCCAGGCCGACGCCGCCGCGAAGAACGCCAGACGTGGTCGCCGCAACAGCAAGAGCGCGCCGACGGCCGTTGCCAAGCCGAGCTGCGAGATCGTTGGGCTGGACAGGTACGTGGCTACCCAGGAGGTTCGCCGGAACCCCAGCAGATCTATCGCTTGGACGGCCCTGGCAAGGGTCAGATCCCATGGGAAGCGGTCGAATGCCGCCGCGAAGGCGCTGAGCACCCCGAGCGCCAGGACCAGCGTCGCCCAGGCGGCGAGGAGCTTCGGGCTGGGGAGCTCCTCCCTGAGCGCGGCGATGCCGCTGGCGGCGTATCGGCGAGGCTGAGCGCGCGAGAGGAGCCGGTCGTGCGGTATACTGGTGTGTGATGAATTTCCCAAGAACAGTCCCCGCTGAGGCCTTCCGCCGGATACCGCCATGGCAGATGTGGTGGGCGCTGGGTGCGCTGGCCACCGCAGCGTTGGCGCTGTATGCCACCACGAACGGCGCCCCGCGCTGGGAGGCGAGCGTCGTTCGCTTCTTCCAAACCCTACCACTGCCCGGCCTCCACGAGCTGAGCCTCGCGCTCACGTCCGCCGGGCGCGACCCGCTGGTGGTGCTGCTGCCCGCTGCTGCCATCGCCGGGCTCTGGGCCATAGGTCAGGGACGCCTGGCGGGATTTCTCTTTCTGGCTACCCTTGCGCGGGTCCTTGCTGCGATCGTGAAATGGCTCGTCGACCGGCCGCGCCCCACGGAGTCGCTGGTCGACGTCTCGTATTACCTGAACGGACCGAGCTTTCCCAGCGGCCATGTGCTCAGCACGACCTTGTTCCTTGGCTTTCTCTGTTACTCGTGCTCCTACCTGCTTCCTCATAGAGCCCTGCGGCTCGGCGCCCAGGCGGGTTGCCTCGCTGTCATCGCGCTCATGGGCGTCGCAAGGATGGAGCTTGGCGCCCACTGGCCGACGGACGTGCTGGGTGGCTATCTGATCGCTGCCCTGGTGCTCGCTCCGCTCATCTCTTTGCATCGCCGTGGCCTCGCGGTCCAGCCAACGAACGCGCAGTAACCATCCACAACGTCATCCTGCCCTTGTTACGCATACCGGCTTCCCCCAGTCTGGAAGAGCGTTCGTAGGAGATCGCGGACTCTAGACGGGATGGGAAAAGATGAGCGCGGCTGGCGGCCGGTCGCGATATCAGCTCCTTGCGAGAACTGCAGGAATGCTTGGTCGTCGCGGCCGCCTGCGGAGCCTTTCAAGCCGTACCAGTAGACGACTTCGGCATGCCTGACCAAGCCTTGCCGGACGAGCAGGTCCCGAACGGCCAGCAGGCCGAGACGTGGATTGTCGCTCACCTTGATCCAGCCGTTTCCCGCCGGGAGATGTTCGTCCTGAGACAAGCCAACGGCGACAATCTCATTGAACGTAGGGTTGAAATACATTCCGGGGCTCATCAGTGTCTTCCTTCCAGAGTTTCATGCCTTGTCGCCGCACGAGGCGAGGGTTGTCGCTCGCGGCGCGAGGCACGAGCTCGTGTGCATCGTGAGAAGCCCTGCTGCTGTCGTGTAGGCCGCACTCGTGGTTACGGCCGCCAGCGCCGGCCGGGCTTCCCTGATCGGCAGCAGGGACGGCGCTGACCGGGTTCCCGTCACCGCGACTTCGCGGTATCGAGTGGCGAAGGCGCCGACAAGCCAGGCGCCGGCCACCAATTCGAGCGTCTCCTCTACGACAATGGACGAAGCGCCGTGGGGGCCGAAGCCATCGACGACGACGGTGCCCGCCACAAGAGCCGCGCCCGCCGCGAGCTGAAGGAGCGCGGCCGGGCTCGCGATGAGTTGGCGGTAACCAAGAATGACGATCGTGACGCCCGCCAACAGGTACGTGCCCACAATAGCGTCGCTCACGCGGTGGAAGCCAAGCGGGTGCTCTACTGGGGTATAAGCTTGGATCAGACCGCCCACTTTGCCGTGCAGATCGAGGGGCGCGTCCAGAGACAGGAAGAAAAAGCCAATCCCGCCGACGAGCCAAAAGCTGTTCCACCGCCACCCGTGGTCTGTGCGGCGGGCGATCAGCACGCCGAGGAGCCCGACAAGCGCTGTCTGGAAAACGGAGAACAAGGAGGCCGGCCCCAGGTCACGGAAGAGCTGATGCTGTTGGCCGGGCCCGAACAGGAGGTATCCGCTGCCGGCAAAGACCGCGCTGAGTACCAGATCGACGGCGATCAAACGCCCGGCCAGAGAGCGCGGAGCGGTCAGCCGGACGGCCCACGCTTCAATGCGGCTTAAGGCGTCGGGTACCGGAGAACGGAGCAGGGCCAGTTCTCCGGCCACTGGAACTGCTAGCTCCCGGGCCATCTCCAAGGGCGCCGCCGCGGCGCGTCGTCTCGCGGGCATCATGACTGCTCGGACATGGGCGGCGTAGGCCGAGAAGATGAGTGCCGCGGCCGCCATCTGCGCCGGCCATACAGCGCCTTCCACTAGTCCCCGGGCCGCCACATCGAGGGTGACCGCCAGCGCTGCGGCGCCGATACCCATCGTGAGGATGGCGGCCGCGGGCCTGCGGGCCATGATCTCATTCTTGAAGAGGTAGATGCCCAACAGGCCGGCGGCCACGTAACTCAGCGTAACGAGCTCGTCGATCTGGTTAACGCCGGGGACGCGATCCCCGAAATAGCTGGCAAGCAGGTCGCCTGCGCGCTCGTGCACCTGAAGCAGGTCGTCGAAGGCGAAGAGCAGCAAGCCCGCTCCGGAAAGCGACCAGAAGAGGGTCGCTCTGGCCTCGGCCCAGTCCTGGAAGGGGCGCTTTCGCCAGACGAGGAAGAGCGGTACCAGAGCCAGGGCGCCCGCAGCGAGCAACTCAGACGTGCCGACCAAGGAGACCAGGCCGAACTCCCCGAAGGGCCAAGTCTGTCCGTTGAGGTAATAAGCTGCCGAGATCGCCAGGACGGTCCCGTTCGCCAGGAGCACGGCCGCAAGCATCATTCCGTAGGGGCGGACAAGCGAAAGCCTGGCAGCGGCCGCCGGCAGGACCGACGATGGCCTCAACTGTCGCAGCCGTCCGGCCAAACCCGGCCGAGCCGGGGTCCGCCGGGCTAGCCCCACCGTCAGCTCTGCAAGGTGCAGTCTTCGGTACAGGCCGAACGGCAACTTGCCAAGAGCCTGATCCAGGAGGACCGCCGGCAGCACTCGGTTCCGCCGCAGCGGGGGCGCGACCACATACGCGGCAGCGCCGACGCCCGGCACGGCGGAAAGCAGCGCGACGGGGAGCGTGTGCACGGAGCGGGCCCGCGCGGCCGAGCCGTCGCGCCGGACGAGCCCGCGTAGCTCGCCGGCGGAGCGGAAGAAGAGCGTCCAGGCTGGCCGCGCGATGCTGCCGAAGGGAAAGCGCAGAGGGACGCTCATCGCCAGGTGGGCGCCGAGATGGGTGAACACGGACACCGTTTCCGGCGCGGCCAGCGAGGCCTCCAGGCCGCTCGCTTCCTCGGCCGTAATGCGGCCGTCTTCGGCCCATCGCTCGATCCCTTGCCGCGCCCAGCCCTGGGCCAGGTGCTGCCCAGCCCCCACCTGTCTGAGCAGCCGCTTCGCGCTTCGCAGCAGCGATGGCGGCCAGACGAGCTTCGCTGCGCTCCCCACGATGTGCGCGGTCGCAAGCCCGGCACGCGCAAGCTTCGTCCAGAGACGCGGTTCCGCCGCCTTCCATCGCGCGGCGTAGAAGTCATAGTCGGCCACCGCCGCCTCCAGCTCGGCTACGCCCGCCTCGCCGAGGCTCTCCTGAAGATCGCTGCGGTTCGACGCGATGTAGCGCCTGGTCTTGGTGACGAACACGTCGTCGAAGACCGGCAGGTCACCGTCGCGCAGCGCGTCCAGCCACTGGCCGAGAGGCAGCAGCGGCGACACCAGGGCCGATTCCAGGTCGATGATCTTATACGTGCCGTCCGCCTCCTCGATCAGGTTGTCGACGGATCGAGGATTGAGCGGGTTGATCTGCCAGGTGGGCAGGCCCACGTCCTGAAAGCGCCGCGCGAGACCGCGCAGAAACCGCCGCGCCTGCCTCTTGTCGCGCGGAGCGGTGCCCTCGATGAGCTGTGACACGAGGATGCAGCCGTCGTCGCGGCAACTGATCTCGAGCAACGGGGCCACCAGGTCCTGTCCATACCAGTGTTGCGTCAGCAGACCGGCCAGCTTGCGCCGGCGTTCAGCCGCCGCGAGTGCATATTCGTTCCGTTCATACGGAAACGGCGCTTGGAAGGCGAGCCAGTAGAGCAGTTTCACCAGAAGGCCGGGCGCGTAGACCTTCGTCGCCGTGCAGGCCGCCCGATCCAGGTAGACGCGGCTCGCCAGTGACTCAATCACTTGGACAGTTTGTGTAGCGGTCCGTTCGTAGCTCACTTCGTCGTCCTCCCTGGGCGTCCACTAGTTAGACGCAGCGTGACGCCGCGTTCTTAGCCAGCCTCGTTCTTGCTGTCCTCGCTCAGCATAGCCGTAGTTGCTCATACTACTACTATTCCAACCAGAAAAAAACACCATTCATCGCGTATCGCCTCTCCCCACTGCGGCCAGCATCCTGTCTAACCACGAAGCGCCGCCCGCGGCCAGGCCCGACCCCTGTAACGCTTCGCGGGCCTGCTCATCCAGCAGTTCGGCTAGGCGGGGCCCCACGCTGCGCACGATCTCCGCTGCGGCGATGGCGTGGCGGAGGTACTGGGCACCGGTGCTCGCGAGGACTTCGAGCGTCGTGAGCGCGGCCGATGCGTGACCATCGGTCGAGACCTGGCCGGCGAGGAGCTGCGCCTCGTCCCTGACGAGCACGAGCCAGCGTGTGCTGGCTTCTGCCGCCAGCGGGTAGCGGTAGATCCTGCCACGGCAGCCTCCGCATTCGTCCGGGCAGCCTTGGATGCAAAGCGTCGAGAGCGCTACGCCCCGGGCCTGCGCCCGCGCAAACGCACTGCTCAGCCGGCGCGACTCCTCAGCCCACACGCCCACGACGAGATGCTCCTCCGCGGCGTCGACTAGCGCCTCCGCCCGGGCCAGCACAGCCTCATAGCCCTGCACGTTCCAGACGTACTCTTGCGACTCCCCGGCCCCAAGCCCGTCCATGGCGCGCCGCGCTTCGGCGACCTGCGCCTCCACACCGCGCGAGAGCCGGGAGAGCATCTCCTCTGCCGGCAGGGCGCTATAGCGTGCGCCTCGCTTCGCTTGCACTCGGACCACGGCGCCACGCTGTTCCAGCCGGTCTAGGACCGGGTACACATTGGGCCGAGGCACGCCCGAGGCCTTCGCCAGTTGGTATCCAGTCAGCGCCCCCCGCCGGAGCAGCGTGACGTAAGCCCTGGCCTCGTACTCGCTAAAGCCGAGCGATTCTAGAGAGAGGGAAGCGGCATCATGCTCTAACGTAGTCATTGTTATAACTACTATATACCGTCGGGGCTCCCATGTCAAGACCGGAAGCTGGACCGCTCACAGTTCGCGGGAGTGGCCACACTGGCACATCAGTGCCTTCGGAACCGAGGGTCGGGTTCAGAATCCCTCCGAGCGCGCCAGAAATCAAATCTACCGTTGATGCGGTACGGCGTCATGGTGCACGCTGCCGGCCCTTCGGGCCGCAGGTATGCCCCGTCACCGAGCGCGCACGTGCGGGCGCGGTACAATCACCCCATGAACGCCGTTGACGTCGTCATTGAGATCCCGCGCGGGAGCCGCAACAAGTACGAGATCGACGAGGCGAGCGGGGCCATCCGGCTCGACCGCGTGCTCTACTCCTCGGTGCACTATCCCACGGACTATGGATTCATCCCGAACACGCGTGCCCCCGACGGCGACCATCTGGACGTCCTGGTCATCGTCGAGGAGCCGACGTTCCCCGGCTGCCGGCTGCAGGCGCGTCCGGTGGGCGTCCTCCGGATGCACGACGAAAAGGGAGAGGACTACAAGATCATCGCCGTGCCCGTCGCCGACCCTCGCTTCGAGGGCGTGAACAATCTCACTGACCTCCACCCCCACTGGCTGAGGGAGATCGAGAATTTCTTCACCGTTTACAAGACCCTGGAACCTGAGAAGCTCGTCACCATCGCAGGATGGGGCGGCCGCCAGGAAGCCTGGGACGCGATCGAGGCCTGCCGCGACTGACGCCGCTGCCGCGCTACGCAGCCCGGGCACGCTGACGCCCCTAACGTGTGATCTAGAATCCAGACGGCGCAGACGCAGAGGTCCACCCTAGGCGCATGGCCAACGCGCGTGAAGCCGGAGCGGCCGCCGCTGGGCTCGGTCGGCTCCTCGCTGGTCGCCGCCTCTCGATTGCAGGCTTCAGCCTCGCCCTGACAGGCGCGGGCCTCGCGTTCGGGATCATGGCGGCGCGCGCGCTCCGTGAGGGCATCGACTACACGGCCATCTCCTGGGCGCTGATAGCGCCCGTCTGGGGCGTCCTCGCCCTGCTCGCGCTGCTCGTCACGCGCGCGCGCGTCGTCGCGCTTCCACTGGGCTGGCTCTCGATCTTCGCTGGTCTCTACTACGCCGACGTATTCGGGTACATGCCTGCGGCAGGGCTCTTCCTGGTTGCCACGTTTGTCGTATTCGCACCCCCCGCTGAACCACGCCGTGATGACGGCGCGTGACCTTGGCAGTCGCCGTCCGCCGGCTGCGCACGCTTGGCAGAGCATGTAACACAGATCACGGTGAGCCCTCGGCCGCGCCGGTACGCTGAGGACAGACAACACTCGGAGGTGGAGCATGAACGCAGGAGCCGCAGTCGTAGGCGGCCTGATCGGTGGCGGGGCGATGGTCGCCGTCCTCTATCCGATGATCTGGATGCTGCCGCGGCAGATGAAGATGGACTTCCTGAAGATCGTCGGCACGATGGCCGTGCCGGCCGGAGCGACTGCATACGTCGCAGGACTCATGATCCATGGGATGATGAGCGCCGCCTTCGGTCTGGTCCATGGAGGCATCCTCGCCGGCCTCGAGATCGAATCTGCCGGGGCCGGCGCGGGAGCGGGCGTGCTCATCGGCGTCGCGCACGCGGCCGTCACCGGCACGATGCTCGGGGTCCTGCCGCTCATGCACCCGCGCATGCGCCCGACACATCCCAAGCTGGTACCGGCGTTCGCCGGCGGCGGCTCCGTTTCGCCGCACGAAGAGCTGCTGGAGCCGCCGGGGTTCTTCGGCCTCAACTACCCGCCGCTGACCGTCATGGGCTTCTTCATGCTGCACGTCATGTTCGGGCTGATCGTGGGCGTGACCTACGGCGCGCTGGCGTAGGCGATGTCGAGCCCAGCTGTGAATTTCGAGCCCTCCCCACGCGACGACCGGCCCGCCGAGATCCCCGCCCCGGCGGGCCGGTCACGCGCTCTGGTCCTCAGCGGCGGCGGCGCGCTCGGCGCCCTGCAGGCAGGGTTCCTGCGCGCGCTGTTTCGCACGTCGTACCGCCCATCGATGATCATCGGGACCAGTGCTGGGGCGCTCAACGGGGCCTTTCTGTCCTTTTTCCCGGACGCGGACGGCGCCGACCGCCTGGCGGACATCTGGCGCAGCCTCCGGGACAGCAGGCTGTTCCTCTTCAACCCGGCGCGTGTCGTGTACCAGATCGTTTCCCGTCAGCTCTGCCTCGCCAACTCAAGACTCCTTCGTGAACTCGTCGAGCGGCACGCTCCTCAGGACGACTTCGCCGCGACGAAGGTCCCGCTCTACATCACGACCACCAACCTCACGCAGGGCCGCAAGCAGGTCTTCCATGACGGGCCGGTGTCGCGCGCCGTCCTCGCCTCCACCGCGCTTCCGGGCATCTTCTGTCCGGTGGAGCTGGACGGCGAGCTCTACGTCGACGGCGGCGTCCTGGCCAACCTCGACCTGGACACCGCGCTCGATCTGGGCGCGACCGACGTCCTGGCCGTCGACTTGTCCCGGTGCATCGAAGGCATGCGGCCGAATGACATCCCGAGCCTCTGGAGCCAGACGCTCGATGTCGTGCAACGGGAGCGCGTGGAACGAGACATGATGCGCCTGGCCTCGCGCGCCCGGATCACGGTCGTCCAGCCCGGCGTCGAATCTCCGGTCAGCCTCGGCAACCTGACCGCCGTCGACCGCCTACTCGAGGAGGGCGAACGCCTGGGAGAAGATGTGCTGGCGTCGTATGTCGACGATGATGGCCGCTTTCGGGCGGGCGCCATCCACGCCCCGTTGCACATTCACCCCTTCGCGGAGCTCCTGCCGAGCGCCTAGCAGACCGCTGAAGAACCGCGAAGGCGAGGCCGTCTCGCCTCGCCACCAGATTGCCGCCGAGCCTGGAACGGCTCGGCCACGAACTTTATCGACACCCTGCTAGTGGCTGGCGATCGCGGCCTCCAGCTCGTCCGGCTTGAAGCCCAGCGGCCCCGGACCGCTGCGGTACACAATCTTGCCGTCCTCGCCGATCAAGTACAGGCGGTCGGGAAGCGCCGAGTAGGCCAGGTCGGTGCTGTTCTCCATATCATCGATGACGGTAGGGATCTTCAGATCGAGGCCGAGCGAGCATGCCTCGGCGACATGCACGCGCTCTTCGAACAACACCGGCTGTGCATGAAGGACGCCCTCATCCTCATTGATCTGGAGCTGCCAGCCGTCGGACGGGTGCGCCTCCTGGATGTAGACCACGAGGAACTCGACGCGGCCGCCGTACTGTTGGTGGAGCTCCTGCAGGCGCCCGGCCTGCTTGCGGAACGGCGGTCAGGTGTAGGACCCGAAGATGAGCGCGACGGGCCGCTTGCCGCGGAAGTTCGAGAGGCGGACCGTCCGGGAGCGGTCGTCGAGGAGCGGCAGCTCGAACCCGGGCGCGGGGTCGCCCACGCGAGGCGCTCGCGCCTCGCGGGCCAGCGCGTCGGCCCGGATCGCCTCCCAGCGCTCTCGCGTCAGGTTGAGACGTTGGAGCTGCTCGTCAGTCGGACCGGGTCGTTCGTTCATGCGTGCGCAGCTATCCTAGCACACCTCGCCTGCGAGCAGTCCGGCGGAACCTCCGCCGATGATCGCGAGATCGAACTCGTACTTCATATCGCCACCTCTTCTCGCAACGATCCCGCTCTGGAGAACAAGGCCTCGAACGTATGCTTTGGCATCCGGAACGACGGGTCTCCTGACAAGCGCCAGAGATCCCTTCGAAGGCTGATCAGGTCCTCCGGCGTGTCGATGTCATACAACGGTTCGAGTAGACTGTGGCGTAAACCTGCTTCGGCGGCCAGACGCTGGGTGCGTTGCAGCACGCTGTCGGTGCCCCACGGCACGCCATCGAACAGCCGTGAGATCACGGCCCGGCAGGCGACGAGGTAGTAACCGCCGTCGGCGCTGGGCCCCAGGCAAACGTCGTCGCGCTGCGCGGCGAGGAGGGCCATCCGCAGGTGTTGCGGCTGCAACAGCGGCGTGTCGGTGCCGACCATGATCAATGGTGTGTGGCGCCTGGCGGCGACGTAACGCAGTACGGCCACCATTCGAGCGCCGAGGCTGTCACCGCGCTGAGGCACAGGGATCGTGCAGCTCCCGAACTGGCTCTCGATCCGGGCAGCGTCTTCGGGAGGTGTGTAGGCGAGGTACACCGGCCCGATGTCCGCCTCCAGCGCCACCTCAACCGTGTCTCTCAGGAACGCCTCCTGGAGGCGGGCGCGCGCGTCGTCCGACAGGACGCGTCGCAACCGTGTCTTGCCACGGCCGAGGCGCGGCACCCGCGTCATCACGATCACGGCTGGAGCCGCCTGGCGCTCGTCAGTCGTCAAGGGCAAGCGCTCCGGTCAGCAGTACCGGCTGAGTCTGGCGCGCGCGGCGATGCTCGCCCTCCGGCCACGGCTGCGTCGCTTCGCTGCGCCTGGTGGTGCGCTGCCGACGGTGCTTCGTGAAATACTCATCGCACCAGAGGCAGACGTTCCCCAGCTCGTGAATGCGCTGCCGGGCGAACTCGGGGTCGACGCCGGCGTGCTCGCCCATGCGCCAGGGCTGGCCGCTATTGAGCGCCTCCCACATCGGATCGCCGCGGTGGCGCGCGAGAATCTCCAGTAGCGGCTTCTGCGATACATCGCCCAAGGGTTCGACGGTGCCCGGACAGCAGGGGTAGACGGCGGTGAGCTGAATCGAGACCTCTTGCCGTGAACTGCCGTCGTCTAGGAAGCCAAGGGCACCTGACCAGAGAGCGCAGAAGTTGTGGTCAGGATCTCGCTTCCAGGTGCCAGAGCGGAGCGCCCTACCGCGCGCCCAGAGCCCGGCCAGCCAGAGATCGGGCGTAGCACCCCAGAACGAGAACGTGCGCGTCTCTGGCTTCGGCGTGGCCGGATCGCCGACATCCGTCTCACGAAATCCGCGGCTCGAGAGCAGCTCGGTGAGCCTCCGGCGCAGCCCCTGGCGGCGGACGTGATAGGGGTCCTGGCTGGCGATGCTGATGTGCTGCAGGCCAGCGTCCAGCAGGTCGTCCAGCGCGGCGTCGTCCAGCAGGTCGCCGTTCGTCTGAAGCGCCAGACCCGTCCGGCGGCCGAACCTCTGGCCGGCGTTGCGCAGGATGTGGAGGAGCAACTTCTTCTCGACCAACGGTTCGCCGCCACTGAGGATGAGGCGGCCCGTCTCCGGCAAGTTTGCCAGCACGGCGTCCGCCTCGGCGAACGTGATCGAAGGGCCCCCCGGCCGAGAGTGGTTATAGCAGTGGGAGCAGTACTGGTTGCAGCGGTGAGTGAAGACCCAGTAAATCGATTGCATGATTCGTCCTCGTGACGCTAGCGCACGGCCCGATAGACCCGTCCCAGCCAGTGAGGCGAGACGCGGAGCCCGTAGAGGAGCTGCAGCGCCCACCACGAGGCCCACGTCCGCCAGACGCCGCCGCGCCGCCAGCGGCGAGACGAAGGAAGGGCGACCTGGCTCAGTTCCACCACCCGCCCCAGACGGCGCAAGCGGCTCACGAAATTGACATCCTCCATGATCGGATAGTCGCGAAAGCCGACCAATTGCTGGAACGCCTCCCGCCGCACGAAGACAGCCGCATCGCCGTAGACGATGCCCTGGCCCTTCCAGCGAAGCAGATCATAGCAGGCCGCGACAAACATCTCGTGCGCTCCACGACCGAAGCGCACCCGAAAGTGGCCACCTACCACGTTGGGAGCGGCTAACGCGGTTCCGATGGCCGACAATGCGTCGGGAGGTAGGCGTACGTCGGCGTGGAGGAAGAGTAGCACGTCGCCTGTGGCGCGCGCAGCGCCCGCGTTGAGTTGTGGTCCGCGGCCTTGCGCGCCGTTCAGGACCGTCGCATGTGGGCGGGCCAGTTCACGCGTGCGGTCACGGCTGCCGCCGTCGGCGACGATGATCTCGTGTGGGTTGAGCGTACGCAGCCGGCGGAGGGCTCCCTCGATCGTGGAGCCTTCGTCCAGGGTAGGAACGATGACTGAGCAACGCATGGCGCCCCTAGCTCGAACCCTTGATAGCGAACCCAAGATACGACATGCCAAGATCGTTGCTAATGATAAAGCCCCCGAGGCGCCGCCGCCGAGCGTAGGAGACGGCGGCGGCCAGCGGGTGGCGCCGGAGCGCAAGGCCGCGCGTCTCGCAGTTTGTGAGCCCATGGCGGGCCAGCAGCGCGTGGAGCTCGGCCGGCCTGACGAACTGCCGGTAATCGTGGGTGTCCGGCGGGACGATGCGAAAGACACGCTGGGGGAGCCACTCAAGCAGCAGCCGCGACTTCCACGTGCGGTTCACGGTGTCGTAGACGAACCGCCCGCCCGGCTTGAGCACGCGGGCGGCCTCCGACACGACTTGCTCCAGGTCGTCAACGTGCTCCAGGGTATCCGCCGTCACGACAGCGTCGAAGGCGCCGTCCGCGAAGGGCAGGCCTTCGGCCAGCGAACCGACGTACTGGATGACGAACCCGCCGCTCGCCGCGTGTCGTTGTGCCGCACGCAGTGTCGGCACGGAGCGGTCGATGCCAACGACGTGAGCACCTCGGCGAGCGTATTCTTCGGCCATGAGGCCACCGCCGCACCCCAGCTCGACGACGCGCTTGTCCGCCATGTCACCCAGCACATCGCAGAAGTACCCAACACGAACGGGGGTGACCTCGTGCAGGGCGGCGACGACACCGTTAGGGTCCCACCATGTGTCGCCCAGACTATGGTACCACTCGTTGTTTACCGGCACGGCGCTAGACAATTGATGGCGAGGATGCCGCGCCGGAACGCCTCCAGGCGCTCCAGGCCGTCGCCTTGGATGCGCCAGTTGCGCCCCAACGAGGCGGCGTTCACACGTTTCAGGTAATCATACAGCCGGGGCGAACCCGGCCACGTGCGAGGGGACATCTGCCGCACCTATCCGCCAGCGGCCTGCGGATCGATACTCGCGAGCATGCCTTCCAGCGTGGTCCGCATCTCGTCAAACTCGGTGACGCGGCGCAGCTCCTGGTGCACGTTGCCGGTCACGTCGATGAAGAAGCTCTGCGGCATGCCGTCAACGCGGTACTTGTCCACCACGCTTTCGCGCTCATCGAGCAGCCAGTGGACGTTCGCCAGGTCGGGGAAGTCGTGCCCGTCCGTCCAGCCCTTGGCCCTTCCCTTTGACTCGCCGCGGTTGACGGCGAGGACGACGAGTTCGTCCGGGAAGCGTTCGGCGAGGCGAATGATGTCCGGCATCTCCTGTTCGCAGAACGTGCACCAGCTCGCCCAGAAGTTGACAAAGACCACCTTTCCCTCGAACTCGTTCAGGTAGACCGCCTGCTGGTCGTAGTCCGGCAGGACGAAGTTGGGCGCGGTCGCGCCGGTCCGCGCGGAAGCGCCGGGCCGGTCGACCACGCCGGCATCGACTTCTACGCCGCCTTCGGTGATCGCGGTTGGCGGCCCCTGGAGCGGATCGACGATGAACCAGAGCGCCACGCCGACCACGGCCAGCGCGGCGAAGACCCCAAGCCGCTGGAACCAACGCTGGTTCTGTTTGAGATACCAGCGCAGCGGCGCATCCGTCTTGCGGACGTGTTTGCCCTTCTTCGCCATCGCTCTCCTCCGTCGCTACGAGGAGAGGATATGCCGCGCGAGGTCCCAGCGCATGTAACCGCGATCACCAACGCCGGAGGTTTTTTTTGGCCAGTGGGTGACTGCGATCACGGTGCGCTACCGCGTCCTGATAGAGACTCCTCTCACAAGGCGGAGAGGAGTTACCCATGGCCAGGCAACAGATGAAGCGTCGACGCAAGAGGTACCAGCCCGGCAGCGCCTACGCGGGCCACGTCCGTCCGACGGGCATCTTCGCCCTCTTCGGGAATGTGCGGCTGTTTTATTTCGTCGGGATGGCCATCATGCTCGGCAGCCTCGGCATTGGCGGGCTGTACGGATCGAGTCTGTTCGGCGGCGGAGGCGGTCATGGCGGAGGCGGTCATCAAAACGCGCGGGGATTCAACCTCCCCGACGAGGAGAGTGGGCAAGCGCCCGACGCCAAGGAGGATGCCCTCGACCGTAATGTGCGCCAATACGGCGCGCCCCCCTTGCTGACCATCGACCCCGCGGGCCAGTATGTCGCCACGCTGATGACAGAGGAAGGCGACATCAAGATCGAGCTCTTCGCCGGCCGCGCGCCGCAGACGGTGAACAACTTCGTCTTCCTCGCGCGGGACGGCTTTTACGACGGCCTGCCGTTCCACGTCGTCTTTTCAGGCTTCTCTGCCCAGGCCGGCGACCCGACCGGCACGGGCGCGGGCGGCCCGGGCTACGAGCTGTCGCAGGAGGCGCCGGGGCCGTTCCAGCGAGGCTTCGTCGGCATGGCCAACGCCAGCCAGTTCTTTATCGCGCTCACCGGCGACGAGCAGTTCGCCGGCTACACGCCGTTCGGGCGTGTGACCGCCGGGATCGAGGTCGCCGAACGGCTGCGGCAGGGAGACCTCATCGAGTCGGTCGACATTCGTGAAGCGGCGGTTGCCGGTGGCGAAGCCGGCGCTCCGAGCGATGCGTCATGACCGTAGCCAGCGCGCCGCCGGCCAGGCGCCGTTCGGGCGTCCTGCCCTATGGGAAGTCGTTCGGGATCGGCTCGGCGTTCGCCGTCGGTTGGACACCGTGCATCGGGCCGATTCTGGGGGCGATCCTGACACTGGCGGCGTCTTCGGCAACCGTGCTGAAGGGAACGTTCTTGCTCTCCGCCTGGTCGCTCGGGCTGGGGCTCCCCTTCCTCGCCGCCGGACTCATGCTCGGCCAGGTCATGCGCGGGATGCGCAGGCTGCGGCCGGTCATGCCCGTGCTCGAGGTGCTGGGCGGCGTGCTGGTGATCTTCATCGGGGCGCTCATCTTCGTCGACCGCTTCACGATCTTCAACCAGTACTTCGCCGGTGGCACAGGCACGGTCACGGGCGCGGAAGGGGGGCTGACCGGCATCGATGTCGGGAGCCCCTGGGGATTCGTCGTCGCGTTCGCGGCGGGGGTGATCGCGTTCATCTCGCCCTGCTGCCTGCCGATGGTACCCGCCTACCTGGCGCACCTGGCCGGCGTGAGCGCCGGGGAAGTCGATGCGCAGCGGAGCGTGACGTTCCGCCACGCGCTTGCGTTCGTGCTCGGCTTCTCTGCTGTCTTCGTCGCGCTGGGCGCCTCCGTGGGCGCCGTGGGCTTCGTGGTCCGGGACAACCTTGGCACGATCGAAAAGGTCGCCGGCGCCTTGCTCATCGTGATGGGGCTGAACCTGCTCGGCATCATCAAGATCCCCTGGCTGTACCGTACGTACCAGCTCGAGTTCCCGGGCGATGGGCCGGGACAGCTCGAGCCGGCCCCTGAGAGCGCCACCTAAGGCCAGGTACGATTGGTGATCATGATCACAGGCAGGCAAGGACGTGGAGCTTAGGATGGACATGAGGATAGCGGTGCGGCTTGACGTATACGTGGAAGCAGGGTGCCCTCCCTGTAAGCGTGCCGTCAAGATCGCCCAGGAAGTAGACGAAGCGTACCCGGATATGGCCGTAACTATCATCGACGTGGCCGAATCGGACGAGCCTCCCGCTGATGTGTTCGCTGTGCCGACCTTCGTGCTGAACGGCGAAGTGGTCTCGCTAGGGAATCCGAGGCGGGCCGACCTGAATCGTGCGATCGAGTCGCTGCTCAGCGCGAACCCGTTGTCGTAAACTGTACGCATGCGGATCCTCCGGGGAATGTCTCGAAAGCGCCAGCCGCTCGTCGCATCGGCCGCCAAGCCAGGCGGCGCGGGCAAGCTGGCGCTCCTCTCTGAAACCGACATCTTCCAGGACCTTGGCCCGCGCGACATGGAGGAGATCGAGCGCATGACGGCGATGACCACCTGCCGCCGCGGCAAGGTCTTCTACACCCCCGGCGAGACGGGGGAGGTCCTGTTCGTGCTCAAGCAGGGACGCGTCAACCTGTTCCGGATCAACCCGGACGGGAAGAAGCTCGTGCTCACCACGGTCGACTCCGGCACCGTCTTCGGCGAGATGTCGCTTGTGGGGCAGGGGATGCACGATACTTTCGCGGAGGCGGCCGATGAGTGCACGCTCTGCGTCATGAGCCGTGACGATCTGGAGCACCTGCTGGTCAACAAGCCGCAGGTCGCGCTGCGCTTCCTCGCGCTGCTGGCGAATCGCTTGAGCGAAGTGGAGACCCGCCTCGAGACCGTCGCGTTCAAGAGCGTCCCGGCACGGCTGGCGGTCGAGATCCTGCGTCTCGCCGAGGGCACGCAGGACAGGCGCGTCGACGGGGTCTCGCACCAAGACCTGGCGGACGCTGTTGGCTCGTACCGCGAGACCGTGACCCGCATCCTGAACGACTTCAAGCACGATGGCCTCATCGAGCTCGAACGCCTCTCCATCGCGATCAAGGACGCCGAAGGCCTGAGAACGCTGGCCGAGTCGTAACGGGCGGCCACCACGGCAACCCCCAGTTTCCCTCCTTTGTGATCCCGCCTACGCACAGAGCCCCCAGACCGGTCGTATCCTCAAGGTGGAGGTAAAGAAACGCCATGCCGACTGTGACCATCTACCCCATCACGGGCCGCCAGATCGGCCCGCTCAGCATTCCCCACTTCCTCTGCGAGGAGTGCGATCTGACCATCCGGCAGGTGCGGCGCGTGGTGGCCGGTCTGGGCCGGGACGACATCGCGGTCGAGATCAGGCCCTGGCTCCGGCACGCGTTCGAAGCGCTTCGCCATGGCGGCTGGCACGCTCCCGTCGTGACGATCGATGGCCGGGTCTTCTCGCAGGGGATCGTGCCGGACGCTGAGGCGCTCAGGATCGCCCTCCAGCAGGCGATGCCCATCCGTCAGGAGCTCGCTTCCGTTGCCGCCGAAGCGAGTTAGCTATCTGCTCGGCGCCGTGGCCGCGGGCGCGCTCATCGCCGCGGCCTGCGGCTCAGCAGCGC
>Ga0326597_10001258_pt1 | contig 41485 bp, 28 predicted proteins | sample RVTome_12_FD_203789 | JGI IMG/M metagenome (GOLD analysis project Ga0326597, IMG submission 203789) | Soil microbial communities from uranium-contaminated site in the Upper Colorado River Basin, Wyoming, United States - RVT100D185 | ecosystem: Environmental > Terrestrial > Soil > Contaminated >... | reverse complement strand
CCCGCCCTCCCCGTGCACCGTAGGCAGGACGAGAGCGCATCGCCGGGATCGAGCAAGCGGGCTTTGCAATCATCGAGCCCGGCACTTCAGTGCTGGGCGTCGGCCGATCAGAATGCGATTGCCCTGCCATGCGGGCCCCCGGCCGCCCGGCGCATGCTACGCTATCCAAGCACGGTCAATCCGCTCCGAACCGTCTTCGCTTGCTCGCTGGTGCCGCGCCATGACGACCGTTCGACGATCGCAAGCCAATCCAAACGGCCCAGGGAAGGGTGCCTCCGCCCAGCCGTCCGCGGGACCGTGGCGTGGGCTGCTCGCCGGCGTCGCCTTGGCGGCCCTTGGCCTGTCGCCGGTCGCCACAGCGGCGGCGGAGCCGCCCGCGGAGGTCACGGTCCTCGTCGTCGGCCGCGGGCCGACGCGCTGGGACGCCTGGCAGACGGCGTTCGCGGCGCGCGGGCCGAGCGCTCCGGATGCGCGCCGCGAGCGGGCGTGGTCCGCGGCAACGGCGGCCGAAGCCCGTGGGGCGGCGCTGCACGCCGCGCTGGCCGCGGCAGCGGCCGCAGCCGGAGGCCGTGTCCTCGCCACATACGACACGGTGCTCGTCGGCGCGCTCGTCCGCCTGCCGCGCAGCGCCGTCGCCGACCTCGGCGCCGTTCCGGGCGTCCGGCGCGTCGTCACGGCGCCGAGCGCCACCGTCTCCCTTGACCAGAGCGCGCCGGCGGTCGGTGCGCGGCGCGTCGCGGCCGAGCTCGGCATCGACGGCGCCGGCAGCACGATCGCCGTCGTGGACACCGGCATCGACTACACCCACACCGCTTTCGGCGGCCCGGGAACGCGCGAGGCCTACGCCCACGCGGCCGCCGGCGCGACCCGCGTGGACGACCCGCTCGGCGCCGAGCGGTTGTTCCCGAACGCGCGCGTGGTTTCCGGGTGGGACTTTGCCGGCGAGCGGTATGCGCCGGGCTGCACGCGCGCCGGCGAGGCGGCCGGCACCTGCCGCGCGGTGCCCGAGCCCGACCCGGACCCGCTCGACGTGCAAGGCCACGGCACGCACGTCGCCAGCATTGCGGCCGGGAGCGCCGGCGGCGCAGTCGCGGCCGGCGTCGCGCCGGGCGCCGCTCTCGTCGCGCTCAAGATCTTTGGGTCGACCGGGCAGACGGAGCTGATCGTCGACCCACTGGAGTGGGCGGTGGCCGCCAACCTCGAGGCCGCCGCCGGCATCGGCACGCGCCCGCGCATCGACGTCCTCAACATGAGCCTGGGGCAGGAATACGGCGCCGAGCTGCTCGAGGAGGAAGGGGTGATCCGCCGCGCGGTCGAGGCCGGCATCGTCATCGTGGCCGCCGCCGGCAACGCCGGGGACGCGCCGTTCATCGTCGGCGCGCCCGCCATCGCGGCCGACGCGCTGGCGGTGGCCAGCCACATGCCGCCGGGCCAGCACGCGTGGCATGGCGTGCTCCAGGTGGCGGGCGAGGCGCCGATCGCGTTCCCCTCCTCGGCGCTCTACGCCCAGGGCTGGGCGCCCGAGCCGTCGGACGACCTCACGGCGCCCGTCGTCCACGTCGGGCGCGGCTGCCCGGCCGCGGCGGGCGGCGCTCCGGACCCCTACCCGGTCGATCCCCAGGGCGCCTTGGCCGTGTTCACCGCCTCGTGGGGCGAGGGCGGCGAGCAGTGCACCAGCACCACGCAGGCCAAGCGGCTCCAGGAGGCCGGAGCGGTGGGCGCCCTGCTCGCACCCGACCTCGGCGTCGACTCGGCGAGCAGCTGGGACGGCGCGCCCGAGCTGGACATCCCGGTGTGGACCGCCGGCGACGGCCTTGCCCGCGCCGTTCGCGATCGACAGGCCGCGGGCAGCGCCATGACGTTGACGCTGGCCATCGAAGCGCTGCCGGAGCGCGACGGGCGCGTCAGCCCGTTCTCGAGCCGCGGCCCTTCGCGCACCGGCCTGCTCAAGCCTGACCTCAGCGCGCCGGGCAGCGGCATCACAGCGGCCGCGGCCGGACAGGGCACGCGCGGCGTCGCGCGCTCCGGAACGTCGATGGCCGCGCCGCACGTCGCCGGCGCGGCGGCGCTGGTCTGGGCGGCGCAGCGCGCGCGCGGCCGCACGCTCTCGGCGCGCGACGTCGGCGCGCTGCTCATCGCGCGCGCCGCAGACGGCGTGCTGCACGAGCCGATGGAGAGCGCGCCGCCGGCCATCGCGCGCTGCGGCGCCGGCGCGCTGGACGCCTGGTCCGCGGCCACGGCGGACTTCGTCGTCCGCTCCGGGCCGATGGCGTCGGCCGGTCTCGGGTTCCTGGCCCTCAGCCGAGGCCGCCTCCTGAACGTCCCGATCTCGGTGACCAACCTGGCGGCCATGCCGCGGCGCTTCGACATCTCGGCGCGCTTTCGCGACCCGGCCGACACCGTGAGCGGCATCCAGTTCGCCGGCATCTCGCTGGTCGCCGGCGCCGGGGCGACAGCTAGCGGTACCATCGCTGTCCTAATCGCACCCGATCGGCTGCCGCCCTGGTCGCTGCGCGGCGGGACGTTCGTCAGCGATCCAAACGCCATGGCCGCTTCAGAGGTCGACGGGTGGCTGGAGGTGCGCGCGCACGCTGACGGCGAGGCGGCGCCGTCCGAGGTGGCGCGCGTCCCGTTCTATGCCCTGGCCCGGTCCGCCTCGGTCATCAGCGCGGCGTGGCAGCCGGCCGAGCCGCCCGCGGGCGTGGCGCTGGCCAACGCGAGCGCGCACGCGGGCTCCGCCGAGCTGTTCACGCTGATGGCCAAGGACGGCCGCGAGCCCCGCATCACGCCCAAGGTGGACATGGACGCGGTGGGCGTGCGCGCCCATCCCAACCCGGACAGCACCGGCACGACGGTGGTCGCCTTTGCGCTGCACTTCCGGGCGCCCCGCGCCCACCCCTTGGAGGCGCGCACGACGGTCGAGCTCGACCTCGACGACGACGGCGTGGCCGACTGGGTGGTCTTCACCGAGGACGAGGAGCTGCTGCGCACCGGCGCGCTCCGCAACGGCCGGATGCGGGTGGTCCTCCAGCGCGCCGATGGGGGCGGCCTTGGCCCCCAGGCGCGCTTCCCGCTGGACGTGGACGTCTACGCGCGCTGGATCGTCCTGCCGATCCTCGCCGAGGACACCGGCCTGACGCCCAGCGAGCTGCGCTTTCGCTTCCGCGTCCGCGAGCGCGACTGGGTGGAGACCGACTTCGTCCGCGCGCCGCAGGTGGACGACGTCCCGAACGGGGACGGCTGGCTCCTGTACGACGGCCGCGACCCCGACGCCGTCGTCGCCCCGCCCGACGCGGCGTGGACCGTGCCGCTGGCCGCCGAGGCGTCCACGACCGTGCCGCTGCGGGCGGTCATCCCGGCCAACCCCGCGCCTGAGCTGGGCCACGGCCTGGGCCTGCTCGTCCTCTTCCCGTCCAACGCGCCGGGCGAGGGCGACGCCGCCGTGCTCACGCTGGCCGCCGAGCCGGCACCGCGCGTCTTCTTCCCCGCGGCCTCGACGGGCGGGCCGCTGGCGGAAGGCGGCTGACCGCCTGCCGCCGGGCGGTATAATGCGCGGCCCTGCGGCCCCCAGGACTACGAAGGAGGGCGCCATGCCCATCGCGACCACCCGCGGCAAGCGCCCCTCGACGGAGAGCGCGCTCAAAGCAGGCGCGAACGGCAGCGACAACGACAACGGCGCGGCAGTCGCACGCCAGCCTGCCGCCGAGCCGCCGGCGCGCTACCTGCCGCACCACGCGGTGCGCATCGTGACGGCGGCCTCCCTCTTCGACGGCCACGACGCGGCGATCAACATCATGCGCCGCATCCTGCAGGCCTCAGGCGCCGAGGTGATCCACCTGGGCCACAACCGCAGCGTCAAGGACGTGGTGGACGCGGCCATCCAAGAGGACGCCCAGGGGATCTGCATCAGCAGCTACCAGGGCGGCCACATGGAGTACTTCGCCTACGCGCACGACATGCTGGCGGCACGCGGCTGCGGGCACATCCGCATCTACGGCGGCGGCGGCGGGACGATCATCCCGGAGGAGAAGCGCGACCTGGAGCAGCACGGCATCGCGCGCATCTACCATCCGGAGGACGGCCGCCGCCTGGGCCTCCAAGGGATGATCGACGACATCCTGCGCGGCTGTGACTGGTCCGTGCTGGACCACGGCGTGCCGGCGCCCGCCGACGTCGAGCAGCTGGGCGCCGACGATTGGCCCATGCTCGCGCGGCTGATCACCGTCGCCGAGCTGGCCGCGGACGGCGACGCGGCGGCCGCGGCGGCCTGGGACGCGGTGTCGGCGGCCGTCGCCGAGCGCGCCGCGGGGGCCGACACGCCCGTCGTCGGCATCACGGGCACGGGCGGCGCCGGCAAGAGCTCGTTCACCGACGAGTTGGTGCGCCGCTACGCGGAGGACTGGCCGGAGCGGCGCGTCGCCGTGCTGTCCGTCGACCCGACCAAGCGCCGCACCGGCGGCGCGCTCCTCGGCGACCGCATCCGGATGAACAGCATCAGCCTGGGCAACGTCTTCATGCGCTCGCTGGCCACCCGCGGCTCCGGCCGCGAGATCAGCGCGGCGCTGGACGAGGCCATCGCTTTATCCCGCGCGGCGGGCTTCGACCTGATCATCGCCGAGACCAGCGGGATCGGGCAGGGCGATGCCTCGATCACCGAGCTGGTCGACGTGGCGGTGTACGTCATGACGCCCGAGTTCGGCGCCCAGTCGCAGCTCGAGAAGATCGAGATGATCGACCTGGCGGACCTCGTGGTCATCAACAAATACGACAAGGCCGGCGGCGACGACGCGCTGCGCGACGTGCGCAAGGCCTTCCAGCGCGCGCGCGACCGCTGGCACGAGGCGCCCGAGGCGATGCCGGTGTACGCCGCCATCAGCAGCCAGTTCGCCGACCGCGGCTGCACGGCGGCCTACAACGCGCTCCTGGCCGCGCTGGCCGAGCGCTTCGGCGATCCCGACGGCACCCGGTTCGCGGGCGGGCGATTCACCGCACACCGCCAGGCGGGCCTGCCCGAGCGCAGCCCGATCATCCCGCCGCGGCGCGCGGCGTACCTCACCGACATCGCCGAGACGGTGCGGCGCCACAAGGCGCGCGCCGCCGCGCAGGCCGAGGTGGCCGGCGAGCTCTGGGCGCTGGCCACGGCCATCCGCCACGTGACGGGCGCCGCCGATCCGCCGGCGCTGGCCCCGTTTGGCGCGGCCGCCGACGGGGCCGAGGCGCACGTCGCGCCGCTCATGCGGGCGTTCGACGCGCTGCTCGACCAGCTGGACGCCGAGAGCCGCCGGCTGATCGCCGCGTGGCCGGCCACCGCCGCGCGCTACGCCGAGCCCGTCTACCGCTACGAGGTGCGCGGCGCGCCGATCGAGGTCGACAACTTCCGCGAGAGCCTCTCCCGCCAGCGCATCCCCAAGGTGGCCGTCCCGCGCTTCCGCGACTGGGGCAGCTTGCTGCACTGGCGGCTGCTGGAGAACCTGCCGGGGATGTACCCGTACGCCGCCGGCGTCTTCCCGTTCAAGCGCGCCGGCGAGGACCCCACGCGCATGTTCGCCGGCGAGGGCGGCCCGTGGCGCACCAACAAGCGCTTCCACTACCTCAGCCGCCACGCCCCGGCCAAGCGCCTGTCGACCGCCTTCGACAGCGTGACGCTCTACGGCGAGGACCCGGACGAGCGCCCGGATATCTGGGGTAAGGTGGGCAACAGCGGCGTGTCCATCGCCACGGTGGAGGATATGGAGGCGCTCTACGCGGGCTTCGACCTGTGCGACCCGCGCACCAGCGTGTCGATGACCATCAACGGCCCGGCCCCGACCATCCTGGCCTTCTACTTCAACGCCGCCGTCCGCCAGCAGCTCCGCCGGCACCTGCGCGACGCGGGGCGCATCGAGCTCTCCGACGCGGACTGCCTCCAGCCGCTGGGCGGGGGCTACACGTTCCGCGAGCTGCGCGCCATGGTCGACGACGACGCGTACGCCGCACTGGTCGACGCGACGGTGGCGCGGGTGCGCGGCACGGTCCAGGCCGACATCCTCAAGGAGGACCAGGGCCAGAACACGTGCATCTTCTCCACCGAGTTCTCGCTCAAGCTGATGGGCGACGTGCAGCAGTGGTTCATCGACCACGACGTGCGCAACTTCTACTCGGTGTCGATCAGCGGCTACCACATCGCCGAGGCGGGCGCCAACCCCATCAGCCAGCTGGCGTTCACGCTCTCCAACGGCTTCACGTTCGTGGAGTACTACCTGGCGCGCGGCATGGCCATCGACGACTTCGCGCCCAACCTCAGCTTCTTCTTCAGCAACGGGATGGACCCGGAGTACGCGGTCATCGGCCGCGTGGCGCGCCGCATCTGGGCGACGGCCATGCGCGACCTGTACGGCGCGGGGCCGCGCAGCCAGATGCTGAAGTACCACGTCCAGACGTCGGGCCGGAGCCTGCACGCGCAGGAGATCGCGTTCAACGACATCCGCACGACGCTCCAGGCGCTCCTGGCCATCTACGACAACTGCAACAGCCTCCACACCAACGCCTACGACGAGGCCATCACCACGCCCACCGAGGAGTCGGTGCGGCGCGCGCTGGCCATCCAGCTGATCATCAACCGCGAGTTCGGCGTGGCCATGAACGAGAACCCGAACCAGGGCGCGTTCGTCATCGACGCGCTGACGGAGCTGGTCGAGGAGGCGGTGCTGGCCGAGTTCGACCGCCTGAGCGAGCGCGGCGGGGTGCTGGGCGCCATGGAGCGCGGCTACCAGCGGGGCCGCATCCAGGACGAGAGCCTGTACTACGAGGGCCTGAAGCACAGCGGCGCGCTGCCGATCATCGGCGTGAACACGTTCCTCCCCGAGGACGACGAGGCCGAGGACGGCGCGGCGGCGATGACGACGACGATCGACCTGATCCGCTCGAGCGACGAGGAGAAGGCCGACCAGCTGGCGCGCCTCCGCGACTTCCACGCCCGCCACGAAGGCGGCCGCGACGAGGCGGTGGCGCGCCTGAAGCGCGCCGCGCTGGCCGGCGAGAACCTCTTCGGCGAGCTGATGCGGGCGGCCGAGATGCTCTCGCTGGGGCAGATCAGCCGCGCGCTGTACGACGTGGGGGGGCAGTATCGGCGGAACATGTGATGGGGCGGCCTACGCCCCATCGCCCCCTGGATCGCGCCAACCGTCCGGCCCGTCCCCCAACCGCCCGAGCACCTCGTAGAGCACCGCCCCGGCGCACACCGCCACGTTCAGGCTGTTGGTGATCCCCCGCACCGGCAGCTCGACGACCTCGTCGGCCAGCGCCACCAGGCCATCCCGAACGCCGGCGCGCTCGTGGCCGAGCACCAGCACCAACGGCACGCGCAGCCGCGCGTCGCGCCACGGCACGGTGCCCTCGCCCTGCTCCAGGACGGCGACGTGCCAGCCTTCGCCCTTGAGGCGTGCGACCTCGGCCGTCGGGTCCGCGAGGTGGCGCCACGGGAGGACGTCCAGGCTGCCGCCGACGCCGGTCTTCCGCAGGTGGTTGTCCGCGTGCGTGCTGACGCCCGGGTAGGCCGTGATCCCGCCCAGCCACAGCGCCCGCACGTTGACGCAGTCGCACAGCCGGAACAGAAGCCCGACGTTGAAGGCCGAGCGCACGTCGTCCAGGACGACGATCACCGGGAGGCGCGTGGCGTCCCGGGTAGCGGCGTCGAGGCGGCTGGCGACGAGCGCGTCGGTGGGATGGCGGCGGAAGGGGATGGGCATGGCAGGCATCGTCGGGTCAGATCTGGGCGGCGCAGGGCGGCCATGATAACGTCCGCGGCCGCGGCGCGCCGTCACGGCGCCGACGAGCGCGAGGAACGTGAGCAACGCGAGGAGAGGATGATGAACGCGGCGCAAGGAAATGCCAACGGGCTGTTCCGGCTCGCCTTCGTCAGCACCGGCGGGGCGTGGCTGGGCTGGCGTCCGAAGCCGACCTGGATGGTCCTGCACGACGGCCGCCCGACGTTAACCATTTGAGGACGTCCGCGCCGCGACCAGCCTAGAGGTACCCAGTGCCCGACGCGATCCCGGTGCCCGCATCAAAGGGACCCCACCCCACCGACCGCCGCCACGCCCTCCTTGCCGCCGTCGACGCCGCCCTGGCCCCTCGCCCCGACGTCCTGGCCGTCTGGGAGGGCGGCTCGGTGGCGACCGGCCGCGCCGACGCGCTCTCGGATATCGACCTGGTCGTCCTGGCCGCCGAGGGCACCGCGCCGCGCGTGCTCGACGCGATCGAGGCCGCCATCGCCCCGTTCGGCCCTTTGACGGGCGCCTACGCCGTGCCCGAGCCGGCGTGGCACGGCGGCAGCCAGCGCTTCTGGCAGCTCGCGCAGCTCGGGCCGTACGTCATGCTCGACGTGGTCGTCATCGACCCCGCTGCCCCCGAGCGCTTCCTGGCGCCCGAGCGCCACGGCCGGGCCGTCGTGCGCCTGGACCGCGCCGACCACACCGCCGTGCCGCCCTTCGACGCCGGCGCCCATGCCCAGGCGATGCGCCGCGCGTACGACGACGCGCTGGCGCGCTTCGAGCCGTTCCAGTCGCTGGTCGACAAGGAGATCCGGCGCCACCGCGCGCTGGACGCCCTGGGGTTCTACCAGGCGTTCACGCTCCGCCCGCTCGTCCAGCTGCTCGGGATGCGCTACCGGCCGCTCACCTGGGACTTCGGCGGCCGCTACCTGCACGACGACCTGCCCGCCGAGGCGGCAGCGCGCCTGGCCGACCTGCACTTCGTCGCCGACCTCGCCGACCTGGCCGCCAAGCACCCGCGCGCGGTGGCCTGGTTCCACGACCTCGCGGCGACGCCCCCGCCCGACGCAGACGCCGTGGCGGCGCTGTCGGCGACGGCGAGGGCGGGTGACACATCGTGAAGGTCGGCTGGTGGCTCGCGGCGATGGGCGGAGCGTGGATGCGGCGCCGGCGTTGAAGAGGGCGCACGGCCGTGCGCCCCTACGGGACCATGGGCGGCAACGCGCCAATGGGCGGAGGGCCCAACGGCCGTGACGCCGCGGTACAGGGCCAATCGAATTCGGCCCTCGCACCTTGCGCGGCGCGGGCGCCGATGTCATGGTCAGCAGCCGCTGAGCCACGCCATTGCCCAGGAGACCTCGCATGCCGCCGTCCGATAGCCCCATCCCCTCGCCTCGAGCCGCGCGGCCGCACCGCAGCCCCCGCCCGTCGCGGGCGATCGGCGCCGCGGCCGCGACGTTCCTCGCCGTCCTCGCGTTGGTCCCGAACGAGGGGGAGCGCGGCAGCGCGTCGGCGCAAAGCCAGGGCGCCTTCACGGCGGCTGACCCGCGCTTTGCCGTCCGCGCCCCGGCAGCGCCGGGCTTTGCCGACGTCGTGCTCCGGCCGGCGCGTGCCCGGCTTCCTCGGCCGGGCGCCCAGGCCGCCTCGATCGCCGCGCGCAGCCGCTTCCTAGCCCCCGACCAGGACGATGGCATCACCGTCGTCCAGGTGAGCCGGAGCGGGGCCGTCCCAGGAGCCAGCCGCCCGGTCACCGACTTCAGCGAGGTCCAGGTGGCCGTCGACCCGACGGACCCCGGCCACCTCTTGGGCGGTTCCAAGACCTTCTACGCGCCGGCCGACTACGACTTCTATACCGGCGTCTTCGAGTCGTTCGACGCCGGCCGCACGTGGACGCAGCTCCAGCCCCCCGGCGTCGAGGACTACGGGCTCACCAGCGACCCGGTGACCACGTTCGACCACCTGGGCAACGGCTACTTCACGCTGCTCACCCGCAAGGCGGGCGGCTACACCGGCCTCGACATGCTCACGCTGCCCAAGGGCGGGTCGTGGCTGCCGCCCGTCGTCGTCGACGACGACACGACGACCACCGACAAGCAGTGGATCGCCGGCGACCAGTCCCCCGCGAGCCCCTACGCCGGCAACCTCTACATGAGCTGGACCGATGTGGGCAACCCGGCCCGCATCGTCTTCGCGCGCTCGACCGACGGCAACGTCACGTGGAGCCCGCCGATCGAGCTGGCGCGCGGCCAGGTCCAGGGCTCGACGCCCGCCGTTGCGCCCGACGGCACGGTCTACGTCCTGTGGGGCGACGGCATCTTCGGCTCGAGCGGCGCACGCCTGGCCGTCGCCCGCTCCGCCGACGGCGGCGCGTCGTTCGGCGCGCCCACAACCGCCTCGAGCGTCCGCCCGATCCCCTTCTTTCTCGAGAACGGCCTGGCCGAGGGCAACTTCCGGTCGCCCGCCAGCCTGCCTGCCTTTGCTGCCGGCCCGCGGGACGGCGCGCTCCTGGCCGCCTGGGCCGACTACCGCCACGGCGACGCCGACATCTTTGCCGTCCGCTCCCTGGACGGCGGCCGGTCGTGGTCGGCGGCCCAGCGCGTCAACGACGATCCCGTCGGCAACGGCGTCGACCAGATCCAGCCGCAGGTGGCCATCGCCCCGAACGGGCGGATGAGCATCGCGTGGCACGACCGGCGGCTGCCGTGCCCGGACCTGCCGTTCATCCCGGACGACCACGTCGGCCGCGAGAACTTCTGCCTGGAGACGTTCATGGCCCGCTCGTACGACGCCGGCCTTACGTGGCAGCCCAACATCCGCGCTGGGGCCCAGGCATGGGACTGGTCGCAGAGCCTGCCCATCGTCTCGCGCGGCACCACGCCGCCGACCGGCTTTGTCGGCGACTACATCGGCCTGGCCGCCACCGACGCCGCCGATTACCCGTTCTGGCCGGCCACCGCTGACCTCGGCGCCAACCCGGACCGCTCGCAGGAGGTGTTCGTGGGCATCGTCCCGGCCCCGGACGAGCCGCCCGCCTCGCCGACGCCGTCCCCGTCCCTTTCCCCGGCACCGACCGAATCCCCGACGCCCATGCCGCCCGAGACCAGCCTGCCGCCCCCGACCACCCCCGATCCCACGCCAACGCCAGCCCCGACCGAGGCCACGGCAACCCCTTCGCCGACCGACACTCCGCCCCCGACCGCCACCGAGGCCAGCGCCACCCCGTCCCCGTCCGCCACCGCGACGATCGAGGTGACCGCCACGCCGCACCCGCCGACGCCAACGACGCCGGCAGCTATCCGCCGGCTCATCTATCTGCCGTTGGCCAGCAGCCGGGAGTAGTGCCGCATCGCACGGTACCCCCTAAGGCGACCACGCGCTAGAGTCAGGAACACGTGGATCAACGTGTTTAGGTCATCTAGGGCCGATAGGACCGATAGGTCTTCTACAGTCTCGCATCACCGACGCTACGCACGCTACGATGCCCCAGGGATAGGCGCACCCCTAGCCACCGTGGAGGAACCTTCCGTTGCCCTCACGTGTCCAAACGGAAGCCACCTCTACCGCCCAGCGCCCACCGCCCACGGCGCTCTACCACTCCGTACCCACCCCCGCCTCAAGACTGGAAGGCCGCACATGCTGACCATCACGCCAAGCCCAAGCGCTCGACGACGCATTCGACTAAGCACGGCCGTGTCACGAGCGCTGCGCTGCGCTCCGCTCACCACGCTGCTCACCACGCTGCTCACCGCGTTGACGCTCGTAGGGGGCGCCCAACCGGCCACCGCGCAGGTGGCGTTTGGCGCGCCGTGCGGGGTCCTCCAGGAGCGCCTCTTCGACGGCGCGGAGCGGAGCAACCGCACGGACTGGGGCCAAACGCTGGTCGTCCGCTCGACCATCCGCATCGATTGCCGCGGCACCTCCGAGCCGTTCGATGCCGCGACCGTGGAGTTCACCCTGCCGGACGGCATGACGGTCTTCCGGATCGTCGAGGAGGACGTGGACGGCAACGACGTGGCCCGCGACATCGACCCGCCTGAGCGCACCGTCCGCTTGACCGCGGCCCTCGATCGCGCGATCGGCTGGACGATCGTCGAGCGCTGGTACCACGTGAACGTTAGGCCGGTCGTCGGCGAGCTGAGCGCCGCGGACGAGATGCGCGTCACCTGGGACGAGACCGTGGCCCTGCAATCGGCGGGGCGCCCCGTGGTGCGGCTCGACACCGTGCCGATGCAGGCGCTGATCGTCCGCCGGTCGCGCCCCGACGCAGACTGCCCCGTAGCGGCCGAGCGGTCCTTTGGACCCCTGGCGCCGGACGGCACGGTCACCGTCACGCTCCGACTCCTGCCTCGCCGCTGCCAGGGCTTTGCGCCGCGCGTCCAGGCGCTGCTGGCGTTCCCTCCGCCGCGCAGCGCGGGCGAAGCGACGACGACGCTTACGGCCGCGCAGGGCTTTGCGGGCCGGCTCGGGCCGGACGAGGCCGATCTGGGCGCGCTCGTGGCCTACGCGGGCCGGCAGCTGCTCGCCCGACCGCAGGCGGACACCGGGCCGTCGTTCGCGCTGCTGGCCGCGGCTGCCAGCGGCCCGCCGGCGGACGCGGAGGTGGCCCTGCGCGCGGCGCTGGCGGCCCTCGATCCCCCGCCGCTGGGCCACGGCGTGGTCTGGCTGATCGGCCGCGCCGACGTCCCCGCGTCCCGGCCGGGCGCCGTGGCGACCGTGCTGGGCCAGGCCGATCGCCGCGGGATCGAGGTGGTCGGCGCCTGCCTTGGCGGCGGCTGCGATCCGGCCGTTCCGTGGGCCTACACCCTGCCCGACCTCACGGCGCTCCGCTTTGCATGGCTCGGCGGGGCAGCGATCGCGCACCGCGGCGCGCCGCTTACCTTGGTCGCGCTGCGCGTCACGGAGGACCTGGAGGGCGCAACCTATGCCGCCGGAAGCGCCAGGATCGACGAGGTGCCGGTCGCGCCCGACATCACCGCCGGCCGCGTGGCCTTCACGATGGACGTGGTGCCTGACGTGGCACGAACGTTGACGTACGCTATGCGGCTGTCGACGCCAGCCGGCACGCGCTTCACCGGCCGCGGCACGGTGCGCGGCGTCTACGCCAACGGCACGGCACGGCACGAGGGCCTGGAGGTGCGCCTCCCCCGCGCCATGCTGGCGAGCGGCAGCCCGCCGACGGAGGCGACGGCCTGCCGCCCGCGCACGACCAAGACCGCCGCGCCCACGAGCATCCTGCTGGGCGACGCGCTGGACGTGCGCCTGACCGTGCAGACGACGTGCTCGGACGTCCTGCGCCGCTCCGACGTCGTGGCGCTCATCGACACATCACGCTCCAGCGCCCGCGCCAGCGCCGTCGACGTCCGGATGGCGTTCCGGCGCATGCTGTGGGCCGTCGAGTCGCCGGAGACGCACGTCAGCCTGATCACGTTCGACCGCCGCGTCACCCGCCGCCTGCCCCTGTCGCGCAACTACCTGGGCGTCCACTTCCTCATCGACGACATCTACAGCCTGTGGTACGACATGTTCCACGCCGGCCAACTGCGCGTCGGCCTGGACGCCGCCCAGGAGGAGCTGGCGTTCCGGAGGCCGGATGCCGAGGCGCGCGTGGTCGTCATGACGGGGGGTGAAGGCGATACCGCGGCCTACCGGCTCTCGGCGCAAAGGCTGAAGGCGCAAGGGGCGCGCGTCTCCGTGTTCTGCACGCCGACGGGCTGTCCCGAGGCGCTGTCCGACGTGGCCTCGTCGCCCAAGGACTACGCGGAGGTGGACGCGGCAGCGCTGACCGACGTGCTCCAGACCTTCTCGGACTTTGGCGCGCTCCTGCGCGAGCTGCGCGTGGCCAGCGTGGTCGTGCAGGATCGACTGGCCGAGGGCATGGCGCTGGAGCCGGGCTCGGCCGTGCCCCCGCCGGACGCGGTGGATGGCCAGACGCTGACGTGGCGCTTCGACGGCCCGGACCTGCCGGTCAACCTGGCCATTGGCTACCGCGTGATCCCGGCTGCCGCCGGCCGCTGGCCGGTTAGCGAGACCGCGGAGGCCGCGGTCGTCGACGAGCTGGGGCGCGCGGGGCGAGCGCCGTTCCCGCCCGTCGAGGCCGTGGTGTACCCCTTGGGCGATGCGGGCCCCTGCACGCCGCGGCTAAGCCGCGAGCCGTTCCGCACGGTCATCCACAGCGACGACGTCGTGACGACGACCCTGCGCGCCGCGCTGGACTGCCCGGCGCGCAAGGCGCGCCTGGACATGGTCCTGGCCATCGACCACTCGGACTCGATGCGCTTTGGCGACCGCCTGGCCAACGCGGTGGCCGCCGCCGGCGCGTTCCTGGACGCGCTGGACCCCGCGGAGGTCCACGTGGGCTTGGTGGCCTTTGGGACGGACGTCACGCTGAGGATGGCGCCCACCGACGACTACGCGGCGGTCCGCCAGGCGCTCGGCACGATCGAGCCCAACGGCCAGACCGCCATCGCCCGTGCGCTCCAGGTGTCGGGCGAGCTCCTGGCCGCCCGCCGCCCCGACAGCCTGCCCGCGCTGGTGCTGCTCACCGACGGCGAGGAGTCGTCGGGCAACGTGCAGGTCATGCTGGCGGCCGCGCAGCGCCTGAAGGACGACCACGTGACCATCGCCACGGTGTGCGCGGGCACCTGTGATCCGGAGCTGGCGCAGGTTGCCAGCCGGCCGGACCTGGCCTACGACGTGGCCGACAGCGCCCAGCTGGTCGGCCTGTACGGCCAGCTGGCCGCCGAGTTCGCCACGGCGCGCCCGCGCGACATCCGGGTGGTCGACGCGTACGCCGCCAGCGCCAGGCCGGTCCGGGACGCCATCCTGCCCGAGCCGGACCGCGTGCTGGTCGACCAGGTCGACTGGTCGTTCGACGAGCTGCCGGAGACGGGGCTGGAGATCGCCGTGGGGATGGTGCCGACGGTGCTGGAAGGCACGTTCTCTCCGGTGCGCTTTGCGCTCTTGGAGTACACGTACGGCGCCGGCGCTGGCTCGACGGGGCGCGCGTTCTTCCCGCCGATCGAGCTGGCCTTCGAGGCCCCGCCGGATCCGACGGCCGTGCCGACGGTAACCGTCCCGCCGACGCCACGGCCTGAACCGCGGTTCGTGTTCCTGCCATGGGGGGCGCGGTAGCGGCGACGGCTGACCGCGCGGCGAGAAGCCTTACGCACGCTTTCGAGAAAGCGGTTACGTCCATGGTATCATGCACATGAACCGACAATCATGAAGCTCGATCGGAGTCGGTCATGGCAAACCGTACGACAAAGCCAATCCAGGTCTACCTCGAAGCACAGCAGGATCGATCGCTGAGGCGCATCGCTCAGGAGCGCGGCGTCACGCTGTCCGCGCTCGTCCGAATCAGCGTCGACACTTGGCTTCGGCAACTGGCGCCGCAGGACGACCCGGCGATGAGCCTCATCGACCTCGGAGCCTCTTCGGTCCACGACCTTGGCTCGGCGCACGACGAGCACATGGCCTCGGTCCTGCACGAGGAGCTCGAGGCGGAGCGTGCGTGAGGTCTGCGTCGACACCAGCGCCTGGCTGGCGCTGGCCGACCGAAACGAGCACCACCACGTCGCCGTGCGCGCCAGCTACGAGACGTTGATTCAGGGCGGAACCCGGTTGGTGACCACCGACCTCGTCGTCGCCGAGACGCACATCCTGCTCCGCCGACGACTCGGCAGCGATGCGGCGATGCGCTTCCTGGACGGCACGGAGGCCAGCCCGCGCATCGAGGTGGAGTTCATGACCCTCGAAGGGCTCGCTGAGGCCGTCGAGATCCTGCGGCGCTACCGCGACCACGATCTGAGCCTTGCCGACGCGCTGAGCTTCGCGATCATGAAGCGCCGCGCGATCCAGACGGCCCTCACCCTAGATCGTCACTTTCGGACCGCGGGCTTCGATGTGCTTCCGGGGCCGGCGCCGCGCTGATCGATGCATGGGTCGAGTGTCCCGGCGACGAGGACTCGATAGTCCTCGACGGCCGCCTCGATGACGCGCGCCGCGTGGTCGCCGCCGTACGTCGCCTGGATGACGATCTGGGGTCGCTCCCCCGGGATGAGCTTGTACGTGCTGAAGTAGTGGCGCAGCCGTTCGACGAGGATGGCCGGCAGGTCCGCGACATCCTCGGCGCCGCCCCAGACCAGGTCGTTCTCCAGGACGGCGATGATCTTGTCGTCGGCCTCGCCGCCGTCCAGGAGCTGCAGCCCGCCGACGACGCGCGCGGGGACGATGATCTCGGCGCGGTCGATGGGGCGCTCGCTGAGCACGCAGATGTCCAGCGGGTCGCCGTCGCCGCGCGTGGCTCCGGGGCAGAGGCGGCAGACGGCGTTGCCGCAGTAGGTCTGCGGGACGAAGCCGTACAGCGCGGGGGCGTGGGACGCGCCGCGCTGCGGGCGATCGACGCGGAGGTAGCCGGAGGCCTTGTCGACCTCGTACTTGATGAGGTCGAACGGCGTGAGCTCGATATAGGCGTTGACGAAGCGCGGCAGGTCGCGGCCGGCGGGCAGGCCGTGCCACGGGTGCGGGCGCGAGGTAGAGAAGGTGAGCGGGGTGGACATTCGTCGGACCTTCTGAGGTGGGGCAGCGGCCGGCGACTAGCCTCCATCGCCGTGGCGCTCGCGGTACACATCCCGCCGGATGGCCGGTAGCTCGGCGAGCATGTCGTTGACGCTCAGGCCAGCCTCGATCCGCATGGCCTCGATCTCCGCGACCAACTTGGGGACGACCGAAACGCGCGGGGCCAGGAGCAGCCTGCCGTCCCCGAGATCGACGAGGGTGAACACGTCGCCCTCGGCGAACCCATACCGTTCGCAGATCTCGGCGGGGATAGTCAGCGTGCTCTTGGCTCGGAGCTGAATCGTCGCGCTCATGCCGGCAAGTTAGCGGAACGGCGGTGCGTCGGCAAGCGGCGTGGAGCGTTGGGCCACAGCGCGCTGGACGAGGCTAAGCGTAGACGACGCCGGACTAGAGCGCGTCGCGAGCTTCGACGGCCGCCACTTGCTCTGACCTTCGTAGTGAGGTATCGTGAGCAACATCGCATACGACATCAGGAGGCGACGCATGGCACGCTACCCCCTCAACCTCCCCCAGGTGCTGAAACAGGATGCGGAGGACTTGGCGACACAGCAGGGCGTGTCGCTCAACCAGTTCATCCTCTGGGCCGTTGCGGAGAAGGTCGGCGCGCTGCGACAGGATCTCGGCGACCCCGAATTTCCTGGCATCGTCTATACGATCGGGGCCGCGGGTCGGCCGACGCCAAAGGTCCGCGGTACAGGCACCAGCGTGCAGGCCCTTGTCGTCGCGAGCACGCGATGGGGCATGACAGCGCCGGCGGTCGCCCGGGATTACGAGCTCCCGGAGCGCATGGTGCGCGAGGCCCTGGCGTTCTATCAGGTGCACAGGGATGAGGTCGACGCGCTGATCGCGGCCGACGAAGCGACGGAGGTGGCGGCGTCAGCACGCGCGACGGATGGCTAACCTTCGGCTCCACCTGGATGCCGACGCATCGAGTCGTGCGGTTCATAATGCACTCTTGGACCGGGGACACGACGTCACGCGCACGCCAAACGCATGGATGCCAGCTGACGCAACAGACAGGGCTCAACTCCGCGGCGCGACGTCTCAGGGACGGTGCCTGTTCACGTTCAATGTCGCGGACTTCCCGCTCCTGGCCGAGCGGTATCCTGACCACGCTGGCCTGATCCTGGCGGCACAGACCCGCTGGACGGTGCGCGAGCTGATCGAGGCTCTCGACCGAGTGCTGTCGGAATCGGATGCATCGCAGTGGGTCGGTTGCGTTCGGTGGCTGAACGCCTGGCGAACATAGCCACTTGCTCCGAGACCGCTTGCTGGCGGCCATGCTCAGGCTTTGGACCCCAGCCTACGGTAGATACTGCATTTCGACCGACGCCACCACCCCGTTCTCGACCGTGATCCAGAACGGCATGTCCCGCATCCATCTCGCATCCGCGTCCGCGTCGTCGTCGAACAGCGCGACGAGCTCCGCCACATCGACGGTCTGCGCCTCCGGCTCGCCAGTAGGGCCGAGGGTCTTAACCGTCGTCTTGGGAGACAGCTGAAGCAGGTACGTCTCCGCATCGCGGTTGCGTATGTGGAAGCCGTTGGGCAGCTCGTCCGGCCGCTCGATCACGCCATCGGCAACCGCCGCGGCGCCGGCATCCGGGCCGGAAGTCCACTGCGCGATGTCGACTTCCAGACGGGCGAGACCGCTGGCGAACGTTTCGATGCCGCGGACGTACCCGAAGCACCTGCCGGTTAGCAACGTCACACCGTGCTGCGTCGCGCGCTCGCCGCTCCGCAGCGCACCCGCGTCCAACGGCAGGCAGCCCGGGGCACCGAGGGCATCCAGCGTCCGCACCATGAGGTCGTAGCCTACGCGATGATGTTGGAGGTCTTCGGAGACGCGGGCCACCGCGACGACGCCGAGGATGGGCTCGCCGCCGTCGACGTAGGTACTGACAGCGTAGCCCGGGTGCGTCCCATCCGCGTCCCGGAAGTCCTCGATCTGCTGGACGGCCCGCCGACCGGATGCCGTGATCTCTCGCACACCGCGCACGATCAGCCACGTCGGATACCCGTCGATCCGCGCCGCCAACCAGTCCTCGAACGGAGCGCGTGCCGGGTTATCGAGGACCTCGACCTCGACCGTTACTCCCCCCGGCACGTACAACCCATCCCAGGCGTCCGGATCGTTGGAGAACAACACGGACCCGTTCTCCACCCCCTGCGACCAATACGACCACGAGGCTGGGTAGTCCACGCAGAACCCCAGGACGTCGTTGCACGCGGTGGCCGTCCTACCGGTCAAGTCGGCGGTTGCCGCTGGAGTGGCGGTTGCCACGGGGGTCGCGATCACCGCCGCGGTGGCATCACGAGCCGGATCGGCAACGGCCGGCGTCGGCACCGGAGCCGTCACCACGCGTGCGCAGCCAGACACGACGAGGACCACGGTGGCGACTGCGGCCGCTCGGCACCACCCGATGCCTCCTGAGCGCGCGGCGAGGGCATCGCCGGAGTTGCGGAGAGGGCATGCGTCGGCCAATCCGTGAGATGGTGGTTGGTCGGGGCCCCCGCATGATAGGCCGGAGTCAGCCCGCCGCGGAGGTCGATCGTGGACGCGCGCGACACCGCTACCGGTGTGCATGCCGCGTCCCACCAAGCCCGGCAACCAGCTCCCGGATGGCCATGACGAGCTCGGGCGGCCGAACGACGCGGATGGCCTCGTCCGGTGGCCAGAAGTCGCGCTGGTTCAGCGTGACCAGGAACGGACAGGCATCCCCCAGCGCGGCAGCAAGGATGGGCTGGTCCTTCGGGTCGGCCCAGTCCCGGACGCGGCCGAGATCGACGTCGGCCGGGTCGGACGCCATCGTGAGCACCTCGTCGACCATGACGCGAAGCGCCGGCAGGGCACCCGGCAGCTTGGCTCGAACGTTACGCTCCGCCTCGATGCGCACGACATCCGAGATGCGGCCATCGACGACGCCGAGGCTGGCCAGCTGCAGGAGCGCGAACGCCGCGCCGGTACGCGAATGGCTGCCTGCGATGAGCGCGGAGGTGTCGAAGAACACGCGCAGCGGGCGGCGGCTAGCCTCCATCGCCGTGGCACTCGCGGTACACATCCCGTCGGATGGCCGGCAGGTCGGCGAGCATGTCATCGACGCTCAGGCCGGCCTCAATCCGCATGGCCTCGATCTCCGCGACCAGCTTGGGGACGATCGAAACGCGCGGGACGAGGAGCAGGCTGCCGTCCCCGAGATCGACGAGGGTGAACACGTCGCCCTCCGCGAACGCGTACCGTTCGCGGAGCTCGGCCGGGATGGTGAGCGTGCCCTTCGCGCGGAGCTGAATCGTCGTGTTCATGCCGGCAGAGTAGCGGAATTACGGAAAGTCGGCAAGCGGTCCCAGGATTGTCCCGCTCTAATACATGAACAAGCTCAGCCCCATTACCGGCTAATGACGGAGGTTGGGCAGGCCGAGCGGCCCAGTCGATGGTTCTCGCTTCGTCCTTCCCGTAGGTCGCCGTTCAACGCTCCGCGCTTGGTACGAACAGGGGCGGGCGCGGTGTCGGCTCTGGGGTGCTCGTGCTTCTAGGACGCACCGTGGGCGACGGCGCGCCGTCGGACGCGACGGCAAGGATCAGCAGTCCGTCGTTCTGTGTGACCAGGTAGAGCAGGCCCTCGGCAACCGCGATGCCGCTCGCATGCGGACCGTAGAACGAGTCGTGGTATCTCGTCCAGAGCGGCCGCAGCGTTCCCTGGTCGCTGACCTCGAATCCCAGCAGCTGTGCGCCCTCGCCGTCGAAGTCGCCAGCGGAGTATACGCGGGCGCCATGCACGGCAACGGCGCCGATTGGCCCTCCGGCAACCTGCTTGTCGGAGAGGATCGGATGGTGCGGGTCCTCGATGTCGACGACCGTAAGGACGCCCTGGGACGGTGGGAGCGTTCGCTGCGGCATCGCTTGGTAGACGACGGTGGGCGTACACGGTCCGGGCTCGCATGTGACCGGAGGGCCGGGCGTGTCGGCCAAGAGGTTGCCGTCCACGTAGTGGCCGAGGAACGCATGCTTGCCGTACACCGTGATCAACAGCGTAGAGGCGAACAACGGCAGGCTGCCGACCGCAACGGGCTGGCGCGGGTCCGCCACGTCGAACAGCTGCAGGTCAAGCTCCTCGTCGCCCCAGCGGTTGCCGACCACGGTCACCAGCGCCAGGTCGCCCTGCAGCGCCACATCGGACACGTCGTGGTCGAGCGGGATGGTCGACACGACGCGCGGCGCATCAGGGTCGCCGTAGTCCACCACGTCCACCTGCTTCGAATGCGCGACGACCGCCAGGCCGCCCGCGGCGGCAACGTCGGTCACCGGCCCATCCAGCGCAATTCGGCCCATCGGTAGCGGCGCGTCCGGGCGCGACACGTCCACCAGGCGGAGCCCGCCCGAACCGTCGGCGACGAGGGCGGTCGTCCCGTCGAGCACCACCTCATGGGCTTCGCCTGGCGTGGAAACGCGAGCGACGATCCTCGGCCGCGTTGGATCGTCGACGTCGACGACCACCAGTGTGCCCTTGGAGGTGACGTACGCATGCCTCCCCGCTACAGCCACGCTCGTCATCGGCTCCGCGAACGGCAAGCGGCCGACGCGGTACAGCAGCAGCCGTGGCTCCGGCTGGGCCGACACCAATGCGCCCAGCCAGACCGCTAACGCGGTGAGCACGGCAACGACTGAGAGCGGTCGGATGTGTGTCATGTCAATCCCCCGCCCCCATTTCGTACAACTCCAGCAGCACCCCGTCCGCCGACGCCGGGTGGACGAACACCAGCCGCCGCCCCGCCGCGTTGGTGTACGGCTCGTCGCTGGTCAGCCGGACGCCCGCCGCGCGCAGCCGCGCCATCATCGCGTCCAGGTCGTCGACCTCGAGGCAGAGGTGGTGGATGCCGGGACCGCGCTTGGCCAGGAAGCGCGCCGTGCCGGAGTCGGCGTCGCGCGGTGCGATCAGCTCGATGGCCCCGTCCCCGATGGGCAGGAAGGCCACATCCACGCCCTGGCCCTCCTCCTCGGCGGCGTCACCGACGGCGAGCCCGAGCACGTCGCGCCAGAAGCCGAGCGCCTGCTCGATGTCGGGGACGGCGATGGCCAGGTGGTTGAGGCCGGTGATGGGCATGGCAGGTAATCCAAAGGTGTGACGTCGAACGCAGATTGTAGGCCCGTCGCACGCAGGGGGCAGGCTGCCTGCGGGCTCTCCAATCGCGGCAATGCGCACGGTGCTGCGCGATGGGTCGATGGTCCGCAGCAACTCGGCCGAAGCGCGCTCGGCGCCAATCTCCACGGCTTGACGATTCCGCAGCCTGTGCAACGGGACGAGATCTCACCGCCAAGTGGTTGAATTTTCACCACGCCATGGCTAAACTTCGCTCATGCTCGCTCGAAATCTCGCGCCGATGGTGCTCGAATCCCTAAGCGACACGCCCGTCGTCTTCCTTGCCGGCCCACGGCAGGTGGGCAAGAGCACGCTGGCGCAGGCACTTGCGCGCCATGACTTCCCGGCCGACTACGTCACGCTGGACGACCTGGCCACGCTCAGCGCCGCGCGTTCTGATCCGACTGGGTTCGTGGCCGGCCTGCGCGGTCCTACCGTGCTGGACGAGGTTCAGCGAGCCGGCGACCTGTTGCTCGCCATCAAGGCGGATGTCGACCGCCATCGCCGACCGGGCCGCTTTCTCCTGACCGGCTCCGCCAACGTCCTGGCGCTGCCACGAGTGGCCGACGCCCTGGTGGGACGCATGGCGATCCACGCGCTCATGCCGTTTTCGCAGGGCGAGCTGGCTGGGGTCCGGGACGACTTCATCACGACCGCGTTCGCCGACGACGCCCCATCGGCGCCGAACGCGGCCATGGCCGATCGCCTGGACCTCGCGCAACGGGTCGTTATGGGCGGCTTCCCGGATGTGCAGTCGCGGCCGAGGTTTGACCGGCGCAGCGAGTGGTTCGGCGCCTACCTCACGACCCTCCTTCAGCGCAACGTCCGCGACATCCTGGCCGTCTCCGACGTGACCCAAGTCAGCCGCCTGCTCACCCTCGTCGCCGCGCGGCTTGGTGGCACGGCCTCCGTGAGCGACATGGCTCGAACGCTGAGCATCCCGCACAGCACCGTGTCCCGCCATCTCGGCCTGCTGGAGGCGTTGTTCCTGGTGCATCGGCTGCCCGCATGGAGCGGCAACCAGAGCACGCGCGTGGCCAAGGCGCCCAAGCTCCATCTGGTCGACTCGGGGCTGGCCGCGCACCTGCTCGGTCACTCGGCGGAGTCGCTGGTCGCCTCGCCCGATCGGCTGGGACCTCTCTTCGAGACGTTCGTCGTGGGCGAGCTGATCAAGCAGGCCCGCTGGAGCCGCACCCGCGTCCAGGCGCTCCACTATCGGACCTATGATGGCCGAGAGGTCGACGTGGTCCTCGAAGCCACGGGAGGCCGATGCGTGGGCGTGGAGGTCAAGCTGTCAGCCACCATCTCGCCTCGCGACCTTGGAGGCCTGCGGACGCTGGCCGACGACGCCGGACCCAAGTTTCATCGCGGCATCATCCTGTACACCGGCAACACGGTGGTGCCCTTCGCGGAGAACCTTCACGCCGTGCCGATCAGCGCGCTATGGACTGCGACGACGAGCTGAGGCACGAAGCGACGTGCCCTGATGCCGGCCCTGGTGGTCGTGCTGACGAGAGGACCCTATACTGGTAATGACCATCTTCCGTAACACACGCCATTTCCGGAGTGTCCGATGACCACCATTCCCTCCAGCGAGGCTCAGAAGCGCTTCGGTCAGATCATCGACCAGGCCCATGGCGACGAGGTCGTCATCGTCGAGCGCTACGGTCATCCTCGCGTGGTCATCATGGACTTCGCGCACTACCGCCATCTGATCGAAGGCGAGCAGGAGCGGTTGCGCGATCGCCTTCGCCGGGCCTCGGCCGCGGCTACGGCCCGAGCGGCCGATCTGACGGAGGTCGAGGTCGACCGGCTCATCGAGGACGCTCGCGCTGAGGCTCACGCGCGGCTCGGCCGGTCGTGACCCGTGCCGTCGTCGACACGAGCGTGCTGATACGCTACCTGATCCGGCCCAGCGCCGCCATCCGTGCGCTCGTCGAGGACCTTTGGGTGGCCGGGACGTTCGTCATGATCACCTCGCCGGACCTGGTAGCCGAGTTGGCCGAAGTACTGGCGCGCCCCCGCATGCGCACGCTGATAGAGGACGGTGATGCGGTTGCGCTGATCGATGCGATCCAGGCTCTTGCGGAGCCCATCCCGACCCCGGGGCCAATCCTGGCGTACACGCGCGATCCAAAGGACGACAAGTTCGTCGCGTGCGCCGTTGCCGGCCGGGCCGACTTCCTGGTTTCCACAGACCAGGATCTCCTCGTCCTTCAGCCGATGCTGGGTGTTCGATTCGTAACTCCCGAGGAGTTCGTGGAAGCCCTCGCTGCGTTGGGGCGCAACAGTTGAAACGCCGCCACGACCTCCGCGCCGCAACGCGCGAGGAACAGCCCCACCGTTCGTTGCCGCCCACCCCCGCCCGCCCTATGATTCCCCGACGTTCCCTGGAGCACACCGAGATGCCACTTCTCCGCATCGAGCGGGCTGCAAAGAAGCCCGCCGCCCCGTCCAGCGCGCGCGCCGGCAGCTCGCTGCCCGCCCTCTTCGCCGGCGCCGTGACGGCGCTGGCCGTCCTGGGCGGCATCGCCTGGTTCCTGATCGGGCGCACCACGCCGCCGGCCGTGCCGGTTGCGCCAGACGGCGCCCCTGGCGGGCAGGTCGCTGCCCCGGCGCCCATCGCGGTGCCCGAGGTGGGCTTCCCGCCGGCACAGCTCACGCACGTCGCCGTGCTGAACCCCGACTACCCGCGCGAGGCGGTCGTGGCCAGCGTCGCCGGCGTGCCCATCACCATGGCGCAGCTCGAGGCGCGCGTGCGCGTGGCGCGGACGCTCGGGTCGCTGGCCGCCGACCCCGTGCCCGGGTACGACGACCCGAACGGGATGCGCACGTTCCAGGTCCAGATCCTGCGGCGCACCGTCGACGTGGTGCTCATCCAGCTGGCGGCGCGTACAGCCGGCGTGACGGTGCCGGCCGGGTCCGCGGGCGATGCGGCCACCGGGTTCCTGGAGCGCGTCAACGCCGCGCCGTCGCAGCTCACCGACGCCATGGCCGCCAACGGCGTCACGCAGCCCATGATCGACGGCTGGTTCGCCAGCGCCACGCTCATCGACTTCTTCGTCCAGAGCGAGATCATGGCGGGCCGCGACCCGAGCGAGCGCGAGACGGCCGTCAAGGAGTGGCTGGATGCTCAGTGGGCCACGGCCGACATCCAGATCAACTTCTACGACCCCGAGGAGCTCTGAGCCGTGGCCGAGGAGAACGGATCGCGGGCCCTCCAGGGCTGGTTGCCCGTGCTGGTCTTCTCGATCATCGCGCTCGGCGTGGGCTTCCTCGTGGGGCGGCTGATCGGCGACCGGATGGGTGATGACACGCCGGAGGACGACCCGCTGCCCGTCGTCTTCCACCCGGCCGCCGACGCGCCGCCGTTCGATCCCGCGTCCCTGCCAGTAGCTGCCGGCATCCTGGGCGACGAGCCCATCGCCGTGGGCGAGGCGCTGCCGGACTTCGAGCTGGCGCTCTTGGGCGCGTCGGAGCCGCTCCGCCTCTCCGACCTACGCGGCCAGCCCGTGGTGCTCAACTTCTGGGCGACGTGGTGCGCGCCGTGCCGCGCCGAGATGCCCATCCTGCAAGCGGTCTACGACGACCTGGCCGACGAGGGCCTGAAGGTGCTGGCCGTCGACGTCGGCGAAGAGCCCGCCATCGCCGTGTCGTTCATGCGCTCCATGGGCCTCACGCTGCCGCTGCTCTTCGACGAGACGAGCGCGGTGGCTGATCGCTACCGCATCTCCAGCCTTCCGGTAACCTACATGGTCGATCCCGAGGGGCGCCTGAGCACGGTGATGCGCGGGGCCTACACCTCGGAGGAGCAACTGCGCACGGCGGTCGATCGGTTGATGGTGGGGGGATCGTAGGGAGCGGTCCGCGAGGCGGCGGGTTCTCGATGTTCTGCGCCTCGTCCAGCACCACCGTCGTCCAGGGCACCTCCGCCAGCATGGCGGCGTCCACGCACAGCGTGCCGTAGCTCGTCACGACGACGTCGTGCGCCCGGGTCCCGGCCTACAGCTCCTCGTCCTTCAACCGCCCCGGCCCGTGGTGCAGCAGCACCGTCAGGCCCGGCGCGAAGCGCGCCAGTACGTGCTGCCAGTTGCCCGCCACCGGGGCTTGGGCATGGGGCGCAATTGTTGCCGCGAGTGGGCGCGGGTGATCCGCCCTCGCTTTGCGCCGCCTGCGCAAACGCGGTTACGATGCGCGCCGAATCGTCAGTTGGTCCGGGCAAGGTGTGCCCGGGGGGCCCCGCCGTGGACGTAACCGACATCACGACAGATACCGTCCGTGCTGCCCTGCGGTCGATCCGCTACGCGACGTCGCTGGAGGGCGATCCTCTGCTGGCGCTCGAAGCGATCGAGCGCCGGTTGGCTGCGAGTGGGCTCTCGGGCCGTGCGGAGAGCCGGGCCTGGGTACTAGCCTGCGTGCTGGAGGACGTCGTCGCAGATCGGCTTGCGCAGTTGCGCGCGCTCCACGCGGACCGGTCGTCGTTGGAACCGGCGCCTGCGGACGAGCTAGAACGGCTGCACGCCGACTTCGCCCGCGGCAACCCGGAACTCGAGGCGTGGAGCGTTCTGCACCTGCGCTACTTCGGCGCCCGCCGGATGCAGATGCGCGACGCCGCCCGCGATCTGGGCACCACCTACCGCACGCTGGCCAGACGCCTGGCGCGCGGCCACGAGGCCGTGGCCGATGCCCTGCGCGAGATCGAGACCGGTACCGCGGCCGCGACGCCCGGAGATCGGACGTCGCAATGGGCTCCTGCGGCGGCCAGCGCCGACGCGCACGGCGCCGGTCGCGTCGCCGAGAAGGGTCCCACAAACCTTCCGACGCCGGTCAGCCGCTTCATCGGCCGGGCGGTGGATGTGGGCGCCGTGCGAGCGGCCGTGCTCACCCACCGCTTGGCGACGGTGGTCGGTCCAGGCGGCATCGGCAAGACGCGGCTGGCGATCGAGGCCGCGCGCCGAATGCAGGACGAGTTCCCCGACGGCGTGTGGTTCGTCGACCTCTCGCCGATCACCGATCCGGATCTCGTGGCGCACACCGTGGCGCACACGCTGGGCATCGAGGACCCGTCGGACCGGCCGGCGACCCAGGCGCTCGTGGATGCGCTGCGCGGCCGCCGGCTGCTCCTCGTATTGGACAACTGCGAACACGTGCTCGGCACCAGCGCGGCGGTCGTCGGCCCGCTGCTGCGCGAGGGGCGTACGACGCGCATCTTGGCCACGAGCCGGGAGCCGCTTCACCTGACCGGCGAGCTCGTCTATCGTGTGGCGCCGCTCGCGCTGCCGGCCGACGACAACGCGGAAGGGGTGGAGTTCGCCGGTGAGTTCGACGCGGTGCGGCTGTTCACGGAGCGTGCCGCCGATGTCATGCCCGGCCTCCGCCTCACCGCGGAGAACGCACCGCACGTCGTGCGCATCTGCCGGCGCCTGGACGGCATCCCGCTGGCCATCGAGCTCGCCGCGGCCCGGGCGCGGGCGCTGACCGTCGAGCAGATCGCGGCGCTGCTGGACGACCGCTTCCGATTGCTCCGTAGTGGCGATCGGGCGGCGCCCGACCGCCAGCGGACGCTGCGCCGGGCGGTGGAATGGAGCTACCGTCTGCTCGACGGGGAGGAGCAGCAACTGTTCGACCGTCTGTCCGTGTTCGCCGGCGGCACGGACCTCGACGCGATCGCCGCGGTGTGCGCGGAAGACGGGCGCGCGCCGGAATCGCCGCCGGCCGAGATCCCGCTGGACCTGGTGGACCGCGTGACGGCGCTCGTCGAGAAGTCGCTGGTTTTGGCCGAGCGGGAGGAGCAGGGCGTGCGCCGCTTCCGGCAGTTGGAGACCTTGCGGTCCTACGGCCAGGAGCGCCTGCGCCGCCGGGGAGGCGGGGAGACGCTGCGGGCGCGTCACGCGGCATATTACCTGGCCGTGGCCGAACGCGCAGAAGCAGAGCTGACCGGTGCCGGCCAGTCGGCGGCGCTGGATCGGCTGGCCCGTGAGCACGACAACCTGCGCGCGGCGCTGACGTGGGCCCAGGCGGCCGGGGATGCGATATTCGGTCTGCGGCTGTGCGGGGCGCTGGCGCGATTTTGGGAGATGCGCGGCCACCTGCACGAGGGCCGCGGCTGGTTGTCGGTCTTCCTGGCGATGCCGCTGCGGGCGCCGGATCCCGTGCGGGCCAAGGCGCTGCGCGGGGCCGGCAGCCTCGCGGAGGAGCAGGGCGACTTCGACGGCGCGCGGGCCTGGCACGAGGAGGCGCTCGCCGCCCGCCGCGAGCTCGAGGACGAGCTGGCAGTCGCGGAGTCGCTGAGCGACCTGGGCAACGTCGCCAACCTGCAGGGGGACGGCCGGCGGGCGCGCGAGCTGCACGAGCAGGCGCTGGCGATTCGCCGCGTCGCCGGCGACGACTGGGGAATCGCGGTTTCGCTCAACAACCTGGGCAACGTCGCCCACCACGCCGGCGACAACGCCCAGGCGCGCGCGTTGTACGAGGAGAGCTGTGAACTGCTTCAGGCGCTCGGCGACCGGTGGGCGCTGGCGGTGACGCTGAACAACCTCGGCGTGATCGCCGGAGAACAGGGCGACCTCGATGCCGCGGACGACTTCCTGGAACGAAGCCTGGGCATCGCCCGCGACCTCGGTGACCGCCAGGGTGAGGCGTACGCGCTGCTGGCGTTGGGTGAGAACGCGGTTGCCCGCGGCCGACTCACCGACGCATTCGACCACTATCGTCACAGTCTGGCCATCACCAGCGAGCTGGGCGACCGGCAGGGCACCGCCGAGCTGCTGGAGGCGTTCGCCGGCTTGGCCGAGGCCGATGGCGACGCCGCGCGCGCCGTGATACTCTACGCTGCGGCCCAAGCCCTGCGCGCCCACGGCGGCGCGCCGATGATGGAAGGCGAACAGGTCGCGCGGGAGGGGACACTGACCGGCCTCCGCAAGGCGTTGGGCGACGCGGCGTTCGAGCAGGCTTGCCGGCGGGGACGATCGTTGACCCGCGAGCAGGCGGCCGCGCTGGCAACCGCACCGCGGCCCGAGGGGAAGGAAACGAGGGCATAAATGAACACGCTGCGACCACTGATCGGCACCGTACTCTTGCTGGCGACCACGGCGCTCCTCCAGCGACCGATCGAGCCGACGGCGTCCGGAGAGACGGCTGCGACGCAAGCCATCGGCACCTGGACGACGTACTCAAACGCCAACGACGTGATGGCACTGGCCAAGGACCCCAACACCGGCGAGCTGTGGGCGGCGACGATGGGCGGGGTGGTACGGTGGAACCTGGAGTCTGGTGAGTACACGAAGTACGCGACGACCGACGGGCTGGGCGGGAACTGGGTGAACGGCGTGGCCGTCGATCCGGACGGGAACCGCTGGTTCGGGATGAAGTTGGTCGGGCTCAGCCGGTTGTCGCCGGACGGCAGGTGGACGACGTTCGGTCCGGCTCATGGTGTGCCGCAAGGTGGCTGTGGTCCCACGATCGTCGACGACGCCGGGCGAGTCTGGTCGGGGTGTGAGGCGGCGGCGGTACGGCGCGAGAGCGACGGCCGTTGGACCCATATGCCTGTGCAAGCCGTGTGGTCCGTCGCTCAGGGCGTCAACGGCGACATGTGGTTCGGGACGCACGGCGAAGGACTGAGGCACCTCGCGTCAGACGGCAGTTGGACGACCTACACCGTGGATGACGGGTTGCCCCACAACAGGGTGCCAGACATCGCGGTCGGCCATGACGGCGGGGTGTGGGTTGCCACCCGGCTTGGCCTCGCATTTCGCTCGCCGGATGGTGCGTGGAACGCCTACGACACTACAAATGGCCTTCCGGCGGACGAATGGAGTGCCGTCGCCCTGGACGCCGCGGGCAGATTGTGGGCCGGTTCCGGAGGGTTGTTCCAGCCGCATTGGTTGAGCGACGAGGGGGCCGGTGCAGTTAGGCGCGATCCGGACGGCTCATGGGCAAGGTTCACTGCCGCGGACGGTCTAGCGAACGACAACGTGAAGGACATCCTCATCGACGACAACGGGGACATCTTCTTCGCCACGCTGGACGGCATAAGTCGCTTGTCGACCGAGGGCGAGTGGACGACCTATCGCACGCAGGATGAGATCCTCAGCAGCCACGCGACGGACATCTACGTCGACGGAAGTGGGAACAGGTGGTTCGCCACGGCCCTCGGTGTCAGCCGGTTGGACGCCGATGGATCGTGGACCCACTTCACGACTGAGCACGGTGTGGCCGGCACGTCGGTCTACGACATCGCGCCCGATTCGGACGGAAGCCTGTGGTTTGCCACGACCGGGGGCCTGAGCCGCCACGGGCCCGACGGCGGTTGGACCTCCTTCGGGGCAGCTGACGGCTTGGCCAGCGGGGCCGGGCAGACGGTTGCCGTGGACAGCACCGGCTCGGTCTGGGTAGGAACGGCTGCCGGCCTGAGCCGGCGCGCACCGGACGGAACGTGGACGACGCTGACCCGGGCTGACGGCCTTCTCGGCGTCGGGGTCGCATCAGTCGCCGTCGATACCGAGGACGATGCCTGGGTTACGTTCTGGGATGCGCGCGGTGTGGCGCGGATCGATGCGGACGGGAGCCTGGTCGCGACGTATCTTACGGACCACGCGTTCAAAGAAGACGTCCTGACACCCGATCCGAAGGGCGGCATTTGGGCCGGTTCGGATGGCTCGGGCCTCTTCTACTTGGCTCCGGACGGCCGAAGGACCAATTTCACCCAGGCCGACGGCCTGGCGTCGGATTACATTCGCGCGATCGCCCTCGACCGCAAGGGGAAGCTATGGGTCGGCACGACGAGGGGCCTTAGCCGCGAGTTCCCCGACGGCACGTGGGCGACCTATCGAACCTCGGACGGCTTGCCCTACCCAAACATCGACGCGATCGCGTTCGATCGCGACGGTAGCGCCTGGATCGGCTCGTGGGCCGGCGTGTCCCACTTCGCCGAGGAGCCGACGGGTGATCCTTCCTGCTCGGACGCGGCCGAGATCATACCGGGAGTCGATTTGCCGGACCGTGTAGCCGGTGCGCTCGACGGGAATGCGTACTGGCTCGAGGTCGAGCACATGTACAGCATGGTCGAGCTGCAGGTGACCGATCCTGACAACCGGCTGGACGTAGCGGTGTTCCGCAGTTGCGACGCCATCGGCCGGGTACGGCACATCGGGCGGGTGCGGCATATCGGCGGGCAGCAGCAACTCGCGTTCGCGGCCGAACCGGGCCGCTACTTCGTGGAGGTTCGCCCCCGCGAGGGCGATCGCGGGCCGTGGCCGTTGGACTACGTGCTACATCTGTCCATCAGCCCGCCCGGCGGCAAGGGCACGCTCATCCTGACGCACGAGCCGCAGGTCCAGGCCCTGCATGGATTGCGCACCATGGACGCGGAGTTCGTGGACTGGCAGGCGCGCCTGGACCGGCTGGCGGCCCACCCCGCCGTCGGTGGGATCCTGCTGAACAACGTCCAGACCGATACGAGCCCGGCGGTTCAGCAGGCCTACGGCCACTGGCTGACCGATCCCGGTGATCCGGCCAAGGCGAACGCCGTGGCCCTGGCGCTGCGGGACTGGATCTGGGAGATGCGCGCGGCGCACCCCACGCTGCGCTACGTCGTCCTGGCCGGCGACGACCGCGTGATCCCACACTTCCGGCTACCCATCGCGCCGGTGGGGACGCGCGACGACGGCTGGCTCACCGAGGACGCGTACCTGGCGGAGGGCTCGATCGAGTCGGGGTCCGGCATCGGCCGCGCGCTGGCGGGGGACCTGACGCTGACCGACGACGTCTACGGCGCGCCGCCGGAGGGCGTGGCCTGGGCCGGAGGATCGCTGCCCCTGCCGGCGCTGGCCGTCGGCCGGCTCGTCGAGCGCCCGGCCGACATGACCGCGGTGATCGACGCGTTCCTGGACCGCGATGGCACGCTCTCGATCGACTCTGCCCTGCTGGCCGGCTACGACTTCATGGCCGATTCCGCGACGGCCGCTGCGGGCGAGTTGACCAACGCCGGACTCCCGGCCGGTCGCCGCACGGAACTCGTGGGTCCGAATTGGTCGCTCGACGACCTGCGACGGCAGCTGCTGGGTGACCGGCACGATTACGTGTTCGCCGCCGTGCACGCCGGACACGATGCGCACGAGACGCCGGACCGCGGCACGTTCGAGGCGCGTGAGATCCTTACCGCCACCGATGTGGCCGGCACCGTCGTGGCGACCGTCGCCTGCCACAGCGGGCTAAGTGCCCCCGGGGTGCATCCCTCACGCCTCGACTTCGCCGAGGCCTGGGCGTCCGGCGGGGCGAGTCTCATCGGCGCAACCGGCTGGGCGTACGGGCACCCGGAAGCGCTCAACTACCAGGAAGCGCTGATGGCCGACTTCACGGCGGAGCTGACGGCCGCTAACGGCGTGCGCCTGGGCGATGCCCTCGTCGCAGCGAAGCGGAAGTACTACCTCTCTAACGAGATGACGCACCTCCACGCCAAGACGCTGGCCGGCACCACGCTCTACGGCCTCCCGATGACGCGCGTCGGCATAGGGGCCTACACGCCGGGCGGCCACTCTTTGGGCGGCGCCCCAGCCGCAGTTGCCAGTCGGCCGCACGGTCCGCTACAGGCCGGCGCAGCGGTGTGGAGCAAGCCGGACGCCTACCCGTTCCACGACAAGCCCGCCACACGCGTGCACACGACCGACGGCGACTACTTCACCTTCAGCGGTCGGCGTCCGCGCGCCGAGGCCGGGGAGCCGATCCAACCCAAGCTCGTCGCAACTCAGGGCGAGGTCGACTTCGACGGCCAGGTGCTCGAGCCGCGCGGCGCGGTGCTGACCAGCGCCCGTTACCACGACGTGCCCGCCTTCGAGCCGCTGCTCCAGCGGGCTGGCATCCTGGGCGCCACGACGTCATCCACTCCGCCCACCGCACCGCAGTTCCGCGCGCCGAGCTGGTACCCCGCAGTGCCGTTCCAGCTTCGGACGCTGCCACCTGCCCCCGGCATGGAAGGCTCGGCGATCGGCGCGGGCGACGCGACGGCTCGGATGCTCGTCTATGCTGGGCAGTTCCACCCCTGCCAGCGCACGCAGCGCGTCTACGACGAGCTCGTCCTGGAGGACTTCTTCTCCGCCGAAGCCGACCGCCAGCCGCCGCGAATCGCCTCGGTCTCCGCCACGGTCGACGGCGACGAACAGGTGCTGGATGTCGACGCCAAAGACGCGTCCGGCATCAAGCGCGTGCTGGTCGCCTACACGGACGGCAGCGGGGCGTGGGACAGCGTCGACCTCGCGCTCGGCGCAGACGGGCTCTGGCACGGCCGCATTCCGGCCGGCGCCATCGCCATCGTCCAGGCGGTGGACAACGCCCACAACGTCACCGTCAGCGACAGCCACGGCCGCTACCACGGCGCCACCGACCGCTGCGGCGCGGCGAACGAGGTGTACCTGCCGGGGTTGGGTGCGGTGGGAACGGCGCCGTAGCCCTGTAGGTCGCACTTGAGCCGGGCCGCCCTCGGGACCTCGCCGGGGTAGGCGCCGGCCGAATGGGCGCCGGCCCAGGGCCGGCGCCTATCCCGTGACACGTTCTTGTCACGTTCTTGTCATTCCTGGGGTGTGTCTCGCGGCGGGCGTAGTCATACTGACCGCAGCCGCCGTCGCGAGGCTCGGCGTGCGCCGAGCGCCTCCACTGAGCCCCCATCGCCCTCGCGACTTTCACTGCCGCTGCCAGCCCTGCGCGCTCCGCGGGCACGGCGGCCGGATCGCTGGCATTTCGAGCCACTCCGTGTGCGCAAGGGGGAACGACGATGACGAACCGACCAGTATTGTCGAGACGAGATGGAGGCGTTGTGCCGAACGCTATCGCGTCCATGCGCCCGCTCCTCCGAGCCCTGATCTCCGCGCTCGTGGCGACTTTTGTGCTGCGCGGTTACGCCAGCGTAGCGACGGTACCGCCGGTCGCTGCGGCGCCAACCGGGAGCTTCGTGGTGCAGGACACGTTCGTCGGCGACTCGGCCGGGGACTTGTTCGGAATAGCGAGTGCGCTCAGCGACGACGGTAATACGGCGGTCGCCAGCGCAGTCTTCGATGACGACGGCGGTACGGATGCCGGCGCCGTGCGAGTGTTAATCCGCAGCGGAAACTCGTGGGCACAGCAGGCGAAGCTGACCGGAGACTCGGCGGGTGATCGGTTTGGGTTCTCCCTTGCGGTGAGTGGCGACGGCGACACCATCATCGTCGGTGCACTTCAGGATGATGACGGTGGCGTGGACGCCGGTGCAGCGCATGTATTCGTCCGCAGCGGATCGACCTGGACACAGCAGGCGAAGCTCATCGGCGACTCGGCAGGAGACGAATTCGGGGCAGGGGTCGCGCTCAGTTCGGATGGCGACACGGCCGTCGTCGGTGCGGAAGAGGACGACGACGCCGGCGCGGGCGCGGGCGCTGCACACGTGTTCGTGCGCGGCGGTGCCACATGGTCGCAGCAGCAGAAGCTGTTTGGCGATTCTGCCGGTGACGGTCTCGGTTTCGCCGTAGCGCTCAGCGGTGATGGGCAGACCGCCATGCTCGGTGTGTCAGCGGAAGACGACGGCGGGACAGATGCCGGTGCGGCCCATGTGTTCGTCCGCAGCGGATCGACCTGGACGCAACAGGCGAAACTGCTCGGTGATTCGGCCGGCGACGCCTTCGGCGCATGGCTCGCGCTTGGCGCAGATGGGAACTCCGCGATCGTGGGCGCCTTGGGTGACGACGATGGGGCGGCGGATGCGGGCGCTGCCCATGTCTTCGTGCGGAGCGGCTCGAGTTGGACACAGCAGCAGAAGCTCGTGGGGGACTCTGCAGGAGACCGATTCGGCACCCGTGTCGCGCTCGGAGCCGGCGATGACCGCGCCCTGGTAGGCGCGCTGTTCGATGACGACGGAGGTGCCGACGCAGGCGCCGTCCATGTCTTCGTGCGTAGCGGTACGAGCTGGACACAGCAGCAGAAGCTCGTCGGTGACGCTTCGGGTGATCGATTCGGTATCTCCGTGGCGGTGAGCGCGGATGTCGTTCGCCTGTCGGTTGGTGCTCTGCGCAATGACGACGGAGGTGCCGACGCAGGCGCGGCCTACATCTATGTGCGCAGCGACGATCCCGACGGCGACGGCATCGAAGACGATGTCGACAACTGCCCGACTGTCGCGAATCCTCTCCAGGAGGACTCCGATGGCGGAGGCGCCGGCGACGCGTGCGACGCCCCGCCCGAGGTTGTCTCGGTTGCGGCGGCCCTCGACCCGGGGGCAGTGGGCACTACGATCAACGCTGTCGCTATCTTCATCGATCTCGACGACGGTGACTCGCACGCCGCCACGTGGGATTGGGGGGACGGATCCACGAGCGCAGGAGCCGTCGTGCAGGCCGATAACGCCGTTGCCGGCAGCCATGCCTACACCGACGCCGGCGTCTACACCGTCTCCGTCACCGTCACCGATTCGGAAGGTGATACGGTTCCCAACGAGGACACCGGCATCTACCAGTTCGTAGTCGTCTTCGACCCGGACGCCGGCTTCGTCACCGGTGGGGGCTGGATCGATTCACCTCCGGGTGCCTGCACCTTCGCCGGTTGCAGCGAGGATACTGCCGGCGCGGCACACTTCGGGTTCGTGTCCCGCTACAAGAGAGGCGCCAGCGCGCCTTCCGGGAACACCGAGTTCGAGTTCAAGTCGGGTGACCTGAACTTCCACTCCACGAGCTACGACTGGCTGGTGATCGCAGGCACGGACAAGGCCAAGTATAAGGGCACGGGAACGATCAACGGTGAGGGCAACTACGGCTTCATGCTAACGGCCGTGGACAACGGTAACAGCGGCGACACCTTCCGCATCAAGATCTGGGACAAGGATGCCGGCGACGGCGTGGTCTACGACAACAAGCTGGGCGAAAGCAACGACAGCTACGACGGCACCCTCATTGGTGGCGGCAACATCAAGGTGCACTCGCCGTGAGGCCAGGGAACCCCGAAGACAGGAGACCTGAGATGACACACCCCACACCGAGCCTGATCGGCAAGATCGTGCGGCGCCACCGTGCGCGGCTGGTGGTGCTGGCCACGCTAATCGTGACTGGCGGCGTGACCGTCGCCATCGCGCGCGCTGGCGACGGCGCCGGAAGTTGGTCGAGGGCGCGCAGTGCCGATCGGAGCGTTGGCGTCGGCTTCGGCTTGGACAACGCGAGTGATCCGCTCTGCCTGGACGAGCACAAGGGGCCACCGTCATATGTTTGGACAGCCGAAGGACGCTCGCGGCGACCGATCGCGCCCGGAACGCGGTCGCCGGCGCCCAGATCGTGTCCAACGCTGTGACTCAGGCCAGTCGGGTGTACGCAGCGAACGGGCTGCCCAGGGGCCCGGCGGAACGTCGCCACGGTCGTGGCTGGAGATGCGGCAGCCGGCGGGTTGCCGCTAATCCCGGCGGGAACGGGCGGGATTGGGGTAGAGGACGGTATTCTCGATCCAAGAGGCAGGTGGAAGACCGGGACGCTCAGCGCGGACCGGGCGTCTCGACGCCTGGCGTGCCGGCGTTCGAGCGCCACTTGCCCCTCCACCCCTTCGGGACGTTGCCCTCCACCCCGCGCGAGTTGGGTCGTAGCCTCATTGCTGCGTGACTGGTGGGGGCTGGCCGTCATCCGATACGCCCTTCGGGGCCCACAACAAGAGGGAGGGTGGCAGCTCTTGTCACGAACTGCCGGACGCGCGCCTTCCGAGTCCAGCGCGGTCGGTACGGCCCGGCTCAGCCGGTCACGGCTCACCTAGGAGAGAACGATGCTCACCAACCGACACACGCTACCTCTTACGCGCCGCAGGAGCGCTAATCCCCGGCTCGTCGAGCGGCCGCTGCTAGGGCTCGCGGTCGCCGCGCTGCTTGTTGCGACGATGCTGGCCGGTCACGTCGGCCTGGCAACGGCTCTGACGGTGACGGCGTCACCCAGCGACAGCCCGTCCTTTCAGGAGCAACTGACCGGCGAGGCCGCGAACGATGACCTCGGGGATCTGGGCCTCTACGGAGTCATCGGCAATCGCCTCGTCGAGTTCGACACGATAACCGGCAGAGCCGCCTGTCTAGGCAAGATCGGTCCGTACAACGAGATAGACGACATCACCTATGACTGGAACCGCGATGTGATTCTGGCCATTAACGACTATCGGGACCAACCGGAGCTGATCGAGATCGATCGGTACTCTCCGAGAGGCTCGCTCGTCGGCGCACTGGACATCGCGCAGCCAGTCGCCCGTGACGTTCGGATTGCTGAAGGTCTTGCCTTCGATCGCGTGACCGGCGTCACGTATGCCGCGGTCTCGGACGAGCCTTATCCCAACTTCCGCAGCAACCGATTGGTCACAGTAGACGTCGCGACAGGCGACTCAACGGAGATCGGTCTAATCGCGCCGACGGATCCCGACAACGAGTCGGATGGACTGGAGTTCCTCAACGGCGTGCTGTACTCGCTCGATGGCAGGTATGGCTACAGCAACCTCTACACCCTGGATCTCACGAGCGGCGCGGCGACCTTCGTGGGTGGTCAGTCGTCACGTTCAGTGAGCCACATGGCGTACGATCCCGTGATGAATGAGCTCTACGGCGACAGCGGACACGCGATCGCGCGAATCTCACCCGACTCAGGCCAGATCGTCCAAGTCCTCGGCACCACGCACGGCAGCAACGAGTTCGGTGGCAGCCTGGTCAACGGGCTCGCCGTCGCGCCTCGGCCGTCAGATCCGCCGGACGATCCCGGCTGCGTGCCGCCGTACGACGATCTCGTCAGCTGGTGGCCCCTCGAGAGCACAGCGCAGGACGTCCACGGTGGAAACGACGGCACCATCAGTGCGTCCGACGCGTGTCCGGTGCCGGGTAAGGTGCGCAATGCGCTCGCCTTCGACGGGACGGGTGATCGGATCGTAGTCCCGGATGATCCCAGTCTCGACATCGGCACCTCGGACTTCACGGTCGCTGCCTGGATCCGGCTGTCCGAGTACGCCCTTCGGGATCCCGTCTTGTGGCACATCGGGCGAAGCGGAAGCGGCAACGAGTGTCGATACGGCTGGACTCTGAGCGTCGAGTATGGCTATCCGCTCATCAGCCTTCTCCGTGGCGGCACCTACTCGTGGGCGAATGCCGAGACCGTATCGAACTCGGCCCTCGGCGTGGGCGTGTTCCAGCACGTGGTGGCCGTCGTGGACCGCGACCAGACGAGCGCGAAGCTCTTCATCGACGGTATCCAGGCGGCGACCACGCAACTGGACCGACCGCTCTCGGCGCTCGACGGGGTCGACATATCGAGCGACAACAACCTCTACATTGGCGCGCAGAAGTGCCTCGGCGGCGCGATCGGCCGGGAGTTCAAGGGCCGGCTCGACGAGATCGCACTGTTCCATCGCGCCCTATCCGACTCGGAAGTCCAGGCGCTGTACGCGGCGGGAAGTGCCGGCATGTGCCGCAATCCCGTGGCTGGCATCACCATCGACGCTACCGCCCTGGAGACATCTACCTTCGACATCGCCGGTGAGACGGACCAGCTCGACGCCTCGACGGTACACACGCTGCCGCTGGGCGAGGGTTCGTACTTGTTCCGGGACCGCTTCGGCAACGCGGTCGCGTTCGATGTCGATGCAAGTGGCCTCGTGCAGTACGACTCGGCGCTGGAGCCCTTCCTCGAAGGGGCCGGTACGTCCGCATTGACCGTCGTCGGCTACGATATCGAGATCGACGCGCGCGCGCTGACCACTTCCACCTTCTACCTGCACGCGATCACCGATCAACTCGATCGAACGGTCGTTCAGACGGTCACGCTCATCCCCGGCAACTACCGCTTCAGCGATCGGGTTGGCAACGGCGCCACGGTCAGCATCGACGCCAGTGGCCTCGTGCAGTACGACTCGGCGTTGGAGCCCCTCCTCGATGGGGCCGGGACGCCGACGCTCATCGTTCGCGGCTACGATATCGACATCGATGCGCGCGCGCTTACGACACCGGATTGGTACATCCACGCCATCAGCCCGCCGCTCGATCGGACCGTCGTTCAGACCGTGACGCTGATCCCCGGCAACTTCAACCTGGTGGCCGGCCCTGACTCCATGTCGTTCACGGTAACCACGGACGGCTACCTGGCGAACTTGTCCCCGACCTTGGGCGGGCTGCCGGTGTCGGGCGAAGGCACGCGCTACCTCTACATCGGCAGCGGCATTGCCATCAACGCGACGGCGCTTTCCGACCAGCCGATCTCGGTCGGCGGGGTGCAGTCAGGCCACTCGACCGAGGTCATGACACTCGTGTTGGATCCCGGCACGTACAGCTTCATCACGGTCTGCTGCGGGAACCTGTTCTATTTCTCGGTTGAGGCGGACGGGAGTGTCGACTTCGACGATAGTCTCGATGGCTTCGTTGCCGGCCGCGGGTCGCGGATGCTGGTGGTGAGCGGTCATACCTTCAGCGTGGACGCGACGTCGCTGAGTCCGCAAGACACCAAGATCGGCTACCTCGATCCATTCTCGTACGACACGGTGACGAGCTTCACCGTGATTCCTGGTACCTACAGCTTCGTCACCGTCTGCTGCGGCAACCAGCTCTACTTCACGGTGGAGCTCGATGGGACGATCGACTTCGACCCGAGCCTCGATACGACGTTCTCGGGGCGCGGATCGGACACGTTGGTCGTACAGGGCCACACCATCCAAGTGGACGCGACGGCGCTGAGTCCGCAAGACACCAAGATCGGCTACCTCGAGCCGTTCTCGTACGACACGGTGACGAGCTTCACCGTGATCCCGGGCACGTATAGCTTCCAAACGGTCTGTTGCGGCATCCTGTTCTACTTTACCGTCGAGCTCGATGGGACGATCGACTTCGACACGAGCCTCGATGACTACGTCTCGGGTCGTGGCACAGACACCCTCGTCACACACGGCTACACAATCGAGGTCGACGCACGTGCTCTGGGCCCAGGCGTGACGGACTACAGCCTCGTCTACTTCGAGGTGAGCTACTCGACGACAGCCATCAAGGAGTTCACGCTTCTGCCAGGGTGGTATCAGTTCGAAGGTGGAGGACGCTTCTCGTTCCGGGTAGACGACAGCGGCCGGCTACAGAGCTTGCCAGCCACGCACCTCGGCGAGCCCGTCTTCGGCGAGGATACGGTGCGCCTCACGATCGGGATTCCCGACACCGATGGTGATGGCATGACGGACGCCTTCGAGGTGGGCTTCGGTGGCAGCACGCCGGAGCAGAGCATCGTGATCTCCAATCCGGAGACCGGGGACGCGGCCTCCGCGACCGGATCGGCCGCGGAAGGCGCAACCATCGAAACGGGCTCCCTCTCAGTGGCGTTTCCGCCCGGCACGTCTGTCGGCAGCGGTTTCGACACGATCCAGATCGAGTACGACCCGAACGCCGTCTCTCGGAGACTCGTCGCGATCAACGGGGCGGATCTCGGTGGCGGCACGAAGGCGATTTCGCTGGCCTTCGACGACACCGCTCCACAAGCGGCCGTGTGCATCAAGGATACAGAGAGCGCACAGATCGGCGAGGTACTGCCATCGGGCAAGTGTCCGGGTAGTGAGGTCCACATCCCGATTCCCGCATCGGACGGCGCCTCCACGATGCTGGACAGCGACGGCAACCTCACCGACTACACGGTAACGCGGTTAAGCACCTCACCACCGCGCGTCAGGATCGAGGGCCTCCAGCACACGGCGCTCGCGACGTTCACCGATGCAGACCTCGATCGCGTCGAGGACGACGCGGACAACTGCCCGAACACGCCAAACGCCGATCAGCTCGACTCCGATGGCGGCGGTGCGGGCGATGCCTGCGACGCGCCGCCGGAGGTTACCTCCGTATCAGTTAGCCTGGACCCGGTGGCGGTCGGTACAACGGTTACGGCCAGTGCCGCGTATTCGGACCCCGACGGCGGCGATGCACACGCCGCCGAGTGGGACTGGGGAGACGGCTCGACGAGCGCGGGTACCGTGATGCAGTCGAGCAACGCGGTGTCCGGCAGCCACACTTACACCGAGGCCGGTGTGTACACGGTCGCCGTCACCGTCACCGACCCAGACGGCGACACGGTGCCGAACACGGACATGGCCACCCACCGGTTCGTCGTGGTCTTCGACCCCGACGCCGGCTTCGTCACCGGTGGGGGCTGGATCGACTCGCCGGCCGGCGCGTACGCCGCCGACCCCGACCTCACCGGCAAGGCCAACTTCGGCTTCGTTTCGAGGTACAGTCATGGTGCCAGCGTTCCGGAGGGTAGCACCGAGTTCCAGTTCAAGTCGGGTGACCTGAACTTCCACTCGTCCAGCTACAACTGGCTTGTGATCGCCGGCCAGGACAAGGCCAAGTACAAGGGCAGCGGCACGATCAACGACGCCGGCAACTACGGCTTTATGCTAACGGCCGTGGACAATGGCAACGCCGGCGACACGTTCCGGATCAAGATCTGGGACAAGGATGCCGGCGACGGCGTGGTCTACGACAACAAGATGGGCTCCGGCGACGACGCCTACGATGGCACCGTCATCGGCGGCGGCAACATCAAGGTCCATTCGAAGTGAGCAGTCCACTGTTCGGAGTCGGGCAGGTGCAACGCTGATTGCGCAGAATCTGCAGGCGGACATGCTCCGGTGTGCTTCATCGATCGGGGTGAGGCGGTCAAGGAATGGGGTAAGTCATGTCGATCCATAGCTCAAGCTGGCGTCGCGCGCGGATGAGCGGAACTGCGGTGCCACTGCTCGTGCTCGCTGCGCTCCTGGCCTCCGGGGCTTCCAGCGCGCCGGTCGAGGCGAACCATAGCGAGACGGTATTGCTGGACACGTGGGAGGCCGCCGACGACGGCGCTGCGGGACCCGTGACCACGGTGAGAGTCCTTGAGGCGGGACTCCAGTACATGATCACGGTCCCCTGTGTGTCAAGCTTAGGTGAGACAGAAAGCCCGGTCGAATTACCCACGAACAGGGCGGGTCAACGGAGAGCTTGAGATGTCGGAAGCAAGACTGGTCGAGGCGCGTCGGAACGGCGTGGTCGCT
>Ga0326597_10001257_pt1 | contig 41499 bp, 49 predicted proteins | sample RVTome_12_FD_203789 | JGI IMG/M metagenome (GOLD analysis project Ga0326597, IMG submission 203789) | Soil microbial communities from uranium-contaminated site in the Upper Colorado River Basin, Wyoming, United States - RVT100D185 | ecosystem: Environmental > Terrestrial > Soil > Contaminated >... | reverse complement strand
GACACGGGCGGATAGCTCAGCTGGAAGAGCACGGCCCTTACAAGGCCGGGGTCGCAGGTTCGAGCCCTGCTCCGCCTACCACTCAGCTACCCGCCCGCGACCGGCGTGACGCCGCGCCGGTCGCGGGCGCGGGTGGTGCGGGATCCTCTCAGGGGCCGCCGCGCCGCTCATTCGCAAGACTCAATCCCTCTTGCCGGATACTCCTAACAACCAGCGCGCCGGCCCCCCGCACGGTCGCTCCGCTGCGATAGCTAATCCTGGTCGACCATGAGGGTGACGGTTACCCGGCGCTTCTTCTCATCGGGAGTGCCGCGATCGTCGAGCGGCCCCATGCCGATGGCCTGCACGCGAGAGAGCTGCACACCCTTGTCCGCGAGGAAGCGGCGGACGGCCTCGACCCGGCGCTGGGCGAGCGCGTAGTTGTAATTCCTGGCGCCCTTGGAGTCGGTGAAGCCGTCCAGCTTGACCACGAGGCTCGGGCTGTCCTCCAGCTCCTTGACCACGCCGAGGAGGGCGGTCTGGGCGCCGTCCGAGAGCTCGGCCTGGTCGAAGCCGAAGTAGACCTCCACGATATCCACCGTCTTGTGGTTGTAGCGGTTGGACCAGATGCGCGTGAGGCGGCTGTCCACGCCGCCGGCCTTCTCCATCGCGCCGTCGGCCTTCGACAAGGCGCCGTCGGCCTTCGACAAGGCGCCGTCGGCGCGCTCACCGGCACTGCGCGCGAGCTTTGTGGTCTCGCCGAGATTCGCCTCGGTGGTCTTGATCTGGTTGCCGAGCCCGTCCATCCGCCCGCCGATCTCGACTTCCTTCTTGCCCATGAGATCGCGGACCCAGTCCCGGGTCGCGCAGCCCGAGACGACCACGAGCACGGCAGGCAACAGCACGGCGATCCTTGTCATGTGCCCCATTGCGTCCTCCTTAGCTGGGTTGAGGGCGATCGAAGCGGCCCGCCTGAATTGCAACATGCACGCCAGCGCGCAGCCGAGGATTTTCGGTCTCTAGAGAGTTGACCGCAGGCGCGACAGGGCCATCGGGCGCGTAAGCCTTACACGGGTAGTATGTAAGGGTTACACGACGCGCGTGGCGGCGAAGGCCGGTGGAGCCCTCCGCGAGCCTCGCTATCGCAGTGTTGGGCGCCTGACCGTCGCGACGACTTGGCATAGCCTTTCAGTGGGTCTCGGGTGGCTCGGTCCCTCTAAAGGGCGCGAGGGCCTGGTCCGCGAGGTTCGGAACCTGGGGCGGCGGAACGGCGATGTATCTCCGCAGGGCGGACCTTGTGCGTGGGCCCATGATTCCGTCGATCGGCCCAGGATCGTAACCGGCGTCTCTCAGGGCCTGCTGGACTTCTCGCACGTGAGCGGCCCTCGCGCCGACCCACCCTACCGCAGCCTTTGCGGCCGGCGGCGGTGCCGCGGGCTCGTCCGCCCCGGCCGGCGCCGTGAGCGCCGCCGCGATCATCATCGGGATGCCCACGAGGACTCCACGACGCGTCGAGTGTATCCGTCGCATAGTTTGATCCTCCTTGCCTTGCACGATGGGCCGGCAAGTCCTATGCCATGGCGTGAATACGTGAGAGATTGATCACACGCCGATGGCGGCGAACTCGCCCGGGAGCTCAGACTTCGCGTGGCCCTTAGCTCACGCCGGGATAGGGATTGCCCAAGCGGCGTAGCGCGCGGAGCCCGCTGTCCACGATGAGCGGCGCCGTGTTGCGGGTCACGTCTTTGCTGCCGTATCCGTAGTAGTGCGAGAAGCCGCCTTCGTCGAGCCGCGCGAGGAGCTCCGATCCGCCGTCGCGGACCAGCAGCAGGACGCGATGCGTGTTGCACGCGCTCGGCACACAGCCTGCCAGGGCGATGTAGTCCACCCCGCCGATGCGGACCATACGCAGAGGCGCGTTCCCTGCGAAGTAGGCGTTGGCACCCAGGGCGAGCTGCCCGCCGCCCTGCGACGCTGGGGCCCAGTCGGTCCCGAAGAGATCGCGGACCTTGTCGGCGACTACCGGATTCTGCAGCACCTCATTCGCTGCGTGCCCATAGGCAAAGGCGCGACCATCCCCCGGGAGCAACTCCGCGGCGGGTGGTATCGGGGAGCCAGGCGGCGGAGCGATCGTGCAGCCGGTCGCGAAGAGCACAGCCAGAACGGACAGCCATCCAACACGATGCAGGCAATCCATAGGAACCTCCTTGGGCGGCGATCAACCGCCATGCCTACGGACCCCGCAATGGCCGTGCCACAATCCTTCCGGGCATCCCGAGACCGCCAAGGACTTCGGTCTTCTGGTAGTTACGTCGCGACAGCGAGTGCGGGCATGATTCAAAGTCGGGCCGGTCCCGGGGAAGTCGACGAGGAAGGGATCACCCGGCGGGAAGAGATATCCGGTAGTTTCGTACTGACCGGGCCAGCCGGGCCATTGGGGCGCCGCATCAGAATCTCACCCCGACCTTGCCGATGACGAACGGTCCGCTGTGTACGTCGATTCGGTTTTCGTTGCGGTGGCTGTAGCTGTATCCCTCGAAATAAAAGCGGTCGAAAGCGTAACCGCCGGACACCTCGAATCCCACGTGCTTCAGGTCGAACCGTATGCCGCCCGTCAGGCGCTTCTCGTAATAGAAGAGCCGGTGACTTCTGCGCTCACGATCGGCGCGGAGATACCAGTCGTGGTCCCAGTCGAAGCCGGCATAGACTCGCAGGGGCCGGAACACTTCGTACGTCACTTTTGCCTTCACCGTTCGGACGGGGATATACGTGGCCTGGAGGGTGAGTCTTTCGAAGGGTTTCCACTCCACCGAGGTAAATGGAAAACCGACGACCAGGGTGAACCGTTTGGAGGGGGAGTATACGTAGTCGATTCCTGGAACCGGCATGCCGCTGAAATACTCCGAGTAGTTGGAGTAGTTCAGGGTGAAAAACCACGCGTTCCGCTCGCCCTGAGGGACCCGGAGGAACCCCGCGCCCCGCACGATCAGCTCGTCAACACTGTCGAACGGCTTGTCGCTTGGGGAGCCGATGGTGATGTTGGCTCCAGCAATCCAGCCATTGTCGAACTTGTGGCGGTACGTGGGCCCGAACTTGATCTCCCACAAGTTTCCGGGGAGGGACACGTCCGTCGCCGGCAGGACGGCCTGGGTATCAAGGTCCTGGAAGCGCACGCTCCCGGTGAGGGACAATTCATCGCTGGAGTTCTGCCAGAGCGGGAAGGACAGGCCGAAGCGCTCTTCGAAAATCCGAAGCGTGGTCCCCTGTTCCCGGACCCGCTCGGTCGGATAGTACGTCTCGCGGAAATCGCTGCGAAGCTGGAGATCTCCGAGTTTGGGGGTGAGCCACTGCTGCTGCGCGATTGCGGCTACCGGGATGAGGAGAGGGAGAATCACTCCGAGGATCGGCGCTGCCAGCCGCCTCACATGTCTCATCACTCGATGCGGGGTCGCAATAAATGGACCAACGTCACCTAGCGGGCTCCGATCCTCCGAATGCGGTCACATGCGACCGTGGCGAGAAAGAGAGGGGAGGGACAGACAGGGAAGAAAGTTCACGCTGCGCCCAACTTTACACACCAGGCGCGGGAACTCGATCATCAGGCTGGGCTCGGAACCTCGCAGTCCGATGCGGGATCTCCACAGCCGGTTGCCGGGATAACCGGGACAAAGGATGCAGCCGTCTCAGTGCTCACCGAGCGGTGGCGACCGGATTCGAGCAGCCAGAGCGTCACCAGCAGATAGGCGAGTCCGAGGGTGAAGCCGCCCACGACGTCGGAAAGCCAGTGGACATCGAGGTATAGGCGACTGAAGGCCACTGCCAGCACCACGCCGGCGCCGACTCCCCGTCCGAGCCACTGCCACCGCCGATCAATTCCGAGGACGTAGAGGAAATAGGCTATGAGTCCAAAGAAGACGACCAGGCTGAGGACATGCCCGCTGGGAAACCCCCACGGGGCAAGATCGGGGCGTGGCCGGTTCACCGCCCACTTGGCGAGGAGCTGAAGCCCGCCGGTGCCAAGCATGATGATCGGCACGGCGAGGACCCAGCGACGGCGGTATTGCCACACCAGCAAGGAGGCCAGCGCTATGAGCGGGATCATGCCCGACCGGTCCCCCAGGATCGACACCGTCTGCATGGGGATGTCGAGCCCCGTGACACGGGCCAGCCCGACCAACTCCCGGGCGCCCTGATCGACCCCGAGGCCGTGGTGCTGGAGGGTCCCGCCGGCGAGCCCGAGGAAGCCAACGAACGCCAACACCGCCCCGGCCAGCAGGGCGCGCCGTCCTGTTGGGCCCACCTCTGATTTCACATCTCGAAATATAGCACGTGTTTGTGCCGCGTCCATCTTTCCCACCCAGTGGACGCTGGCACGCCCCTTGAAGATAGTCAGCGCATGAGGTCACTCCGGGTCGCGCTCTTCGTCGGTGGCATCGCACTCGTGGCCTTCCTGGTTGCCCGGCTTGGCGCCGGCGCCCTCATGTCGGCCCTGACCCGGCTCACCTGGTGGCAGCTCGTCCTCGTCTGCCTCCCGTACGGCCTCATCATGTCCGTCGACACGTTGGGATGGCGCTACGCGTTCGCGGGCAATCCTGTGCCCTATCCACGGCTGCTCGCCGCTCGCACTGCAGGCGAAGCCCTGAACATCATCACCGCGCTGGGCTCAGTCGGCGGCGAGGCGGTAAAGGTCTGGCTGCTGCGGCCAGTCGTTCCGTATGAGAAGAGTGTGCCGTCGGTGGTCATTGCCAAGACCACCAGCACCATCGCGCAGGTGCTATTTCTGACGCTGGGGCTGATCCTCGCCGAGACCGCCGTCCCGATCAACGGGCAGATCGTCTCCGCGATGCTCGGACTGGTCGCTCTCGAGATTGTGCTGGTCGGGGGGTTTCTCGGGACCCAGCTCGCCGGGCTCGTGCGCCGGGCGGGCCGCCTGCTCGCCTGGGGAGGTCTCATCGAGGAGACCTCCCATGCGGAGCTGCTCGACGCCAGCCTGCGCCGATTCTACCGTTACGAGTGGCCGAGATTTCTTCTCTCGGTGGCGTTTCACCTCGGCGGCTGGCTGCTGGGCGTGCTCGAGACCATGGTCATCCTGTGGGTGCTGGACATGCCCGTCCGAGTGGGAACGGCGGCAGTGATCGAGGCCCTCGGTTCCGGCGTGCGCTTCGCGACCTTCCTCGTGCCCGGCAGCGTGGGAGTTCTCGAAGGCGCGAACGCGGGCGTCTTCGCCACCCTCGGGCTCGGCGCGAGCGCCGGGCTGGCCTTCAGTCTCGTGCGGCGGGCCCGCCAAGTGGTGTGGATCGGCGTCGGACTTCTCGTGCTCGTGGCAGCGCGCGTGCAGGCTATGTCCGCGGACCCTGCTCCGCGCCGCGCGACTCACTGACGAGATGGACCGCGGCCGCCGTGCCGGCCTCAGCCGCGCTGGACACCTCGGCCTCGCTCTGGCGGGCCCGCAGGCTCTCCACGCTTTCCGGCAAGACCAGCAGCGGGAAGGCGCGGCGGCGCACGGCAAGGTCGTCGGGTGGCCGGCCATCCACGGTCACCCGCACGGTCCGCCCGCGACAGAGCACCACGCCGTCCCACTGCCCCGGCAAGCCGAACAGGATCTTGAAGATGCGCATCCACACGCGCAGCTTCGTCGCGCCCGGGATCACGAACACATCGAAAAGGCCGTCGATGGGCGAGGCCATGGGCGTCAGGCTGAGGAACCCGCGGTACGTCTCGACATTGGCCACGGTCACGAGCGCCGCGTCTTCGACAAGCAGGGCCCCGTCCACTTCGACCCGGATGGCGGGCAGCGGCGCGGTGACGAGCACGCGCTCGGCCATCACGTAGTAAGCGAGATGCCGCAGCACCCGGGACCTGGGCTGCGCCCCCTCCCGCTCGACCGCTTGCTGGATCTCCTCCAGCAGCCCGTAGCTCCGGTGCGACAGGAAGATCTCACGGCCGTTCACGGTTCCCACGTCGACCCGGCGAATCTGCCCGCGCTCGAAGAGCTCGATCACCCGACGCGTCTGGTCCGCGAAGCCGAACGCCCGCGCGAACATGTTCCCGAAACCACTGGGGACCGGCACGAAAGGGATGGACAGCCTCACCGCGGCGGCCACGGCGGCGCTCAGCGTGGCGTCGCCTCCCACGCCGACAAGGTGGGAGAACGAGGGCTCGCAGGTCGCCGACCATTCCTCGAGACGTTCCAGGTCGGCGAACGTTTGAATGTGCGCTTCGTATCCGCGACGCACCAGCGCTTTCTGGAGGCGACGCGCGGTGGACCGCGCCCGCCCATCCCCGGATCCCGGCGTCACGACGATCTGAACCACGTCAGGCATCACGCCTCACCTCGAAAAGTTAGGACCCGCCCGGGCCCCAATTACCTCATCGACGGTAGCAGCCTGCATGCCAATCGGCCCGTTTGTAAAAATCGAGCGTGATCCGTCGATTGCGGCGGGAGATTACGTAGCCGCGGCTGTGTGACCGGTTCTTTCTTACCCGGTAGCTTTTTCCGTCTTCGATCGCGCCCCGCCGGGCCATGTACCGCCGCCGGCCGTGTTTCCGACTGCTTAGCTCAGGGGGCTGTCTGGTTGCGGACTGGCACGGTCCTCGCACCTCGTGGAGCATCGGCGACGGCACGCCGCGAGAAAGGAGAGCCCCCATGGACAGACCATTTCTCACGGACAGCAGGGAGCTTCGTCGACGGGCCCGTAGCCATATGGAGGAAGGCGCGGTCACCGAAGGCTATCGCGCGGACCGCGAGACCGTCCTGCGCCTGCTCAACGAAGCGCTTGCGATGGAGATCGTGTGCGTCCTGCGTTACAAGCGCCACTACTACATGGCGGCGGGCATCCACGCCCAAGCGGTGGCTGCTGAGTGTCTCGAGCACGCCAACGAGGAGCAGGGCCACGCCGATCTCATCGCCGAGCGCATCGTGCAGCTCGGCGGGGCGCCCGACCTGAATCCCGGTGGCTTCCTGGGGCGGAGCCATTCGGAGTACGTCGAGGGCGAGGACCTGATCGGGATGATCCGCGAAGACCTGGTGGCCGAGCGCATCGCCGTCGACTCCTACCGCGAGATGATCGAGTATCTCGGTGACGACGACCCGACGACGCGCCGTCGGCTCGAGGAGATCCTTGCCACGGAAGAGGGGCACGCCGAGGACCTGCGCATGTTGATCGACGCGCTCAGCAGAGACGAGCGCAGGGCCTTGCGCGAGAGCGGCAGGAGCTGAGGAGGAACCGGGCCGCTATGGGTCTCTGGGGCATGAAGTACGCGGATGCTGACGACCGGTGGTGGGTGGACGTGGTGCTGCAGGACGCGCCGCCGTCGGTGCGCGTGGATCAGGTCGGCGGGCGCGTCGTGACTGACGGGTTCGAGGGCGTCACAGGGCCGGTCCTCGTCCACAAGGCGAGCATTCCCCCGGAGGCGCTCAACGACTGGCCGAGCGACACGCCCGTCATCCTCACCCGCGTGGAGCTGGGACCGGAGACCTCGCTGTCGACGTCCTGACAGGGAGACAGGAGAGCCATGACCTACCAGGTACAGGAGCCTCTCAAGCCGCGGTCGTTGGCGGGCATCTCCGACGCGCAGATCGAGCAGCACTGGCAGCTGTACGAAGCGTACGTCAAGAACACGAACGAGCTGCTCGACGAGCTCCGAGAGACGGAGACGGGAACCCGGCACTGGGCGGAGCTCAAGCGCCGGTTGGGATTCGAGTTCAACGGCATGGCGCTGCACGAGTATTACTTCGGCAATCTGGCGGCGGACCGCGCATTGAGACCGAAGAGCGCGCTCGCCGACGCATTGGCGACCGGCTGGGGCGACGTCCGGGATTGGCGGGAGGACTTCGCGCAGACGGCGGCCATGCGAGGTATTGGCTGGGTCGTTCTCTATCACGATCCGTCGGCCGGCCGCCTGTTCAACTGGTGGGTGAGCGATCACGAGGTCAATCACCCGGCCGGCCTGACTCCAATCCTCGTCCTGGACGTGTTCGAGCATGCCTGGATGGTCGACTACGCGGCGGGAGAGAAGGGGAAGTACATCGACGCGTTTCTGGAGAACATCGGCTGGGACACGGTTGAGCGACGCTTCAAGGACGGCCGGGACCGCCCGGCACGCGTGACCGCATAGCCGCCGCGGGGCAGCGCGTGACAGGCCGCACGAGCGGAAAACAAGCGTCCGGACGCCGCGGGACCGGACGCATAGAGAGCCGGAGGCCGCGTGGAGCGACTTTCGCCGGCCTCCGGCTCAATCACCTCGAGGGCTAAGGCCGAAGGAGGCCGTGATGGATCGACGGGTCGAAGAGGAGCACCACGAACCGCAGAGCGTGGGGGACATCATGACCCGCCCCCCGCGAACGATCGACGTGACCGCGTCCGTCATGGACGCAGCGACACTCATGCGGGAGGGCGACTTCGGGGACGTGGTGGTCCTCGAGGACGGCCGGCTCTGCGGCATCCTCACCGATCGCGACATCGTCGTGCGAGTGCTGGCGACCGGGGACGATCCCTCGAGCGTACGCGTGGGTGATGTCTGCAGCCGGGTGTTGACCACCGTTTCTGAGCGCGACAGGATCAGCGACGCCGTCAGGCTCATCCGCGCGAAGGCCGTGCGACGCCTGCCGGTCGTGGACGACGACGGCAAGCTTGTGGGCATCGTGTCCCTCGGCGATCTCGCGCTGGCGCGCGATCCGAAGTCGGCGCTGGGCGATATCAGCGCCGCGACGCCGAATATCTAGCCGAATACCTGAGAGAACGGACCGCAAGCGGAGATAGCGAGGACATCATGCGCCCGCACCCTGGTAAGGCCATCGTGGCGGGATTCGCGGCTACCACGGCGATGATGCTCGCGCTGTACGTGCTGGTGTCCGTGCTGGCGGGCGAGCCCTTGAGATCCGATATGTTCGGCGGGGCGGTGGCGTGGATGCCGGCGATGGTGCTCCAGTTGGTCAACGGGAGCATCACTCTGCCTCTGATCTACGTGTATCTCGTCTTTCGCTTCCTGCCCGGCGAGCCATGGATCAGGGGCGCCCTGTGGGGCGTCATCCTCTGGTGCCTGACGGAGATCCTCGTCATGCCGCTGATGCAGAACGCGATGTCCAGCGTGACGTCCATCGGCGCGACGGCCGTCCTCGTCATCGGGCTGCTGCTCGTTTTCCTCGTGTATGGCACGCTGCTCGGATGGCTCGCCGGGGTCGAGTCCCAGCGGTCCGGCCGTCTCCAGGAGGGCGAGAGGCTGGCGGCCTAGGATACCCATGGACACTCCCATGGACACTATCGACGCTCCGGTGCTCAAGTCCACCGCTGCCGGGTGCCCCCCGGGCCCGCCCGCCCGCGCGGGCACGAACCGCGAGGCGCAGCGGCGCCGCCGGCGATACCGGCGGGCGCTCCTGCTGATGAAGCGGACCGGCATCCCGTTCCTCGTAGGCGGCGGCTATGCGCTGAGGCACTATACCGGCGGCGTGCGCGGGACGAAGGACCTCGACGTGTTCGTCCGCCGTCGCGACGCTGTCCGCCTGTTGAGGGCGCTGTCGGCCGACGGCTTCGAGACCGATCTGACGTTTCCCCATTGGCTCGGGAAGGCACGGGTCGACGGCACCTACATCGACATCATCTACAGCTCGGGCAATCGCCTCGCCGAGGTCGACGACGCGTGGTTCACGCACAGCGTGGACGCCACGGTGTTGAGGGTGCCGGTCAGGCTGTGCCCCCCCGAGGAGATGATCTGGTCGAAGGCTTTCGTGATGGAGCGCGAGCGCTACGACGGCAGCGACGTGTCGCACCTGATCCACGCGTGCGGCGCCCGGCTCGATTGGCGGCGGCTGGTCACGCGGTTCGGCCCGCACTGGCGGGTCCTGCTCAGCCACCTCACGCTCTTCGGCTTTATCTATCCAGGGGAGCGCGGACGCGTGCCTCCGGAAGTGATGCTGGGGCTCTGCCGTCTGCTGGAAGATGAATCGCGGTGGCCCATGTCTGGCCAGAGGCTTTGCCAGGGCACGCTGCTCTCCCGCGAGCAGTACTTGGCCGATGTGTCTCGCTGGGGATACGTGGACGCGCGGGTCGGACCCAACGGCCCGATGACCACCGAGGAGGTGTCGCGCTGGACGGCGGCGATCCGCAAGGAGAAGGGAGACACGCACGGGAATGGCGGCGGTCGGTGATCTCCACTGCAGGAAGACGTCGGAGGGAGCCCGCCTGGACGAGGCCAGGGCCCAATCATCCGCCCCACGGCGCGGCGCCGGAACCGGAGCGCTCGTGCGGTGCCGTTGCCGACGAGCAGGTGGTCAGGATGCTCTGAGCCAGCTTGGCGTTGGGCACCACGATGAGGTCCTTGCTCAGGCTACGTATCCGGGTCGAGCGCCAGCCGATGTCCTCGACGACGCCTTCCATGCCGTTCTCCAGCCTGATCAGGTCGCCCACGTGGATGGGTTGATCAGCCAGGAGGTGGAAGCCGCCGAACAGGTTCGAGAGAGTGTCCTGCAGGGCCAGGGCGACGGCTATGCCTCCGATGCCGAGCGCGGTCACAAGGGGCGTGATGACGATGCCCACGTGTCCCAGCAGGACTAGGGCGCCGACCACGACGACGCAGACGCGGATGACTGTTTGCGACAGGCCCGTCAGGACGAGGGTCAAGCCCTGCCGGCGGCCGATACGGGCGAGTGCCGAGGCAAGCAAAGCCGCCGCGGCGATCGTCGCCGTGCCGATGACGAGCGCCTGAACGAGGGTCTCGAGTCGCGCCGTGAGCCCGGGCGGCAGGCTCGCGGCCTCGAGGCCGCCCCAGAGCCCGACGGCGACACACCAGAGCAGCGAGGCGAGACGTCCGTCCCACGAGATGGCGGCGGCTCGCCCAATGCCCGACTCGCCTGCGGCCCGTATGAGCCGTCTCAGGACGACCGCCCGCCCGGCGAGGGCCGCGGCCGTCACGGCGACGGCTGCCACCAGGGGAGGCAACAGCTCCAGTGTTATCTCGCTCACGGATTGATGTCGGATTCCCGCCGCTCCAGCCGGGGCGCGGCAGACTCGAGGAATTGCGCCGCGCAGAAGGCGCAGTATGCGACCGACTCGAGGAGGTACGCGCAGACGGGACAGCACGGGCGTCCGCATTCGATGCATCCAAGATCCTCGACCGCGCGCAGGATCGGCGCTCCGCAATCACAGGTGGATCTGTTCATGTGACCTCCTCTCGAGGTTCTGCGGCGTGTGTGTGCGCTGATACGTGCGTCACCGTCGATGGTGCAAGTTGTGTGCCCCGCGCGGCACGATCGCGCAGGTGTGGAGAGACGGGCGGAATGGAGCCGTACCGTCTACCTCCGCCCACGACCGGCGAAGGCAGAAATACTCCCATGTCGAGGTTGCACGGTAAGAATTTCCAGGATCCTTATCGCCCTCTTTCAGACTCCGGCGATCGGCGGCCGAGCTCCAAACTTTACCCGACCACGGAAGGAGTGACCGGATCGGCGGACGCGTGACCAAGTGAGCGGGTGGCCGCCGGCCCGAACTGGCGCGGAATCATGGTGGATTTGGCGATGCGGGCTCGGGACCCGGAGTGGCATGGCCGATGCACAATTGGTTCATTCAGGAGGTGGCCACGATGAGACTGTTCGTGCAGTTCCTCTCCTCGAAATTGTCTGACATGGGCGTGCGCGTGTGGGCGCGGGTGTCGCTCGGTCCGACACCCATCCCGGCGACGGCGCCGGGGTCGACGCCGGAGCTCGCCGCGGGAGCGCAGTTGTGATGGCGTTCGTGGCGGTGGTGCTCGTGCTGCTCATCGTCGGGGTCGCGGTGAAGCTCTACGACCGGAGCCGAAAGCGGGAAGATGAGGCGGTTGCGCTCCAGGCGAGACTCTCAGACGCGTTGATGCTCGAGCCGTCGCTGACCGGTGTGTCTCTGACGCCGACAGTTCGCATGCCGCGGTGGCGACGCGGGCCGATGATGATCGAGCTCGCCGGCTTGGTCCCGCGGCCGGCGCTACGGCAGGCTGCCGTCAACCTGGTCCTCCGGGAAGTCGCCAGCACGGGCAAGAGTTGTTGTCTCCAGGACCGGATTGCTGTCGCACCGGCGCGGCTGGGGCGTGCAGCCTGAGAGCGGCCTCGATCCAGAGCCGCCGATCGCGCCGACGTCATGGACTGGACACATGCCCCAGCTGATCGTGGTCGCGGATGACGACCCCTTCTCGCGGGAGGGACTGCGCTTGCTGCTCGCCAACTGGGGGTATGAGGTGGAGACCGCCTCCGACGGGCGAGTCGCGCTGCAGAAGATCTGGGCGGATCAGCCTGTCGCGGTCATCACGGACGTCGTCATGCCCGTGATGAACGGGCTCGAGCTCCTTGGCACGCTCCGGAGCGAGAAACCGGGGATGCCGGTCATCGTCCTCACGGGACAGGGCAGCCTCGAGACGCTCCTGCGCGCGAGACGAGAGGGAGCCCACGCGTTTCTCAGGAAGCCGGTGGACGTCCGGCAGCTGAAGAGCGTGTTGGCCAGCGCACTCGCAAAGGGAAATGAGGAGAGGACACCGTGACGATGGCGATCGCGGACCAGCGGGGCGGGTTGAAGGTCATGCGGCGGACCTTCACCGTGTCGAGCGCGGCGCACCGGCAGGCGATCGACGTGACGCCGCAGGTCCGGGACGCCGTTCACGATGCCGCAGTGTCGAGTGGTGTCGTCATCGCCAACTGCCTGCATACGACCTGCGCGGTGCTCATCGAGGAGCCCCGGCCGGGGCTGGTCGAACATCTGGTGCGGGTGATCGGCCGCCTGGTGGATGACGACGCCCCGTACAAGCACAACGATGCGCGTCTCTCGGACTGTGAGCGAGGCAACGCCGCGGCGCACCTGCGCGCGACCCTTCTGGGGCACGGAGTCGCCATCGGCGTCACGGACGGGGAGCTCCTGTTGGCCGGGTCCCAGGGTATCGTCCTGGCGGAATGGGACGGCCCGCGTCCGCGGCAGATGCACATACAGATCATGGGGGTGTAATGTGACGACGTCACCAGTTGTCCTGACCAGATCGGGCCGATTCATTCGAGTCCTCGTGGCCGTGATCGTGCTTGCCTGGGCGTCTCCCTTCCCGCCGCCGGCATCGGCCGGAGCGCCGACAGATCAGCTGAAGGCGCCGGTCGACGAGGTGATCCGGATCCTCCGGGACCCGAGGCTCAAGCCGGATTCCATGGCGGCCGAGCGCCGGGCCGCGATCCGCAAGAAAGCCGAGTCCATCTTCGACTTTCAGGGAACCGCCAAGCGCGCGCTGGGCCGGCACTGGCAGAACTTGAGCGCCGCCCAGCAGCACGAGTTCGTGTCCCTTTTCACCGACTTGCTCGAGCGCGCCTACCTCGTGAAGATCGAGCGCTACAGCGGGGAGCCGATCGTCTACACGGGCGAGAACATCGAGGGCGAAATGGCGACCGTCAAGACCAAGTTCATCACGAAGCAGGGCACCGAGATTCCCATCGAGTACCGTCTTCTCCGGCACGGCGACCGCTGGCTGGTCTACGACGTCTTCGTCGAGGGCGTCAGCCTGGTCGCCAACTACCGGACCCAGTTCGACCGGATCATGCGGACCGGCTCGTATCAGGAGCTCGCTCGCAGGCTCCGAGCCAACCAGTCCGAGTTCAGCGCCCCGGCAGGCTCCCAGCCGGGGGCCCGGATGCCGCGGTCGTGAAAGGAGCCAATCTGGATGCTTCCGCCGGCACCTTGGCCCTCGAGGAGTATTGGATCGATGGGCGGCGACGTGTGCTCAAGTGGAGACGACTTCTGACAAGGTCGCGAGCCTCGTGATGGTCACGCATCCTGCGATCGCCGGGTCATAGGGCCGCGGCGCAAGGACGAGCCTGATACGGGGAGCCGCCGCCGAAGCCGCAAGGCAGACAAGGGAAGGAGGTGGGGGGCGAGCATGGCTGACGAGTATAAGTGTCAGAAGTGCGGCAAGACCTCGTCGCAGCCGGGTTACTGCTGCGGGATGCTGATGCCGAAGGCGAGCTAGACGCGAAGACGGTGGGAGCGCGTGGCGGCTGATGATGCCTCTCTACGCGCTCCCCACCGCTACGTGGTGGCTCGATCGCGGACGCCGCCCGCGCGGGCGCTCTGATCGGCCCCCCAGGCGGCGCTCGAGGAGTAGGTGCTTGGGAAACAGCACCTCTCACGAGTCTTCCAGGGGGGGTGTTTCGACCCCTCGGGGCAAGGCCGATCCTACGTGTGTGGCATGTGCGCAGTTTGAAGCCAAGAAAGGGAGGATTGACGATGCAGAAGGTACTCGCGAGTCTCGCCGCCGTGTCGCTGACGGTAGGCCTGCTCGGGGCCGGGCCGGCCCGAGCGGCCGATGACTCGAAGGTCAAGGAGGGCGCCAAGCAGGTCGAGAGCGGGGCGAAACAGGTCGGTGAGGGAGTGGCGGACACCGCCAAGGGCATCGGCAAGACGGCGGTCGGCGGCGCTGAGGTCGCGGGCGAGAAGGTGAAGGAAGCGGGTGAGGCCGCCAAACCGAAGGTTGAGAGCGCATGGGGCAATCTGCGCGACGGCGCGGTGTCCTTCGGCCAGAGCGTAAAGGTTTTCTTCATCCGGCTTTTCCACGGCCCGCCCGAGGAGGAGGTCGGGAAGGAGAAGGCCGGATCATGATCGCGCACTCGGGGCGGCACAAGAGCGAACGGTTGGATGCACCAAGACCCGCCCGGTAGACGTTATCCGATGGAGGACGAAGGAGCCCGGCTCGACGGCAGCGCCCGGCGTTTCGCGAGCCGTTTCGAACACGGAAGCCGGGGCGATGATCCGCCTGCCGCCCGGGCGCCCATGGGCGCCCGCAGCGTTCTTCGGCACCTCCGTCCCTATCTGATCGGCGCCGCCGTCCTGCCCATTGTCGCCGCACTCGACTGGGGGCAGGGGGTCCTCATGCCGATCGCGCTGGCGGGTCTCTTCACCTTCTTGTTGAGTCCTGTTGTAGGCGCGCTCGAGCGTACCGGCCTCGGGCGGATACGTGTCGGGCGGGCGATCGCGGTGCTCCTCGTCGTCGGACTGGTCTTCTCCGTTCTTGGCGGGACCGCGTGGGTTATCGCTCAGCAGGTCATGGCCCTCGGTTCCGAGCTGCCGCAATACCGGGGCAACATCATGCGGAGGATCGCGGACCTCCGGGGGCGGGGCGGAGGCCTCGCGGAAGTGCGGTCAACTGCCAAGGAGGTGATGGGAGAGTTCCAAAAGGTGCCGCCCCCAAAAGGGGAGACGAAGCCGCTCCCTGTGGTGGTGAAGTCCGAGCCGGTGGGGATCTGGCAGCTCCCGAGGATTCTCGGAGCCCTGGGCAGCGCCGGATTCGTGATCGTCCTCGTGATCTTCATGCTGATCGAGCGGCACGAGATTCGAAACCGGTTCATTCGGCTGCTCGGCAACGGTCGGCTCGACAAGGTGACGAGGGGGCTGGACGAGGCGGGCAAGCGCATCACCCGGTACCTCATCATGCAGACCATGATCAATGCGACGTACGGAGCCGCGATCGGCATCGGTCTTTTTTTCATCGGTGTTCCGTATGCCATCCTGTGGGGTGTTCTGGCCTTTGTCCTTCGCTTCATCCCGTATGTGGGCCCCCTGATAGCGGCGGTCGCCCCTATCGTCTTGAGCCTTGCGGTCTTCAGCGGCTGGCAACGGCCGCTGGTTACCATCGCGATTTTCTCCGCGGTGGAGCTCCTCACGTACATGCTGATCGAGCCGCTCCTCTATGGGCAGACCGCAGGGGTCTCGCAGGTGGCTCTTCTCGTCGCCATCGCGTTCTGGACCTGGCTCTGGGGTCCGACCGGACTCGTCCTGGGGACGCCGCTTACTGTCTGCCTGGTCGTACTGGGCAAGCACGTTCCGTCGCTCGGCTTCATCACCATCCTGATGGGGGACGAACCGGCGCTTCCAGGCGACGTCCGTTACTACCAGCGCCTGCTCGCCAGGGATCCGACGGAGGGGAAAGAGATTGTGGACGCCTACCTCACCGACCATACGCTCGAGCAGGCGTGCGACGACGTCCTGGTCCCTGCCCTGGGCCACGCGAAGCGGGATCGGGACGTTGAGCGGCTGAGCGATGAGGAGGCTCGCGCCATCTACCGGACCACCCGAGAAACCATCGACCGCATCGCCGCCGGGCGCCGCTCGTCCGCCTCCGGAACCGATGAAGGGCCCAGGGACGCCGTCCCTGACAACATTCCGCATGTCCTCGCGTGCGCCGCCACGGATGAAGCGGACGAGGCGGCGCTGGTGATGTTCGGGCACGCACTGAGCCCGGCAGAATGCGCGATCGAGCTCAGCTCCGCGCACGCGCTGTCGGCCGAGATTGTCTCGCTCGCCGCCGAGAAGAAGCCGGCGGTGCTCTTTATCGCCGCGCTCGCTCCCGACGGCCTGGCGCGGACGCGTCAGCTGTGCAAGCGCCTCCGTGAGCGGCTTCCGGCCATGAAGATTCTCGTCGGCCGGTGGGGCGAAACGGATCCGAGCGAGAGCGACCGCGCGCGGCTGCTGGCCGCCGGGGCGGACGCGGTCGGAACGACCCTTCGCCAGTCCCGTGATCAGCTGCTGGAACGGCTCCGCCTTCCCTGATTCACCGAGAGCACCGGTCACGCCGCAGATCGCCGCCCCAGATCATCCACATTCGTTCACAGCGGACGGTCACGCTACCAGCCAGCTCCCGGCTGGTCCATCGCCAGGATCTGCGCCAGGCGATCGGGATGGACCGGCTTCACCAGGTGGGCGTCGAAGCCCGCCTCGCGGGCGCGAATCGCGTCCTTCGGCAGTCCGTAGCCGGTGAGGGCGATGAGGCGCGGTCGCTTCTCGCCGCCGGAGGCGCGGAGGTAGCGAGCGACTTCGTAGCCGTCGAGCCCCGGGAGGCCGACATCGACGAGCGCAACGTCCGGTTGGAACTCGAGAGCGGCTTCGATGCCGGTCGGCCCGTCGCGCGCCGCCCGGACCGTGTGGTGCAAGAGCTCGAGCATGGTCTGCAGCATCTCGCGCGCATCGTCGTTGTCCTCCACTATGAGGACGCGGCGCGGGGTGGAGGTGAGCGCGACCGATCTTCCCGGCTCTCGCAGCGGTGCGGGGATCGCGGGAAATCTGACCGTCACGACGGTGCCCTGTCCCGGGCCGGCGCTGGACGCGAAGGCGCTGCCGCCATGAAGCTCAGCGAGCTGCTTCACTACGGTCAGGCCGATGCCAAGTCCGCCCGCGGTCCGATCGACGGGAGGCGGTCCCTCCTGGACGAAGAGGTCGAAGATACGGGGCAGGAGGGCCGCGTCGATGCCGACCCCGTTGTCCTCGACGCGCAGCACCGCGGTGCGGGCTTCCTGGGCCACCCGGATCCGGATCGAACCCCCCGGCGGTGTATACTTCAGAGAATTCGTGACGAGATTTATCACGATCTGCTCGATTCTCGTCGCATCGGCGTCGATCGATACAGGGATGCCATCGAGCGTCACGAGGTGGCGCCCGACCTTTCCGGCCTCTCTGAGAGTGCCGAGGGCGCGCTCGGCCACCTCCAGGAGGTCGAGAGGCTTCCGGTCGAGCATGATCTTCCCCGTCATGACACGACCGACGTCGAGGAGGTCGTCCACGAGTCGCGCCAGGTTCGCGGTTTGCCGGGCGATGACCCCGCGGGCGGCGGCCGTCGCATCCTCCGGCTTGCCCAGGCGCTCCAGGACGTGCACCGCGTTGCTGATGGTGCCCAGCGGGTTCCGCAGCTCGTGCCCGAGCATGGCAAGGAACTCGTCCTTCGCGCGGTTCGCGCTCTCGGCTTCCGTCCGGGCCGCCTGTTCTCGCGCGAGCAGCATTGCCCGTTCTTCCTCGGCGTGAACACGGGCACTGATGTCGCGGGCGATCTTGGACGCGCCGATAATATCGCCGGCCGCGTTCCTGATGGGGGACACGGTGAGAGAGACTGGAATTGACGCCCCATTCTTGTGGAGCCGAATCGTCCGAAAGTGTTGGATGGGCTCATTGCGGCGGATCATGGCGAGTACCATGTCCTCCTCCCCAAGGCGATCCTTGGGGATGATCACGGAGATCGAACGGCCAATCGCCTCCTCGGACGAGTAGCCGAACATCCTGGTCGCCGCCAGATTCCAGGACGTAATCTTTCCGTCGAGGGTCTTGCTTATGATGGCGTCGTCGGAGGATTGGACGATCGCGGCGAGACGGGCGATCGCCTCGTCCTCTCGTCGACGGGTCACGGCCTGCTCTTGCAACTCTCGCATCTTGTCAGTGAGCTGCGTGCGCGCGCGGTGAAGAGCCCCAGTCAGTTTGCTGATCAGCAACCCGATCCCGATGAACACGGCGAGGCCGACCGCCTCGCCCAAGACACCGCCACGCAGGCCGAGCATCGCGGGCATCCAGAAGTAGACCGCCGCCGCAGCGGAGAGGAGCGTCGTGAGCAGCCCAGGCCAGAATCCTCCAAACCAGGCGCTCACCATGATGGCGGGATAGAAGGTGATGAGCGGAAGATTGGGACCCCAGAGCGGCGCCATGGCCGCGCGCAGCCCAACGGCTATGGCTGTTGCGGCAACGGCCACGGCATAGCGGACAAGACCAGGAGCGAGCGGCAACATGGTCCGGGGGAGCGAATTATAGAAGCAGGTTCCCCGGGCCCGTCAAGGAGAAAGGCGCTCGTGCTGGTGGGAAGAGCTTAGATCATGACGACGATTCGGCTCCCGCCCCCCGGCCGGCCGTCCTCACTGGCCGGCCGGCCGGGGGGCGCCAGGACGGCTGGTGGACGAATGGTGCCTTCCATGGCCATGGCTCCTGCCCTGCCGGCGGAGCCGCTCGTCGTTCAAGAGCGAGCCGAGAAGGAACCACAGGGCAATCAATCCCAAGACGACCCCGATCAGGTCTCTGGCGGATTCGGGCATGGCTCGAATCTCTCCTTTGTGCGTGCCGTCTGAAACTGACTGATATGGCCTTCTATCGCATTCGCTGTGCCAAAGTTCTGGCGGGCGATCGATGTAAGAAAATCCTGCGTCTCCAAGGGGTTCTCGAGGGGGCACCCAAGGCTGACAAACAGGTGCCCACGAAGATGGAGCGGACTACCCGGTCAAAAGGTGATGGTCGCCGGGTCGCGAGAACAGAATCCTCGAGGCTGCAGGAGCGATCTCGGTGGCTCGGGACGAGAGATCAGCGGACGGGCTTGGGATTCTTCAGGGCCAGGAGCAGATCGTCGGCGAGCCGGGAGGCCTTGTCGGCGAGGATCTGTGCCCGGGGCACGTCCCGCGCCTGGAGAGCGCCAGCAGCCTTCGAGATGAAATCCTGGAGCCCGGATAGCATCTCCAGCTGCTCCTTACCGAGCTTGGAGGAATCGATCTGGGCGACGACCTGACCCGCTCGCGCGAGACGCGCATTGACGTCTCGTACGACCTGCTCTTCATTCTCCATGCGCGGTGACACCTGGGGAGCGGGCGGGAGGGGTGGGGGAGGGGTGGGTGATGTCGGGGACGGGGCCGTGCGTGATGTCGGCGGCACGGGGGCGGAAGCCGACGGTGAGGTCGAGGCGCATCCGAGCGGGAGCACCGCGATGAGAAGCAGGCCCAAGCCTGCCCTCACGATACGGTCCCCGCCGGCAGCCGCACGATGACATTGGTCCCCTGACCGACAGTGGAATTGATCTCGATGCTGCCGCGGTGCAGGTCCACCACACGCCGCACTAGCGCCAAGCCGATGCCGGTGCCTTCGGGCTTCGTCGTGTAGTACATCTTGAAGATCCTCTCGACGTTCTCGAGGGGAATCCCGACGCCCGCGTCGCGGACGGTGATCTTCAGCATGGTTTCTGCCTCGGTCTCGGTGGCGATGGCGACGCACCCTCCGCCTGGCATGGCTTGGCAGGCGTTCACGACGAGATTCATGAATGCGCGCCTCAGCATCTGCTCGTCGCCCATGATCTGGGACAGATGGGTGTCCGGGTGAACCGTCAGGGTCACGCCCCTTGCCTGCCACTCACCCTGCAGCAGTGCCGCAATCTCCTGGAGAAGGGCGTTCACGTCGACCGGCTGCCGGGCCAGCTCGGAGGGGTAGACGACTTCCATGAACCGATCGACGACCGCTGCCGCTCGATTGATCTCAGTCTCGAGCACGCCGAGGCTCCGAACGACCTCCGGGGGCGGGTCCGCGAGCCGTTCCTTCAAGAACGCCACGCGCACGACCATCGCTTGCAGCGGGTTCTTGATGTCATGGGCCACCTCCGACGTGATCTGACCAAGCGCGGCAAGCTGCGCCGAGTACTGGATGAGCGACTGAAAGGTGCGGGCCGACACCGCGACCGACATGAGATCCCGTACGACGAGGATCGCCCCCTCGCAGACGGAGCTATTCCCGGAGACCGGGAAGACCGACGCCAGCACCTCGACGGGGGCGCCGCCGGTTGGGATCTGGATCTTCGCGTTCCGAGCCACCGCTCCCCCCTCCATGGCCCGCAGCATCATGTGCCGGAGCGGGTGGCCCGACATGAAGACGTCACCGAGATGCTTCCCCACGACGTCTTTGGCAGGCCGCCCGAGGACCATCTCGGCGGCACGATTGGCGAACAAGACCCGGCCATCGGTGGCGGCGAACAGGATGCCGTCCTCGAGATGATCAACGGCCGTATGGACGCTGTGGATCTCGCTCCGCTCCGCGAGGATCTGCGTTCGGTCTGACTCCATCTGCCTGCCGAGCAGCTGCAGCTGGTACGCCAGCTTCCCGAACTCGTCTTTCGGACCAGCGCTGCTCCCGACGTCGAACTCGCCGCGTCCCAACCGTTCCATGTCCTCGGCGAGCCGGCGGATGGGCTTGAGCGTGACACTCGACAGCGCGAGCGCCACGAGGAGTGCCGCCGCCAGCGCGACAGCGCCGAGAGCAACGCTGTGCCAGAAGGCATCGTCGAGCCGGCCTCGCAGGAGTGGCATGGCGATGCCGAGCCGGATCGTGGCGAGCGGCTTGTCGTCCGCGTTGAAGGGAAGCGTGACTTCGTAGATCTGGGCGAGGCTCGCCGCGCCCAACATGCGCTGCACCGGGTGGTCGGACACCAGCTCCCGAAGGCTGGGCTGCAGAGGCACGGGCTCCCCCTCGCGCTTGCGATCGCTGTGCACGATCGCCACGCCTTTGTCGTCGGCAATGACCGCGTAGAGGAGCCATGGCGCATATCCCACGCTTGCGTCCAGGGCTGCACGGACATCAGGGTCGCGGCTCAGGACAACTTGAGGATTCAGGGGGGAGCGGCGGGAGAGCGCCCGGGCGCTTTGCGAGTAGATCTGACGCGCGACCAGGTCGCCTTCCCGGAGAGTTGTCGTCCAGAGGATCTGCCGCACATGATAGAAATGCACGGCGGTGGTCAGCGCGACGACGCTCAATGTGAGCACGGCGAGGGCGATGATCTCGCGGGCTCGCAGCGGCAAATCCGGCAGCCAACCACGTGACCTATGCATGCGGACCCCCTGTGGCGCGCCAGAGTATAGGCCCAGACCCGCCCCTCGGCAAACGAAGCACCCCCCGGCTCGCCCGGATCGCTACTGCCTAGACGGTAAATTCTTCCCGGTAGGTTTTACCTACAAGGCCAGCCAAGGCAGAGCCGTGTCATCGGCTTGAAGCTGGAAGGTTGCTTTTTGACATAGGTATTTGACCCCGATGCGGGCGGGCGGATCTTTTGGGGGGCATATACATTGCTATAACCATTGCCATCGCACTTCTTCTCCTTGGCGACTACCCCAGCAACCGAGGAAGGGAGAGACATGAAACGAATCCTTATCGCCGACGACGACAACGCGGCCAGGGCTGGGCTCGCCGAGCTGCTCTCGGCCTGGGGGTATGAAGTCGAGGAGGCCATCGACGGCAAGGATGCCCTCGAGCGAGCCCCGGCCTTCGGACCTTCGGTCGTGATCGCCGACCTCGTCATGCCCGGATTGGATGGGCTGGCCCTCCTCAAGCCCCTCGCCGAAGTGTGCCCGAATGCCGCTGTCATTCTGCTGACGGGTCACGCAACGGTTGAGACGGCTGTGTCCGCCATGAGGGAGGGTGCCTACGATTACTTGACCAAGCCGGTCGACGCCAGGCGCCTCCAGGTGCTGCTGGACAAGGCGGTCGAGCGCGGTGAAGTGATGCGAGAGGTGACGCTGCTGCGGCGGCAATTGCGGGAGAGCCGGGGATTCGGACCCATCCTCGGAGCGGGCCCGACCATGCAGGAGGTGTACCGGCTGATCGAATTCGCTTCTACGACCTCGGCTCCGGTGCTCATCACGGGAGAGACGGGAACCGGCAAAGAGCTGGTCGCGCGCACGATTCACGAGATGTCGGCCCGGGCCAAAGGCCCCTTCGTGGCGGTCAACTGTTCCGCCATTCCCGAAACGCTGATGGAAAGCGAGCTTTTCGGCCACGAGAAGGGCGCCTTCACGGGCGCGCACGAGCGGAAGCCGGGCTACTTCGAGCTGGCCGACGCCGGTACGATCTTTCTCGACGAGATCACCGAGATGAGCCCCGCCCTTCAGGTGAAGTACCTGCGGATCCTCCAGGACGGCGTGGTCCGCCGTCTTGGCGGCAAGAGCGAGCTCAAGGTTGATGTCAGGATCGTCGCGGCGACCAACCGGGACGCGGAGCAGGCCGTGCGCGACAAGGTTTTTCGCGAGGACCTCTACTACCGGATCAACGTGCTGGCAATCTCTCTGCCGCCGCTCCGACGCCGCGCCGAAGACATTCCCCTCCTCGTGGAATCATTCATCGCGGAGTTCAATGGGAAGTACGGCCGACAGGTCAAGACCGTCGACGAGGCAGCGATGATGCGGCTGCGCGATCACGCGTGGCCAGGGAATGTCCGGGAGCTTCGCAACGTGATCGAGCGAGCGGTGGTTGCGTGCTCCGGAGAGCTCATCACACCGCTCCTTCTCCCGCTCGGACTGGCTCCTCCGGACAGGTCCGAGCAGGGCGATGCGGTGCTGCTGCCTCTGGGGACCACGCTCGAGCAGGGTGAGCGCGAGCTTATCCTCAGGACACTCGAGTCGGTTAACAACAACAAGACGCGGGCCGCCGCCATCCTGGGGACGACTCCGAAGACGCTACACAACAAGACCAGGCGCTGGAGGATGGAAATGGCGAGTGAGGCCGCGGTAGAGCCAGTACATCCGTGAAGCAGATTGTCCTGGCTGATGACGACCAGGCTGCGCTGGATGGGCTGCGGTCGCTCTTGATGGCGTGGGGCTATGAGGTCAATACCGCCCAAGATGGCAGGACGGCCCTGGCCCTGGTCAACGAAGTCCGCCCGTCCGTGGTGATCACGGACGTCGTCATGCCCGCGATGAGCGGCCTGGAGCTCCTCGAGGCGGTCCACCGGGACGAGCCGGCGATCCCTGTGATCGTCCTGACCGCGCACGGTACCCCCGAGACACGGCACCGCGCCGTCGCACACGGCGCCTTTGCCTATGTTGCCAAGCCTGTCGACACGGCGCGCCTCAGATTGCTTCTCGCCCGCGCCGTCCAGGGCGCGGGCGGGAATGCCCAATCATGAGGACGGCGCTGACCGAACGCGTCGGGCTGCTCGCTCGCCGGCAGAGCATCCTCGTGTCGAGCGCGACCCGCCGACAGTTGATCGACATCACGCGGCAGGTGCGCGAGAGTGTCGTCGACACGGGAATTGTCAACGGGATGGTCTTGGTGAATGTTCTGCACACGACTTGCTCGATGATTATTGCCGAGACCGAGGACGAGTTGGCCGACGAATTCTTTCGGATCATGGCGCGCTTCATCGAAGACGGGTATCCGTACCGGCACAACGATCCGCGCTGGTCCGACTGCGAACGGGGAAACGCCGCGGCGCACTTGCGCGCGAGCCTCTTCCCGCACGGCGTCGCCGTCGCGATCATCGGAGGCGAGCTGGTGTTGGACCAATCGCACGCGATTCTCCTCGCGGAGTGGGACGGCCCGCGCTTGCGGACGGTCGACATTCAGATCCTGGGGGCATGATTGTCGAACATCACGGGACCCGCGCTCCCCGGCCCGTCGCCAGATGGATGATCAGCATGATGATGCCGACCAGGAAGAGCATCCAGGAGATCTGCGAGGCTACCGCCGCGATCCCGAAAAGACCGAGAGCGCCGGCCACCAGCCCGACCAACAGGAACACGAGCGCGTAGTAGAGCATCGTTGCGTCCTCCTTGTGACGGGATCAAGGCAACCGTTGTGCCAGAGCCCGGCTGGAGGGAGCGGCCCGTAAATGCCTGAAAGCCGTGGAGCCGGCCGAACGGCCCAGCCCCGGGCGGCATGGAAACGCTACCATTTGACCCGGAAACTCTTACCTGCAGCGACCGTGGACGTTGCGAATCATTGCCCCGCTCCGACGCTGGGCAAACGCGTGGTGACGATCCGTTCGACACTGTGGAAGTGGGGTACCCCGTCCTGGGAGCACGAAATCCGTCCGTCCTCGTATCGGAGAGCAAGCCAGGCGGAATACACCCTGCCGAGCTCGCCCGGGACGAAATAGTCGATCTCTTCCCCCTTCTCCCGGTACACGATCGCGTCGGTGAAAACTATGTGCGCGTGGACGCCCTTCGGCTGGGTGAGCATCTTGAGATGCCGGAAGAGGCGGGGACGGTCTTCCTTCGGCACGTGATGGATCGAGCCGCAGGAATAGATGAGATCGAAGCGTCCTGCCACCGGAAGGTCGAGCATGGATCGACACAGCCACTGGACCGTGACTCCATGTTCGGACGCGAGCCGTTCCGCCTTCTCAAGCCCGGCAGCAGACACCTCGAGCCCGGTGACGTCGAACCCATGCGAGGCGAAGTACACGCTGTCGCGACCCTCGCCGCACCCCAGGTCGAGGATCCGCCCGCCGAGCCGCACAAGAGCGATCATCTCCTTCGCGAATCCGGAAGGGGCTGTGCCCCAGATATACCGGTCCGGCGTACGCGCGTACTCACGTGCCCAGGGGTTTCGCATCCTGGTATCGCCCCAGGGACCGCGGTGGGAGAGCGAGGCGTAACAGAACCCGCCTGACGCGGGCCCTCTCATGTGCTCTCACGGCGTTGCCGAGCAGCGCCAGCGCCAATGCCAGGTCGATACGCCGTCGACGCACCGGCCGGTGAAAGGGAACAATGACCGTTTTCGGCTGGGTCATGTGAAATCCCCCCATCTTGTGTGTCTCGAGTATTTGGCTCCGAGCCTCTCACTTCCAGCGAGTGGAGCAAGTTGTGTGCCGCTGCGCACCCCGCGCGAACCGAGCGGCTCTGCGTTCGCTTGAAATCATGCTTCCGGCGATAGGCCCCGATTGTCAGGTTCGTTCAAACCGGCAGGGCTTACCGATCCGGAAAGTTTTTCTCTTCCGGCCCAAGACGTCATTTCCTCGGCGCCCGCCGGCCGGCGCATGGGAACTTCAATGTTTCTCGGCGGCTTGAACGCGCCGCCGCCTTCCGGCAGCGCTTGGCACAGAGGTTGCCTCGACTAGGCCCGAAGGTCGGGATGCAAACGGGTCGCGAAACCGGAGACAGGAGGAGCCAATGGGCATCCTAGTAGCCGTTGTGGTGGTGCTCCTGCTGCTTGGAGCTCTTCCGACATGGCCCTACAGCGGCCGGTGGGGATACTACCCCAGCGGCGGGCTGGGGCTGGTGCTCCTGATCGTGTTGATTCTCGTTCTCACAGGACGATTGTAGATCACCCCATATGGACCATCATCCAGTAATGACGAGGAGAAAGACGATGGGTTTCAACATTCCGGTAACCAGTCTCAGCATTGCGGCGGTGCTCGCCGCCGGGCCGGCCTGGGCGCAGACCACGGCCGATAAGCCTACCACTACCGAGAAGATCGAGCAGAAGGCCGAGGAGGCCAAGAGCAAGGTGAAGGACACGGCGCGCGAAGCAAAAGCCGGCATCACCGATTCGTGGCTGACCTCGAAGACCAAGATCGCCCTGTTTGCCGACGAACGGGTGAAGGGGCGACAGGTCAGCGTGGAGACTCGTAAAGGGGTCGTCACGCTCCGCGGCAAAGTCGATTCCGCTGACGCGAAGGCGGCCGCTTTCGACATCGCCAAGGGGATCGAGCACGTCAAGAGTGTGAGGAACGAGCTGCAGGTGGTCGCCCCGTCGCAGCGCGACCAGGTCGACGCCGACGACAAGAAGATCGGCAAGAGCGTCGAGCAGCGCTTCAAGCAGGATCCGCAGCTGAAGAGTGCCAAGATCGACGCCAAGGTCGATGCGGGCGTCGTCATTCTGACCGGAGAGGTGAAGAGCATCGACGCGAGCGCCAGGGCATCCGAGGTCGCGCGCAGCGTACCCGGCGTCCGCTATGTGAAGAACGATCTGACGTACGCCTCACGCAGCAGCCTGGAGCCGACCAGGGCCCAGAGGTAGAGGCCGGAGCCGAACAGCCGGTCGCGGTCGCGGGCCGGCATCCAGGGCGGGGCGCGCCGGTGGGGGTGCAAGCCTTTTCCGGCGCGCCCGGAAGCCCCTTGAGCCAGCGCCGTCAGGATCAGGGCGCGACAGGGAGAACGACCAATGCAAAAGAACTTCGCACGATCGATCATCGCCGGTTCCCTCATCGCCCTCGCGGCCAGTGGCTGTGGAACGGTTGGCGGGGCGGCCGTGGGCGCCGGGGCCGGAGCCGCGGTGGGCGCAGGCACGGGGTACGGGGCAGGCAAGGGTGCTCTAATCGGTGCCGGTGTAGGCGCCGCGGCGGGTGCCATCTACGACATCACCAAGCACAAGTAAATGGAGGGATCGGCCATGAGATTTCGTCGAGTGCTACTGACGGGCCTGCTTGCCACGGGTGTGCTCTCGAGCGGGATGGCAATGGGCCAGACCAAGCCGGCCTGCGACCAGCAAGGCAGGGTGAGCACGCCTGAGAAAGTCGAGGGCCAGGTTGTCAACGTCGATCATGCCGCAGGCAAAGTGACGATTCGCGAAGCCGACGGCAAGAACTACGAGTTCCGCGCCGACAAGGCCACCCTGCAGAATGTCAAGATCGGCGATCGGCTCGAGGCCAAGCTGAGGGCGGCTCCCACCTGTTGACGCTCTTCCCCCAGCCCAACAACCGTACCGGGTCGGCGCCAGGAGCGCGATCTGGAACGAGATGGTCTTCGTTCACAAGGTCGGAGCTTCGCAGGCCTGACCGCGCTCATTGGATACACGGTCCAGTCGGAAGACGGTGAGATTCGTCACGTAGAGGATGTGCTCATAGACGACAGGGCCTGGGCGATACGCTATTTGGTCGTCAACGCCGAGAACTGGTGTTCGGACAAGAGGGTACTGGTCTCACCGGAGTGGCTGACCCAGGTCCCGGTGGACGGATCGAACACGCTTTTCAGCGTCGTTATAGCGCTCCACGACGGTCCCGCCCGATCAGCGTCCCTTCGCGTCGCACGGCTGCGCATTAGTTGGTGCCCTTTGGGCGGTGAAGCCGCCCAGCTTGACCACGAGGGTCGGATTGAGGCACATCCGGGCCGGCGACCGCGTAAACTTTACGCGGGGCCATGTAAGCGTTACACGACGCGCGTGACTTCGGGTCCTACTGGATGGCTTCGCGAGCCTGGTTCTCCCGATTGCATCCACTTGACTGCCATCCCGGCTTGGCACAGCCTGTGTACGTGGTTCGGCCGCACTCAGGGTGTCGCTGCATCTTTGGGGGCGAGACAGATTCCCATGAGCATAAAAATACTCGTAGTCGATGACGAGACCGCCGCGCGGAGGGGGCTGGTGTCTCTCCTCTCGGGCTGGGGCTACGAGGTCGAGGAAGCCGCGGATGGCCGGGAAGGCCTCGAGAAGGCCGTCGCCGGCCTGCCGTCCGTGGTGCTCGCCGACCTCGTCATGCCCCGCCTCGACGGCCACGCTCTGTTGAGAGCGCTGCGCGAGGAAGTGCCCTTTGCCGCCGTCATCCTCTTAACCGGCCAGGGCAGCATCGAGACCGCCGTGGCCGCCATGAAGGAAGGGGCCTACGACTACCTGACCAAGCCCGTGGACATGGCCCGCCTCAGGCTGCTCATCCCCAAGGCCGCCTCCAGCAGCGAGGCCCTGCGGCAGGTCGCGCTCCTGCGCCGGCAGCTCAGCCAGGTCATGGGTATGGGGCGGCTGGTGGGCACGGGGCCCGCGATGCAGCCGGTCTACCGGATGATCGAGATGGCGGCGCCCACGCCGGCTCCCGTCCTGATCACGGGGGAGAGCGGCACGGGCAAGGAGCTGGTGGCGCGGACGATCCACGAGCTGTCACCGCGGGCGCGGGCGCCGTTCGTCGCGGTCAACTGCGCGGCCATTCCCGAGACGCTGCTCGAGAGCGAGATCTTCGGCCACGAAAAGGGCGCCTTCACGGGGGCGCTCGAGCGCCGGGCCGGCTGCTTCGAGCTCGCGCACCAGGGCACGCTCTTCCTCGACGAGATCGCCGAGATGAATCCGGCGATGCAGGCCAAGTTCCTGCGCGTTCTCGAGACCGGCATGGTCAGGCGCCTGGGAGGGCGCACCGAGGTCCAGATGGACGTGCGCGTGCTGGCGGCCACGAACACGGATCCGCAGAAGGCGCTGCGCGACGGGACGCTTCGCGAGGACCTGTACTACCGTCTGAACGTGGTCAGCATCGCGCTCCCGCCGCTGCGCGAGCGGCGCGAAGACATTCCTCTTCTCGTCCAGGCCTTCATCGAGGAGTTCAACGCCAAGTACGACAAGCGCATCGGCGGTGTCGAAGAGTCGGCGCAGGTGGCCCTGGAGGCGGCGCCATGGCCCGGCAACGTGCGCGAGCTCAGGAACACCCTCGAGAGGGCAGTCATCGTCTGCGGCGACCAGCGTCTCGGTCTCAAGCACCTGTCCAATTTGCCCGGGACCGGGGGCCCGGACACGGCTCCGGTGCACCTCGAGCCCGTCTCGGCGGAGCACGCGCTGACCCTGCCCGTCGGCACGACACTGGACGAGGCGGAGAAACAGCTCATCCTGCGCACGCTCGCCGCCCAGGACAACAACAAGACGCGGGCCGCCCAAGTCCTCGGGATCAGCCTCAAGACGCTGCACAACAAGCTGAAGGCGTACAGCGGCTCATGAGGTTGCGGCTCGGGATCAGCTTCAAAGAAGCGTTCGCGGTCAGCCTGGTCGCGCTGGCGCTCGTGGGGGTGACCACGGCCGTGCACCTCGTCCAGCTCACCCGCGTGGTGGTGGAGGAGGCGGGCCGCCAGGCGGAACTGGTGGCGCGGCAGATCTACGCCCAGAGCAGCCGCTCGATCGTGCGGGGGTCGCGGCGGGACCCGCAGGAACTGCTCCGGCGCGACGGCGAGCTCCGCGGCCTCCTCGATGCCAGCGTCGGCTACTCGCCGCACCTGCTGTACGTGCTGGTCGCCGACCAGGGTGGCCGGATCGTCGTCCATACGGAGCGGCCGCGCGAAGGTACCGCGGCACCTGACCGTCCGCGCCTCGACGCGCTCCTCAAGGACAACGCCGTCTCGCGCTTCCTCACGCTCTCTCGCGCGGACCGGACCTACGAGGTGGTACTGCCGATGAACCTGGACGGCGCGCCCTTCGGGAGCATCCGGCTCGGGCTCAGCACGACCCTGCTCCGGCGCGAGCTCAACTCGGCGCTGCGCCAGAGCCTGACGCTGGCCGCGCTGGCGCTACCGCTGGCCTGGCTCGTGGCGTGGGCCCTCGCCCGTCTGATGCTGAGGCCCCTGCGCTCCCTGACGCGCGAGGTCGGGCGGCTCGCGCGCGGCGAGTTCGAGATCGCGCCGTCCAGGGTGGCGCACGACGAGTTCCACGAGCTGTCGGCGGAGCTCCAGCGCCTGGGGCAGCAGCTCGAGGCGGATCGGGTGGCGATGCTCTCCGAGCGCGCCCACGTGACCGTCCAGTCGCTCGTGACCTACTCGCAGCGGCTGGCGGCGCTCGGCCGCCTCACGTCGGGGGTGGCCCACGAAGTCAAGAATCCGCTCAACGCGATGATGATCCACCTCGAGCTGCTCAAGGAGCGGCTGGACGCGCCCACACCAGAGGTGCGGCAGAGCCTGGACGTGATCGGCGGCGAGATCCGGCGTCTCGACCGCGTCGTGCAGGGGTTCCTGCGCTTCATGCGGCCCCACGAGCTGGAATTCAAGCCCATAGAGGTCGCGACCCTCCTCCAAAGCGCCGTGGTGCTGGTCGAGGCCGAGTGGCAGGGCCAGGGCATCCGCTTCTCCATCGAGGCGGCGCCTGGCCTGCCCGCCTTCGAAGGCGACGAAGAGCTCCTCCGCCAGGCCTTGCTCAACCTGATCCAGAACGCCTGCCAGGCCATGCCGCGGGCCGGCGTGGTCACGGTCGGAGCCCGCGTCGAGAACCACGCGCTCTGCATCGAAGTCGCGGACGAGGGCGTGGGCATCGCCCCCGACGAGGTCGAGCGCATCTTCACGCTCTACTACACGACCAAGCCCGACGGCACAGGCATCGGGCTCTCCGTCGTCTACCGCATCGTGCAGATGCACGACGGCTCGATCGACGTGCGGAGCGAGCTCGGGCGCGGCACGACCATAACGATCAGGCTGCCGTTCAGGGAGGGGCGGTGAGACTCGCGCTGCTGCTCGCCGCGGCCTGCCTGGGCCTCACGGGCTGCGCGACGATCCAGAGCTGGTTTGCGCCCTCGGCCCCGCCCGCCCAGGCCGAGCAGCCCGACGAGTCCGCGCGGCGGGAGGCGCGCCCGCCGGCGCCGGCGGCGCCACGCGCCGCGCCTCCCGCTCCCGTGGCGCCCCGTCCTCCAACTCCGGGTCCAGCGCCGCCGCCGCCCGCTCCCGATGTGTCGCCGCCCGTGCTGTCGCCCGTGCCACGCGCCGCGCCTCCCGCTCCCGTGGCGCCCCGTCCTCCAGCTCCGGGTCCATCGGCGCCGACGCCCGCTCCCGATGTGTCGCCGCCCGTGCTGTCGCCCGTGCTGAGCGCCGTGGACGAGCAGAGGCTCCGCGCCGAGACGCAGCAGCGCGTTGACGGGACCGAGCAGCGGCTGCGCCAGATCGATCCGGCGAAGCTCACCGCCGGTCAGCAGGACAGCCTGCGGACCGTCAAGAGCTTCCTCGACAAGGCTCGGGAGGCGGTGCAGACTCAGGACATCCAGCGGGCTTACACGCTGGCCGACAAGGCCTTCCTTCTTGCGGACGAGCTGACCCGGCGCCCGCGCTGACCCGGCGCCCGCGGCTGCCGTGTAAACCTTTCCCGCGTCAGGTAACTCTTACCGGCTTCTTCTGCACGCCCGCCCGAGCGCCGGGTCTAAGTCCGCGTAGTGCGGGCCTTCGTCCCGCCGCGGCGTGGCGTCGGACGATGGCATGCAGATTGCGCGCGGATGTGCCATGCGGAAGTATTCGGGGAAGGACGCCACCGTGCTCGCGGACTGGCTCAGCCATTGGCTCAGCGGGCGCGGCAGTCTGCTTTTCATGACCGACTACGACGGCGCGCTGACGCCTCACGTGCCGGATCCCGCCGAGGCACGACTAGAGTCGGGCGTGCGGCGCCACCTCTCCGCGTTGGTCCGGGTGCCGAACGTGCGCTTGGCGGTGATCTCCGGCCGCGATCTGGGCGATGTCGCCCAGCGCGTGGCCGTTCCCGGCGCAGTCTACGCAGGCTGCCATGGGTTTGTGATCGACGGTCCGGGCATTGCCTTCAGTCATCCCGAGGCGCTGGCGCAGCAGCCGACCGTGCGGGCGCTCGGTGAAGCGCTTGCGCGTCGGGCCTCGAGAATCCCGGGGATGCGGGTGGAGACCAAGCGTCTCGGCCTCACCGTCCACTACCGCCAAATGTCTGACGCGGGCCGGCAGACGTTCGAGATCGAGCTGGCGCGGGCCATCAACCAAGGTCAGAGCGGGCGCTTCAAGCTCTTCCACGGTACCAGGGCCGTCGAGATCCTGCCCCAGGTCGGCTGGAGCAAGGGCCACTGCGCCCTGCGGATCAGGGACTGGGCGCTCGACGCGCTCCCGCGGCCGATGCTCTCAGTTTACGTCGGCGACGACTGGACGGACGAACTGGCGTTCGAAAAGCTCGGGGGTCAGGCAATCACCGTGCGCGTCGGGCCACCCGAGACCGCGTCGCGCGCGACATACCGCTTGGACGGCGTGGAGGACGTGCACCGGCTGATCGAGCGGCTCGCCGAGGCCGCCGGCCAACGGGGCGCCGCATGAGCGTCGCGGCACGCCTTGTCGGCGCGATCTGGCTCGCCGCCCTCGCCGTCCTCGGGAGCTTCACCTATCTTCAGATTGTCGAGGAGCGTCAGCGCCTCCTCGCCGACCTCGAGCGGCGTGCCGGCGTGCTCGGTGAAGCGCTGAGGGAGACCGCGGAGCCGGCGCTCGCAAGGGGAAGCCGGCCCGCGCTCGAGCGTCTCCTCGTCAAGTTCGGCCGGCCCGATCAGGGCCTGGCCTTCTTCGATCGCTTCGCGGGGCTCCTGGGCGCGACGCCTGGGATCGCGCCCGTGGTCGCGCGAACCTCTCCCGAGGTGATCGCGGCGCTGAATAGCGGCGGGGTGCGGCGCGGCCTCACGCGGCTGGACGGCCGCGCGGCCTACGTCTACGCGAGCGCCGTGCAGCGGGAGGAGCGGACTGTCGGAGCGCTTCTCGTCGTCCTCGACGCCCGACCGCTGGCCGAGGCCGAGTGGCGGCTCTGGTGGCACAACGGGATCCGCTTCCTCATCCTGGTGCTTGTGCTCTCTGCAATCGCCTTCCTGATCGTCCGCATCAGCGTCGTACGGCCGCTCGTCGACATGACCCGCTGGGCCAACGCCCTTCGCCGTGGCGGCCCCGAGGGAACGCTCGAGCTCTCGGATCTCAAGCTCTTTGGTCCGATGGCGCGCGAAGTCTCGGTCCTGGCGAAGAGCTTTCACCGCGCGCAGGCGGCGGCGGAGGAGGAAGCGGCGCTCCGGCTGTCGGGCGAGACGCTCTGGACCGAGGAGCGCCTGAAGCAGTTCGTCAGGCTGCGGCTGGGCGGCGCTCCGCTCTTCGTCGTCTCGAACCGCGAGCCGCTGAGCCACGCGTGGCGCAACGGACGGATCCATCCGGAGCGGCCGGCCTCCGGCCTTGTGACGGCGATGGAGCCGGTGATGCGCGCGTGCGGCGGCGTCTGGGTGGCGCAGGCCAGCGGCGATGCGGATCGCGAGACTGCAGACGAGTCGGGCCGGCTCGGGTTGCCGCCGGACGATCCTCGCTACACGCTACGCCGGGTCTGGCTCACCAAGGAGCAGGAGGCCGGCTACTACTCCGGCTTCGCCAACGAGGGACTGTGGCCCCTCTGCCACCTCGTGCACACCCGCCCGCAGTTCCGTCCCGAGGACTGGGCGCACTATAAGGCGGTCAACGAGAAGTTCGCCGCGGCCATCCTCGAGGAAGCGGCGGATGTGGACTCCCCACTCATCCTCATCCAGGACTACCACTTCGCGCTCCTGCCGGCGCTCATCAAGCGCCAGCGGCCGGACGCCCGCGTCGCCATCTTCTGGCACATCCCGTGGCCCAACGCCGAGGCCTTCGGCATCTGCCCTTGGCAGCAGGAGCTGCTGCTGGGCATGCTCGGGGCTGATCTCGTGGGCTTCCACACCCAGTACTACTGCAACAACTTCCTCGAGACCGCGGAGCGGGCCATCGAGGCGCGCGTCGAGTGGGAGCAGTTCGCCGTCACCCGAGGGCAGCGGACGACCCTCGTCAAGCCGTTTCCGATCAGCGTGGCGCCGGACTTCGTGGCCAATCCGCCGCGTGTCTCACGCGAGGATCTCCTGCGCGAGCTGGGCATCTCCTGTGAGTTCCTGGGCGTCGGGGTCGAGCGGCTCGATTACACCAAGGGCCTGCCCGAGCGCATCCGGGCGGTCGGGCGCTTCTTCGAGCGCTGCCCCGAGTACCGGGAGCGCCTTGTCGTCGTCCAGGTGGCGGCGCCGAGCCGCTCGAGCATCGCCCGCTACCAGGAGATCGACGCCGAGGTGGATGCCGCCGTGCGCGACGTCAACACTCGTTTCGCCACGGGGAAGTGGCGGCCATTGATCTACCTCAAGCGCCACCACGATCATCAGGAGATCTGGCCTTTCTACCGCCACGCCGATTTCTGCCTGGTCACCTCGCTCCACGACGGCATGAACCTGGTCGCCAAGGAGTTCGTCTCGGTCCGCGAAGGCGGGGGCGCGCTCATCCTGAGCCAGTTCACGGGGGCGTCGTCGGAGCTCCGTGACGCGCTGCTCGTCAACCCCTACGACCTCGACGGTGTGGCCGACGCCATCCGCCGGGCGATCGAGATGCCGGGCGAGGAGCAGCGCGCCCGCATGGGCCGCATGCGCGAGACGGTGCGGGAGCACAACATCTACCGCTGGGCGGGGCTCCTGCTGGGAGAGCTGTCCCGCATCCCCGAGGAATCTGTCGGGGCGCTGGCAGCGTCAACCTCTGGGAGCCCGGGGGGGGCGAGCGATGAAGACGCTGCGTGAGATCATGCGGTCCGGCTTTCTTTTCACGGTGCAGAAAGACGAAATGGTATCAGAGGCGGTCCGGCTGATGGTCGACCATAACGTCGGCATCGTGATCGTGTTGGATGGGAGCCTGCTCGCGGGCGTATTCTCCGAGCGCGACGTGGTGCGGCGCGTGCTGCACCAGGGTCTGGATCCGGCCAGGACACAGCTCGGTGAGGTCATGACCGGGCGCGTGATCACCGGCGACGCGGAGATGGACTACGAGTCCGCCATGCGCGCCATGGACGAGGCCGGCATCCGCCACCTGCTGGTGACGAGCGGGTCGAGGATGCTGTCCATGATCTCGGTCCGTGACCTGATGCGCGCGGCCATCCAGGACAGGGACGAAGAGGTCCAGCACCTGCGGGAGTACCTCTACCAGGTGCCGGCGGAGAACCCCGCACCCTCGACTTAGCAGGCTGCCGCGCCGTCGAAGATATCGGGGTCGCGCCCGGCCGCCTCGCGGACGTCGTTGAGCACATGGTCGCCCTCGGGGTCGTCGGCCACCCCGCCGGCCGCCAGCACCAGGCGCACGTCGTGATACCGCTTCACCAGACGGTAGGCATTGACGACGCCGGTCGGGTCCTTGAAGCGGTCGAAGCGTGAGACCTCGGCAACTGCTGCGCGAAGGCAGGCAGGGAGAAGACCGCCGCGTCGTAACGGGGATCGTGGATCAACACGAGATCGCCGGCCGGGCGGAGGCGCTCGACATTGGCGCGGTTGACCTCTTGATACCAGGAAATCCACCGTGCCCCGGGGCGCAGGCCACCGGGATGCTGTTCCGCCGCGCTCCCGAACGACAGGAGCCGTCGCGGCGCCGCCGGAGGCGAAGAACTTACACGCCGAGCCGGTAAGCCTTACACGCCTCCGGATCGGCGAACGGCCCGCGTAGGCGCAACCCACGCTGCGGGGCGCCTTTGGGGCCTCCCGGCTCGTACCACGGCTTGGCATCGCGGTTGCGTGGGCTGAAGGTGGATAGGCCCATGGAGAGCGTCCTGGATGTTGAAAGGCAGGCGGAGCGGCTTCGCGCGCTTGTGCTCGATCCCTATGCCGGAAGCCGCGAGGGCCTCCGGGCGTCGCTCGAAGCCGAAAACTGTGTGGTCGAGGCCGCCGCCGATGCGTTGCACGCCATCGCCCTCATGCGCGCGGGCAGCTTCGACCTGGCCGTGATCGACCTGGGCCTCTTGCCCACACGGGGAATCGCTCGGAGCGCGTGGGAGCTCGCCCGGCTTTTTCGTGCCTTCAACCCGAGCGCCCCCTTGGTCCTCCTGGCGGCCGAGATGCGGCGCGAGATCGAAGCCGAGGCCGCCTGCGTCTGCCCTTCGCTGGTGCTGGAGAAGCCGATCAACCCGGCGCGCCTGCGCGCCGTCGTACGCCAGCTCCGGACGGAGTCCGCACGGGGCTAGCGCCGAGGTTGAGATCTCCGCCGGCGGCTCGGTCTACTTCGACCGGGGCGTGGCCGGCGGTGATGGCGGCGCCTGCCCGCCGACGAACTTCACGCGCTCCTGGCCCTTCAGGACACCCGGGGTAATGGCCCACGTGCCTCCGCACCCGGCCGTCGCGACTCGTCCCGCGGTGACGGCGCCCGCGAAGGGAAAGGCGAAGCCGCTCGTGATGCCGCCAAGTATGCAGTAGGTCGCCTTGAAGGGAGCGTAGACCAACGTGCCGAGCACGCTTCCGGCCCCGTAGGCGACGTCCTGCGCCGCGCTGTCAGCCGCGGCCGGAGCAACCCAGCCTACGAGGGCGAGGACCACCGCGAGGGCGAGAACCGCTGTGTTTCTCGTGGGCCGCGTGACTCCTTGCATTAGCCCGTGTAACCGCGCGCCCGCATGCAGGCGCCGTAGGCATTGCGGTAGCGCTCGTCGTGCTTCTGGTTCTCGTTTAGGCCGTACAGCGTGCCGCCGCCTGCGCCCACGAGCCCGCCGATGGCCGCGCCCTTGCCGGCGCCCTTGCCCCCGCCGGCGATGGCGCCGCCCGCAGCGCCGAGCGCGGCGCCCGCGATCGCGCCGATCCCAGCGTCCTTGACGGTATCCACGGTCTTATCGCGCCGGCCGGCCTGGCTCGCCGCGTACTGGTTGCACGCCTCGATTGCCGAATGAGTCGGCACGGAAGGCGCTGCCGCGGGCACCTGGGCCACTCGGGGCGCCGTTCGACCGGAGCCATTCCCGATCACGGCGGGCTTGTCGCCGTCCTTGCCGGTCCAGTTCGCCACGACCAGGCTGGTCGCGAGCGCCGTGGCCACCACCAGTCCGAGCCCCAAGCTCGTCAGCTTCCATGGGTTGTGCCAGCTACTGTTCAGCACGTTCGAAGCCCTCCGTTGACTGCGTGCGTGTCGGGCCCCATCAAGCGCTCCAAGCGCTCCCCCTCGGATGATCGGGCGCGCGTGTTCACCACTTTCCGCGGCCCCCTCCGTACCAGCGCGACACCGATCGCCCGTCCTGACAACCCCACCTCCGCTTGACGACCTGACGGATGACTTCCGCCTGTCGCCCCTATGGAGCATGAAGTGTGCCGGGGGGTTCTCGCTTCATCTATGCGGATTTCAGCAGGAACGGCGGCCGGGGCCGAGGGTGCGTGCTGCCCTCGGATCGGTAAGTCCTACACGCCAGCGTGTAAATCTTTCCCTCTGACGCTTAGAGCTGGCCGGAGTCGCCCCAGTTCTCGAGGAGCTTCGCGTACGCGGGGTTGTCGTAGCGGTCGAGGCGGAAAGCTGGAGCATAGCGTGGCAGGGGGCGCTCCGCGATGTAGTCGGCGAGCAGGTCGGCCGCGCCGTTGGATGCCATCATGCCGTAGCCCGAGAGCGCGCCGATGACATACGCGCCCTCGACGGGCAGGGGGCCCGCGAGGAAGCGGTTCTCCCGAGTCTTGGTGTAGTAGCCGCCGTCCACGAAGCATCGCGGCATGCGCTCCAGGTAGGGCGCCATCGCGGGAATCATCCGCCGCAGACCGCGCAAGACCACTTCCTGGTACGCGGGATCGAATGCTGGCGGAAAGACCGGCTCCACGGGCTCGACGTCGTACGTCCAGATGCCGAGGACTGAGGTGCTCTCGCCCGCGCCCTCCGGACGGCCGTGCGCCCCCGGCGGCAGTTCCTCGACGAGCCGCCGGTGCCTCGAAGATCTCGTCAGCTCGGCGTGGTCTTCCGGGGACCACGGGATCGTCATGGGATCAGCCCAGAGGGTCATGGGCGCGCCGCGGGGCATCGCGCCCAGCGGATCGTTGAAGGCGATCTTCGCGTGGAGCTCGGAGAAGACCGGCAGGTCGAGGCCGAGCAGCCGCCCCGCATCCCTCAAGAACGGTCCGGCGGCGAGGACGGCGCGTGACGTCCCGATGACGTCCATGCCGTCTGCCCTCCGCACCTCGACGCCTCGCACCCGGCCTCCCGCGGTGTCTATCCGCTCCACCCGCCCCTCGACGAGCCGGACACCGTGCTCCCGCGCGCGCTCGAGCAGATACATGCCCAGCTGCTGGCCGCTGAACCACCCGCAGCGGCGGGCATGGAGCAGTGCCACCGTGTCAGGGGCCAACCATGGATAGTGGCGTGTGATAAGCGACGGCTCCGTGATGACGTCCGTGCCCGTGAGCGTCGAGTCGAATCCTTCGGCCGCCGCCGGCCGGTAGTCGCTCGCCGGCCTCGCGTGCAGGCGCAGGGGGCCGGCGCCGAGCGCGGCGGCAACCGAAGCCGCCCGCTCGAACTGCGCGACGCGCTCGACCTCGGCGGTGGCGAAGAGATAGCCGCGGCGGTTGAGCCGGAAGACGTTGCCGCTCTCGCGGGCCAGCTCTTCGAGGAGGTCGATGCTGCGATTCATGAGGGCGACCATGTCGTCGCTGGGCCCGGGCCACCAGTTTCTGTAGCACTCGGTGGACTTGTCGCTCGTCAGCGTGAGCGGCGGCCGCTCGTCGACGAGGACCACGCCGCGCACTCCGCGCCGCACCGCCAGGTGATAGGCGGCGGCGACGCCGGCGATGCCCGCGCCGCAGATCACGACTTCGGCCGACGTGCCTCCCATGGCGCTCGTCAGCATACCTCAACCCCGGCGCTCGACGTCCCCAGGCCCTGGCCAAGCTGCCTCGGTGGCGCAGGGCCGGAGCCCGGGAATTGTCGCTGCGCAGGGTTGCGGAGTAAGGTAGGGCCGTGGCGGACGGCGTGCAGGCCTTCCACAGCGCGGACATCCCGAGGCTCCGGGCTCGCCTCATCCTCCCGCTATCGCTCGCGGGGGTGGTGGTGGTCGGGGGGACGCTCGGCTACTTCTGGCTCTGGCGCGATCTGGGCGGCACGTGGCTCGACGCGCTCTTCATGACCGTCACGACCATCACCACCGTCGGGTACGGCGAGGTCAAGCCGCTCGACTCGACCGCCCGCATCTTCACGATATTCATCGCGATCGTCGGGGTCGGAAGCCTGTTCTACACCTTCGGCGTGGTGATGGAGTACCTCGTCGCGGTGCGGATGGCCGATCCCACGGGGAGACGCAAGATGGAGAAGCACATCGAGGCGCTGAGCGGGCACATCATCCTGGCCGGGCTCGGCCGCGTGGGGCGGCAGGCCGCGCAGGAGCTCCACGAGGCGCGGGTACCCTTCCTGATCGTGGACCCGGCCGAGGGCACCTTGTCCCAGGCCGAGGAGCACGGGTGGCTGTGCCAGCCGGGCGACGCCACCGACGACGCTGTGCTCGAGCGGGCCGGTGTCCGGCGCGCGCGCGGGCTCATTGCCACCACGGCCAACGACGCCACGAACATGTACATCGTGCTCTCGGCGCGCGTGCTCAACCCGGATCTCTACATTGTCTCGCGCGCAGTGGACGAGTCGAGCGTGCCCAAGCTCACCCGCGCCGGTGCCGACCGCGCGATCAGCCCGTACGCCATCGGCGGCCACCGGCTGGCGCATCTGATCCTGAGCCCCACGGTCGTGGACTTCTTCGAGACGGCCCTGCGCCGGGGCAACGAGTCGCTCAACATCGAGGCGCTGGCCGTGGGCGCCGAGAGCGGCGCGGCGGGCCGCACGCTCGAAGCGCTTGCCGTCCGCCAGGCCACGGGGGCGACAGTGCTGGCCATCATGCGCAACGGCAACCCCGTGGTGAACCCGCCGGGCGACATGGCGCTGGCAGCCGGCGACCGGCTGCTGGCGCTCGGGACGCGGGAGCAGCTCCATCGCGTCGAGCGCGTGCTGGCCGGGCGGAGCTGATTCCATGCGAAGCCTCATCGCCCCGGCGGTCGCCCTCGTGCTCGCGGGAGCCGTGTGGGCGGCGTCACTCGCGCCGACTCCGGAGCAGACGGTCGGGCCATTCTATCCGAGCGTGCTGCCAGAGGACCGCGACGCAGACCTGCTCGTGATCAAGGGCCGGGCCGGCCGGGCGCAAGGTACCGTGCTTCACCTGACGGGGCGCGTGACCGACACGAGCGGCGCCCCTGTCGCCGACGCGCTCGTCGAGATCTGGCAGAGCGACACGTACGGGCGCTATTTGCTCCCCAAGGACGGCGCCCTGGGGCAGAGGGATCCGAACTTCCAGGGCTACGGCCAGGCGCGGACCGATGCCGCGGGCGCGTACAAGTTTCGGACGATCCGCCCGGTGCCGTACCAGTCCAGGCCTCCTCACATCCACTTCCAGGTCACCCACCCGCGCTTCCGTCCCCTCGTGACCCAGATGTACGTGGTGGGTGAGCCGGGACGCGAGAACCCCGCCTGGTTCGGGAGCCAGCATGTCCGTGACACGCTCTCGGTGACGCTGCGACCCGCCGCCGGCGAGGAGGCTGGAGCGCTCAGCGCGCGCTTCGACATCGTGCTGGTTCCGGCGCGGTGAGCGCGGTTTGTCAGCCGTTCGGTGACCCGTTAGTCTTGCGGCGCGTGTCGTCGAGGGGTCGAGGACGCCGAGCGCCGCGCCGTGGACCACGTTGACGCCCGTGTCCGGATCCATGAAGGACATGTCGGCGGCGGGCCAGGCCAGCAGCAATTCCGCGTCGAGGTTACACGCTCGTGGCAGGGTGCGGTAACTCGGCGCCGTTCCCAAGAATAGACGCTCCGTCGGCAGCGGTATAGCTGGTGTGGTCCCCAGTCTGTTGCTCCCGTCGCGATGTCGCCGCCCCGCCGGCCCGGGCGGTCGTCTGCCCGTATCCAGCGTCGCGCCAGGGTGTACAGCGTTCCTGGCCATCCGACCGCTAAAGTTTGCCCCCGCCCCGGGACTCTGGCAGGATCGCTGGACCATGCCAGGGGTTTTATCCGCGCTGTGCCAGGGCTGGACAGGCCCGGGACGAGCCCGGCCGTGACTGACACTGCCTCTCATGTCTCCTGTGCTCGCCCCTACTTGCTCGGCTATCAATAGACGCCGCCATGTCTGACACCCTGCTGTTGTTGCAGCTGGATCACCACAAGATGGCCAAGCTGCTAGATGTGATTGATCAGCAAGTGACGAACATGGTCCGCGGCACCCCGGTGAGCTATCGCTTGCTGGTAAGCGCGTTTGCCTATCTGTCTGGCTATCCCGACCAGTGCCATCACCCAAAGGAGGACTTGGTCTATCGAAAGCTACGCAGCCGTCATCCGGACGTGGCATCGTCGCTCAAGGATCTGGTCGAGGAGCACGAGAGACTCGGGCAGCTGACGGAGAACTTGAGCCGGGCCATAGGCGAATCGCAGCCGGACCCCGCGGCGGTGAACGGTGGACTCGCAGATCACTTGAGGGAGTTTCTGGACTTCTACCGCCATCACATGCTCATGGAAGAGCAGCACTTTTTTCCGGCGGCGCTGCAAACGCTCTCGCGCAATGACTGGGCCGAGATCGACTTCGCGCTCTTCGACCAGTCCGATCCCCTCTTCGACCGGCAAGCCGAGGCGAGATTCGCGGAGCTCCGCGATGAGATCACGCGATTGGCCGTCGCCGAGAAGGCGACGACCGACAACATAGAGGAGGCGGCGTTGCTCGCCACCTTGCGGGATATTGCCGGATTCAACGAAGCGATGCAGCGCGCCAGCGAGCCGCTGCGCCTGGTCCGATCCCCGGAAGCGGGGTATGAACTGCTGCGCAACGGGAGCGTCCTCGCGCACATCCCTGAGTGCGACGAGACCCGCGCCGCCTGGTGTGCGTATTTCTTTTGGAAGGCAACGGCACAGGCGATCGATCCTCCCCCCCTGCGCGACTGAGGTGCCGGCCCGCCGACGCACATTCGCAAGCATCTCCGTCCTTCGGCGAGCGA